>ERZ1090863.120-NODE-120-length-52003-cov-10.561754_pt1 | contig 52003 bp, 66 predicted proteins | sample MGYA00478480_ERZ1090863 | MGnify/ENA primary metagenome ERZ1090863 (study PRJEB33644, sample SAMEA5815746) | chicken gut metagenome | biome: Chicken; feature: Gastrointestinal Tract; material: Caecum | place: Ireland | collected 2019-01-01 | study: A study of the...
CGATATTAGCTGCAGTCTCGTGGGCTCGGAGATGTGTATAAGAGACAGCCTTATATAGTTTATTATGTTGTACTTTTAAGAAAGATAAAATGTGTTATATCAACTTCAAGGAGAGATTCTATGCATGATGATATCGATTACTGCGCTATCGGGAAACGAATAAAAATTGCCCGGATTAATGCAGATTATACTCAGGAACGTCTGGCCAATAAGCTAAGTATGACGGTAACGCACATCAGCAATATTGAACGTGGAAATGCTCATTTAAGTCTTTCTACTTTTATCCGCATTGCCAACATACTAAATGTAAATGCTGATCAGCTGCTCTGCGATAATATTGTTCTTACGAAGCATGCTTTTACAAACGAAATCAATCAGATTGCAGAACATTGTGATGAAATAGAGATCCGCATTCTCACAGAGGTTATGGCCGCTACTTTAGATGCCCTGCGCAACGGGCATAGAGTTCAGGAACTTGCTGATTACTATAAAACGGATAGCTAATCCACAAGGTACGTGACCAATTCCATTCTTTCAGTTCCATTTTCCAGAATGTTAAATAAAGAGCAAGGGAATGCTGCAACAAACCCTTGCTCTGTTTGGCTGTCTACATATTGACAGCTATTTTGCCCCTTTTATGCTGCCATGTGCAACCCGATTGGTATTACCTTTGCATCCTCTTCCGCAAAATCCACGTGGAAGAATTCCATAAGCGCCTGAAATACGGATGAGACAAGATCAATACACTCGAAATAATCATCTCGCCTCACCAGTCCGTTGAAAACCCGTTTCCCTCTTAATTTTGCACAGCTCTGGAAATACATGATGCAATTCACGGTTTTGGACAGCCACAATTGCGCCTGACCTTCATAGTGGTCCCTTCCATTTTCCACCATATCAAAAGTACGGTCTCCCATGTCATACATTGACAGTGTCAACGCTGCATCCATATACCGAGTTACATAGTGAATCATGTTTCTTCCGGCTTTCACGTTTTTCCGGATCTCCTCGACCAAAACTTCCGTATTCACCTTATACTCTTTGCATTCCCTTGTGTAAAACATGCTCTGTTCCTTCATAGTCCGGTCCTCCTTAAAATTGATTTGAATTGGTTTGATTGCTTTGTGAATGCGGATGGCAGTGGACAAATCGCTCTCCATCTCGTCTTTTATTCACCTGACATGAATATGAGAGTTATTCTTCTTGATAAATAACGATTATCGGCCTATTCACAAATTTTCCTTATAAAAAGATACCGGCCTGCTGAATTACATCAGCAAGCCGGCATCTTTATCCCTGACTTTTACTATTTGGTATCTATGCTGCTATAGCGATCTCCTCTTTTTCCACATTCATGCGCTTCCACTGTGTTCTCGACATATTCAGGACTTTGTACCCCACTTCTTCCAGCTCGGAAGCCCGATCATAGTCATCCACAGTCTGACTCATCTCGGTGATTGCGTTGGATAATCCATACAGAGTATAGTCTCCTCTCCGGTACAGGTGTTCCATAACCCCTTCCTTTTCATCTTTTTTTATGTCAAATTCCCTGCCGGTCATGGTCACCAGAGATGGAATATCCCCTGTGATCTCCATATTCTTCGCCATTTTGTACTTATGTGTAACCCGGTCCAGAGTCACCTGGCTGACTGCATCCTCTACGATATCCCTGATTTCCAGACGGAGGGATCTTGCCTGAGCCTCTCTGGTATCATCTTTGAAAAGCATGAAATCTGTATTGGATTTCATTCTGGCGCCTTTATGATACGCCCTGGATACAGCGTCATTGATGACCATCCCATTCCTGCATACCAGGCGGTATACAAGCGGCTTAACTGTAATGGACCCCAGTCCGACCTCTGAATTCGTAATGATAACTCCGGCCTGTACAATGTCTCCCGGTGTGACTTCCGCCTGCACCTTCTTATTTACAACCTTGATGTACAGCCTGGACTCCGTGATCTCGCAGGACTCTACCTCTGCGTCCAGCCCCAGTTTCTCAAGGATAGGGAGTACGGTATATAACACCGCATCATTATCCAGTTTCAGGTACTGATTGGACAGAAACGCCCTCATCCTGCCGTCAAATCTGCGGATCATTCTCTGGGCTGCCGGCTTCTGTGCAAACCATGTATTGATATTGGTTGCCAAAAGCTGCGGATTCTTCTCAAGCATCATATTATAATAGCTGGCCGGTATCTCCAGATATCTGCCGATCTGTGCATGCGCGGTCCTGTTTACCGGTGCTTTCATCAGGACAGCGTCTTTCTTTCGGTCAATCACACACATATTCTGCTCTGAGCCCTCTACAACATATTCCATGCACTGTGTATTGACCAGTGCGTCCTCTTTCAGAGAGCGTTCCGCCATTACCTTTTTTTCCAGTTCATCAAGTGTCATAATGCTTCCTTTTTTCATTTGGATACCTCCTGTTGAATTCTGACTTTAGTATTCTATTCTTGTATTGTACGACGGATTTCCTAACATCTGCCTTGCTTCTCTTATTGCCGCTTCCTGTAGATCAATATGCATCATTCTGTTTGCTGTGAGCAGGCAAGCCGCTCCAACAAGGTATTTGAACTTTTCGTGACCTACTTCCATAAGAATCAGCGCCTCGCCAGCCGGAAGGAGCTTCTGCAGTCCGGTAATGAACGCGCCATAATCCTCTTCCGCTTCGTCCGGAGCTTCTCGGTCCGGTACGCCGTAAATTCGTCCATCACAAGTAAAACAATATTTTTTGCCCTCCTCACTCTCTCGAAGCTGCAAGTGTCCGTTTGTTCTGCAGGTAGACAGAAGTTCTTCTAATGCATTTTCATCTTTCACCCGGAAATAATTAGTCCGTATCCAGCAATTATAATCCGACATCTTTGTTCTCCTTTCGCATATTCGTATACCTCCTGTTCATCTTTTTTTGCTCGAAATAAATATGAAAGATGTCCTTACATATGAAAATCATGTGATGTGTTACGCGGCTTCTGTCCCGACACTCCCCTCTTTAAACAGGAGGAACACACCATTCCTATAACTCTCTGTCTGAGAAACGGACACATTACCTGAAATAGAGTCCAGATACTGCTCGCCGCCCTTACTTTTTGAAATATACATAAAGTACTCTCCACGGACATAGTTCTGAGATGCACCCCCATAAGCGGAAGCTAGAACAGGATATGCGTCCAGTTCCGCTGCTTTGCAGGTGGCAAACTGCACAAACAACTGCTTGATTTTTTCGCTTGTCAGTCCATCCACATTAGAAATATAGGCCTTTTCTAAAAAAAGTGTCAGTCTTTCCTTATTTTGTTCCTGACTCGTCTCTGTTTCCATAAGATCAGCAAACTCTAAGGTGTTTTTTTCTTTTAACTGTATGAGGGTTCCCTTTGTAAGTCGGATACTGGCCCGGCCGATCACATTTCCCTTTCTCTTCGCCAACAGAACCTTTTTGTTGGAGTCGAAACATGACAGAATACAGTTTTTATGCATACCATCGTCATAGGCAAGACAGGTACGATACGGAAGGCGTCCAATCCTCAGTGTTGTATAAAAGTCGTCTGCTTCCGTAACTTCTATATTTTCCTGCGTGAAACTCTCATTCTCTTTCCAGACTGTTTCCTGCTCCTGACTGATCGGATAACTGATTTCCTTCTCCAAATCTGAATGATGGTACTTCAGCTGTTTGAATTTCCCCATCAGCTCCGCCTGAACAATCCGACGGAAAGCCTCTTTATTATTGGTGTCGTTGTAGTAGATCCAGCTCATTTCAGAGGCCTCTTTCATTATGAATTTCTGGATAAACGGATAATTATCCTTAATGAAATCATCGGACATTCCCATTGTTTCCCTTAATTTTTGAAATTCCTTGTCGTGTTCTACTAAGCATTTCTTCGCCTGCGACCAACTTTTTAACTCTTTTGCCCATTCCACATTACGCACAACATAAAGTGCTTCTTCCCATGTTTGCAATTCCGGAAGTAAGTGCTGGATCTGGTCATATACCATCAGCAGCCGTACACTTTCAAGATAACCCAGCCCTCTTATATGCGCCAGCTCCCGTTCTCTCCAAACACCAAGCCGCTGCCTTGACAGTGCCCCCGCCAGGCTTGTCAGCATATCTTCCGTGAAATTCTCGGAAACCAGATCCCTTTTTATCATTTCGCGGATTGTCTGGAGTCTGTCATCAACCCGAGGTATATTCAACAGATCATACAGTGTGATATATTGCTCTTTGGCATATCGGAGCGTTTTTAATTCGGAAAATGTATACTCTTTTTTTCTAAGTAAATATAACTTGCTTCTCTCGCTGTATTTTCCTGCTGACTGTCGCAGATTTTTTTCTGTAACCGAATTCAGATTACACCTGTGATAGAATTCTGCGTCAAAAATTATGGCGTCAAATCCCAATTCCTTAAACAATTGTATATTATCTGAAACCATTTTAAGAAAGCTCTTCTTTTTATGCGCAATCGCATAGGTTAAAACACTGATTTGATAATGCTCAAGCTCTGTAAATTCAATATCTAGCTGCCCGGAATAGACTTCGTTTAAATATCCAAGTTGAGTGTCACAAACTGATTTCATATTCTGTTTCCAGAACGCATGGTCTTTTTTGCTAAAATAGTCAAGTTCATAGCAGACATTATTTCCATGTAGCCAACGGTCAAAAAACTGACAGAACCCCTTTTTCTGATGGCGAAACGATTCCCAGATTTTCTCCATTTTCCCGATCATGGCCTGATCTATTTCCGACAGCTTTTTTAAATCACTTACTAAGAAATCATATTCAATCTCAATGCCCTGCAAAAATATAACCAGTTCCTTAATAGCAGGATAATCTTTCAGCAGGCACAGACATTCGGGGGCATTTCTTCTTTCAAAATACTGCCATAGACATATTTCCTCTAACAGTTTTCTTATTTTCTCGTCACGCACAGCCTCCCTTCCTTCGGGTCCGTACTGATAGAGATATCTGATATTTTTACACACACGATCTGATTTACCGTTTTTCTTACCAAGCGGTAAAAAAAAGACCAGATAAGCAGCTGCCTCCTCCGCGGAAAACATCTTTTCTGCCACAAGCCATATCACTAAGTCTGCCGGATAATCCATGATCTGCCCTTTCAACGAGTTCAAGGCATCAAGCAGATCATTGATCTCTTTTTCATGCAAATGAGCCATTAATAATGATTTATAATAAGGAATAAAGTCCGGATTTCTCATGATTTCTTGTTGAATCTTATTCCGGTAAATATACTCTCTTCTGTCTTTAAATTTTATCCCGGCTTCCTGTATGATCCTGCACTTGTTCTCCAATTCATCCATAGGTTCCTGTCTGGTAAATGCCAGAGAAAAGCCAGCATTTTTGAGACAACTTACAATTTCAACTCGTTTCACAATTTTCAGCATTCTTTGCCCTCCAGTTTATATAACTGTTCCTTCATTTTCCGCCAGTCCGCTCCCTCTGTTCTCAGCATCTTACTATACATTTCCAAAATCATACTTATCTCTTTTTTTGTCCATTTTGAATTTTCTATAGAAAATATTTTCTGCAACTCTTCATGTACAAGACTTATAACGATATCCGGTCTATATCTATAATAAGATGTCACGTAATTTTCCAAAGTCTGTATACTGCCGTCAAACGTTTCCTTCAGTTTCCCGCGATATAATTCCAGATCCTTCTGGTAATCTCTTTCTTCTCTCTCTGCCGCACGCTTTTTCTGTTCCTCTTCCTCCTTTTCTAACATGTCAGTATCATAGAATTTCTTCTTAAGACCGTTAAGATTACTCAGTGGGATATTCTCCTCTTGATCCAGCTGCATAATCAGTCCCGGCATTTCTTCTTCATATAGCTTCTGGAAATTCTCGTCACTTACTATAGAATTCACAAACGCTATATAATGCTCCGGTTCAAAGCGAAATATGGATTCATCCATCCATTCAAGAAGTCTTTTCCTCTCATCCGTTTTTAGAAAGTCTCTATGGTAATTCAACTGCATGGTATGGCTATAGCCCCATAAGCACTTTCCCAGCCTCGTATGGAAAAAACAACTTGCACCAAAGAACTCTGGAATTTCCATCATGTCGTTTTTTTCAAGATACTGCCGCCAGAAATCAAACACTTTCCGGTTTGGTATCTCACTTACATAGTTCCAAAGATAATCTCTTTCATATGTTTTTTCTGTACCGACCAATCCTTCTTGATATTCGTTCAATAAAATAACCCCGTTTTCAACAAACATCTGAAAAAGTCTATGCCCTTCTGACCGATATTTTTTAAAATAGTCCATAAAACTGTGTTGAGTTAACGCTTCATAGCATTTCAGGTATTTCCTTATTTGCTCTACGTTCGGGCAATCAAGCGACGCGATCTGGTGTGCGAACAAATCAAAATACCGCTCCATATTTAATTCTCGGGCGAGAATGTCCCACTTATGGTCAAACACATCCACTTGATACATTTTGTCTTTCTCCGCCTTCTGAAACAGCCATAATACCATCTCTGGTTGTACCGGCTGGAGGTGACATTCGATTGCATGCCAAATTCCCGGATGAGATTCATAACAGATCTCGTATTTTTTGTATTTTTCTAGCAAGAAAAATAAATACTGATACAGATCCTCTCCCAGTTTTCGCTTTCCGTTGATCATCGCAATACAGCACCTAGCTGAAATCTTCTCTCCCACAATCCCCTTTTCAACAATTCGTTTCTTCCTCGGGAGAAGCCACATAAGCACGGAATTGCAGAAAGCGATTTCTTCTTCGTTGTACCCCGCCTTTTCAAGCGTCTCGAATTCTTTTGAACATGGCTGGATACACTTATAAGCCAGTTTGACGAGAGTGCGCAACATCATATTGTCCCGTTTTCTGCATGCCATGATTTCTTCCTCATAATAATCAATCAGCCATTTAAGCAGCCCTGCATTTTCAAACAGGTTGAAATTCCGTTGCTCACCCCATAATTTCACCAGCAAAGGGCGCATTTGTTGAAATCCCTGCGCTTTATCCTCATAAAGCGCCAATAGAAATAACGCCTCCTCAATTCGCACATTTTGTCTCCGGCTCAGTTCTCCCAGACTTTCTTTTCGCGGATCTTCTTTGTCTGCCAACATGTATATGGCGCCAGACAAAAAAATGTCCTTGTTAGCCCCGGCTCTGATTCTGCCAATAAAAGCATCCTTTTGATCCCCAATGAACATCGTGTCATCCAAAATATTTGCACAATTTCCAAGAGCAAGAGCCAGCGCTCTTAGGTTCATCAGTTCATCCCCGATTTTCTCTTCAAAACGTTCCAGTACTTCTCCTGGATAGACTAATTGATATTGCCCGAAATACCCGGCATAATCCTCATCCCAGTAGAAGGGGAGCCCACACTTCAATCTCAGATTTTCAAAATGTCTCTTGTCTGGGTCTGCCGCACGCATGATCATGTGCTGCATAGCATGAAATAATTCCATATTTACAGCATTTGTAAATGCTGTATACTGTCTCTTTCCCCATGTTCCGTATTCCATTCTTTGTTCTCCTATTTGGTATAAACTCCTTTCGTCTATGTGCTACCTCATAAATATGAAACGAATTCACGTTCGTAAGGACATGCGTGATGACAGAAAAATCCCAGAGAAAACATTGTCCTCTGGGATTAAATCCACATTCTCTTTATTTCTCTGTCAGTCCACTTGAAATTTCTTTGTATCATATCTCGACATGCCATCTATTCCTTCTACATATTGCTGTAATATTGCCTCTAAAAGCAGGAAGTGATCCAGATTCTGCATCTTTACTCTGGCTTCCTCTTTTGCCGTAATGTATATGGGATCATTTGTCAGCACATATCCTGCAAGCTGGCGGACCGGATCATAACCATAGTGCTCTAACGTTTGGCAAACCTCCTTGACGCACTGCCGAATTTCCTCTTTTGACCAATTTTCTTGCGTTCCTTTCAAATTCATATAACTCCTCCTCTTTCACCTAATAATACATCAGTGTTTTCACACCTGCAAAATCGTAAATATGGGAGTCATTTTCCAGTTCCATATCATTTGCTACCGCAATTGCAGCCTTTCCAAAATCGGAATCTTTACTCACATCAAATCCCAGTTTTTCATCCGACACATCATATCTGATAAATCCAAATATAATTCCGGTATCAAATTCCAGACACACTACATCCAGCTCTGTTTCTTCTCCCGGACGCTCTAAATAGTCGATTAATCTTGTAATTTCCGTCCTATAAAATCCATCTTCACCTCTCTGCGTTAAAACGGCTTCTATTTCTGTCTTATCTGTATTCATAGTTGTCTCCACTATCCTCCCATCGTCATTTATTGTTTCAGTTTAAATATGCCGGGAATTTGTGCATGTAAAAAAGATCCGCAAGGCATGGTTCCCTACGGATCAATTTGTTTTTGTATGAGTTTAACTAACATGTCCCGTTGTTTCTGAATCATTGAGACAATCTATTGGCTCTTCTGGCTGGTTATTCTCCTTTGCCCGAAAGGACTGCTCCATCCGCTTTCCGTAAAGTAAAGTCAGATCCCTGTTTTCTCCAAAACCGGCTTCTATCGTCTCAAATTCCTTAATTCCCGCCATGTATCCCAGATAATGTGCCGTTCTAAGCATGTCAAATTCCAGACCTGTATAATATGTTGAAATATCTCTCAAACTTTCTTCTAATTCATCTGATTCTGCATTGAGCAGCTCATGAATCTCCTCCTCCAGTCTACGATAAGCTGGAAGCCCCTCCAATTTATACATCTGCAGATACTCATAAACGCTCTCATCATCAGTCCTCGGATATCCGATTCTTATGCCCTCAGACACCAAAAGAGTAAGCCGCCGCCCCTTTTCCCATGCGTACTGTATCCCGAGCCGATTCCGTTTCTCACAAAGTCCTACCAGGCTCTTTAAACGTAGGACTTTGTCTTCTGGCAGGCTATGATATAATTTCTTCTGCGTTAGTTCATTCAATTTCTTTTCAGTCTCATACTCAGTTCCTGCGTAAGTATCTAAATACGCGATTACTTGTTTCTCGTACAACTTCTCTTTCTCCGTCACACACTCCATGATGCCGCTTTCAACCTGTTCGTTCTTCATTACGCGTCCTCCTCTTATTAGCATATTGAATTATTTTAATTCTATAAGCTAATTTTATCACAGAAAATTTTTTATGTGTGTCGAATTATAAGAGATACCTATATTAAATAGTGTCATATTTTGTCAAATCCTAATAAACAGGCACAAAAAACAGCCTGGGATCATCATCAGGCTGTCTTCATTTACATTCAAAATATTTTTGATTTTCCTCCATGCTGCCAAGCACACCGCTTATACTACCATTCCTCTAATTCCTTTGCTCTCTCTGCCTTTTGTATCTCAAAGTTCGAGATCATTGCTTCCACAACATCAGAAATCATCCGAATCTGAGAAGGTGTCAAATCAACCATTTTCTCCGTAACCTCATTCAAAGCATATCCTTTTCCCGACTCTGAAAAATCTCTTAAAAGATAATCCATGGAAACATCTTCAAACGCATTCACAATCTCTACAAGCACACCCAGGCTAGGAGCCTTTAACCCTCTTTCTATTTCGCTTAAATAAACGCTGCCAATCCTGGCCTTCGTGGCCAGCGCTTCTAATGTATATCGATGTCGTTTTCTTTCTTCTCGTATGCGTTGTCCCAGTCTTTCTTTGTCCATCTTTATACCCCACAATTATGCAAATAGCATTAATTTTTGTCTCGATATCTTTAGTATAAAGAAATACAAATTTTTACGATACAAGCGCACAGCTATAATATTATTCTATCAGCTTAATTTGTACAATTTTTTATTAATCTATACCTTCATGCTCTTTTCTACAAATTCAGTCATAAGCCCTGATAAAATATCCTGCTGGCGCGGGGACAGTCCTTTTCTCCTTGAATCGTCTCTAAATTCGATCAGCAAAGTGTGAACCAGTGTTTTCTGCCGTTCCGACAATTTTTCTATCGACACCATCTCTTTCTTATCGATGCCTACCAGATAGTCCAGTGAAACATTGAACAAATATGCCAGATCAATCAGCGTTTCCCCTGAAGGGATCTTTATATTGCTTTCGTATAGAGAAACCATTGATTTGGATTTATTAATTTTCTTCCCCAGTTCTTCCTGAGTCCAATGATGCTCTTCTCTTAATTCCTTGATACGAAGTCCTAAGTCAAACATAGAAATCCTCCTTATTTCTATGTTAAGTTTAACGTATTGACGTTTAATAGCTCGTAACATTATAATAATTATAGTTTTATATTGTTAAACTTTTTACATGTTACTATTGAATTATATCCACTTTTTCTATTTCTACCTGTTTTATGGATATAATCCAGTCTCGTGGGCTCGGAGATGTGTATAAGAGACAGATGCAGAACTATGATTCAACACTCACTACAGATAGCATATCTGAATCTGCAAGGGAGGTCGATCTTTATGATTATCCAAAGTTTCTTGCTGCTTTTCAAAAAGCATATTCAAAGGATGACCAGATATCTCTTTGCCGGTTGGAGACAAAAGCACCAGATTTTTTTAGGAAAGCCTTTCTAAGTACGGTTCCTGATCTCACTGAGATGGAATATTCCAGACTTCCATTTCCTATTTTGTCCTCAAAGACCTGCACTACCGTTCCATGTATATATAATATGGTCTTTTACCTGACCGGCTGTTCATCCGCTGGAAGAGCCTATCTGCCGTATCTTCTGGCGCATGCCAAATATAAGCAGACAACTCATCCGGAAACCGGTCGGTTGGAATATCTCTTTCTCCCTTCTTCTCTATGGGAGGATTTCTTTTCCAGCGAGCCAACACTTTCCCTTATTATCCGATCCCAGAAAATTTTTGACCTGACCGAGTTGATTGAACGGACAAGGGATTTTTGTGCCAAAGCCGCCTGTGATTACATGCCGCCCGGAGAATTCATTTAGGTGAAAATTTAAAAAGCCTCTTAATTTCATTCATATTTATTATATAGAATTTAGGAAGGAGGCTTTCACAATGAAAAAAAGGATTTTTATCGTTTGTTATCTTCTGGGAATCTTACTGACTGGCTGCAACTCTTCTCTCCCTGCGGATGATCCCCCAGAAGAGGTTTCAGCATATTCCAGCAACTCACCACAAGAAGACGTGCCTTATTATGAAGATATTAAGGGTTCTTCTTTATCCGGAGATATACCGGAAAACCTTATGACTGTATCAAAGGCCCAGGAAATGTTCGGGGGAATTGGCTTTTCTGACTACGCCAAAGAAAATGTGGACACCGCCACATCGTATACAGCTACTACCGAGGCAAGTACTCTGTCCCTGAAAGCCGATGACAATGAAGTTGTCACAAATATAAAGTTTACCACGAAAATGAATCCCCTGGAGAATGCATTAAAAGAAATCAACTGCTTTTTATCTATTGCTTCGGGTCAAGATCTTTCGCCGGAAGAACAAACTTCCATTAAAGAAATCTTCTCCGATACGCAAAAAGAGAATACCGATGTAAACTCTGTAAAACTCAATGACCAGGTCTTCCTGCTATGGGCAGATACGAAAAACCAACAATATTCAGTTATCTGGGAATAATAAAATCCATAAAGAGAGAAGGAGCACGGATACTAAAACCCGTGCTCCATTTCATTTCTGAAGTTTCTGTTTACTTCTTCTACACGAATATCTTTTCTATACAAGTTCCTCATTGGCGTCAACCTCAGTGTAAAAACGCGATACAATAGGCACACTTCTAATGCCATATCGATTCAGAAATTTCTCCGGTATATTGGCAAAGTCATTCCAATTAAAGCATCCGCAACTGTATTCTAATTCTCTTTTGCCTTCGTCTGTAGCCAAGTAGTCTTTTGCAATCTTGCGGAACACTTCAATAACATTTGTTTCCGTTCCTTCTTTCATCAGCTCCGCCGGAAGCTCATACATATCAATATACACATTGATATCCATACCATCCTGATCCCTGCGAATCATCGTATATACTCCATTATCCACTTTGTGTCTCCTTATCTTTGTGTAATTTTAAATTTCTCTTTGTGTCTAATATGCCGGTACGCCATATCCATTGATCTTAGAACTTCCAACAGGATAGCTTCTCTGTTTACACGCATCGCTGCTGTTTCCTTCAATCGTGTATACGATTCCATTCTCGCATTTCTCAACAATCCCGACATGATCCGCGGTACCGTCACCGCCCCAGTCAAAGAAAATGATATACCCCGGCTCAGGCTCGCAGTTTCGGTCCATCCACTGACCATTTGCGATAAACCACGGCTTTCCCTGGAACTCACAATGAGCAAACTTTGGAATCACTCCAGCTTCTATGTAACCGCACTGAGACGCACACCAGCTGACAAAACATGCGCACCATTCTACCCTGCCATTAAATCCATACCACGACCAATAAGGGGCTCCACCCACATTTCCAAGCTGAGATTTTGCCACTTCGACAATCTCATCGCTTCCAGCTCCGTGTAAATCAAATACCTTGTTTGTCAGAGAACGGGAATACATATAACCGCTTATTCCGTCTTTTGTCACATATACAACTGCGTTCTCTTCCGTATCTGTATATACCTGTACCGTATCCCCTTCCTTCAGATAACAGATTGCCTCCTCCATCGAAGTGTCTTTTGTGATATATGCAAACGGCATATTCACCACCATTGTTTTGGAAGACTGTACTACAGGGATTACAAGGTTATCTGCAGATGTTCCCAGATTCACTTTAAAGGCATAGATCTCGCTTGTTTGCTTCTCTCCATCCTCACCTTTGCTCTGTCCCCATACAACGACATCATATTGATCACGTTCTAAGGTCTCTTCCGGAATATCCAGCACACAATACTGTTTTCCGCTTTTCCCGCTTGTTTCTACTATAGAGTCCCACACAAACTGACCATCTTTTGAGACAGCGTAAAGGATTTGGTCAGGTGCCTTCCCCTCCTTAGTGTCATAAACAGCAGTAACTTGTCCGTCCTCTTCCCTGACAGATAGAACCTCTGTCTGGAGAACTCCCTCCGCCGCCTGAACGGGAACGGGCATATTACATAAGAGTGTCATGACTGCGAGCATACTGCAAAGTATCCGCTTCTTTCTTAACATTTTCGCATACCTCCTTTTCTTTTCTATATTGAAAGTATGCGAGATATTTACAGACATAAAAATCCAGCGCATAACATGACCTATTTGAACTTTATTGTAAAATTCCCCTTTTTCGAAATTTTTCTTTTTCTGTATTCTGGATTTTTTCCTCAGTTTCCTCATAATCACATTGTACTGCTCCGTTCTCCCAGCCAGCTTCTTTCAGGAGCTCTTCTGCGGCTTCATAGATTGTAATCTCCTGGACATCAAGTTGACCTCCATCCAGCAATTCATATCTCTTATTTGCAAAGGTATAGTCATAGCCGTCGTCGCACTCTTGTATAAGAAAGAATCCCTGTTTGTGATTATAAAAGGCCATCTCTGTCTCAGTCGGGTTCTCGATTGCGCGATGAAGATCTTGCTCTGCTAAATGCTGTATCTTTTCTTCCACCGTTTCTCCTTTCTACAGATGTGTATCCTAATTGTGAGGGACCGGCTCGTTGCCCGTCCGATCCCTCTTCTTAATCCTATTATTTACCTGCTGCATTCCTAACTGCCGCCGCGTATTAGGCGGCCTCAGTCTTTCCCGTATCTGATCCGGTTTGCACTTCTTCCATATAACTCCATATTGTAATCTGCTGGTCCTCCAGAGCAAATCTACGGTCCAAGTCATGAACCGTGCCGTCCGGCCGGAATGTACGTGGGCTCTCAACATCCCACTGCATCATCATCTTCCACAACTCTGGATAATCGTGCCGAACCGTTCTCAACGAAGAAAGAGACTGTTTCGGGCAAAAAAAGCAACCCAATCGCTTAAATTTCTTATAAAGAGGATTCATCATGTCTCTTTCCTGCAAAAAGTTAATGCAATCCTGCTCGGTCATCCTCCAGTCAGCCAATGGTGCTCTGCAATTTGGAGTCAGATGTTTCAATCGTTTTGTTTCATCCGCTGCAATTCCCAAATAACGAATATGCTCTCCATAAGTTTTGTAGTGCTTCTCTATTGCCCGCAGTTTCAACCGATCGTTGCACCATGCCCCGATTGTAAACGGGTACCCATAGATCGCTCCTTTCCTTGCGCCCTTCTTATAAGTCTGATGGAATCCTTCATCAAAACTGATGACTGAAGGTACTCTTGTAATTTTTCTTCCAATATAACCTTCCAATTTGTCTAAATAATCGTACATTTCCGGGAACTCTGCTCCCATGGTCGGTGTCGCCATCACATTTATAAATACAATGTCGTCAATGACCATTCCCATTTCAATCATTTTAATCAACATAGCAGTGCTGTCTTTCCCACCACTTAAGCTTACAATATGCTTCATCCTTCCCATCTCCAGCGTGAATTTTGCTATTGATGGGATAAGTCCATGCTTTCCGGTGTGTCCTTTTACTCCGTCTAACCTTCTCTTATTTTTTCGGTGTTTCTATGCGCAATCATTTGACACCTGACGGAAACCCCTATACGGGGATTTTCCGAAGCATATCCAAAAACAGGATATTACAGGGCAAGGTTTGCATAGGCTACCCGCTCTATCTCCAGAATTTCTACATTGGATATAGCACGGTATGGTCTCCTATAATTCTCATCATCTATCCAATCCTTCAGTTTTATTTCCACTTCCATTTCAACACAGTCATGATCTCCGCTTATAGAAAAATAGTATTTTTCTCCTTTTCTTACATTTCCACGAATCGTTGTGTAGCTAAAACAGACTCTGTACAGCGGAATACACAGGATTGAATTTAAGATCTGCTTTGGATGCAGATTCTTCAGCAACTTCCTATATTTCTCTGTCTCTGGCAAAGTTCCTCCGATTGCCGCCTCTGAAAAAAAGCAGCAATCAGCAAACTTATGAATATGCATACATTTCCTCCTTCTGCAATGCGTATCTAAATTCCGGCCTCCTTTCGTCATTGTATTTTCCTATTGAATATGAAATAAAATGCGTATCCCAAATACACTTGCCCTCAGCTACTGAAAGGGGCAAAAAAGAGGAGGTCCTTGCCTCCTCTTTCCTGCAGATATTCTTTTATAGCTCAATCTCTATGTGGTCTGGCAGGACTGTTTTAAATCCTTTTGTCACCTTGATAAAACCCGGTATCTTGTCATCTTTCAGCTGCAGTGATGTGGACCACGGGTCATTAGACTCATAGATATATTCCGTACCTTCTTCATCTGATTTTACCGCAGCTGCGAAAAAGAATGCCATTTCATAATGGCACAGCAAGCTTTTAAGGTGATCTACCAAAGGTTTTATTTCATTCTCGTAGACCTCCTGTTTGTCAACAGTTATATACTTCACCTTTTCTGCCATTGTTGTTCCTCCCTGTAAATGAATTGTTTTACTTTCCTTACACCGAGAACACCATATGTACAACATTGTATCATATAGGACAATAGCCATCGACCTCTCCAGCTATTTTGTATTCGCCCTCGGAGATAAGCTTATCATTATAAATATGAGAGAAACTTAACTGAAAATGTGTCATTCGCAATCGACATATGTATAGGGGTGTAATTTTACAATTCATATTTTCCGCCTTGTACTGAAAAGAGGGCTATCCTATAATAAAGAAAATTCGTCCGCTGTAACAATTCGCGGACATTTGCCTGTTATACTATCTGCAAAAAGCAAAGGAAGTGAGAATATGAAGCAGATTTTAATTGTCGAGGACGACAGTTTTTTGAATAAGATGTTAGCCTACAACCTGCGAATCCGGCTGACGGAGGTTGTCAGGGTGTGTTCGTCTACATACTTCTCGTCTATATCCCACAGCTTTTCCAAAAGCTGCCCACGGGTCAGCACTTGCCGGGGATTTTTACGGAACAGGTTCAGCATTTTGTACTCCATCGGGGATAGGGTCAGAGGCTTGCCATTTAAGGAAGCCGTCTGCTCCGAGAAGTCCAGAAACAGCCGCCCGTCGTCGTAAATGTCCTTGGCCGGTTTGTGGTGTTCCAGCATGGCGAACATGGCTTTGATTTTCCGCTGCAAGGCCCCGATTACAAAGGGCTTTGTGATGTAGTCCACTGCGCCTACCTCATAGCCCCGTATCTGGTCGCTCTCCTGATCGTTGGCGGTCAGGAAAATCACGATGGTGTCCAGGTGCTGGGGCTTTATCAGCTTGCACAGCTCAAAGCCGTTCCCGTCCGGCAGGTTGATGTCCAGCAAGACTAAATCAAATTCCTGCGTGTGCAGGGCTTCGGTTGCTGTCCTGGCGTTCAGGGCAGAGGTCACGCTGTAGCCGTCAGCGGACAGGCTATTCCGTCATGGATAACTACGTTCACAGAACATGGAAAAGCAAAGTACAGCTTTCCCACATTCTGCAAACATAGTTCCACACAACTCCATAAAACAGCCCGTTATACACATTTTCACAGTGCCTACGACGGACAGAATCTCACGCATCATTCTATTTATTTTTTTCAAAAACTATGACATAATGGTGTCATAGTTAGAGTGATATGATTTAGGAGAAAGGAAAATTTATGAAGATTGACCGTTTGATGGGCATTATATTACATTTGTTGAAAAATGGGAAAACATCCGCAGCACAGCTTGCCAATAAGTTTGAAGTAAATACAAGAACTATTATGCGTGATATTGATACCTTGTGTCAGGCGGGTATTCCAATCACATCTGCTTATGGCGTTCATGGCGGATATGAAATATTAGATACCTATGTATTGGATAAGCATTTAGGAAATGAACGTGATTATAAAAACATAATCAGTGCTTTGCGTTCAATGGCAAGCGCTTATGAAAATAAAACAATCCAAGAAACGATAGATAAGATAACTTTATTAGCAGAAAATAAGGAAACTGCCATTGAAATTGATTTAGGGGCGGCACATGAAAATGTAGATACCAATACGCTGATAAGCACTTTGGAAAAGGCAGTCAACGCTCAAAGAACAGTTCAGTTTTTATACACGAATAATGCAAATGCTTCACATACCGTTTCGGTAGAGCCTGTCGGTGTCGTCTATAAATGGTACAACTGGTATCTTATTGGCTACAGCACAAAGCATGAGGATTACAGAATGTACAAGCTGGTCAGAATGGAAGCATTATCTGTGACAGAGCAAAGCATTACGAGGAAGCATTCTCTTAGCAAAGTTATGGAGGAATGGAGTGATACCCAGCAAATTACAGAAATCAGAGCCATAGGCAGCGCACAGATTAAGATAAAATGCAGGGAGTATTTGAACATAGAGATAACAAGGGAATTTGAGAATGGAGATTTTGAGTTTTGTATTCATGTTCCCCAAAATGAAACGTTTTGGTTTGGCGTACTGCTTTCATTTGGGAATAAAGTGAAAGTTTTAGAGCCGCAGGGCATTATAGATAAAATTTCACAGACCTGTGAAGAAGTGTTGAGCATTTATAGGAGGTAAGCATGGTGGATTTTACCATAGAAAAGTATTATACAAAGCAGCAGATACGCAGGGGGCTGGCGCATTATCAGAATATAGACCATTCAGAAAAATTGTATGGAACAGACGGAATAAAAAAGCTGATGAGGAAACTGCATTCCATTCAGTATGATCCGTTGAATGTGGTCGGACGCAACGCTGATTTGGTACTGCAAGCCCGAATTGCGGATTACCGAAGCGAAATGCTGGAGTACCTGCTTTATACGGAGCATTTTCTTACAGACGGATTTGATAAGGAAATGTGCATTTATATTACAGAGGACTTTGAAAGGTTTGAAAATGTCAGACAGATACAGGCGCAGTCAGCCGAGCGCACTTTGTCGTACAGAGGGCAGACAGAAGCGTTGAATATATTGCAGGAAGTAAGAGCATTTGTGTCTGCAAATGGTTTAACGGGAACAAAAGATATTTCAATCGGAGAGGTAAGAGAAAGCCGGTGGGGGCATAAGAAACTATCCAGTGCGGCGTTGGATTATCTGTATACAAAAGGGGAATTATGCGTTGCAAAAAAGATTGGGACACAAAAACAGTTCGATTTGACTGAACGTGTGATACCAAAAGACTATTTTTCGGGCTTTCGTTTTATGACGATAGAACAGTTTTTGGACTGGTATGTAAAAAGGAGAATTGCGGGCGTAGGTATTTTGTGGGGAAAACGGGGCGGCGCATGGCAGGGTAATTATTTATGGGATAATGAACTGCGAAAAAGCACGATAGCCAGATTAGCAGAAAAAGGGGAACTTAAAGTTATTCATGTGGAGGGGATTACAGAAGAATTTTACTGCTGTGAGGATTTTCTCGAATCCCTGAAAAGTGAAAGGGCAAGTGACTACGCCAGATTTATCGCACCGCTTGACAACATGATATGGGACAGAAAAATGACAGAAAGTATATTTGATTTTTCATACAGTTGGGAGGTATATACGCCAGTATCAAAACGGAAATATGGGTATTATGTCCTTCCCGTTTTATACAATGATAGCTTTGTTGCACGTTTTGAAGCTGTTCCTGTAAGTAAAGGCAAGTGCTTTGAAATTAAAAACTGGTGGTGGGAAAAGGGGGTTTTAACTGATGAAAAAATAACAAATACGATTATGGAAGAAATGGAAAGGTTTGCAGATTTGCATAACGTAACGTTAAGCAGCAAAAATCAAAAACAGTTGGAGGTAAGATTATGAGTGAAATAACCAGATTAGATGTCAGTGAAGAATGGGCACATACAGGTATTGTGAAAGCGGGGGACTACTGTTTTTTGAGTTATTGTGTCGGAAATACAGACGGCTCAACCGAGGAACAGATTAACGGGGCTTTTGATGTAATGGGGAAAAGATTAGCGTTGTTTGGCTTAACGCTTGAGAACGTAGTTCAAATGGACTGTTTATTTCGGGATGTGTGGAATATTCCTATCATGGAAAAGGTTATAAAAGAGAGATTTCACGGGAAGTATCCAGTCCGTAAATCAATCCAGACCAATTTCGCAGACAAAGGAGGCGAAAACGGATTGAAATTTCAAGTTGATGCCATTGCATATTGCGGGAAATAAGTGTTTATTCACAAATTAAATTTTAATGAGGGATTATAGTTGAAAAGAGAATTAGGAATTGCGAGGTGTGGATTAGCCTGCTGCTTGTGTTCAGAAAATGAACATTGCTCCGGCTGTAACTCCGGCGAATGTCCGGATAAAAACTGGTGTGAGAATAGAAAATGCTCACTCTCTAAAAATTTAGGGCATTGTTACAACTGTAATGAAGATTGCAAAAAGGGATTATTAGGCAAAATCAAGCCTTACGCTTTCACGCTGTTTGTCAAAAGGTATGGAGAAGAATGCTTGTTAAATTGTCTTGAAAGAAATGGAAACAATGGAATTATATACCACAGAGAAAGTTTAAATGGCGATTATGATGGTTTTGAAGATGTTGAAAAACTGATAGAATTTATAAAAACAGGACAGAAATAGGGAAGAATGTCCATGCCCTTTTTGTTTACAGACAGTTAAGGGGCGAATATTGAAAAATATCGTTCCTTAACTGCATAAATGGAGCCCGTTGACACCATTTTTTGTTGAGGAAAGGGGGAATTTCCCATGGTTGGTATTTCTCTTTTGTGTTATCAACCTGATTAACACGACACTTTCTAACCAGATAGCCAGAAAGCAAGAAAACAGTATTCTGCGTTCTATCGTTCTGACTCAAAAACAGTTATGTAAAATGAATATCTGCGAGGGTCTATGCTATGCGTTCTTTGCGACATTTGCGACACTGATCATTGGGCTTCCAGTTTCCATCTTTGCTTGCAGAAAAATGAGTGCAGGTGCTTTTGCCGGAAATGTAGTCCCTTATCAGTTCCCAGTTTTAGAAATGGGACTGTTCATTCTGGTACTTTTCGGAATGGAATTGATTCTGTCTGTATGGACAGTGAATAGACAGAAAAAGCAATCTCTAATCGAGCAAATGCGTTCAATGGAATAAGCTCAAATCCAGCGGGGCGGCGTGTGCTACCCCGCTTTTTCTATGGTTTACTCTAACTCCTCATTTTTTACTTTTCCATGGATTTCCTCGAATCAGTTCTTCAAAATAAATAATATTTTTTCCATAACATCTTCAAGACTCAAGTACTTTGGATTTACTATAAGGTACCCCGTCAGCAACATCCGCACGATAATCTGATACTCCAGTGCCCATACCGTTGTCTCCTGTTCTGTATCTCCATACCACTCGTCAAACTTCTTGATCAGCATATATCTCTCAAAATCCGTCATTTTCTGTTTCAGGAAATACAGTGGCTCGTCTTCATATTGGTACTGGTTAAAAACTGCCGCGGATATACTCTTTATTTCATCCTTCCACTTTATTGTAACAACGCCTCCAATATCCGTTTCCATCTTCGTCTTTAGAACATCTACAATAATCTTTCGATATACTGTTTTCATATGCTGCACTCCTTTCGCCAATTAATTCTTACAATTAATATGAAAGAAACTGCTGCCTAAATGGTTTTAATAACAACGATCTGTCACCAACAAACTGTATTCTTAAAATAGCAGAGGGCCCCCGCAGGAGCCCTCCAGACTGGAGGCTTCACAATTTCCTCCAGTACAATACTGAACTAAACATACCAAAAGCTGTAAAAATATCAGGTCAATAGTTTAGTTCCTTTTCAGTATATGCGCAATTAAAATAAAAATACAGAGAAGAAACTTCCTCTTTCTATTCTGCTCTACATTTCGTTCTGTAATCATGACTATTTTGAAATTATCTCTAATAACTCATTTACTGTCTCCGGTACGTATCTACATGAAAATGTACTAGTGTCCTCATCATATAAAGAGACCACACAGTTTCCTAATAGACCTTTTAGCATTATTGCGTTAAACAAAGAACTTGCTTTTTTATAATCCCGCCTCACTTTCCTGTTCGGACCATACTGCTGTTGGATTATATAGCACAATCTGTAAATTCGCTCTTTAGAATCAGCCTTCCGCAGCTGAGTATATATGCGTTTCATTTCCCACTCAAATTGTAAATCTTGGTTCAAGTTATGCACCTTCTTTTTCTACTATATCTTCCTGTATTATCACGCTACACGCCCATAAGAAAGCTTCACTCCTGCTTCCTTAAATCTTTGCTGCAGGGATTCCATTTTTGATGGCTCGGAAAACCGATCAATTAAAATATCCTGAAACTCACGCTCTTCAAGATACTCTTTTTTAAGAACATACAGATCTGCCAACACATACTTGCCTTTTTTCACCCATATCAGTGCCGCTTCTCTATCCTCTACAAGTTCCGGAGCCCTATTAATATGTATATGGATGCCTGTATCTAACAGTTTCTTTACAAATTCCCTGTCCTTTCTGATTTTTGTCGGTATTACATCAGGGAGATGTTCCACAAATCTGCGCTGAATGGATGAATCAAAAGCCAACAATATGAGATCACGGTCCTGCTTCATCAAATCATTAAGTTTCCTGTAAAGGCAGCCATTTTTCTTAAGTGCCTTTATGATCAGTTCCTTATCGCTTTCATAATATTTAGGGAACTCAAAGAAAAGATCATCTGCGCACTGTTCAATATAGGACTCCGCTACCTCCCTGTCTTTTTGTAAATCCGCGTCGGCATACTGAAATGCCTGTGGACGCTTCTTGCAAATTTCCAGAACTGCTGCCTTATCATATCTTAACCGATCCAGCTCCTGATGTCTTTCCCACCGATTAATACGCTTCTTCTCAAAGCGTGCTGCCGCGCACTCTCCTACATACTCTCCCAACCGTTCATCATCAAGAAATGAACGTAAAACGCTTGGCACCTTTTTGTATTCTTCACGCACAATTCGGCATATGTAAGTCTGCCCACTAAGTCTATACTCTCCATCCCGATAAAGTTGTGCGATCCATGATAATACTCCTTGAATTCCTCTTTCGCCCAGAATATCACTTAGCTGTTTCACCTCATATGTTTCAAAAATTCTGCGATGTAAACTACTGCTTGCACTGGTGACAAATACTTTCTTATCAGCAATCTTGATTTCGTTTATAATTAAATAACTCATAGTGTCCGTCTCCTCACTGCATCATTCGTCCACCTGCTGCTCCGGCATTTTTTCTTTCTCATGCGCAAGTGTCTCCATTTCTACTTCATACGGGATTTCATTTAGGATAAAGTTAAAATCCTCACCGCTTTCTCTTTTCCATGTCTGGTATCTTTCATATCGTCTCGCCAAAACTTCTATATATTGACTACTGAAATGGCACCAGAATCTGTCTCCGTCTTTATCCAAAGCACATATTCCAACATCTAAAAGAGTACCGCCAAGGAAGGATCTTTTAGGCATAATATCTTTACAATGCCCCAAGATTGTGTAATTTCTCTTGCCACATTCCATTGCCAATTCCCATGGGTTGCTGGAGATCCATGCGTTCGCCTGGGTATGAGATCCGATTTCGTCCAGGTGTAGCGGTTTTTGCACGTTTCTTATTATCTCTGCAGCCTTTTCGTTATATTTGTCACGTATCTCGTCATCCGTCAACGCGATCAAAAACCATGCCTCTGAACTGATCTGTTCCTCCCTTCCGCCCGGTTCCCACATCTCAACTGTTACGTATGCAGCATTGATTTCTTTGACATATGCCATAAAGCTTTCAGACATCCCGCCGTGGATAGTCCCGCTTATCTGCTGCCCTATTTCCAACTGTTTATAAGTAACTCTTCTTGTTTCTTCCATTGCTTTTTCACCTCTGTATTTATGCTGCTTTATTGATTTTCTCATTAAACTCTAAAAAATCTTTCAGAAGTCTTCTGCTCCGCTGAGCTTTGTATCCTTTCTTCTCCAGAAAATCACAATATTCCTCCAGATAAAAGGGTATATCTTTAAGCCGGTTCACTCCGGAATGAATGACGACACAATATGCCGCAAGCGTCTTCGCTTCTATACGATAATTCTCATGTTCACATCTGGTCCAAATATCGGGGAACTTCTCTTCAAACAACTGGTCAATCTGCCGGCAAAGGCTCTCATTACGTATGTATGTCTCTATATTTCGAGTCGTGTCAAACTCCGGGAGCTTGCTTCTGTATGATTGGTAGCCTCTTTCATTAATCTTCTTGTACAAAGAATCTATCCTTTGAGCGATGTTCATTATTCCTTCATCCTGTAACAGCCTTTTTTCATCCTCCGTAAAGAAATCTGGAATCTGTTTCAAAACTTTATGAAGAAAAGCTTTTTGTGCTATAGTCGCCTCTCTGGGAATCATATTCACCTCATATATCTCAGAGGCAACAATCTCTTCCTCTTTAGCTTCTTCTGCGATAGCGTCCTGGGTTGTTTCCTCATCCTCTGACGTTTCATACAAAGTAAACATTTTGAAGCGGTCCACTGCCTTTTGAATAAATTCTTTACATATCTCATATACGATCGAAAAACGGTTTGTTTCCACTGCAGCCTTTGCCATATTACAGGAACCGCCAAACTGATCCAGACATACATCCTTTTCTTTGGTCAGCTGCTCGATCAGATATTTATACAAGGCAATAGGCTTCTCCGCCTGATGGCTCTTGTGTTTTCCTTTATTCGCCGGAATATCAATCTCATAGTTTAATATTCTTGTAGTCTGATATGCTTTCCCACCAGAGTTAAGACAACGTGCTTTGCCTTTGGTAAATATAACAATCTGCTCTACACCTTTCGTTGTACGCCCAGTATTGATGACTCCCTCCGGAGCTTTCCTCCAGATGACGCTCGCATAATAATTCAAATTTGCCTTCTCTGCCATCTCCTCAATCTGGTTCAGATACTTTTTATTTGTAAAGCTCCGCACAGGCAAAAACTCTGCCAGATATCCGCCTTGTATCAGTACTCTCGCTTTCTGCTCAAAATCCTCTTGTGTATAGCAAAAGGTTTCATAATCTGCAAAGCATTTCTGGTTGCCGGATTTGTGTGCTTTTTCATTCTTCCATGGATGGTCATTGATGATAGCCGATATTGAGTTATCCTCAATTTCATCCAGTTTTCTGCCGTTCCCACGTATCAAAAGGCTGGCACTCTCTTTTCCCACCAGAAGATATACCCCCTTTGCCACACGCTTAAACCGCTGTTTCCTGTCTCTGTATATACCACAGCGAACGGATTCCTCCGGCCATTTTGATGCAGCCTTATAAATTTCTTTCAAACATGCGATCCCATTTTTCTTGCTTGCTAAGAAGCGCTCCACTGTATCCCCAATTGTTTCTGCCAGAAAATCATTTTGTTGTGTTGCACTTTCTACCATCAGTACCTCCCTCTCTGCATCTTTCCTGATTCCTGAAGCTGTAATTAAATAGGCTAATGTCTAGCTCATCATCCGCGGCAAGTTCCATACTGTCCTCAAGATATTCCCCTTGAGGTAATGAGATTTTATCCAGTGATTTAAAAAAGAATTGCTTTGCTTCGGAAATTGTCTGCGCCTGTTCATATGGAATTTCTACAAAGCCTTTACTCGTCCATACGACCGGAAGACGAATCGGATCTTTCTCGTGTCTGCGAATAAATCCATTGAGTTCATCCCCAAAAGCTCGGATCAGACAACCATTTTCAAGTTCTACTTCATAAATACTGTTCCTGTCATCCTTGCACTGCAGCAACACATCTATTATCTGGTACTTCATATCATTAAACTGTCGATATGATGGATCTACTGTATAAAACATTCCCTCTTTGTTCATCATTTCTCAAGTCTCCTCTTTTACAGATCACTGTTCGTCTTTCGCTATAATTCCATGCCACATTCGCGTAAAGACTCATTAACAATATCCATAGTCAAAATACTTGCTTCAAATGCGCTCTTACTGTAGTTTGCAACGCTTTCAAAAATCGTCACTGCGATTTCTGGTGCACAGTTGCTATGCTCAGTCCTGATCGCTTCTGTAATACAAGCTTCTGTGCTATAATCTCCGCCACCGCTGCCCCAGCATCTGATCCAATGGGCGCATTCATCCGCCAGTCCTTCTACTGCCTGTTTTGGCAGACCTTCAAGCCATGCGTCATATTCTTTACAAGGTTTCTGCAAAAAATCCATAATCATACCTGTTGAAGCCCTCCTTAACATCTGTTTTGATAAATTTTTCGTGTTCTCTGATTTTTCTTCCAATTGCTCTGTTACCTCCTCTCATCTGTATGATTCACTAAAAATATGCATGAAACTGCTCCATACAAAAAGGCTGCCCTCATAAAGAGCAGCGCTTTTTGTTCCTTATCTTACTGTTTTGCCATTTCCTGAAATGCAGTCAGCCAGTCATCCCCTGTTTCCATCTCATTTTCTGTTTCTTCTGATTCTTTCATCTGGCTCTCCATTACTCTTGCCGTGTCTTCTGCCGTCGTGTACTTTCTATGCCGTTCCCCTTTCCAGAAGGATTCTGAAGAGGTTCCGTGTTCAAGCATCATTTCCATGTCCGACGTATATGGCCGGTAATCAAAAATTTCTATGGAATGCCTCAGCAATTCCTTAACAACCAGCCCTCTGCATCCTTTCTTAAATCTTTGAATCCAGTCGGCTATCTCCTCATCTTCGTTTTTATAGAAACGGATTCCTACCGTCTTCGTCTTTATTTTTCCTTCCGGCTTTCTTGGAAGCGGAATACTTTCCCGCTGTCCGGAGATTTCATTACGCAGCACCGTCTTTACCAGTGCGGAAAATCTCCGGGATAAAGGATCTGCCTCCAGCCATAGCAGATCAATGTCTTTTTCCGTAAGCCGGATTGACAGACGGTATATTGTCTGCTTCCTCATTTTGTTCGTTTCAGCATGCTGGCCAGGAAGAGATAATAACCTCGTACAATATCATAGACGGAAGAAAGATTGTCACTCGGGCTGCTCTGAATCACCTCAATTCCCATCTCCTTATATCTGTCCTTGAGCTGTTCATACCACGCTGCCCCAGTTCCCCCTGCAACAACAAGCATATCCGTTCCTATGAAACTATCATACGCAAGTTCCATTCTCGTCATTGTCTCAATGCAAAGCTGTCTGGTATGCCGTTCCAAAATATCTGCGAAGGAAACTTCTTTTTTCCTTCTTGCCACTCTGTCTACTACCGGGATTTTGCCCGTCTGCAGATACCTCTGGAATGCATGTACAGCAATCTCTGTACCGTAAATATCCTGTATATCCGCCACAGTTCTGCGGAATATTTCCTTCATGGCACCTGCCGGGAACGTTTCCTTATTTGTAACCTTGTGCGTTTTTGCTGAAATGAGGCACCCGTCAATTGTACCAAATCCCCCGTCCATTATGACAACCTCCAGCTTTCTATAGATCCGATTGCCCAATGCTGTCATATCCGCATTGTTATTCAGACATGTAGAATAATATGCCCCCAAAGGCTGCTGAAGAATCACCAGGTCCTCTTTTTCAATCTCGAACTCATATGTTTCCCACGGGTTGCTTCCTATTTTCAAATCAAATCTGTGGTGTCCCTCTAACACGTTCCGCAAAGGGGCGGCGTCTGCAATATGATATTTTGCAGGGAGTCCGCTGACTATTTTAAGCTTGTCTTCCTCTTTTTTCGCTCCTATTTTGTTCGCCCGCATTGCCATAGCCATACTGGTTTCCGCCAATGTCTTGAACATGGGATTGTGATAACGGTATCTGGAATACAGCGTGTTCATGCTGTCATCCACATCATTCGGGCTGAGGGAATTGTTCGCCATCTCCCCCACATCCCAGAGTACGCCTTTGTCATCCCGATACAGAATATCAGAGTTCTTCATCTTCCCTACTTCAGCAATCCCTTCTCTTCTTACTCTGGCAAAACTCGGGAAACAAAGTACTGCATTCGGGGCGTACACTTTAACACCGGAATACCCCACATCAATCCCAATCGGCCAGTATCCATCAACAGATACATTTTTTCTGGGAATGTACTCGCTCTTTGTCTTAAAATCATAAATATTCATCTCTACACCTCCATCGTTTCTTCCAATATGACTGATTCTGTCCTTTTGTACTATCCATGTTTCTTCTCATAACTATGTCAGATAAATATTTCAGCGATGTAGAAATATCCATTCTTTTCTACAACGGCAATCCCTATGTGGGTGTAGGATCTGCTCATCCGCGCTGCTCTGGAGTATTCCTGCACCTGAAATCTAGTATGAATATCTTTTGCTGTTTTTGTAGCAGTTGTACGCCATAAGGTTTCCGACGGAGCTGCTGACTGGATACCAAAACGGCTCAGAAGATTCGATAGGTCTCCATACACCGGTGAGTCAAAATCCGAGTGATTATAGATTGCCATATCAGCAGCCTTAATCCGGGCAATCTTGTAAACATCACTGCCCGCCGACAGCTTCAGTGCTTGCAGCCCGTTTGAGGTGCGCTCCTCATTCAGTTTAGAAAGTACGCTTTGTGCAATATCATCCCGATATTTCAATCCAGATGAAACACGTTCATACTCCTCGGAAAGAGTTGCTCTGACCGCACTTGCGTCAGGAGCGCTTCCGCTTCCTGTTACACTTTGCACCTTACTAATCTCTGTAGGGCCTGTTTTCTTTGTGCTGACCAGTTTACCGCTGGCGTCATATGTCCGTGTGATAACCGTCTGGTAAGTAATAATCCAGCCACCGCTTGTTTTCTTGTCTACTATCGTTTCCGTTTCAACATAGCCACCACCGCTGATTTCTTCTGTAGTAATTCCCGGATTGATAATCGTGATACCGTCGCCACCAGTCTGACCGGTTGATTCTTCTGTTTGCTCTGTTTGCTCCTGCCCAGTCTGTTTTTTTGTCTCATTTTCCTTTTTCACATTTTCCTTTGGCTTTTGGCAGGCTTCCCATGTATAATTCCCATCATCGTCCAGAACTCTTTCCATATAGCCTGTAACCACACCATGCTCGTTGACTACCGCATAAACATTCCCCTGAACTCGATGGTAATTCTCCGGGATGACCATTCCATTGTCTTCCTTCTGGTGAATTTCATTTCCATGTTCATCTACTTCCACAAAATAATATGTATCATCTGCGTTCCTTACATATCGCAGATATTTTACAGAACCATCCGCGTTTGTTACCTTATACACATTTTCAAGCCCTTCAACCGCTTCATAGTCTTCCGGTATATCAGGATTTACATCTTGCCAAAGCCAGGAACCGTCCTCTTGTTTTATTCTCTGTCTGTATCCCTCAATCCTGCCATCTTCTCCGATAACCATATACAGTTCCTCTTCTCCAAGAACGGGAACATAATTCTGGGGGATTTCCGGATCAAGATACCATTCTTCGCCAACATCCGGTAAATCCTCTGCCCTCAGCCACCAGGCTCCCTCTTTCTCATCTGCCCCATACGCATAAGCATCAGGCCGTTCTTCGGGTTCCTTTGCTTTAACCGCCCATAAACTTCCAAATGCTATCTGCAGGAAACAAAACAGCAGTACTAATTTTCGCATTCTCTCTGCGCCTCCTCTCTTATTCTCAGCCCTCTGGGTACTCAAGCTTGGTCTTCTGCATTTTCATCTCCTCCTTCCTTCTTATAAGTTCAAAAAAAATATGCCGGAAACCGACATATTATAAATTCCATCCCCCATTTTCCTATTGCGCATACAAAGTGTATAACCCGACATACAGAGTGTAAACCCCGGTCGTTTTTCTATCCCTTCCACTTCTTTTTCTCTCTTCGCATCCTCTATGGACAGCTTTTGAGTAGATTAAAAGAGAAATGAGCAGGAAAACGATAGCTGCGGTCGTTTAAACTGTCATACGCACGTTTTTTTCTTCTCCTGCTTTTTTACTTCAAAATTACTTCTTATCACCTTCTAAAGAGAGGCCGTTTATAAATTCATCCTTTTTTCTTAAGATTATACCGTTTGGTACGATTTTATTGTCGATTTCCTGCATATTTAGGATAGCGAAAATTATGTAGAATTTTGAAAGGAGATAATTTGTACCATGTATGGATTGCTCGGACCACAACAAAAACTATCCGAAGTTCAGGAAATGTTACTGGGGAAACGCCAGCACTATTCCGCAGCTTTTCTGGATCGTATCACCGGAGATATTAATATCTATGAAGCTCTCCGGTATATTTTTGAAGCCTATCTGGAATGGACGCCCTATCAGGTCAGGGACTGCCTAACCCATGATATTATCCGCCTGTTAAGGCTGGAGCCATTAATTAACCGAATTCCGTGCCCACCGGAATTAGACCGTACAAGGGATCTGGAATATATCGCATGGTATATTTATCCTCAGACCGTCAACTGCAATCAGCGTGATCTTGCCATCAAGGTGTATCACCGTCTGAACAAAGGCGAAATTTCCCGGTTCCCAAAAGGATATTTTGACGGTACTGTTCAAGGATGGTTCCGTGCAAGATGTGCCTTTCAGTGTATGCTGATTGAATATCTGCCCCCTTTTGAGAATCTGGAAGCGTTATATGCATACTTTGCAAGCCCCAGAGGAAAGGACGCGATCCGCAAATATAAACTGTTGGTTCCACTGAGAGAGTTGTATGAATCCCCTCTTGAATACCTGCATGATTCTTTGAGTTCACAGCAAAAGGACGAAGCTTTATATCAGAAATACAGGAAACGACACTCTGGCAGTCCTAAAAAGGAAGGAGGCTTTCCAATTGAAACGTAAAATTTTATTTTATGCTTTTTCTGTAAGCCTGTTATTTTCCGGATGTTCCTCCAAAAGTATATCTGGTAATGACTGGTTGCTGGAGCAGTCTTTTTCGTACTCAGATTTGGAACAAGCCAGTTTAAGTATTTCGGATCTCTTTTCACTCTATTTTGTAGGTGCGGTTGATAAAAAGGACATCCTCAATGAATTAGAACTTTTGACTGCCCAGATTTCATTCAGTCAGGAGCAATACCTTGAAGGAATAGAGGCGATCTCTCCGTCCAGTCACTCCTATGCGTCTAAGAGCGGGGAAGAAGCTCTTACTACTTCCTATGAGATTACATTGGATTTTCTTGATAATGCGGAACTGCTCCTAAAAGCAGGCGAACAGCAACAGCTCATGTATGAATATTTAGAATGGCGTGAACTATTGATTACTCAAATCGCTACATATTGCACAGCAATAGATCTTGTATCTGAAAAGGAGGAGAACCCATGACCAGTATTTATTCCTATGATGGGAAATCAGACATCGGATATCAAAAAAGTATCAACGAAGATTTCATTGATGCTGTGGAACTTGACGAGCGCACTTTACTGCTTTTTGTAGCAGACGGAACCAACAGCGATCCAGACGGCGGCTTACAGCCAGCTTCCATTGCAATACACGAAATGGGTACTATGCTTAAGCGTATTTTCGAGAAATCAGCCTCTGCATTTTTGATGAATCCCGAGCTGTTTCTGACAGAAGCCTTTGAATTCACAAATCGAATTCTTATGGTTTTTACAGCCGCCAACAAAGATCGCTTTGCAGGATTCGGGTGCAGTCTCGCCTGCTGTCTCATATACCAAAAAGAGAATCAAACCTGTGCCACTGTTGTAAATGCCGGGAATACCCGTTTCTATTTAATCCGGTTAACCAAAGGGACACCCGCTATTCACCAGCTTACAACTGATCATACCCGCGCTTCCGATATGGTGTTAACAGGCCAGATCTCAGAAGAGGAGTATTACTCACATTTGGACCGGCTGGTCCTGACCAGCGGACTCGGCATTTTACCGGAGCCCAAACTCCAGATTCTTGATAATCTGTCTATTAAGAAGAACGATATTTTACTGATGACAACAGACGGCATCCACTATGCGATACGACCGGAAGCGCTCTCTGATATTGTCCTCCAATCCGGCACCTGCTCGGATGCTGCGAAAAGCCTGATTGAAGCTGCAAAAATAGAGAAATATCCCGACAACATGTCTGCCCTTATTGCATACATTCCGTAATGTGATCCACCGTCTTTTCATAAAAAAATGGACCATCGCACATTAAGCGATTGTCCATTTTTTCGGGTTATCCCCTCTCCTTTAGAAGCTGCATGATTTCCTCTAATTTCTGAGGTTCTATAGTTTTTAGCAGTTCTGATGATTTCACATTCATCACTGCCAGTATAGTAATATACAACGTCGGCATATTGTTCTCTATTGCTCCTTCTTTCAGTTTACTCATAAAACGGTTTATTGTCTCTTTCGCTATTTTTACATCACTCTCTCTTAAAGTTACTTCGTTCCCGCCAATAACAATTTTCATTTGAGCACCACCTTTCCTTATGAAAAAAGCGCAGCCCTAAACAGTACTGCGCCTTAACGAACCTTACTGCCGTCCTCTCTGAGTCAAATGATCAATAATTCCCTGAAATGCCAGTTTCTTTTCCTGCAGACTGGCATATTCTAAAAACTCATTCAGGTTTCTGTAGGAAAACATCTGGGCCAGACGTGTTTCATTAATGAGAGTTGATAAGATACGAATCATTTTCTCTATATCTTTTTCATCCTTTACGGAGTACTTTTTTTCGCTCAGCACTTCTGACATATACTGTTTGCATGTTTTCCCAATAATCCTCTTCTTCTCCGGATCATTTATTCTCTGGAGATATCCGTACAACTCTGCCAATGCCTGTTCTCCATATTGTTTAAGTGCCTGATTTGCTGTCATCCCCGTGTAAGGGCCATCTGTTATGATCATTGAAGCAGCATACTGCTCCCTCTCCACAGGCATACTGTCACTTCGCTCGTCAACCTGCTCCAGATCCAGCACCCTTTTTTCAACTGGCCGCCCCATACAGGATGTAAGCATCTGAAGAATTGCCTGGTCAAGATACTCTCCTGCACCATCAATCTCAATAATTATTCTTGTACCGACCTTGTATAACCTCACATTTCTCATTGTTGTTCCCGGTTCCGCTTCCATATTCATAACACTCCTTTCATCCATTCCATTTTCTTAAATATGAATGAAATTGTGGTTCATAATGGATTACCAGTTTTTTCCATTTTAAATGACATTGTATTTATGTATGTCAAGTGATATACTGAATTCAATAACTGGTGATGGGAATATTAAGGATTCGAGGTTGGTACGTATGAATATACTATATCTCCAGGATGATACACTCCATTTTCACGGATTCTCCAAGCTTCAAAAAACAGTTGCAATTCTTTATTCCAAGGATACAGGACCTGCAGTTATTGCACCGGGGGAAAACCATTCTTCTATTGTTTCATTTGAGATTGAGGACCATTCTTGTCAGGCGCCAAATATCATTGAATACTTTAAGAAAAAAGGAGCAATCGGGTATGCGTTTGTAGAAACAAGTGACCGCTATATTCAGTCCCCGATTTATTGTCCTGGCATCCCGTCTGAACTGGAGGAAGTGTGAATCCAACTCACTATTTTTTAACACGTAGATCTATTCGGAAGGGCTCTCCAAATAGATCTATTTTTTTGAGATCTCTACCGCAATAAAGGCATACTCCCTGTCAGTTTATTGACCTTCTTTTTGCTCCGCAGAACAGCCCTAAGCAAGTATATCATACTTCCTCTTTTCAGCTCCGTGTGCTATAATCAGAGGAACAGATTCTGAATTTGAGGTGATATAGGTGAGACGCTACATTGTAATTACCGATATAGCTGCATAATAAAAATTATTGGAGGATTTCAAAATGGCTATATCGGAGAAAAAAATATATCCCCGTACAGGAGATAAGGAAACGGTTTATTTAAAAAGCATTGTAACAGACCCGGCTATTATCATTGATGAATTTACTATATATAATGATTTTGTCAATGATCCTCGGGATTTTGCAAGAAACAACGTTTTATATCAATATCCAATCAACCATGATAAGTTGATAATCGGAAAGTTTTGTTCTATTGCATGTGGTGCGAAATTTTTGTTTAACAGCGCCAACCACACACAGACTTCATTATCTACTTACCCATTCCCCATCTTTTTTGAAGAATGGGATTTGGAAATTAAGGATGTTTCAACAGCATGGGACAATAAAGGAGATATCGTCATTGGCAACGACGTTTGGATCGGTTATGAAGCTGCTATTATGGCAGGTGTTACGATTGGAGATGGTGCAATAATTGGTACCCGCGCGGTAGTAACAAAAGACGTACCACCATATACAATAGTCGGTGGTGTTCCTGCCAAACCAATTCGCAAACGATTTTCAGATGAGACGATTTCTTTACTCCTGGAGTTGAAATGGTGGAATTGGCCTATAGAAAGGATTTCACAGAATATAGAGGCAATAAAAACCGGAAGACTGGATAAAATGAAATAAAATACCAACCGTGGGAAGCCTAAAAAAATCCATTTCTTGCAAATCCCAGTCTATAAAGGAAAAGCACCGAGCGAGGGACAAACATCCCCACGTCCGGTGCTTTACTATGTTTCGCTTATTCATTAGTGAAATGGAAAGAAACTTCTTTTCCAAAAAGAACAAAACCGCAACAAATTTTTCAATCCGCTGCCTCTATTTCCGCTATATCAGCAATTTTAACACTATCCCCGTTCTCGAACCGAAGAATTCTCTTCACGTCATCAATTCGTTTCACCCTGCCTGACATTGTTACATAGGCTCCGCCCGCTTTCCTTTGATCCGGCAGAAAATAGGTAACAGATATCTGCGGATGTTGACCGATATGTGCAGCAAGCCAATCTAACTTTCGCTTTATTTCTTCCTGGGAACTTTCACTTAGCTCCAGTCTCGGAATCGTCTGACGACCGGTCTCCTGTATGACATCACCATAACCTGTCAAAGCCGCAAATGGCGAAAACTGGGCGGCACGTTCTTTCATGGTCATCTGCGGGTGTACGCTGGAAACATGGTGAGGAAGTTCCAACATATCATCATACGTCCGTTTCATGCTTTATGTCCCCCTATCTGGCCGTTTCGTTCTCTGGCAGTCGCCCCCTCTTCAAAACTCATGCCTCTGAGGATTGCGTTCTTTCCGTATTTCTTCTTTATCTCCAATACGGCTTTCTGCCAGCGTTTTTCACGCTCATCATCCTGGTTTTCTTTTTTTCGCTGTTCCTCCACTGCGCTGTAATCTGTAAAAAGCTCCATCTGTTCAAAGTTATCCTCTTCCGGCACCAATGCTTCATCAATCACACGATTAGCTGTCAGATAAAGGCGTCGTACCAACAGTTTTGGATCTGCGATCCGGTCGAACAATTCCGTGGCAGAAGCCATCAGTTTTCTTGTCGAAGAAGTATACTGCTTCAAATTTTCGGTTCCATGAGCATGCTTTGGTATTGCGCGCCCGTAACGATCCGTTGATATTTCCCCCAGATATCGCTTCCCACTGGATTTCAAATTTTCTCTATCATACCCTACGGTCAAGACCAACTGGTTTGTTACCAGCCCCCGATCTGCCAGATCCAGAGAGAGCATATCCGCCATTTCGCGAAGTACCAGCCTCGCCTTATCAAATGGATACGGGCAGGATAGCACCTGGCCGGACCCCACGCTATTGGACTCCGGCTTATACGCTTTAATATCTGATATCGTACATGGCTCCCAGCCCCATGCATGATCTATCAACAGCTCTGCATTGACGCCAAAAAGCTGATACAGCAGTTCTTCATTATAATAATCCGTTGCCTTTCCTATGGAACAACGAGCAATATCCCCCATCGTATAGAGTCCGTGTTCTTCCAGCTTTTTTGAGTATCCACGGCCAACACGCCAGAAATCCGTTAAAGGACGATGATTCCAAAGAAGCTGCCGATAACTTTTCTCATCCAACTGGGCAATCCTCACACCGTTCTCATCCGGCTGTATATGTTTCGCTTCAATATCCATCGCTATCTTTGCCAGATACAGGTTTGATCCAATGCCTGCAGTTGCAGTGATACCAATACTTTTCTGGACATCCAGAATCATCTTAGCCGCAAGATCCCTCGCAGACATGCCATAGGTTCCGAGATAAGCGGTTACATCCATAAATACCTCGTCGATGGAATATACATGAATGTCCTCCGGAGCGACATATTTCAGATACACCTCGTAAATACTGGCGCTATATTGCATATATAACGCCATGCGAGGCGGAGCCACCAGATAATCCACTGCCAGATCCGGTGAATCTATTAATTCCTGTGCTTTCCATGAAACTCCTGACAGTGTTTGTCCCGGAGCATGCCGTCTCCGGTCTTCGTTTACTTCCTGGACCCTCTGCACCACTTCAAACAGCCTTGCTCGTCCTGATATTCCATATGCTTTAAGAGACGGTGATACGGCCAGACAGATTGTTTTCTCTGTACGGCTTTTGTCAGCAACAACCAAATTTGTCGTCATAGGATCTAACTCCCGCTCAATACATTCCACAGACGCATAAAATGATTTTAAATCAATTGCCAGATAAACCCTGTCCGCCATTTTTTCCTCCCCTCTCTTAGAAGCAGTTGGTGTTTGTTCCATATTTTTCTATTGCTGCTACAGCGAGCAGTCTCTTTTTCAGCACTTCCCTAAGTGAATGCTTTTCCTCTTTCTCCAGCGAATAGTTCTGAAGAAGCATGGATTCCCCGACTGCCTCCTGAAGTCTTTTCCGTTCAGCTTCTGCCTCCTCTTCCGTAAATCCCCAGAAAGTCATTTCGTAGACAATAGCCGCCGCAAATTTTAACGAACCAATATCATTCAAATTTTGACTGTCCAATTTGTACCCCAATACTTCATTCCACGGAGAAAATTCAAAACGATTTTCTTTCGGAAGATCTACACGCTCAAGGAGCTGCTCCATATCTTCTGGAGAGAATGCATCCAGTTCTGCAACATCTATTCTCGGAGGATCACCACTAAGAAAACGATGAAGGTCTTTACATGCATACAGCAAAATCTCAATCTTTTCTTTGGTTTCCTCTATATCTTTTATTCCTAAAAGCAGATGCTCTGTTTCCACAGCTTGTCTCTTCTTTAAATTTTCGACAAATGCAGTATAGCTCCCGCGAACACTCGTCTGCTCATTCTCGTCCACACAACACAATGTCAAAACTTCTGAAACAACTGTTTCCACAGGACATTGCTCAATCAGTTCTTTTACAATCACTCATCTTACCTCGATTCTGAATTATCCGCATACTATATCCCTTTGAGGGGCTTTGCTTTTTACCCTATCTTATTATATTCATTATCTATTTCTCTAGCAAGGGGATCTTCTTTCTGCTCTGATAGCACTCGCCTCTAATTTACCGTTTTTCTGAACCCTCCTTTAGTACTTTCTCCAAATATTCGATCTTCTTTAGTTCATTGTCATAGTAGTTTTGTTCCCAATCAGTATGTTTCGATTTCACCCATTCCTCAGCCCTCGTATCAATATACTCAGAAAGCATATCCGCAAGAATTTTAAATGCTCCTTCACAGTCACTCCTCACTCTGGGCCGTAGCTTTTCAAGTGAATCATACCGGGATTCCATTGTCGCACGGTACATTGGATCTGTGGCCACATCTTCTGCCTTTTTGATTGCTGCGAGTTTCTTTTCCAAGTCTTTAAATTTTAGTACTTCCATACTGTACCCCAGCCAGGCATAGGGAACTTTTGAAAACAAATCGCTTTTCAGCACGTCAGACCAAAATTTTGCAGGCGCAAAGACCTCCGGATCTGGATCATATTCATTGATAAAATTGAGTACAGCTTTTTCCTCCATATGCATTTTTTCGCAGATATCCTGAATTTCAAGATTGCAGCTTCTTACCGGAACCACCCCATACAGGTAGTCCAATGAGCAATCAAAAAGTCTGCTGTAAGCATAAAGGTACTTGCTTGGAACAAGGTATGCATTTTCTTCATCAAAATGAGTCTGTACTCTTCTCCTGATAGCATCTATATCATGCTTACGGTCTTTTACGATTTTCCCGTGCTTATTTCTGCGCTGAGCTGGTTCTATTAGATCGCGGCAGTTCTCATACAGTGCTTCTGCTAACTGTAGTGGTGATCCTATATTCTTTTCACGTGCAAGCTCCATTAACCTCCGGCCAAAAGCCGGAAAGTCCTCAATTTTTGTTTTTGCGAATGACAAACAATCCCCTTCTTTCTTGTTATAGATATTATTATCTATTTTAATTGATAATCCAAAGAAAACAGATATAATTTCAGACTAATTTATCCTTTACTTTGTTATATCATACTGCTATTATGAAGGCAAGAAGAGCTCTTCAATATTAAATTTGAAATCGGAGGGACAAGCGTATGACAACTACCGGAATGCAAATTGTTGACCTGATAACAGATAACGGTAAACCGGCTCCTGATATGACGCATGCTTTAAAACTTCTCGGAAACGGAAGCATGCAGGCAGGACTAACCCGTATCGGAAATCACTTTAAAGCTGAGATCTCGGCGGCGTTCTCCAAAGGACTGACCAAAGGAAGAATTCAGGGGAGTATTCTTGGTATACTAGGTACAATTGCAGCAGGAAAAACTATTGCTCTTACGGTAAACAAGCAGAAAAAGAGTGCTGCGCATGAAACCGAGGGGAAAGATATACTGAGGGCTATGGAAACGTCTCCCATTCCCGCATCTTCCTCCTCAGCCGAAAACGAACATTTACAGACTTCTGGTAAATAAACCTTTTGTTGCTTCTCTAAAAAATTCCACCGTACCATTCCGGTACGGTGGAGCACTTATTTGATACGTTCAACCTGGAAGCCTTCCGCAATCTGCAATTGTCCACTGGAATCCAAATCGAAAAGCCAGTTATCCTGAAGCATGGAGGGAGTTATTTCCTGTTGGATATAGTTTGTCTGTATGAATTCTTCCCCGCTGCTGCGATTATAAATAAACTGCTTGCCTGCCCCTTCCGAGCTCCATAACAGCTGTCTGGTCTCTGATATCAGCCAATATTCCAGTTTTTGTGTTGAGACAACATCCGCTCTCGTTACATGGTGCTTTTGGTATGCCTTGATATAATAGGTTCCGGCCCGACTGAATGACAGCCTCAATGTTCGTCCATAGGTATGAGTTGTCTTCAGCAGATTTCCCTCGGTGTCATAGATTTCCCATTCATACTCTCCTACCGGTTGTTTATTAATAATCTTTTGCTGTTCCTCTTTGGAAATTCTGTATTCCGTTATGTTGGTTGTCTCAATATTATCTGTCATTCCTAACGAGTTGACATAGGCTTTCAAAATCTGATACCTCAGTTCCTGATAAGGCCAGTCGATCATTCCGCCTCCGACCAAATCGGTCCGGAACTGGGTCCATGTATGATTTTGAAGAATGTGCTCCCATGCAGCAACCAAATCCTCGGACCATGATTTTGTATCAATGCTCTGGAGATAATCCCATGTAAGACCGCTGCCAATAGTAAAAGGAACACTGCCTCCCACATTTTGTCCCCCTGCAACCTGCTCTCTCAGCTCATTAAGAGCCCTGTCCGTATTTTCTGATTGCTGTACATTTCCTCCCTCACTATGCTGGATACCCAGAAGTCCGGGAATCCCCTCAAACTTTAATCCGTTTGTAATGTAAGGAAGAATATCTTGTGCCGATATTGGTATTTCTTCTTTCACCACAATGCTTTTCCCCGGTACATATACAACCATGGATTTTTCTATACTATCCTTTATAATCGATTCTTTAATTTCCCTCTGTTCTTTACTGAGCGAAGTATTCTGACTTGCAATATTCTGATCGACTTCATTTTCAGTATTAGTCGTCCCCTCACCAGATTGGCTGCCCTGGTGCTGACCTGCAACAAAAATAACTTCATCTGACTCTCCCGCAGGCTCATATATCTCGACATTGTCAATCGGAGCTGCCGAAACATTGATCGAACAACTTAAAAGCACAGCAGTCAATAACAGTGTTGTAATTTTTCTGCGACTCATTATGTATGCACCTCCTTTAATCATCCCATACTTTCGGCGGTCTCCAGCCGTTTTCTACCTGCCACTCTATTTCTTTGTAACGGTTCTTGCTCATATCCATTGCTGTCATCGGAAAATAGCTATTGTCTTGCTCACTATACTTTGGATCATTCAGAAGAGAAATGTCTGCCTCATAGACATTAACTACAGAAATGTTTTTATAGCATAGCCCAAGAAATCCATAGCTTGCGTTCTTACTGAAAGACTGTGTTCCTTGATCATTGGTAATCTCAATCAGACCGTTTTTCCTTTTAATTCCCTCGATTTTACTACAAAGAAGATCAAAATCAGAGCCCTCATAATCAGGCAGATAAAACTTGCCTTCCCCTGCGTAAACGCCCAGATACTGCTGGGTAGAAACACTCAGAATGCGAAAATCGACCACTTCAAATACCACAAGGCTCCCGGGCAGAAAACGATTATAGGCACTCACATTTTTAGTCTGATAGGTGAAGGGTAGTGAACTCAGTTTCCCATCCTTAATATAACCCTGCATTTGCTCTGAAAGCCGGTCTCCATATTCTCTCAGTTGTTCATTCTGAGAGAGGCTTCCTTTAATCTCCGCATGATCATTTCCCATGTTAAAATCGCCAAGCACATCAAAGCTATCCATATCTCCTGGTGTGCCAGTATAACACTCCATTAGTTTTTCATAATTTTGCGGCAGACGGTTATCCCATCCCAAAATCCCTTTATAGATATCTTCTGTAATTGCTTTTCCATAAGAATCTGCCGGAGCATTGATTATCTCATCCGATAAGTGTGTATCCCAGATTTTCCCAAGCAGCTCTCCAACGACTTCTTTATCAATCTCTATCTTCAGGATATCCTCTGCATGTTCTTCTTCGTACTTTTCCACGCGTTCTTCTTCATCTGCCTTTTCTTTTAGAGCTTCGTTTCTTTCTCTGATAGCCTCCGTCTTTCCATTACTGTACAAATCGTTAGCGGCTTCACCTATAATCTGCATGGGATCTTCCTCAATCACTGCATCCAAATATGCATCTGGTACCTCACCACTGGATACTCCGTTTTCCTTCTCTTTTTTCAGGATATCCTTCAGCGCCTCTTCTACCGAATCCGCATCTTCCAAAAGCTGTTCACGTGTCAGTTCAATCACATCCGCAAGATCCCCTCCTTCTACGGTTGGCAAATCAAATTGTGAAATACCGTACATATAGTACTCAGAAAGCATGCTCTGTTCATATATGATTTTCCGGATATTTTCTGCCAGAGCGTCCTCTTTTACACTATCTGAAAATCGGATATTCTCATGGTTTGTATAATACTGCTTTCCTTCATACTCAATCTTGTAAGTATAAGTACCTTTATACAATACCAACACTTCCGTTCCTTCAGGCAGCTTTAGATAGAGACCATCCTCCCCTACAGACGGCAGATCATCATTTGGTCCATCCTTTAAGGCAGCATTTTCTTTTGCGATATATCCCATCCGGTTCATTTGAACGATCGTATCTCCGCTACTATCAACAGTAAAATCAGAGAAAGACAGTTTACAGCTGAACTGACTTCCGCTGCCCTGATCTGTCAGACCACTCGCCTCTTTTTCAAAACTGCCGATAAGTACATACCGGTCAGCATCGTCCTGATCAACGGAACCACCCTCTATCATTTGAAGGTTTGTTTCAAAATCAACTTCATCTGCCTCCTTCTGCGACTGAGTGAGCTTGAGCACTGTAACGTCCGTAACTGGTGCCATCAAACTCAGATCAAATACTGCAAAAGTAAGATAGCCGCAGTCTTCATCTTTGATTGCAAAAGCAGCATCCGCGTCACTTTTATTAACCGCTCCTCTTACAGATATCACATCGTTTTGTATGCTGGCTTCTGCGTGAGTTGCTGCCTTCACCTGAAGCGGCACAGATGTTGTCGCGCATGCAAACGTCAGAAGCCCGACTAGCAATCCCGTTTTTCTTTTCATTTCGTTTCGCCTCCTCTCGTGACAAATTTTATCGTTCCCGTGAAGTCATCCCGTACAACTTTTACCTCTGACTTGCGAGCAGTACCCGTTAGATCAGAACTCTGGATATACCAGCCATCATTACTTTTTTTCATGTCCATTCTTACAATGAATAAGTAGATATCTTTTGGCGTGCTCCAATCAGAATACTCTGCCTCACATATTGTCAGACATTGGATTTCCTCGCTTTTTTCTGTGTAGATGTCTGCAACCGAAAACCCCTTTAGTTCCGACTCTGTCTGATTACTGCTGTATGTATCTTCCCAGTCTTTTGCAGATTCATTTGGCGCAAGCTTCTCCAACTGTTTCTCATCTACATTCCCGTTTTCAACATCAAACAGGCATTTTGCATACTGCTCTGCAATCCTTTTCGCCTCACTGGTATCCTCATCACACAACTCTGCATTTCCGTAGATTTTTAATACTGTATCCGTATCATATCCCTGTAGTTTCTCAGTACATCCTGTAATCCCCAGCAAACTCCCTATCAGGCATAAGGATAACATTTTCCTTCTACTCATGATTCTCAACCATCCTTTCTACTCTACTTCACATGCTAAATATGATAGACATTCCCTGCCCGTACTCATACCTGTTTACAATGATTGAAAATCTCAAAAAAACAGCCGATACCAATCTATGTATCGACTGCTTTCTCAGAGCCATATCTTTATCTCCCTTTTTTGCGTTCTCTTTCCCGACGCTCTGTCATATACTCCCTATAACGCTGCTGCTCTCTTTGATAATTTGTCTGCGTATCCTGCAGCGCCTTTCTTTCCCTCTGTTCTTTCTCCCTTTTCAGCTGATTGCCATGCTTCGTTCCAGTAATCGCCGCTGTTATAATTGCAACCAGCTTAAATAGGACCCCTGCTACCACGATAATACCGCATACAACAAACCCCGTGTGTGCCAGACTTCTCCGTTCTTCAAATTTCTGATGAGACTCTGAAAATTCCTGCTCCAGCGTCGATGCCGGCACCGGTTCTGGTTCTTTTTCTTGTTCCTTCACACAGCCCGTACTGAAAGCCATCATGCATATAAGCAAAAGAACCATTGCAATTTTTCTCATAGACTTCGCCTCCTGTCATTCCCCTTACAGGTATTATACTTGTAAAATGACAGAATTAAAAATATTTATTTTTCACACGCAGGAAAATTTGTATGCTATGCTCTACTTCATCTGATCAAAAATATCATCTACGCCGTCTTCTCCTTTACTGATAATATCCCTCATATCTTCCACCGCATTCCAAAAAGAATCCTGGCTGTTCTGTCCAAGCAGCTTCCCCGATTCTGTGAACAAATCCAACGTATTTTCCTTAAGGGCTGCCTGACTGCTTTCATTATTGTCTTTCTCGTTCTGCGCATGAGAATTAAAATTTTGCTGAAACTGGTTCGTCAGCAGGCTTTCCGCACTGGGGAGGCCCCCAGACACCTGTTTCCATACACTGCCAATGTCCATATGCCCCATGACGTTCTGATACGTCTGACTGGAACGTACTTCTCCAAACATCTCATTTCTTAAATCCATAGCGTCCTGCATCCACTCAGAAGCCGAGAAATCCTCGGGGATCTCCGCTTTGCCTAATTGTATCTTACTCCAAAGATCCCCATAGGAATCCTCAAACAATTGCACCGCATCCATCGAATATCCGGTAAATTCAGACCGTTCTAACTGAAATTCTTCTCCGAAGCCGCATGCTTTAAGCGCCTGAAGCATCTCAGTATATTTCTCATTTAGGCCCTCAGTATCCATTGTTAATCCTCCCAAATTCTCCCGGGCATGCTCACGTGCCGTTATTCCCTCATCTTCTGCTGCGCTGACTGGCATAGATGTTCCCACAATGAGAACTGCAGCAATAACAATCATTTTTCTTTTTAGCATTTGCCTCACCTCCTGATTCAAATATGCGTTTTACTGAACTGACGGAAAAATTTCTGGTTCGTCCAATATCTCTCATATTTTTCTTGGAATACAAATTCAAAAATCCAATCAAAGGAGGGCTTTCTCATGGTAGAAATGATCAATATCGGATTCAGCTCCATGATTCCTAAAAACCGCATCATCGGAATTGATGATGTCAGTTCTTCCCCTATTAAACGCATAATAAAAAAAGCAAAGGAAGAAGATCGTGTCATTGATGTGACACATGGAAGAAAAACAAAATCTGTGCTTTGGCTTGATAACGGAACTGTTTATCTGTCTTCTGTATCTACAGCCACACTGACCAACCGCATGCAGGAAGATCTGCAAAAAAGGGAATAAACAGGAAAAAGACGGGCAAGAGTTGTATCTTACTCGTCTTTTTCATATTTAGGCAGCTATCTTTCTCTGCCCTTTCTCACCTTTTTCAACCAGAAACCATACACCTCTTTCCGTTGATCCAAACAAGTCATAAATCTGAAGTGTCTGTCTTATTTTTTCTTTCCAGTTTTTATTACGCTCTGTGCGCTTATGTCCTTCAATGGCCGTATATATTTCAGCCAAAGTAACTTTTCCGCCAGACTCCTCCAGAACTCCGGCCACAACATCCTTCCATGTGGGCAGGTTCAAATCTCGTATGTCGCCTTCCACATTTCCAGTTAATTGATAATTATACATCAATGCATGGTCTTTTCTTAAAATCAGGAGATATTCATGGACAATCGGTATAAATGGTTTCCCCGAATAATGGATTCCATCACTGACACAATTATGCTGTGCTTTTATTACAATCTGCTCAATAGTGCCCGGTTTTGCTATTTCTAATATCATAGAATACAATTTACGCTTTTTCTTTACATCGCCCATCAGAATCGCAAGATGGCCGCCTTTTTCCAGTGCCGCAAATTGCTTTACCGTACAATAGTCAATTTCTTTTAAAAAGTGTTCCCAGCTCTGCTTTCTGGATAAATCACTGGCACTCGGATCAATTCCATACTTGCTTACAACCTCTTCAATTCTGTACTGCTCGCCGGAATATCTGATGATATCCCAATAGGGTGGGTGCCAAAACATAAAATCCGGACGCTCTTTGATTTCATTATTGAGCAGATCGAATCCTCTGTTCAGATCATAGCAAAAGGATGGAATGCCCATCCGTTTTGCCACATCTCCTGTTGTACCGCTGCCCACCATGTAATCCGCGATTGTATCCGGATTGTATTGCCGGATCAAATCTTCGATTAGCAGGGGGCTGCAATTTCCCCTATATGTATTTTTCCCTCCGCTTCCACGCTCCGGATAAGAAACAATGCTTTTCATACTGCGGTCCTCCAATCACTGTATTTCTCTGGAGAAGAAGTGCTAAACCACATAGTATTCTCCAATAATTCTGATCAGCGTATCACCCTCTATATTTTTGTACAGCCTTACAACTAATTCAAAAACATCTTCTAAGGATAAGCCATTTACTTCGATAGAAGACATAAGCTCCTCTATACATAAATCCTCTTTCAGATATATTTTGATAATATCATCAAATGCTTCGTCTATGCCTTTAGCCTCAATCAAAGTCCGGCTGTTATCCGTTTCGATACGCTCTATTTTCGGCGTCACTGCGTGATCCAAAAGCTTCTGAAAAGTCTCAGCATCCGAATCCGGAAAAAATGTTCTGGCATCTCTATATAGCTGTCCAATATTAAGCTGCAAAGAATTCTCTATGAATTCACGGTTTCCAGGCAAATCCGCGTCCTCTGACAACGCATATTCAACGGCGTCCCTCAAGCTGACACAAGGCGTTTCTATATAGCCCTTCATTCCCCATTTTACAGGTATTTTATATCCTTCCATCTGCAATTCCCTCTCTGATTTATTTCTTTGTTTTATTCCAGGTATTTTTCGATTTCACTTTTTTGACAAAGTATTTTCTTGCCATCTTCCACCGCATATACCGCATAGGTATCGTTCCCCTCCGGTTTCACGATATATTTCATCTCTCTGCGTAAAACCTGTCTGTCACCCACACAGTAGTCTGATCTACATGTACGGATGCACAAACCATCATTCCTGTTTTCTATTGCGTCCGCAACTCGGTCAATCGCCCGAATCAGTTCAGGCAGCTGACTTTCAAAAAAAATCTTTCCATATACTGTCTCATGTAATTGAAATCCCATATATAACTCTCCTTTCATCTTTTGGTTCCATCTGAAATATGCCCACCATTCGCGTGACTAAATCTCATAACAAGAACCGGCCTTCCGGCCGGCTCCCGATCTTTAAGCCACTTGATCTTGTGGATTCGATTTCAGATATTCTCTCAGCATTCGTTCCTGTTCCACTGATTCCTTAAACATTTTAGGGAAATAAGCCTGCTCAAAATTGGTCTTTCTCTTCACAATTTGATCTGTAATATACCCCATTTCATAGTCTGTCAGCATAATACTGCTGGAAGCCTTTAAAATAGCTGTTTCCGGAATTGTCTGTATTGTCTCATTTTTCATCTTCTTGATTTTGCAATAGGAATTGTGGATTTGAATCTGCCACGGATATTCATACCCACTTAGACATTCAATTTTGAAAGAATATACAAAATAGTGCTCCTTTGTCTCGCCTTTTGCCGGACGGTTTTCCAAAATCTTTTGTGGTATATTGTAGATTACAATTGATCCGTTCTCAGCTGCTTCTTCAGACAAGATTCCTTTTTCCAGAAAAGAAACAGCTTCCTCTATTGCATTAATCTGCTGTTCATTCGCTTCTCGGTATCTGGAATTTTCACCCTGTCCTCTTAAGTATTGCACCACATTTAGAAGCTGCTCCTTCTTTGTGCCGTCCTCTAATAGTATACTTGCCGGGGTCCTGCCTTTAAATTCTCTCATACGCAGTTTTACTGTATATGCGGGGGATCTGCTATCCTCTTTTTTTATTGTTTTGCTATCTAGCAAAATATTCCTCTGAATAACAGCGTCCACTCTCTTGCTGAAAGTCGCCACATCATCAAAAGGGATATTTGCGGAAGGATAAATTGCAGTCACACCTGACGTGTCAATCAAAGTCCATTTAAAACAGGATCTCGGTCCATGTCCAGTCAGAGGAGGTACCACATATTCCTCACCACGGCTGTTATGCGCAACACCCGCAAGTTCAAAATTGGCTTCAATACTTAAAGTAAGCTTCTTCCTTTTTATAACCGCAATCTGTCTTGGATATTTGCATACCGGTGCCACTGTTACCTCCTTTCTTCAGCGAACTGCATAAAATGAAGAAGCATTTCCTGCTGAAGAGCTGTACTTTCGTTTTCCTTTTTTTCGCTCTCTTCAAAAGCAATCGCCTCAATCTCAATCTGACTGTTTCTTCTATAATTTGTATGGACAAGATATCCAATGACATTAATCACATCCGGTTCTCCCATTTCTATATACTCCGCTGCTTTGTGAAATGCCATAACAGAAAATTCTCTTCCTAAAAGTCGAATGTGTTCCTTTTGATTGCCCAGCAGACGATATAATTTCCCCGCCTGGGGAAGTAAAAGAATACGGTCTACACGAATAACCGGTCTTGGATTTCCTTCACCAAACGGCGCATATTTCTCCAAATCTTCCATGATCCGCGGAATTTCCTCTGCATTCACCTCCAGATCATACAAATACTCGCCCTGCTCTGGCCTATTGTAATCCTTAAGAAGCAATTCCAGCTTTTCTGTAAAAGATGACAGATTTCCCTTCCTTAAACCCAGACCTGCCGCTTTTTCATGGCCACCATAGTTTAGCAGATATTCTTCCGCACTTTCCAGAAGATTCCTTAGATGGACACCCCCATAAGTTCGGCCGCTTCCTTTTATTGTTCCTTCTTGACCAGATGGAGCCAGCACAATTGCCGGTGTCTGATATTCCTCAGCCAGACGGCCTGCAAGCAAACCAGCAATTCCTGACAGCAGTTCCTGATCATATATGCAGATGGGATTTTTTTCTTCCATATGATTATCCCGAATATATTTGTGTGCTCTCTCCATCGCACTTTTTACCAGTGACTTTCGCTTTTCATTGATCTCAATGAGCTCATACGCCTTCTCCTCAGCCTCTGCATAATCCTCCATGATTAATAATTCGAGCGACTTCTCTGCTCCAGTGTCTTCCAGCCGTCCTGCCGCATTCAGCATCGGTGCTATAGTAAATCCAATATTCTGCTCATCAATCTTCTTCAGGCCGGTTGCATTAATTAATGCCAGAAGTCCTACCGGAATCTCTCTCTGATTTATATAGCGCAGACCTTCTCTTGCAATACAGTGGTTATCCCCGACCAGCGGAACAACATCAGCAATTGTTCCAACTGCCGCCAGAGCACACATTTTTTTCAGAAATCGGTTATCATCGATCAAAAGCTGGGACAGCTTAAATGCCAAACCTGCCCCACAATAGTCAGAAAAGCCTGATTGTTCAGGGGCAATATGAGGATCTACGATAACATCGGCATTCGGCAGTTCCTTCCCCGGCAAATGATGATCTAAAATAATCACTCTGAGCCCTTTTTCTTTAGCACATCTGATTGGCTCTATCGCTGCAATTCCATTATCTACTGTAATCAAAAGCCCTTCATCGACTTCATCTACAACCCTCATTGATAATCCGTATCCTTCTGTATAACGTCTCGGCAGCCTCAGATGTGCATTTATACCAAGATACCGCAGCATATACCACAGGATTGCCGTAGATGAAATCCCATCCACATCGTAATCTCCAACTACCGTTACTGGGATTTTATCGCGCACAGCTTTATCTATCAAATCCGCTGCGTCTTCCATGCCCACAATGGTTTCTGACGAAACCGACTTATGCAAAGTAACATCCTCCATGCTCAGCCTGCTGATCTCCTTAAACGCTTCGGTAATATTTCTCGCATTTCCTCTTTTTCTCCAAGCCATACTGCATTCACTCCTTTGTCTGTAGTCATTCTTCTGTCTTTGCTCCTTCCTTCTCTGTAATGTACGTTTTTAATATGATGGAACACGCACTAATTAAAACTGCGGGGAATTTCCTACTTCTTCCCCGCAATCCCTTTACACCTAGTATGCCTGATATTCGGCTGCTATCTTAATTTTTCGATATAATCACGTAATTTTTCGTTTGTTCCTTCCCTCAGCCAGTGAATCGCTTCTTCCAGATTGTCCACATCTCTAAACTCCTTATTTAAGCAAACATACGGTGATGGAGCTTTTAAAAAGTCTGCACTTAAACATGTGGATATTACGATAGTATCTAAATCTCTCCTATACGCTTCCCATTTATCATCTGTTAAGCGCATTTTTTCTTCATTACTCATCTTCAGCAGCTTTGAGTTATGTAATGCTGCAGTAATCCCTACATTGTCACTCAACTTGCCGTCTAAAACGAAAGCACCTCCGCTTTTCCGATCCGTATTAAAGCGGATCGTAATTTTGACGCCATACATTTCATACAATTTATGAGCTGCTTCTTCCACAATCTGATCCAGTTCCTCGGTAAAACCACTTCCACCTGCGCCCACTAAATATCCCAGTCCGGTACTTATCCCGTAACATCTTTCTATCATTGCCATAGTTACTCCTCCCTTAATAACAAAACCAAGCTCCATCTCTTTTTACCATTTTCTCACAAGGTTCCAAATCATATGTTTCCATCAAAGCATCAACCTGTTTTTCTTCGGAAAATACAATTTCTCTGTCCGACATGTCGTATACTGCTACTGCATATTCCCCATCCTTATCAATATGGACCAGTTCACAAAATCTATGAAACAGAATTTCCACGATTTCGGGCAACTCTACTTCATTCCAAAACCTGCCATACCCACAGCTCGTATAAAAACAATAGTCCTTCTGCGTTGCTTTCATCAATGCAGTCCTTAATTCCAAAGGAAGAAATTCTTCCAAAGCTGAATTTATTTCCTCAGCTTTTTCATACAGCTCATCCACTGTATCAATTTCTCTGGCCGCCGTCATACGAAGCCGCTGTAAGTAATCCTTATACACAACCTCCCTGCCCTTTTGTGCTTGCTGTCTCCATAGCAGCTGCGTATTTTGATCTGCTTTTATCTCCTGAGACAAATCCGCCATCAGAGTGCTCAGGTTGAATATAATTGCGATCATAATATAATAAGTTCGCTTCAAATCGTCCAACGCATAAATAGGTTCTTTTCTGTACATCTCTATCCCCTTTCTTCAATTTATGGATAACTTAAATATGACAGATATTAAAAAAAGAACATTTCTGAGGAACAAATTGCATCTTTATTATCTTATGAGCTCTTTTTTCTTCCTCCATTTCTTCATTCTTTTTCTGGTTTCAATATGTATGACCCCGTCCCCAATAAATATCTGACAGACTGTTACTTTTCTCTGTTCAATGTCTCGCATACTTATAACAGAAGCTCATTTGACGCGGGGTGATGTAAAGAACATATCTGGATGCTTTACCAGATTATTGCAGGGCAGTACTGCTCCCCGCCATTATTTTACGATAGAAAGAGGTGATTCCATTGTTTTTATTTGATGAAACTTTTAACGTATAATGTTACTTCCTTACTTTTTTTCTTCTTTTTGCTTTCAAAACATTTAGAACGGAGGGAGGTGATAGAAGCGAATTTAAAAGCTTTTACAAAACAGTATCCGGAAATGAAGGCAGCAAATGTAAATACAGCACCCGATTAGATGTGTACGGATGTGGTTGCCAGCATAATTGCTCTTATTGCTACGCCCGAACCTTACTGGATTTTCGTGGACTTTGGAATCCCACAAATCCAAGAATCGCAGATATTGAAAAAATCAAAAGAAAGATTCACCGCCTGGAGCCTGGGACGATCCTCCGAATGGGAGGCATGACAGATTGTTTCCAGCCTTTAGAAACTCAGTCTCGTGTTGCTTATAATACTATTCTCGAATTGAACAAACAAAGAATCGGTTATCTTATAGTCACAAAATCCCACCTCATAGCCGAGCCGGAATATCTTGCAATCCTTGATCCGAAGCTTGCACATATACAAATAACAGTCACCTGTATGGATGACAAGAAAGCACTGACTTTTGAAAAAGCAAGTGTTCCCAGCCAGCGCATTCAGGCCATCCTCAAGTTACAGTCTCTGGGATTTGACGTAGCAATACGTCTGAGTCCTATTATTGAGGAATTAATGGATTTCGATGATTTAAACTCACTGGAAATCAACAAGTGTATTGTCGAATTTCTCCGTATAAATTCCTGGATCAAGCAATGGTTTCAGGAAATTGATTTTCAGAAATACACGCTGCGGCATGGCGGATACCTGCATCTTCCTTTAGAAGAAAAGCTGAGGATCATGCAGAAAATCCATATCCCTGATGTTTCCGTCTGTGAGGATGTGACCGAACATTACATATACTGGAGAGATCATTTCAATCCAAATAAGGAAGATTGCTGCAATCTCAGGATATAAAGCAAAGAGACGAGGTATGATGTTTCTCTTGTAAACACCACACCTCGTCTTTTATGCCATATGTCTTCTCTTTTTATAGCACTCTAATTTTCTGTACAGCTCCCTGGACTGCATTACTTGATTTTCATACTCTGCCATCCAGCTCTTCAATGCTCTTTTCAACTCTGGGGAAAACATTTCCAGCGGGCATGTCTGGCAAATTTCTCGCAAAATCTGCGTTTCGTGCTTTTGCCATTTCTCAGCCTCATACACCATCGCGGCTAAAGAGCTCAAAATGCATAAGGTCTCTCTGTCGATTTCCACTGTATTCTCATCTGGATTTATGCAGCCTTCTATTTTCCTGATAAAAGCATTCAGAACTTCCTCTCCCTTCGAAATGTCATCACCGGTACCGTTTAATAACGTATGCATTGACTTCTCCTCTCATCTTTCCATATTCATTTCAAATATGACAGGACTTATCTGTCTTAAATAAAGCAGCTTCCCAATACCTTTGTTACGATACATCAAGTTCATTCAAGGCTAATGGCTCTGTAGAAAAGAACCTCAATCGCAATAATCTCGCCTTCTTTTTCTGCATAGCGCAGGGGAAACATCCCGCTTCCTGTTCCCGTTGTGCAAATAACACCAACTTTAGTTCCACATAACTCAACGAATACAAGTTCTGAAGACGAGATCTTTTCGCAGGCAGCGGCGAAATCCGCTTTCGCCTTTTCATCTGCTTCAAACAACTCTGCTGATCCGTTCTTTCTTCTGTAAAATCTATCACCAATGACTATCAGCCGATGACTGTCTACTCCTAATTCTTTTCCTTCTATCCAGTTAAGGTCTTCTTTATCCGTAACACTATTATGTAATAAAGAAATAGCGTAGGTTCTTTCTCCGCGCATATCAAGTTCATCCACCGCGTAAAAAACTTTCCATCTTCCAGGCTTAACATTCATCATCTCGGTCATACATCCAACTGATCTTGAATATGATGGATCAGATATGCATATATGATTCCCAAACAGTACTTCTCCGCCTTCGTAGGTTGATAACGTAACATCGTCCGCTTCTATCCACCAATAATACAACTCCTCACTTTGATAATCAAACAGCAGATTCACATGTACCTTATTATTGTTATGTGGCATTTCCCCATATGCTATAATTCTGGACTCTCTCTCGTTAACTGTGACTCTGTTTAGTCTGATATCTCTGTTTATACTCTCTTTTGCTTTCTGTTCAAGAAAATCTTTGTTCACTATTTTCATACTATTGTCCTTTCTAAGCAGCTCCGCTCCTTGCGTCAATCCGTTCCCTTTCTAATATGCATTTTATGCGGTCTCGTAAATCATCTATAGATTCCCAATATTTAAGCACTGCATAGTTCTTCATATTCTTTTTGTAAACCTGAGAGACGAAAAGGAGGAATCCATGAATGATTGATACCTTTTCGTCTTTCCATAAAAATGTATGCAGAAAGGGGAACTAATGTATGATGAAATTTGTTAAAGTGCATTTCAATCACAACACTGCTGAAAAAGAGTATACCTTCATTACTGAAATCGATCTGCAGCCCGACGATATCGTGGTCGTTGATACCCGGCATGGAATGACTCTGGCTACAGTCATTTCTTTGACTGACACACTGCCGCCTTTCCTGGCCCTGGAGGATATGAAGTATGTCATCGACAAGGTCGATATAACAGCTTATAAGGCACGTAAAGAAAAATCCGAAAAACGCAGAGCCCTGCGCATGCAGATGGATGAAATGGTCAGCGAATTGCAGAACCTTGCAGTCTATGAAGCACTGGCCGCTAAAAATCCGGAGATGAAAAAGCT
>ERZ1090863.138-NODE-138-length-48230-cov-8.939616_pt1 | contig 48230 bp, 35 predicted proteins | sample MGYA00478480_ERZ1090863 | MGnify/ENA primary metagenome ERZ1090863 (study PRJEB33644, sample SAMEA5815746) | chicken gut metagenome | biome: Chicken; feature: Gastrointestinal Tract; material: Caecum | place: Ireland | collected 2019-01-01 | study: A study of the...
GCGACAGGGTTGTGGGGCCCCGGCCGGGCCCGGGGGGGGCGGGGGGGAAACCGGGGGGCTCCGCACTTCGGAACGGCGTAAACCCGGGCCCCGAACGGGGCGCCGCTCTTTGCATAACGGTTGCAAGAACGCGAAAAGCGTGGTATAATATATCCATGAAAGCAAAAGCATATGCGAAGATAAATCTGTCGCTGTACGTGACGGGCAGACGTAACGGCCTGCACACGCTGGACAGCATTATGGCGTCCGTGTCCGCCTTCGACGAGGTGACCGTGCGCCCTTCGGACGCGCCCGCGTCGCGCGTCGTAGGCATGGACGTGCCCGCCGAGCGCGAGATAGCGTTGCGGGCGGCGCGCATGGTGTACGACGCATGCGGACTTGCGCTGGACGTCACCGTCGAGAAGGGCATACCCTCGGGCGGCGGCATGGGCGGGTCGTCCGCGGACGGCGCGGCGGTGCTGGTGTGCGCGCACGCGCTCGCGGAGCGCGAGGGCAAGACCTTCGACGTTATGCGTCTTGCGTCCGATCTGGGCAGCGACGTGCCGTTCATGACCGTGGGCGGGGTCGCGCGCGTGCTGGGCACGGGCGAGGAGCTCCGGCGCCTCGATGTCAAAACGGACTTCACGCTGACGCTCGCCGATCTCGGGAGCGTGGATACCGCCGCCTGCTACCGCAAGTTCGACGAGCTCGGCACGGGCGGAGCGCCCTCTCGCAACGACGAGCTGGCGGCCGCGCTCGCGAATGGCGAACTGCCGCAGGCGTTGCTGTACAACGACCTTACCGCCGCGGCGGCGACGCTCAACGGCAGAGTGGCCGAGGCGATGCGTTCGGCGGAAGCGGCGGGCGTGCGCGTCGTGATGACGGGCAGCGGCGGCTGCGTGTACGCTTTGGGCGACAAGCGCGAGATATTCTCGCTCATGGGGCTGGACGGCAAGCTCCTGCGCACCGTGGCTCGGGGCGTGGAGATATCATGACAGACCGAGCAGCTCGGCGATAAGGCTGCGATAGCGGAACTCTTCGCCGTCGTCGCCGTAGAAGCAGAGCGGAGGGTATGCGACGCACCACCAGTTGCCGCCCGTACCCGTACCCAGCTCCACGATGAGCGCGTCGTATTCGCCCGCGGGGTAGACCGTGCCGCCGTAGTCGCGGTCGGGGAACCATTCGTGCGAAAGATAGGCGTCCGCGCCGTAATCCAGACCGCAGTCGGCAAGCGTCGACTCCGCGGTCTTTTTTATGCCGCTCAGCCGCGCCGACAGTCTGCGGTAGGCTTCGTCGCGGTCGCCCGCGGTGCTCATGGCCTCCGAGAGATATTCCACCACGGCGTCGCGCACGATGTACTTGACCGCCTGATCGACGTCGCCGTCCGAGTTGGCCCTGATATGTATGCGTATGGGCTCTGCGCTCTCCGCGCATCCGCCGAGTACGACGAACGCCGCGAGCATTATCGACAATACCGAAAACAAAACGATGTATCTTTTCATGTGAGGGATTTTTGCCGTTCGGTAAATATTTATCCCGTCCGTGCCGCATACTTTATTTGTCGTAAAATGCGAAAAGAGGTACGTAAAATGAAAAAGATCAAACTTCTATGCCTTGTGCTCGCGGTCGCGGTGTGCGGCGCGGGCGTGGCGGGAAGCGTCGCGACGGGAGCGTTCACGCCCGCCGAAGATGTGGCGGTCGCGGCGAACATCGTCAAGGGCGACACTTCTTCCAACATACGCGCGGTGCAGACCAGGCTCAAAGCCCTGGGTTACTACACCATCGCGGTGGACGGCATATGGGGACCCAAGACGCTGGCGGCGGTAAAGAACTTCCAGCGCGATTACGGGCTGACGGTGGACGGCATCGTGGGCGCGAACACCGAAAAGGCGCTGGGCATATCGCTGGACGGCGGCGGCATGAGCTCGAGCGATCTCGCGTTGCTCGCGCGGTGCGTGTACGCCGAATCGCGGGGCGAGCCGTACACCGGCCAGGTCGCCGTCGCGGCGGTCGTGCTCAACCGCGTGCGTTCGTCCAAGTTCCCCAACACCGTCGCGGGAGTGATATATCAGCCGGGCGCGTTCACGTGCGTGTCGGACGGTCAGATCAATCTCTCCGCCGATTCCACCGCGCGTTCGGCGGCGCAGGACGCGCTCAACGGCTGGGACCCGACCAACGGCTGTCTGTACTACTACAACCCCGCGACCGCCACGAGCAAGTGGATATGGTCGCTGAAAGTGGAGCTGACCATCGGGCGGCACTCGTTCGCCCGGGGATAAGGAGGCGTTATGACCAGATCTTCCAAAGTCGTGATGATAATCGCGATCGTGCTCACCGTGGCGGTCATGGCGGGCGTGATCGTATGGCTGGCCGTGCGGCTCAACGACGAGTCCATGCGCGCGGAAGCGGCGCGCCGCGAGGTACGCAACGCCTGCGAGAGCGCGCTGTACGATTCGTTGGACAGCGTTGGCGAGATGGAGAACAACCTCGCCAAGCTCATGGCGTCCGACTCCGCCGCGTCCGACATCGTGATAGCCGCGGACATATACAAGAGCGCGGGCGCAGCGAGCGAAGCGGTGGGCAGACTGCCCGTCGACCCTCAGCGCTACGAAGGCCTGCGCAAGTTCCTCAATCAGGTGGGCGACTTCGCCGCGTGCTATATCCGCGCGCTGGGCGAGGGCGCGAACACAGACGAGTACGAGTCGCTCGTGGAGACCGTGTTCGACGCCACCGCCGACGTGCACATGACGCTGTCGTCCGCGGTGGGCAGAGTGGGAGCGGGGGACTACTCCGTTCTGGAAGCCATAGACGCCGAGGGCGCCATCGACTTCTGCGGCGACATGGCGGTGGAGTATCCCGGCATGATATACGACGGGCCGTTCTCGGACTCCACCCGCCCCAAGACCTGGCGCGCCGCCGACGGTAAGGCGGACATAAGCGAAGAGGACGCCGTCAGGACGGCGGAGGAAAAGCTGGGCATGACGGACTGCACCGTCACCGGCCTGACCTCGGGCGACGCGGAGCTGTATCAGATCGAGGGCAACGTGCGCGGCAACTCCGCGTATGCCTCCGTCATGAAAAAGGGCGGCACGATAGCGTCGGCGGTCGTTAGCGGCGGCACGGGCATGGCGGAGCTGGACGAAGAGCGCGCAACCGCGCACGCGGTCGAGCACGCCGCGGCGCTGGGCTACGGCAAGCTGGAGCCCGTGTGGTATGAGGCGACGGAAGGCACCGCCACCGTCAACCTCGCGCCCGTGCAGGACGGCGCCGTGCTCTATCCCGACCTCGTAAAGATCAAGGTGGAACTCACTCACGGGGAGCTGATGGGCGTGGAAGCGTTCTCGTACTGCTCCGACCACCGCGAGCGCACTCTTCCCGAAGCGCGCATGACGGCGGACTCCGCGCGCACCTGCGTGTCCCCCCGACTGACGGTGAGATCCGTCCGTCTCGCGGTCATACCCAAGGACGGGGACGAGGTGTTCTGCTATGAAGCCGCATGCACCATGCGCGGTCTGGACTACTTCGTGTACGTCGACGCCGTGACGGGCCGTCAGGTGGACGTCCTGCGCGTCATCGACGGCAAGACGGTGTGACGGATAAACAAAGCAAAGAAAAATACCCGCTTGCCGTGAGGCAGGCGGGTATTTCGTCGCGTGGGTGTATGTTACTTGTAATATCTCACGCTGTCGGCGCGGGGCTTGCGGGGCGCGGGCTCCGCGTCGGGGTATCCAAGCGCGCAGCAGCCGTACACGCGGTCGCCCTCGGGCACGCCCGCTTCGGTGAGCAGGTCACGCAGGGCTTCGCAATTGTCGCCGCCCAGCTGATTGATCCAGCACGAACCCAGTCCGACGGCGTGCGCCGCGAGGAACATGTTCTCCAGCGCGCAGGCGCAGTCGCCCGCGCTCGTTCCGTAAGCGGGATCGGCGCTGACTATCACGAACACGGGGGAGTGGTAGTTGCAGCTGTAACCCTTCGCGCCGTTGCGGTCGAGGTTGCTGCCCTTTGACTGGTCGTTTACCAGCTTGTATACGCGCTCGTTCATGCGCCGCAGCCAGTCCTCGTTGGTCACGACGGTGAAGTGCCAGCTCTGACGGCTCATGCCGCTGGGCGCGTATCTCGCCGCCTCTATGACGGTCTCGATCTTCTTTTCTTCCGGCATCTCCGCCTTGTAACTGCGGCAGGAGCGCCGGGTCATGATGCATTCTATCGCATCCATGTCCGATTACCTCCGTTATTATTTTCGGGTGGTCGGAGCTTGCTCCGCTAAAAGGTGCGAGCATCGCCCGACAGATCCATGTTATGCCGCGACCGCGCGGCGGGTCACTTGCCGCAGCCCTTGCAGGTCGCGCAATGGTGCGTGCATTCGCCTCCGCTCACGCCGCCCATCGATCCGTAACACTTGCCGCTGAAACACTGCGTGGTCTCGCCGCCGCACTTTTCGCAGCGGGGCGCGGGATCGCCCGCGCGCACGAGTTCTTCCTGTTTGTGTCCGCAGTTCTTGCATACGAAAGTCAAAAGTGCCATTTCAGTCTATCTTCACTCCTTCGGGTTTACCGTTCTTCACTATCGTCCACTCGGCGAAGCCCTCGCTTTTGGCCAGCTCCGCCACCTTGTCGTAGTTCTTTCCCATGCGCCCGCGCGCGTGCGAGTCACTGCCGAACGTGATGAGCTTTCCGCCCAGCTCGCGGTACCTCCGCAGCACGGAGGGATGGGGCAGGCATATCTCGCCCTCCTTTTCCAGGCTCGCGACGGACGAGTTCAGCTCGAGTATCTTGTCCCGCGCGATCATCGTGCGCAGGATGTCGTCCAGCTTGTCGGCGTACTCCTCATATACCAGCTTCTTTGGCTCGTAGGGCGCGGGACGGGAAATGTACCCCAGATGTCCCACGGTGTGGAAGGGGTAGGGCGCGTCCAGCGACGCGCGCACCGCGTCCAGATACTCGCCGTACGCCCGCTCTTTCGTGTAGCCGTCGAAGTACCCCGCCCAGTAGCAGTCCAGCCCGTGGCAGATGTGCACGGAGTTGATGACGTACTCGAAGGGCAGCTCCGCCAGCCGCGCGGCCGTTTCCGCCTCGTCGCCCGGGGTGAACCCCGCCTCGATGCCCGCGATTATCTCTATCTTGCCGCGGTACTCCTCGCGCAACGCCTCGATGTCCTCGAAGTACTTGCGCGTGACGCGGTAATCGAATATCAGCTCGCCCTCGGGACGCTTGTCGTTGGGAAAGCCCAGGTCCATGTGCTCGGTGAACGCAAGGACGCCTATGCCCAGCCCGACGGCCTCTTCCACCGCCTCGCGTGGGGTGCGCTCCGAATCGGGCGAATAACATGTGTGGTCGTGACAGTCTATCTTCATCTTCTGAGGTCCTTTCCGTTGAGCGCCACCGTCAGGCACACTCTCTCGGCGAACAGCCTGCTGACCGTGCGCTCGCCGTACCGCGCTTCCAGCGCCTCGGGCGTGAGGTTGGTGGTTATGACGGTGTGTCTGCCCGCGGACATACGCTCATTTATGACGGTGTAGAGGTATTCCAGCGTGACGTTGCGGAGCACGCTCTCCGTGCCGAGGTCGTCAATGACCAGCAGGTCGGCGTCCAGCAACGCGTTCAGTCCGTCCGCACGACCCGCGTCGAAAGACGTGTGGTATTTCAGACACAAGTCGTTGAAACGGAAGGCGGAGAGGAACAGACAGCCGTAGCCGCGCTTTTCCAGCTCGCTCGCCATGCACGCCGCGAGATACGTCTTGCCCGTACCCACGCCGCCCAGCAGCAACACGTTGATGTTCTTGGTCGCGGGGAACTTTTCGCAGAATATGCGCATGACATCGTACGCGCGCTCCGCGTCCCGCCGCGCGTCGCCCTCGAACACGGACAGGTCGCTGTCCGCGAACGTGACGGAAGGGGCGGGGGAGCCGACGGTCTCTTTCGCCGCGCGCCTGCGCGCGCAGTCGCAGAACCTGCCGTTGACGCGCCCCGTGTCCTTGCAGACGGAGCAGCGGGGCGACGCGACGAACTCGGACGGGTCCAGCCCCTCTTCGCGCATGACTTCCGTCACGCGCGCCCTGAGTCGTGCCGCTTCGTCGTCGGGCTTGCCGTCCAGAACGGCGGCGCGCGCCGCTTTTTCCGCCTCGTACAGCGCGGGGTGAGTGGCGAGCGCGCGGCGGTATGCCTCTTCCGCCCGCGCCGCACGCGCACGGTATTCGCTTTCTATGAGTGCGGCTGCCGCTTTGATGTCCATACGCTCAGATATCCTCCGCTGTGATCTTGCTTATCTTTTCGTTCAGTTTCGCTGCGCGTTCGCTGCCGAGCTGCGCGGGCGCGTCCGACCCCGCGCCTTCGGGCGTGGTCACGCCCTTTTCGTGCCAGGTCTTGATTAGGTTGTGCATGCGCACGCGCGGGTTGGCGTCGCCCATGCTCTTTTTCGCCGCCAGCTCCAGCATGTCGTGACCGACGTGCCAGTAATTGACCCATATGTTGTAGCTGTCGCGGTCGCGCGTGGTGACGTCACCGCGAACGCCCGCCAGCCTGAGCAGCGCGGCGATGTCCTTGTCGTACTTGTTCTCTCCCGAAAAGCGCGCGCGTATGGACTCGCCGTCCGTCACTCCCTCGGCGGCGCACTCCGCTAGCAGCGCGTCCATCTTCTCGCAGGACTTCTTTTCGTGACGGAAGCAGTAGTCCGCCACGACGCGCAGCGCGTCCCCGTCGAACCCCGCTTTCAGCCATTCCTTGACGTACGTTTCCGCGTAATAATCGGGGTGGTTGTAACGCACGTCCAGCTTCATCAGCAGCTCTTTGGTGAGCGACAGCAGGTTATCGCGGTTGCGCCTGTACTCCTCGATGTCTTTCAGCTCGATCAGCCCGTCCGCGTGGTAGCGGGTGAGCACGGTGTCCAGCCCCTTCATCTCGCCGTATATGCCGTTCGCGACGGCCAGCACGGTGCCCGGCTTGAACCCCATCTCCTCCGTCCACTTGCGGTACAGCCGCACGTCCTCGAAGTCCTGCGCGCGCTTGATGCGCAGTACGCGGAACAGCTTCGTCACGTCCTCGGATATGATGTCGAAGGAGGACAGCTTGCCCTCCACCTCGGCGGCGGTGCGACAGCCTTCCATTGCGAGGTTGCGCGCCACGGTGACGATGTACTTCCAGCCGATGGACGTGCCTTTGAGCCGCTTGCAGTACGCTATGACCGCGAGCATGGCCTCGGGATCCATATGACAGTCCTCGATGACCGAATAATATTCGTTCAGCTCGCTGGGCAGGAACTCGCGCTTGCCCTCGAACATCCGCAGCAACATTTCGTTGAAGGCGGCGTACTTTTTCTTGGAAAAATTCTTCTGCGAGGGGCGGGAATACCTGACGGGCGTGTACTCCACCTCAAAGGGCGGCACGGCGGAAATGCGTACGAGCCCCTGGCTCTCCCAGAATCGGAACGCGTCCATGACCTCGTCCTCGGTAATGCCCAGCAGCTTCGCCATGCGCTCGGCGGTATTGTCCGCCTGTGCCGCGCCGTCCGCCAGCATCTTGCCGTAAACGTACACCTTGGTATAGTTCTCTGGCGCGAAAGGCATGAATTCGAGTATGAAGATGTTGTCGAGCTCCGTGCAAGATCTCGCCGAAAGCTCGCTGCTGAGCCGAGTAAAACCCATATCGCCTCCCATGCGGCATTATCCTTGATTATTCCGCGTCTATCTGATATAATTGTCTGTGAACGCTACGTCCCGGATATTAAATGATATCACAAAACCTCGGGACAATACAAGCGAAAAGGGGGAGGTCGCTCCGTGAAATTTTTACATATATCCGATCTGCATCTCGGCAAGCGCGTGAACGAGTTCTCCATGACGGAGGACCAGCGATACATCCTCGCCCGCATACTGGACATCGCGAGCGAAGAGTCGCCCGACGGCGTGCTGATAGCGGGGGACGTGTACGACAAGCCGGTGCCCAGCGCGGAAGCGGTGGAGCTGTTCGACGGCTTTCTGACCGATCTCGCGCGCATGACGGAGGTATTCGTGCTGAGCGGCAATCACGACTCGCCCGAGCGCATAGCCTTCGGCGGCAGGATAATGGGCGCGTCGGGCGTGCATCTGTCGCCCGTGTACTCGGGCACGCTCGCTCCCGTGACGCTTAAAGGGGACATCGGCGAGGTCGCGGTGTACATGCTGCCCTTCGTCCGTCCCGCGCACGTACGCAGGTTCCATCCCGACGAGGACATAAAGACGTATACCGACGCGGTACGCGTCGCGCTCGCCCATGCGGACGAGACGTCCGCCGAGCGCCGCGTGCTCGTCGCGCACATGTTCGTGACGGGCGCGTCACGCACCGATTCGGAGGACATATCCGTGGGCGGAGCGGACAACGTGGACGTGTCCGCGCTCGCGGGGTTCGATTACGTCGCGCTCGGCCACATACACCGCCCGCAGAACGTCGCCCCCGGTGTGCGATACTCCGGCTCGCCCCTCAAATACTCCTTTTCCGAGATATCGGACAAAAAATCGGTGACCGTCGTCGAGCTGGGAGGAAAGGGCGAGGTGAGCGTGCGCACGGTGCCGCTCACGCCCTTGCGCGACCTCAAAGAGATAAAGGGGACTTACGCGGAACTGACCGCGCGTGACAGCTACGAGGGTACGACGTACCGCGACGACTACATGCACGTCATACTGACGGACGAGGACGACGTTCCCGAAGCACTGGGCAAACTGCGCGTGATATACAGGAACCTGATGAAACTCGAATACCGCAATTCGCGCACGTCCGCGCTCGGTCGGGTGACCGCGCCCGAGGCGGTGCGCGAGCGCACGCCCGCGCAGCTCCTCGGTGAGCTGTTCGTCAAACAGAACGACAGACCCATACCCGAGGAACAGGCGGCATACGTCCGCGCGCTCGCCGCGGAGATATGGGAGGAAGACGAATGAGACCGCTCAGACTGACCATGTGCGCGTTCGGCCCCTACGCGGGCGAGAACACGCTCGACCTTTCGGCACTCGGGACGCGCGGACTGTACCTGATCACGGGCGACACGGGCGCGGGCAAGACGACCATTTTCGACGCGATCGCGTTCGCGCTGTACGGCGAGGCGAGCGGCGACGACCGCGCCCCGTCCATGTTCCGATCCAAGTACGCCGCGCCCGACGTCCCCACGTACGTGGAGATGGTGTTCGACTACGCGGGCAAGACGTACGAACTGCGCCGCAATCCCGAATACGTCCGTCCCGCGCGTCGGGGCGGCGGCACGACGGTGGAGAAAGCGGACGCGCGCCTCATCCTGCCGGACGGCAAGGTGATAACGGGAACGCGCGACGTGGACCGCGCGGTGACGGAGATCATGGGCGTGGACCGCAAACAGTATTCGCGCATCGCCATGATCGCGCAGGGCGACTTCATCAAGCTGCTCAACGCCACGACGGAGGAGCGCAAGAACATATTCCGCAAGCTGTTCAAGACGGACAGGTACGGCAGATTGCAGGACAGGATAAAGGCGGACATGCTCGACCTCGTGCGCAAGCGCGACGACATCGGCAAGAAGATAGACGCGCACCTGACCAACGTGGCGTGCGCATCCGAAGCGGACAGGGCGCGGCTGGACGACCTGCGCGCCAACGCGCCTCTTGCCGAAGTGCGTGAGCTGATAGCGCGATACATCGCCGCGGACGAAGCCGCCGAGAACGAGCTGACCGCGCGGCGCGAGGAAGCGAGCAAGGAAAAGGAACGCGTCATCGCCGCGCTTACGCGCGCGGAGGAGCGCGACAGGAACGCTGCCGAGCTGAAAAAGAAGGAAGAAGCCCTCGCGGTGCTGCGCGCGGAGCTGGAAAAACGGCGCGAAGGGGCGGACGCCGCCGCGCGCGCCGCGGAAAAAGGCTCGGACATCGACCGCGAACTGGCCGCGCTGGAAGTCGCCCGCGCGGATTACGACGAGGCGGATGCGCTCGCTCGCGATATCGCGCGCATACGCGGCGAAGCCGCGGCGCGCGAAGCGGACGTCAGAAAACTGAACGACATGCGCGGAGCGGCCGCGGAGAAAGCGGAGGCATGGAACAAGGAGCTCGCTCGTCTCGCGGACGCGGGCGCGGAAGCGGAGGCGCTCGCCGCGGAGGGGACCCGACTGTCCGCGCGGCTGGACGACCTGCGCGACCTTCGGCGCGCAGAAGCGGAGATCGCGGAGGGCGAGCGCGGACTGAAAGCCGCGCGCGACGAGTACGCGGCACTGGACAAAACGCGTCGGGAAAGGGAAGCGGCCTACTCCTCGGCGTACTCCGCTTATCTGGACGGACAGGCGGGCGTGCTCGCCGAGCGTCTGGAAGAGGGCAGGCCCTGTCCCGTGTGCGGTTCGCTCACGCACCCGTCGCCCGCGCGTCGTCCCGCCGAGGTACCCACCGAAAGCGGGCTGGACACGCTCAAAAAGAGCGCGGACGCCGCGCGCGAACGCGCGGAGACCGCCTCGCGCGACGCGCACACGAAAGCGGGCGTGCTCGAAGAACGGAAAAAACAGGCGGCGGCGCGACGCGCCGCGCTCGCGCCCGAGTCGGACACCGCCGCAGTCATCACGTCGCTGACCGCCGAACTGCGCGCGTTGCAGGAACGTCGGGCGGCGACGGAGAGCCGACGCGCGCGCAAGGCCGAGCTGGACAAGGCCTTGCCCGATCTGACGGCGAAGATCGCGGAGCATGACAGACGCATATCCGAGCTGAACGCCGCGTCCGCCGCGGACGCGGAAAAACTGCGCGCGCGCACCGAAAGGCTGGATGCTCTGCGCGCGGGGCTGCGTTTCCCCGACCGCGCGTCCGCGCTGGCTCGGGAAGAGGCGCTCAAAAACGAAAAGAAAGCGCTCGTCGCCGCGCTCGAACGCGCACGCGCGGGCGTATCGGAGTCCGAGCAGGCGATAGCGGGCGCGGAAGGCGGCATGGAGAGCTTGAAAAAGCGCATCGCGGAGGGCGGCACGGACGTGACGGACGAGCTGCGTACCCGCCGCGACTCTTACGCCGCGCTGGCGGACGAACTCGCCGCGACGCTCAAAAACGTCAGTGCGCGGCTGATGACCGACCGCAAGATACTTGACAATCTGGACGCATGCCTGCATGAGCTGGGCGACACGGAAACGCGCTTGGCGTGGATGAAGACGCTGTCCGACACGGCGAACGGCAGTCTGGCGGGCAAGGAGAAGATAAGCCTGGAAGCATACGTGCAGATGACGTTCTTCGACCGCATAATATCGCGCGCCAACCTGCGGTTCATGGCGATGACGGACGGGCAATACGAGCTCAAACGCCGCGACGTAGCCGCGAACAATCGCAGTCAGAGCGGGCTGGAATTGGACGTCATAGACCACTACAACGGCTCGGAGCGCGACGTGCGCTCGCTGTCGGGCGGGGAGTCGTTCAAGGCTTCGCTCTCTCTCGCGCTCGGGCTGTCCGACGAGATACAGTCCTCGGCGGGCGGCGTGCGGCTGGACACGATGTTCGTGGACGAGGGCTTCGGTTCGCTGGACGACGAGTCGCTCGGCCAGGCGATAAACGCGCTGTCCGGGCTGACGGAAGGCGAGCGGCTCGTGGGCATAATCTCTCACGTGGCGGCTCTGAAAGAGCGCATAGACCGCCAGATAGTGGTCACAAAAGACCGCACGGGCGGCAGTCACGCGCAGATAGTCTGCTGACCGCCTCGTAGCGGAGCAAAGAAAAACGGAGATGCGAACGCATCTCCGTTTTTGAGTGTGACGATATCGTCACTTGATCTTTTCCAGCGTGTAGCCGTCTTTGGAGTCCTTGACCGCCCAGCCCAGCGCGGTGAGCTCTCCGCGCAGCGCGTCGCTCGTCGCCCAGTCTTTGGCCTGTCGTGCCGCACGACGCTTTTCCGCCAGCTCTCTGACGTTGTCGGGGACGTCCTCGGTCTTTTCCTCGTCGCACTTGTCGAGCGACAGACCGAGCACCGCGTCCGCGCGCATGGCCGCGTCGTAGATGTCGCGGGAAGGAGGGTTCTTGAGCAGCGTCCACAGCTCGCCCATGCCGAGGGGGATGTTGAGGTCGTCGCTCACCGCTTCGGCGAACGCCTTGTCGAAAGCCTCGATGACGGCGGGGTCGGTCTTGGCGTCCGAATGCTTGCACGCTTTGAGCAGGGCGAGCAGGCGTGCGTAAGCCGTGCGCGCGGCGTCCATGCCCTCGAACGTGAAGTTGAGCTTCTTGCGGTAATGCGTGTTGAGGCAGAAGTAACGGAAATCCATGGGGGAGTAGCCGCGTTCCGCCAGCTCGTCCAGCGTGTAGGTGTTGCCCAGGCTCTTGGACATCTTGCGGCCGTCCACCTGCATGAACTCCACGTGCATCCAATAGTTGACCGCGGGGTGACCGAGCAGCGCTTCGGACTGCGCTATCTCGTTCTCGTGGTGGATGGGGATGTGGTCGACGCCGCCCGTGTGTATGTCGAAAGTGTCGCCGAGGTACTTGCGCGCCATGGTGGAACACTCAATATGCCAGCCGGGATAACTGCGGCCCCAGGGCGAGTCCCACTGCATGATGTGCTCTTTGGGCGCCTTCTTCCACAGCGCGAAATCGGCGGGGTTGCGTTTCTCGGTGTTGACGTCCACGCGCGCTCCCGCGATGTTGTCGTCCAGGTGCGTGTTGCCCGAGAGCTTGCCGTAGCCGGGGAACTTGGATATGTCGAAGTATATGCCGTCGCTCGTTTCGTAGCCGTAGCCCTTATCCACGAGCGCTTCCACGAATTCCAGCATATCCGCTATGTGGTCGGTGGCTTTGGCGATGACTTCGGGGCGGCCGATGTTGAGCTTGTCGATGTCCGCGAGGAAGAGGGAAGTGTAGTGCTCCGCGATCTCCCAGGGCGACATGCCCGTCTTTTTCGCCGCCTTTTCCATCTTGTCCTCGCCCTCGTCCGCGTCCGAGGTGAGATGACCGACGTCCGTGATGTTCATGACGCCGAGCAGCTTGTACCCGTTGAAGCGTATGACGCGGCGCAGCGTGTCCATGAATATATACGCGCGCATGTTGCCCATGTGCGCACGCGAATAGACCGTCGGCCCGCAGGAGTACATGCGTACTTCGCCCGGCACCACGGTCTTGAGTTCTTCCTTTCTTCTGGTAAGAGTGTTGTAAACTATCATCGTTGGATCCTCAGCCGTTGTTTTTGTTTTCCGCTTCGGCCAGTCTGGCTTCCAGCTCCTGTATGCGCTTTTCCAGCGCGCAGATCTTGTCTTCGATGGGGTCGGGGAGGCACTGGTCGAGGTCGTCCACGCGCTCGCCGTTCAGTCTGACCACCACGCCCGGCACGCCCACCACCGTCGCGTTGGCGGGTACGTCATGCAGCACGACGCTGCCCGCGCCTATCTTGGCGTTACGCCCGATGGTTATGGGTCCGAGCACCTTGGCGCCCGCGCTCACCATCACGCCGCTCTCCAGCGTGGGGTGACGCTTGCCCGTTTCCTTGCCCGTGCCGCCCAGCGTCGCGCCCTGATAGATGGTGACGTTGTTGCCTATCTCCGTGGTCTCGCCGATGACGACGCCCGTGCCGTGGTCGATGAACACGCCGTAGCCGATCTTTGCGCCGGGGTGGATCTCGATGCCCGTGAAGAACCGCCCGACGGACGATATCATGCGGGCGAGCAGCCTGAACCCGCGCACGTGGAAAAAGTGCGCCACCCGGTAGAGCACCAGCGCATGGAAACCGTTGTAGGTCAGCACTATCTCCAGCGCGCTCTTGGCCGCGGGGTCGTGCTCCAGCGCCGCTCTGAGATCCATTTTTATCTTGTTCACTTTACGTTTCATTGTCCGTCAGATGAAAGACAGCAGGTCGAGCACGGCGGCTATCTTTTCCTTGGCGTCCTCGACGTCCTTTTCGCTCGTCAGCACGCCTTTGAACTTTTCTTCGATCAGCCGCACGGTCTCCGCGAGCTCCGCCCGCCCTTTGTCCGTTATATGGTATGATATGACGCGCTTGTCGTCCGAGTTACGTTCTTTCTCGATAACGCCGTCCGCGCTCATCTTGTTGCACAGTATCGCGAGGTTGCTCTTGACCATGCACAGCCGTTCCATCAGTTCGGGCGGCTGGGCGGGGCGGAGCGACAAAAGATAAAGCACTTTCGTCCTGAGCGTGACGAAACTGCCCTTGCCGTGCTCGAAATTGCACGCATTGCGAGTCGCTATCCTCAGCTCTATGAGATATTCCCCGATACCGTTCATGATAAGTAATTATATTATAACGAAGCGTTTAAGTCAAGTGTTTGGCGGCGGCACGCGATGCGCGGGTTTTGCGGTTTTGTGCTCCGAAACGATGCAATAGCGACTAAATCACGCATATATTATGCGTTTTTGGCACGGAATACGTCGATTTTATGTAAATTTCAGTCATTTTTTTAATAAAAGGTATTGCAAATTTTACTATGATATGGTATAATTTAGCTAATAAAAAAAGGCGGCGCGACCGCCAAAACAGATAATATGTGAAGGGGAACACGACCATGGATATCACAGAGGTAAGGATCCGTTTGATCAAGAAAGACGAAGGCAAGCTCAAGGCCGTGGCGTCGATCACGATAGACGATTGCTTCGTGGTTCACGATGTCAAGATCATCGAAGGCAACGACGGCTGCTTCATCGCGATGCCGTCAAAAAAGACGCCCGAGGGCGAGTACAAGGACATAGTTCATCCGCTCAACACCGAAACGCGCGAGATGCTGGGAAAGATCATCCTCGCGGAATACGACAAGGCAAAAGCCGCCGCGGAAAACGCGGGGTGACGCGCTTCGGCGCGAATATGGAACGGAGCCATGGCGCAGCCATGGCCCTTTTCATAAGGCACGGCTCATTACTTTCACGGAGGACAAGACATACATGGACGTGACTTTTTCGGTAAGTTCTTCACTTCCCGCGCCCGCCGCCGACATACGCCGCAAGGTGTTCATGGAAGAGCAGGGCTTCAAAGAGGAATTCGACGCCACCGACGACGCGGCGACGCACATCGTGGCGTATTCGGACGGAGTGGCTGCGGGCACCTGCCGCGTGTTCGGGGAGGGCGACGACCTGCATATAGGGCGCATAGCCGTGCTCCCGGCCTTTCGCGGCACGGGTCTGGGCAGCAAGATCCTGCGCGAGGCGGAACGGGTGGCGAGAGCGCGCGGCGCGCGTACCGTGACTCTCCTCGCTCAGACCGCCGCCCGCGCGTTCTACGAAAAGAACGGCTACGTCGCAGCGAGCGAACGTACGCTGTACGACGAGGGCGTGCCTCACGTCGTGATGGAAAGATCGCTTGTTCGGGAAGAGTAGCCCCATCGATACGCACCGCGCGGGAAATACTCCCGAAACGCGCTCGCACCGTCGGTGCGCGAAAGGGGCGCAACTCTGAAATGTGGATAAAACGAAAAAGCAGCCCGCGATATCCCGCGGGCCGCTTATGTTTTTAAGATCTTTCAGTAACGCGACGCGTCGGCGCGATCATCTCGCGGCGACGATCTCGATCTCAACGAGTGCGCCGGAAGGCAGGGCGGAGACTTCAACGCAGGAACGCGCGGGAGGCAGGGACGAGAAGGTCTGAGCGTATATGGCGTTGACCTTGGCGAAATCCGCGATGTCGGTGATGAACACCGTGGTCTTGACTACGTCCTCCGTCGTCAGTCCCGCCGCGTCCAACAGTGCGGAGATGTTGGCGAGCACCCTGCGGGTCTGGCCCTCGATGTCCGTGGCGACGATCTTGCCGACCGCGGGATCGATGGCTATCTGGCCGGAGAAGAACACCAGGCCGTTAACTTCCACGCCCTGGCTGTAAGGTCCGATGGGGGCGGGGGCTTTATCCGTGAGTATGATCTTTTTCATATGCAAAACTCCTTAAAGGACTTTGAGTCCGCTGTCCACGAGCGCGTGCGCCACGCGTTCGCTGTGCTCCTTGCCGCCCACTTCGCAGGCGATGTGGAGTATGGTCTCGCCGAGGTCGAGATTGGCGTGCAGTCTGTCGTAACGTATCGCGATGACATTGGCGTTTTCGGACGCGAGGATGTGGGAGACTTTTTCCAGCATGCCGGGCTTGTCCTGGAGCTGGATGGAAAACTCGATCTTGCGGCCGCGGGTGACAAGACCCTGTTCGATGATCTTGCCGATCATGGACACGTCGATGTTGCCGCCCGAGAGCAGGCAAGCGACTTTCTTGCCCTTGAGGTTGAGCCTGCCCGAAAGCGCGAGCGCGAGCGTGGTCGCGCCGGACGGCTCGACTATCATCTTGGTGCGTTCGATGAGGTGGATGATGGCGGACGCTATCTCGCCGTCCGACACCGTCATGACGTCGTCCACGTATTCGTTTATCAGTTTGAGCGTGATGTTGCCGGGATCCTTGACGGATATGCCGTCCGCGATGGTGTGGATGTAATCCAGCGAGATGTGTTTCTTCTCGCGGAAAGACATCGCGATGGCGGGCGCGCCTTCCGCCTGAACGCCGATGACCGCCGTCTTGGGGTTGATCGACTTGATGGCGCACGCCACGCCGGACAGCAGTCCGCCGCCGCCCGCGGGAACGATGACGACGTCAAGGTCGGGTACGTCCTCCAGCATTTCTATGCCGATCGTGCCCTGGCCCGCGATGACGTCCTCGTCGTCGAAGGGGTGGATGAACACCGCGCCCGTCGTGCGCTCGATCTCTCTCGCGCGGCGATAGCTGTCGTCGTAATAGTCGCCGTAGAGCTCGACGGTCGCGCCGTAGCCTTCCGTCGCGACTATCTTCGCGATGGGCGTGGTCTTGGGCATGCAGATGGTCGCCTTTACGCCCATGGCGTTTGCGGCGTACGCGCAGCCCTGAGCGTGGTTGCCCGCGCTGGACGCCACGATGGCTTTCAGCTCGCCCTCGGAATGCAGCTTGGCGATCTTGTTGTACGCGCCGCGCACCTTGAACGAACCGGTCTTTTGCAGGTTCTCGCACTTCAGATAGAGCTTACTGCCCGTCAGTTCGGAGAACGTGGTGGAAAAATCCAGCGGTCTTCTGTGGATGACGGGTGCGAGACGTTTCTTAGCTTCGAGTATCTTTTCGAAAGTCATATGTTTTGTCCTCTAACTTATTTATTATCCTTTTTTTTGTACGGAATGTCAACCGATTTCACGATATTTTTTGCGCGAGAGCGTGCGCCGCGGCGCTTTTTGCGGTACCGAAGCGCGTCGGTGCGCGAAGCGACCGCTCGTACCGCGTGAGCGACCGCTCGTGACAGGCGCTTGATTTTACGGCGTAAAGTTTGTATAATCGAAGAATACGGAGGTGGATGCGAAATGGTGCGGATATGCGTGGCGGACGACGAAAAAGCGTGCGTGGACCGATTGCGGGAATATCTGGAAAGATATTTCGCGGGCAACGAAAACGATTATTCGCTCAGCGTGTTCTCGGACGGTCAGGCGCTCGTGGACGGATATCAGCCGGTGTACGACGTGGTGTTTCTGGACATCGAGATGCCCAACATGGACGGTATGGCGGCGGCGGAGCGCATAAGGAAAGCGGACGAGAACGTGGTCATCGTGTTCCTCACTCGCATGGCGCAGTACGCAGTCAAGGGTTATTCGGTGAACGCGCTTGATTTCATAGTCAAACCCGTTGGATACGATGTGTTCGCGGAAAAGCTGCGGCGTGCCATAGACACGGCGGCAAAGCGCGCGGAACGCAAGATAGAGATACGTATGGACGGCGACGTTTTGTGGCTGCCCGCGTCGTCCGTGTATTACGTCGAGGTCAGGACGCACGATCTGATATACCACACGACCATGGGCGAGTACCGCGTGCGCGGCAGTCTGACGGAGGCGGAAAAGTCGCTGCGCGACTGCGGATTCAAGGCGTGTTCGAGGTATTATCTGGTGAACATGCGGCACGTCCTGGGCGTGTACGACTGGTACATCATCGTGGGCGACAAGAAGATAGAGGTCAGCCGACGTAAACGCAAGGAGATCATGCTGGCGCTGATGGACTACCACGGGGGAAGATGATCATGGAGATACTGAAGGACGTTTATTCGCAGTCGAATAATTTCTTCTACCTGTGCGCCATGGCCTTCGTGCTGTGCATGGGGTGCAAGCGTCGAAAACATTTCGTTCTCCGTGCGCTCGTCGCGCTGGCGCTCGGCACGGCGGCGACTTATCTTTATTCGATGCTGGGCGACGCGGAGTGGCCTTTGGCTTTGTTCTATATATCCAAATACGCCCTTTGTTTCGCGTTGGTGCTCGCGGCCATGTTGCTGTCGTTCAAAGCCGACTTCGCCATGATAGTGTATTTTTGCATATGCGGCTATTCCTTCCAGCATTTGTGTTTCAATCTGACGCTCATAGCGCAGTCCGTGGCCACGCTCGCGGGGGCATCCGTTCCCGTCGGTTCGGACGCGTTCATACTGACGGAGATACTAATCACCGCGGCGGTGTTCTGCTTCGTGCTGCTTGTGTACCGACGTCTGATATCCCACGAATACGAAACGGCGCGCGGAGAAAAGCTGTTGCTGCCGTTCGCCATACTTATAGCGTTCGCCATAGTGCTGTGCGTGTTCGGTTTTGACAGTACGCCGTCCGTCCGCGCACTGATATCCGCTTACGCGGCGCTCTTGTGCGTTTCTCTGTTGTACGCCATGTATAAGGTGTCGCAGGTGGCGCACGCGTCCTACGAGAAACAGACGGCGCAGGCGATAGCCGTCAAGCAAAAGGAGCAGTACGACGCGTATAAAAAGAACATAGATTACATCAACATCAAGTGTCACGACCTCAAGCGTCAGCTGGAGCTGTTGCGCGGCAGTCGCGTTTCGGACGAGAACATCGCGGAGATGAGCGAAAAACTGCGCATATACGACAACACGGCGGACACGGGGAACGAAACGCTGGACGTCATACTCACGGACAAGAGCATGCAATGCGAGCGCGAAAACATACTTTTCACGTACATGGCGGACGGCGGTCGTTTGTCGTTCATGGACACCACGGACATATGCGCGATATTCTGCAACGTTCTGGACAACGCGGTGGAGGCAGCTTCCGCGGTGACGGCTCCCGAGCGGCGTACGGTCTCGCTGAAAGTGCGCGCTCTCGGCAACCTCGTGCATATCTCCGCGGTGAACGGATGCGACAGACCGCCCGTTCGGGACGAGCACGGGTACGTGACTACCAAGTCGGACAAGACCGCGCACGGCTTCGGATTGAAGAGCATAGCCGAAACGGTGCGGAAATACGACGGTGAGATGCGCATAGACGTGTCGGACGGCACGTTCGGAATAGACATCCTCATACCTTTCGACAAGTGAGGATGAGCGCACGAAAACGATGAGCGGCAGGCCGAGCCTGCCGCTTTTTTCCGCCCGTGACGGGTGGGCCGCCGCTCGTGACTATCCTCTTGAAATGCGTGTCCGCATGCGTTATATTCATGGCAGATCGAGAAAACATGAAGGAGGATAATGAATGAAAAGCAAATTTTTCATCATCAACACGATCGTATGCGCGTTGCTCGTGGCGTGTTTTATTGCGTTCAACGTAGTGCTCGCGTACTCGTTCGATCTGCTGTCGATGTATTTCGGCAACATGGGACTGGATCTCGACAATCCCGAAACGGAAGCGGCTCAGGCCGAGTCGCGTGAGTTCACGGACGAGATCGTCAGGGAGGGCATCGTGCTTCTCCGCAACGAGAGCAACGCTCTTCCGCTCGAAAAGGGCAAGATCAATCTGTTCGGATGGTCCACCGTCGATCCCGTGGTGGGTGGCAGCGGCGGCAGCGGCGGCGCGGCGGGCGCGAACGTAACGATACGCTCGTCCCTCGAATCGGCGGGGTTCACGGTGAACGGCGATCTTTACTCGATGTATGAGGGTCTGGGAGGCAGCCGTTCGGGCGACCCCACAAACCCCAACGACATCTACGGCACGTACACGCCCAATTTCGTCGTTTACGAACCCTCGATAACCAACGCGTCCGTTTACTCGTCCGAACTGCTCTCGGGTGTCGAGTCGTTCTCCGACGTCGCCATGGTCACGTTCGGGCGCACGAGCGGCGAGGGCTTCGACCTTCCCGCGGGATATCTGTCCCTCACGCAGGAGGAGAGGGATCTGGCGAAGTATCTCACCGATACTTACGAAAAGGTGATAGTTCTGCTCAACTCCAACGCGCCCATGGAGATAGGATATCTGGAAGAGCTCGGAGTGGACGCGATATTGTTCATGCCCGGCCCAGGCAAGGAGGGACTGACCGCGCTCGGCAAGATACTGTGCGGCGATTACAACCCGTCCGGCCGACTCGTGGATACGTTCGCTTACGATCATAAGTCCTCGCCGGCGTATTACTACGCCAACCGTACGGGCAGCTTCGTGTACGCCGACTACGCCGACGCCGCGCTCGGACAGAACCAATACGAACGTCGGTATTACGTGGACTACGTCGAGGGCATCTACGTGGGCTACAAGTGGTACGAGACCGCCGCGGCAGAGGGTTACCTCGATTACGACGAAACGGTGCAGTATCCCTTCGGGTACGGTCTGTCATACACGACTTTCGAAAAGACCGTGACGGACGTGCGCGGCGACCTGCGTTCGGACAGGATAGAGATAGACGTGACCGTGACGAATACGGGCGACGTCGCGGGAAAGGACGTCGTGCAGATATACGCGACGCCCGAGTACCATGACGGCGGCATCGAAAAGGCGCACGTCGACCTCGTCGGATTCGCCAAGACCGATCTTCTCGCTCCCGCGGGCGAGGAGGGTAGCAGCACGACGGTTACGGTGACCGTCGATCCCTTCGAGATCGCGTCGTATGATTGGGACGACGCCAACAAAGACGGCGAAACGGGTTACATACTCGAAAGCGGCACGTACGAGCTCAAACTGATGGATAACTCTCACGACCTCATCGCCGTGGCGGAAACGTATGAGCTGGATGACGACATACTCATAAGCGAGGATCCCGCGACGGGCGCGGAGATAAAGAACCTGTTCGACGACGTCGCGGGGCAGGATGAGACCGAACCCGTCGAATACCTCTCCCGCGCGGATTTCGCGGCAACGTATCCCGAGTCCGGGGAGATACCCGAAACGATAGAGACCGACCTCGTGGGCAGACGCGCGAGCCAAGCGGTACTCGAATCGGCGACCGTGACGTGGGAAGAAGAAGCGAACGTCGGGACGATAACCACGGGCGCGGACAACGGTCTGACCATAGACGATCTGGACGGTCTGACGGTGGAAGACCCCGAATACAAGGAAAAGATGGAACTGCTTCTAGACCAGCTCACGCTCGAGGACATGGAGACGATGATATGCAACAACAACTACAAGTTTGCTCCCATCGAGTCCATAGGCTTTGAGGGCATGACGACGGGCGAGGGTCCGCAGGGGCTCAGCGCGTGGATGTCGGGCATAAGCGGCGTGAACTTCCCCGTGGCGATGATGGTCGCGCAGACCTGGAACGTGGAGATAGCCGCCGAGGAGGCGAGGCTGTTCGCTCGCGAGGCGCGTGCGGCGGGCGTGGGCGCTTACATGGCTCCCGCGACCAACATCCACAGAACGCCTTACGCCGGTCGTAACTTCGAGTATTACAGCGAGGACGGATTCATGGCGGGCAAGATGGCGGCGGCCGTGACGTACGCCGCGCGCGAAGAGGGCGTCATAATGTTCGTCAAGCACTTCGCGCTCAACGATCAGGATTCCTATCGCGGCGAACGCTTTACTTCCATCTACACCTGGTGCAACGAACAGGCCATGCGCGAGATATACCTCAAGCCCTTTGAGCTTGCCGTAAAAGAAGGCAAGACGCTGGGCATCATGAGCTCCTTCAACCGCATAGGCGCCACATGGGCGGGCGCGTCCAAGGCGCTGCTCACCGACCTTCTCCGCACTGAGTGGGGATTCGTGGGATCCGTCATAACGGATATGTACGACGGCAACGCCGAATGGATGTCCGAAGAACAGGGATTGATCGCGGGGCAGGACACCTGGCTGTCCGTGCCGTTCGGAGGCAGCCCCTCGCTGTCGGATGAGGCGCTCGAAAGCCCGACGATACAGAAGTACATGCGCATCGCGTGCGAGCACATAATAAACACGCTCGCGCAGGCGACGGTGTCTCCCGCCGACGTTCCCGCCGACTGGTTCTATCACGTCGCTCTTCCCATAGACATAGTCGTGGGCGTGCTCATCGTCGGTTACGCGGTATTCATCATCGTGTGGACGATCAGAAAGAAAAAGAAAGGCGAAGCGTGACGCGCGTCCGTAACGCTTAACTAAAGGGGCGGCCCGACAACGTGGCCGTCCCTTTTCCGTGTTCTGCGCGCGTCCGACGGGCGTGGGGGAATTCGCCGCAACAAAGCCGCGCGCATTGACAAACGCGGCGGGATGTGGTATCATCGGGGCGTGGGAAAGATAACGGAAATGAGCGCGCAGAAACGCAACAAGTCGCGCGTGAACATATACATCGACGGCGAGTTCGCCTGCTCGCTGGAAGCGGTCACCGCGCTGGAATGCGGACTGCGCGCGGGCGTCGAGATAGACCCCGCCAAACTTGCCGCGGTCAAGGAAGCGGGGGACGGCGAGGCCGCGTTCGCGCGCGCCGTGGCGAGGCTGAGCCGCCGCGCCTGCACGCGCAAAGAGCTGGAGCGATACCTCGCGTCCAAGGACTTTTCGCCCTCCGTCGTCACCGCCGCGCTGGATAAGCTTGCGGCGTACGGCTACATCGACGACGCCGAGTTGGCGGATTCGTACGTGGCGGCGTACTCCGACCGTCGGGGCAAGCGCCGTCTCAAACAGGATATGTCACGCAGAGGTCTGGGCGACGAGGACATAGAGCGCGCGCTGTCGTCGGTGGGCGATCAGCGCGACGCCGCATATTCCGCCGCCGAAAAGTATCTGCGCACGCGCGCGTTCGACGCGCGCAAGCTGTCCGCGCATCTCGCGTCCAAGGGCTTCGAGTGGGAGGACATCGCCGCGGTGGTACGCGGTCTGGAAAAGGGAGAGGACGAAACATGAACGAAGTGTATACCGCGGAGGGACTGCGGGAAACGGAGCGCCTCGCGTTCGACGCGGGCGCCACGGAAGACGAGCTCATCGAGCGGGCGGCGGCCGCGCTGTGCGAGGAAACGCTCGCGCTCGCTCCAAAGCGCGTAGTCGTGCTGGCGGGCGGCGGCAACAACGGCAGCGACGCGCTCTCCCTCGCGCTCGATCTCAGACGCGCGGGCAAAAACGTGTGCGTGTACCTCACGTCCGCGCGCATGAACGGCTACGTCCGTAAACGCGTCGCTCTGCTCGCGGAGGCGGGCATCGCTCCCGTAGACATATCGGAGAGCGGAACGCCCGAGTTCCGCGAGGGCGACCTCATCGCGGACGGTATGCTGGGCATAGGCTGCACGCGTCCCGTAACGGGCAGGACGGCGGAGATCGTGGACGCCGTGAACGCGTCCGCGTTGCCCGTGCTCGCCGTGGACATCCCCACGGGGCTGAACGCCGACACGGGCAGGGCGGAGGGCGCGATCGTGCGCGCGTCCGTCACCGTGAGTTTCACGGCGTACAAGCAGGGCCAGCTGCTCGCGGACGGCCGCAACTACTGCGGGCGGCTCATAGTGCGCGACATAGGCCTGGAAAAGACCGAGCCGAACGCGCGCGTGATAACGGAAAAGGACGTCACGCTCCCGCTCAGGAAGCCCGTGTCCAACAAGGGGACTTACGGCAACGTGCGCATCATTGCGGGCAGTCCCGAGATGATGGGCGCGTCTTTGCTCGCTCACGAATCCGCGATGGCGGCGTTGCGCAGCGGCGCGGGCTACGCCGTGCTGTGCGTGCCGCGCTCTCTTGCGGCGGTGTATCAGACGCGCGTCAAGGAAGAGCTGCTGTATTTCCTGCCGGACGACGACGGCGCGATCATGTACGACGAGGGCGCGCTCGCGGACATAACGTCCAAGGCAAAGAGCATAGTCATCGGCATGGGGCTGGGGAAGAACGCCGATCTGGCGCGCATCATCTCGTATATCGCGCATAACTTCAAAGGCCCGCTGGTGGTGGACGGCGACGGACTGAACGCCCTGGCCGCCTGCCCAGACGCGGTCAAGGGACACTCGTGCGAGCTGCTGCTCACGCCGCACGTCCGCGAGTTCGAACGATTGGAAAAGGGCGTGTTCGGCGAGAATTCCGCGTTGCCCGACACCGATCGCACCGTCGCGCTCGCGCGCGCTCTGGACGCCGCGGTGGCGATGAAGAGCGCGACCACGGTCATAAGCGACGGCAAAGAGGTCTGGCTGAACACGACGGGCACGCCCGCCATGGCGAAGTCGGGCAGCGGCGACGTGCTGGGCGGCATGACGGGCGCTTTCGCGCTCACGCTCCCGCCCCTCGAAGCGCTCAAATGCGCCTGCTACTATTTCGGCAAAGCGGGCGAGCGCGCGGCGGCGGAAAAGGGCGAACGCAGCGTGCTCGCGTCCGACGTCATCGGGTTCGTGTACGAAAACGCGTGAGCGGCAGGCGGCCGCCTTTCGCACAATGCCGCAACAAAATATCGAAATTCCTTGCAAGACCTTGCAAAATATGATATAATCAACGAATGCAGACGGATAAGTGGAAGGATTATGAGCTGATCGCTACGGGAAACGGCGAAAAACTCGAGCGTTGGGGCGACGTTATATTGCTCCGGCCCGACCCTCAGGCTATATGGCCCGCTCCCTTCGACCTCTCGCGCTATCACGGTCTGAACGCGCGCTACGTGCGTTCTTCTTCGGGCGGCGGACGCTGGGACGTCCTTCGGCCTTTTCCGAACGAGTGGACGATCTCGTACGGCGACCTGCGTTTCCTCATCAAGCCCATGGGCTTCAAGCACACGGGGCTGTTTCCCGAACAGGCGTACAATTGGGACGTGATGAGCGCGCTCGTGCGCGCGGCGGGCGACAGACCCAAAGTGCTCAATCTGTTCGGCTACACGGGCGGCGCGTCGGTGGCGCTGGCTGCGGCGGGCGCGCGCGTGACGCATGTCGACGCAGCCAAGAACATGGTGGAGCGTTGCAGGCGCAACGCCGAGCTGTCCGAGTGCCCTTCCGACGGCATACGCTACATAGTGGACGACTGCAACAAGTTCGTCGCGCGCGAAAAGCGGCGCGGGAACGTCTACGACGGCATACTCATGGACCCGCCCTCGTACGGCAGAGGTCCCAACGGCGAGATGTGGCGTCTGGAGGACAACGTGTGCGACCTCGTGGCGGCCGCCGCGGAGCTGCTCTCCGACTGTCCGCTGTTCTTTCTGATAAACTCCTACACGACGGGCCTTCAACCCACCGTGCTGGAAAACATACTGCGAGTGTCTTTGCCCGAAGGACGGGTGAGGGCGTACGAGCTGACGTTGCCCACGTCCGACAGGGGCATATCGTTGCCCTGCGGCTGTACGGGCGTCTGGGAGCGCTGAGATCGATCATGAACTATAAGAACATAGAGATACTTTACGAAGACAATCACCTGCTCGTGGTGGTCAAGCCGCAGGGCGTACCCAGCCAGGCGGACAAGTCGGGCGACGATGATATGCTGGGGATGCTCAAAGCGTATCTGAAAGAGAAGTACGACAAGCCGGGCAACGTATACCTCGGGCTGGTGCATCGTCTGGACCGTCCCACGGGCGGCGTGATGGTGTTCGCCAAGACGAGCAAGAGCGCGTCCCGCCTGACCGAGCAGATAAAGGACGGCACGCTGTCCAAGCGCTACCTCGCGGTGCTCACCGCCCGTCCCGCGGAGAAGCGGGGGAGGCTGACGCATTATCTCGTCAAGGACGAGGCCAGCAACATGGTGCGCGTCGCGCCCATGACGACGGAAGGCGCAAAAAAGGCCGTGCTGGACTACAATATCCTGGAAGACAACGACGAGGAAGGTCTGTACCTCGCGGACATCAAGCTGTACACCGGCCGCAGTCATCAGATACGCGTGCAGATGGCGACGATAGGCTGCCCGCTGTTCGGCGACGTCAAATACGGCAAGAACCAGCCGACGGGCGTGTTCTCGCTGTGGTCTTACGACCTGTCCTTCCGCCATCCCACGACGGACAAGATCATGGCGTTCCGCGTCTTCCCGCCCGAGCGCTACCCCTGGACGCTGTTCAACCTCGAACGCCATATCGGCATAGTCCGCCCGCGCGACTGACGCGTCCGTTGAGATCGATAAAGTCAACAGAGAAATATACGGAGAACTTATGAAAGTCAGGAATTTACTCGGCGAACGTCTTAAAGACGTGTCCGACGAAAGTCAGATCGAAAGTCAGATCCTCATGACGAAAGGCGGGTACATGAAGCCCGTCGCCAGCGGCATCTACTCGCTCTTCATGCCTACCCAGCGCATCTCGCGTAAGATCCAGCAGATCATACGCGAAGAGATGGACGCGATCGACGGGCAGGAAGTGCTTTTCCCCGTGGTGATGCCCGCGTCGCTCTGGCAGTCCAGCGGCAGATACGATACGATAGGCAGCGAGCTCGTGCGGTTCACCGACCGCGGCAACAACCCCATGGTGCTGGGCATGACGCACGAGGAAGCGGCGGTGCATCTCGCGAACAACGTCGCGCGCTCATACACGCAGTATCCCTTCATGATCTATCAGATACAGACCAAGTTCCGCGACGAGCCGCGCGCCCGCGGGGGACTGATACGCGTGCGCGAGTTCACCATGAAGGACGCTTATTCCTTCCACACCTCGCAGGCCGATCTGGAGAAATACTACGAGCGCGCTTACGTCGCATACGAACGCATCTTCCGCCGCGTCGGCGCGAAGAACGTCATCGCGGTCAAGTCGGACTCGGGCATGATGGGCGGTAAGATATCCCACGAGTTCATGCTCCTCACGGACATCGGCGAGGACACGCTGGTGCTGTGCTCGGACGAAGGCTGCGGCTATCGCGCTAACATGGAAGTGGCGGAGTGCCTGACCGAGCCGTACTGCACGACCCCGTCCGAGCTGAAAAAAGTCCACACGCCGGGGTTCAAGACCATAGACGAGGTGTGCGGGTTCCTGGGCAAGGACAAGCGTCAGGCCTGCAAAGCGGTGGTATACCGCGAGAACCTCACGGACAAGTACGTCATCGCGTTCGTGCGCGGCGACCTCGAAGTCAACGAAACGAAGCTGCGTAACGTGCTCAAAAAAGAGATACACCCCGCGACGGAGATCGACGCGGAGAGCGGCATCGTGGCGGGCTTCATCGGCGCTTACGGCCTGAAAGCGGACGCCACCGTGGTGTTCGACCGTTCTTTGGAAAAGGAGCGCGACCTCATCGCGGGCGCCAATGAGCCGGACTATCACTACGTCGGGCTGGACATCTCCCGCGACATCGGCAAGGTGGAGTATTACGACATAGCCAAGGCGGCGGAGGGCGGCATCTGCCCCAAGTGCGGCAAAAAGACGCTGCGCATCAGCCGCGGCATCGAGGTGGGCAACATCTTCCAGCTGGGCGACAGGTACACCAAGGCGATGGGCATGACGTACCTCGACGCGGACAATACTGCCAAGAACCCCATAATGGGTTGCTACGGCATAGGCGTCGGCCGCCTGATAGCCTCCGTGTGCCAGGAGAGCCACGACGCTTACGGCCCGATCTGGCCCATGTCCATAGCCCCCTGGCAGGTGGAAGTGTGCAACCTGCGCGTGACGGACGAAAAGGTCCGCGCCGCGGCCGATAAGCTGGTGGCGGATCTCGAAGCGTCGGGCGTGGAAGTGCTGTACGACGACAGGGAAGTGCGCCCCGGATTCATGTTCGCGGACGCCGACCTCTTCGGTATCCCCGTGCGCGCCGTCGTCAGCCAGAAGACGCTTGAACGCGGCGTGGTGGAAGTGACCTCCCGCGATAAGACTTTGAAGACGGAATTCCCCATGGCGGAAGCGCCCTCCCGCATCGCGGAGCTGGTAGCCGCCGAACTTGAAAAATACAAGGCATGAATATGGACAACAAAAGAAACATCACATTGTTCTCGTCCGAGAGCGTGACGGAAGGCCACCCCGACAAGGTGTGCGACCTCATAGCGGACAACATCCTGGACGCGGCGCTCGCCGTCGATCCCATGAGCCGCGTGGCGTGCGAGGTCTGCACGTCCACGGGCTTCGTGATGGTGTTCGGAGAGATGACCACCGCCGCGAAAGTGGATATAGAGGGCATAGTCCGCAGTACTCTGCGTGACATAGGCTACACCGCGGAGAGCGGCATCGACCCCGACGGTTGCGAGGTCATCGTCCGCATGGACGAACAGTCCCCCGACATCTCGGGCGGCGTGACGCACTCCCTCGAAGACCGCGAGGGCAGCGGCGCGGACGCCGACGCGCTCGGCGCGGGCGATCAGGGCATGATGTTCGGTTACGCATGCACGGAGACCGAAGAGCTCATGCCGCTTTCCATCAGCCTCGCGCACAAGCTCAGCCGCCGACTGACCGAGGTGCGCAAGAGCGGCAAACTGCCTTACCTGCGCCCGGACGGTAAAGTCCAGGTGACCGTGGCTTACGCGGACGGCAAGCCCGCGTACATAGACACCGTTGTCGTAAGCGCTCAGCACGACGAATCCGTCACGCGCGAGCGTCTGGAAGAGGACATCACCCGCGACGTGATACGCACGTCCGTCCCCGACGGTCTGCTCGTTCCCGAGACCCGTTTCCTCGTCAACCCCTCGGGCAGGTTCGTTCTGGGCGGCCCCGCGGGCGACAGCGGCGTTACCGGCCGTAAGATAATCGTGGATACCTACGGCGGCGTCATACCGCACGGCGGCGGCGCGTTCTCGGGCAAGGACGCGACCAAGGTCGACCGCTCCGCCAGCTACTACGCGCGCTACGTGTGCAAGAACATGGTGGCGGCGGGCGCGGCGGACAAGCTGGAATTGCAGGTGGCTTACGCCATCGGCAAGGCCAACCCCGTGTCGCTGTACGTCGACTCTTTCGGTACAGGCAAGGTGAGCGACGCCCGCCTGCTCGAAATGATACGCGAACTGTTCGACTTCCGCCCTTACTCGATCATCGAGTGCCTGGGACTTCGCCGTCCCATCTATTCCGCGTCCGTCAACTACGGCCATTTCGGTAAGCCCGATATGCCGTGGGAACGCACCGACCGCACGGAAGACATAAAAAAACTGCTGGATAAATAAACGCCTGGATAAAGAAACTCCGCGCCGAATAAGGCGCAAAGCCCCGAGCGGTGACCCGCTCGGGGCTTTTGTATTTTTTACGCACAGTACGATGTCGGGCCGTTATATCTAAAATTATAGTCGCGTTAATTATAGCCGCGTTCGGCAATTCTCGATTTTGGTAGCGTTCGGCGTTTTACGTCGCGGTGGATGGTTAAACGGTATACCGATTAGCACGACCATACGATAGAAAAAAAGACTTCGGTAGGATAGCCTACCGAGGTCTTTTTATTTTTTCCAAAAAAGTACACTTTTACGGTATGAAAAATATTGACAGGTATCGGCGTATTTTGATACAATATTTGCGTAAAATCATAACAATTATCTGTCCTTTTGCATTATTTTATTTGTTTCTGTAAAAGTGTACATTTACGGAAACCGAAAAAAGGACGCGGAGAGAGAGAAATGAGCATCTACGGATACATGAGCAAAGAGGACGAGCGGACGCGAAAGGCGATGCACGGACTGGGCGCGGAGGAGGAAAAGATATACGTCGACGACGGCGGGACGGCGGCATACGGCGAGATGCTGGCGAAGCTGGAACGCGGGGACGTGCTGGCGATAAAGAGCCTCGGCGCGCTGGGGAAGAACTACGACGGGATACTGCACGAGTGGGCGTACATCACGCAGGTGAAGGGCGCGGACATCGTGGTGCTGGACATGCCGCTCCTGGACACGCGCACGAAGGTGGGCGATCTGACGGGACGGCTGGTGTCCGAAACGGTGATGGAAGTGCTGTCGTTCGCGGCGGCGCGTGAGCACACGACGAGCGAGCGGCAGGCGGAAGGCATACGCGCGGCGCGTGAGCGCGGCGTACGTTTCGGCCGCCCGGCGAGCGCGTACACGCCCAAGTTCATAGACACGGTGGAGCGTTTCCGCTCCCACGAGATAACGATAGAAGAAGCCCTGGCTCTCACCTCCATGAAACGCTCGAATTTCTATTACCACATGAACAGGCTGATGGCGCTGGGCATGATCGGGGCGTAAAAAAACATACCAAAAAGAACATAATAACAGAGGAACAGGATAAATATGCGGCAGATAAACGATAACGAAAGCAAAAGACCGACGATATCCGTCGTCATGCCTATGTACAATCAGGAAAGGTACATAGAAAAATGTCTGAAAAGCGTCATGGAGCAAACGCTCACCGACCTTGAGATCATAGTCGTGAACGACGGCTCGACGGACCGCTCGCCCGATATGGTGCGTAAGCTGGCGGAGAACGACCCTCGGATCAAATTCATAGACAAAAAAAATACCGGTTACGGCAACAGCGTCAATATCGGTATGTCAAAAGCCACGGGCGAATATGTCGGCATCGTGGAAACGGACGACTTTATCGCGCCAGATATGTTCGAAACGCTTTACGGATTGACCGAGGGCGGCACGGTAGACGTCGTTAAAGGTAATTTTTATGACTATTACGAGCGTCCCGATCGCACTTTCGACGCCGTGGTCAACACGGAGCGTCATGATATGCCCGATGTGACTGAACCGTTTACGTTGCGTGAGCGTCCCGAAATACTGTGGGGCCATCCGTCCGTATGGAGCGCGATATACCGTCGGGAATTCCTTAATGCGGAGCATATAACGCTTATGGAGAAGAAAGGCGGGGGATGGGTGGACAATCCGTTTTTCTTCGATACGCTGTGCAAAGCGCGCAGCATCATGTGGACTAAAAAACCGCTTTACTATTACCGCAAGACCAGCATAGGATCGTCGTCTACGGGCGTGGTCGATCCCGACCTGCCTTTCGACCGCATGAACGATAACCTTGACGTTATAGAGCGCGACGGTTACACCGACGACGTGACTTTGCGTTACGTTTATTCCCGCGCGCTTATGTATGCCAACGGCGCGCTCAAAGAATGCGGTTACGACGTGAATTCTGATAAGATCGATGCCAAGGCCAAAGCACTCATGCAACGTTGCGACGTGGACGTGTTTCGTAAGTATTTCAACGCGCACGATATGCACGATTATTACGGATTTGCCTCGCCCATAAGGTCGTTGCGCTCGCAGTTCCCCAAAATATTGATATATAATTGGCTGCCGTATGACAACCCCTGGCACTGGGGCGGCGGTGTGACCATATATTGCAAAAACGTCATCGATACCATATTGAAAGAATATCCCTTCGCGCAGGTGTATTTCTTGTCGTCGGGGTTTGCGTATTCCGCCGCACACCTTGACACGTTCGTGCGCAGGATAGGCAGTCTTTACGGCGAGAGATGCAGACAATACGAAATAGTGAACTCTCCGGTGCCTGCCGCTCAGGATAATCTGTTCGTGAATCCGCTGGTCGCGCTGGAAAGCGAATCGCTCAAAAACACGTTCAAAAAATTCATAGACGAGCACGGACCTTTTACCGCGATACATTTCAATAACATGGAAGGTCTGTCGCTTGACGTCTTTGACCTTAAAGCGGATTACCCCGATACCAAATTCGTGTATTCGATACACAACTACGTACCCATGTGCGTAACGGGCTTCTATTACATGCGTCACGCGCACCGTAATTGCTCGCCCGATCACACTGCCGCCGATTGCATGAAGTGTACTCGCGCCAACATTAAGCGCAACATCGCGGACGAAACGTATAAGCGCGGTCAATTCGGCGTCGCGCCCGAAGAGCTCTGCTCACGCGACAGATGGGTCAAGACTTTCGGATTCGATCGTCTTGACGAGGACGTCGCGGAAGATGACATACTCACTTTTGCGCGTACGGCCACGGAAAAACTCAATAAAAACTGCGATCACATCCTCGCGGTGTCCCGCCGAGTTTACGACATAGCCGCGGAAAACGGCTTCGATAAGTCGAAAATGAGCGTTTCGTATATCGGAACGACGGTCGCCGGCCGTCAGGTGGGGAAGTCACTTTCGACGCCCGGCGACGGCTTGCGCATCGTGTTCCTCGGCAACAGCCTCAACTACGAGGAAAAAGGTTATCCCTTTTTACTTGACGCGCTTTCCGGACTCGAACCGAGTTACGCGTCCCGCATCGATATGGTGCTTACCGTGCGTGACAAACAACATGCCGAGATATATAAACTGCTTAAAAATTTCCGTTCCGTCAAGGTCAAATGCGGATATACGCACGATGAGCTCGCGGGAATACTCGCGGGTTGCGATCTCAGCATAGTCCCCGTATTGTGGGAGGACAACCTTCCGCAGATCGCCATAGAGTCGGTGGCTTACGGCGTACCCGTGCTCGCGAGCACGAGCGGCGGCGCTTCCGAGCTCTGCGATGATCCGTTGTTTACGTTCAAGTCGGGCGACGCGGCGGCGTTGCTCGATAAGATCAGACATTTCGTCGACAGACCCGAAGACCTTGCGCGTTATTGGGCGGGTCATCACGGGCTGGTCACCATGCACGCGCATTGGCGCGAGTTGTCGGGGTACTACGGATTGCCCGCCGATCCCGAGCCGTTGCGCATATCCATGAAGGATTACGCGTACCTGATCATGGAACACGAGTTCCTTGAACAGCACATCGTCACGGACGGTTCCGTCCCCGAGGACGTCAACGCGAAGCTCAGACTTTACGACGCCAACAAGCCGATATTGGAGCTCATATCCCGTGAGAACGTCGAGCTTACGCCGTCATATGTAAGACTTATAAAGAAACTTGATAAAATGTTTCCGCGCGGCTCCCGCCGCCGCAAATTCCTTAAACGCCTGTTCGGAGGAAAGAAGGAGAAAACGCAATGAGTAATTACGATATCGGTGTCGTCGGCTGTTGGTATTGGGGAAATTACGGCAGTTTGCTTAACGGTTATGCAACATACAGTCTGTTAAGATCGTTTAATATGAATGTGCTTAATATCGTTACTCCGTATAATGGATTTGAGCCACATGCAAAAAAATTCTTTGATGTCGCTTATCCCAAAAATGCGATATCAGAGGTTTTACCGTTTGAAAGGGTAAAAGAATTCAACGATAAATGCGATATGTTTTTAACAGGATCCGACCAAATATGGAACGATTCAAGCAGAATGCCGTTTGTAAAATATTTCCATTTGGATTTTGCAAACGACGATAAGCGTAAAATAAGCTTTTCTACGTCATTCGGCAAAAATATCAATGCCCCTGAAGAGTCGCGCGGAAAGATCATTTCTTCGCTTATGCAGCGTTATAACGCGATATCCGTTCGCGAAGATATCGGGGTAAGAGTCTGTAAGGATTACTACGGCGTCAACGCCACTCAAATCATGGAACCTGTTCTCGACGTCGATCCTTCGGTCTGGTACGAACTTTCGGAGCACTCGGAATTACCTAAAGAAAAAGAGCCATATATATTGGCTTATATTCTCGATCCCACACCAGAAAAAACTCATGCCATTAAATATTATTCCGAAAAGTCGGGCATGAAAGCAATTAATATAGTAGACGGCTTTTCGGCAAGACATGAGATAAATAAAAATAAATTGGGTCTGCCTAATACATTGCCCAATATAACTAGCTATGACTTTTTGAAATACTTTATCAATGCGTCTTACGTTATTTCCGATTCTTTTCATGGTACCGCATTTGCTATAGCGTTCAATAAGCCTTTTATAAGCATTGCAAACATGCAACGCGGATTAAGTCGATTTGAAACGTTGCTTGGTAAAGTCGGTCTGGTGTCACGCCTTGTTGACGATAAGAAAATACCTGAAACTGAAAGATTTTTATATCATGTCGATTTTCGTCCGGTCAATGAAATTATCACAAAAGAGAGAAATAGAGCGAACGAATGGCTTAAAAATGCTTTGAATTCTTCGGTTACCGAAACTGTGGCATTGCCGAAAAACATCGTTGAAAGGTTGGACAAAAATCGCTGTATGGGATGTGGCGCATGCGTTTCTTGTTGCCCGACAAAGGCTCTTTCATTAAAACCCGACGAATTCGGTTATTATCGTTCATATATAGATAAAAGCAAATGCGTTAATTGCGGACTTTGCATGGAAAAATGTGCCGCGTTCAGATCGCCGCATAATTTAAATGCAAAAACTCCATTGTCTTATGCGTTCGTTTGCAAAGATCATGATATATTGATGAACAGTGCGAGCGGCGGTGCGTTTCCTGTCTTGGCTAAGACAGCTTTGGACCGCGGCGGTATAGTGGTCGGCGCGGCTTGGGATGAAAACAATGCTTTTTCCGTAAGGCATATATTCGTATCCAACAAAAAAGATATCTCAAAATTGCAAAAATCCAAATATTTGCAGAGTTACCTTGGAGATACTTTTTCAGCGATCAAAAAATATGTTGATTCCGGTCGTTTTGTCCTTTTTACCGGATGCCCTTGTCAAGTTGCAGGATTGAAAAAATATCTCGGCAAGAGTTACGAAAATCTATTGCTTGTTGACCTGTTATGCGCGGTATGTCCCAGTCAGGCATTTTTTGAAAAATATATTCACGAGAAATTCAATAATGAGATCGAGACATTTCAATTCAGGGCAAAGTCAGACACGGATAAAATATGGGACGCATATACGTATAAAACAGTTGACAAACTTGGGACAACAAAATTGACCAGAATGGTCGACGACGATTATTACAAAAACCCATTATTGCTTACTCCGTCACATTGTAAGGTATGTAAATATCAAGGAACGACTCGTTATGGAGATATTACGATAGGCGATTGCTGGGGCGTACAGAATTACGATCCGAATATCGACGTTTCGCATGGCGTTTCAGCGATCCTGATCAATAATGAAAAGGGGGAAGAGTTTATCCGCAATATTTCAAAAAGCGATATCGGTTTGATGGTGGAGGAGCCTTTGTCGGAAATAAAAAAATATAACGTCTGCGCTTTCCAGGAAAATCGTAACTGGCCGAAAAATCCAAACAGAGATATGTTTTATGAATCGATCGTAAATAATAATTATTTTGATTCGATAAGAAGAGCGTTAAAAAAATAACAAAGTTCAGACGTAAAATAACGGATAGGTATAACGAGCTTACAAACTCTGTCTCATTCAAACTCGGGCGGGCGATAACTTTTGTACCGCGTAAGATACGCGAGTCGTTCCGAGGGAAAAAGAAGAACGGGGAAGAAAGTAAAAAATGATCGGGCGGGCGATGTAGCTTCGAGCGGTCGGGTGGGACGCGTCCTTGAGCGTAAGGCTCGGGGCGCGTCATGCGTTTATGTCAAGCGTGACGGCCCAAGGGTAACGCGCGGCGCGGGCGGGGCGAGCGTCAACGGCGCGGGGAATGTTACGGAAAATGTTATTACGTTTATGTCATTTTGAACGAATGACGGGGAAATTTTGAATAAATTTGTAAAAATCTTGAAAAAATGCTTGATATTTATTAAAAAATGGTGTATCATATAATCAAGTTACGGCGATGAGCGATCGTTGCCGTGACGCTCGATTGAACGGGAAAAGCGTCACGTATACGACGCTTGCGGGGTGCCGATAATTCGCCACGTGGTATTCCGCAAACGGTCGTATATGTGGCGCTCCGTGTTTTTTGAAGTCAGTGCGGCATGTCGTTTTGCGGTCTTGCTCGCGCCCCGCGCGTTGCGACCCTTTACGATGGTCCCGTCCCCGATATAGTTCGCCACCCGGCGGTATTTGCTCCATGAGCGATGCCGCCATTTTTATATTTATCCGTTATATCCGTCGTCTTTTCCGTTGGCGCGCGCTTGACGGAGCATGGCGATATCGTGCGTATGCGCGCCATAAGCTCGCGGGGGCGGTCCAAACCCTTGCGAAAGAGCGGCAATGGTGCTATAATATAACGGATGGCAGAGTTCAAAGGCACTATTGAAGATATCCGTTTTCGCAACGAGGAGAACGGGTACACCGTCGCGACGGTGGTATCCGGCTCAACGGACATCACCGTGGTGGGGGTATTCCCGCCCGTATCCGAGGGCAGTTTCGTCAGCGTCAGCGGTACTTTCGTCACGCACCCGCGTTTCGGCAGGCAGTTGAAGGCGGACGTGGTGCGCCTTGAGCGGCCCGAAACGACGAGCGGCGTCACGCAGTTCCTCGGGAGCGGGCTGATACGCGGCATAGGGCCCAAGCGCGCCGCGGCCATCGTTGAGAAGTTCGGCAAGGACACGCTGGACGTTATCGAGAAGGATCCGAAGCGACTGGCGACGGTGCAGGGGATAAGCCCGCGCATCGCCAAGGACATAGCGGAATCATACGGCAAGGTACGGGCGGCGGCGGACGCCATGTCGTTTCTGATGGAGTACGGCGTGACGAGCGGTCTTGCGATGAAGATATTCAACGAATACGGGGAGAGCACGATCGCGACGGTGACGAGCAATCCCTATCGACTGATAGAGGACGTGCACGGCGTGGGGTTCCTCACGGCGGACCGCATGGCGTCCTCTCTCGGCATATCCCCGCGCAGCGATTTCCGCGTGCGCGCGGGCATATTCTACGCGTTGAGCGAGAACGCGGAAAAGAACGGCAACACGCTTTTGCCGCGCACCGCGCTTGCGGACGAGGCGGCAAGGCTGCTCGGGTTCGACGCCGACGACGAGCTGATAGACAAGAACATCGACGCGCTCGTCATGTCGCGCACCTTGCGTGAAGTGGAGTACGAGGGCGAGCCGGCGCTCATGACCGCGGCGCTGTTCGGCGCGGAAACGCGTTCGGCCGCCAAGCTCTGCCGCATGCTGGAATCCGCCAACCGCGCGTTGCCCGATTGTTCGGACGAGATAGCGGAGTTCGAGCGCGTGGAGGGCGTGACCTTCCATCCCGAGCAGCGCACCGCCATCGTGTCGGCGCTCGCCAACGGCGTATCCGTGATAACGGGCGGGCCGGGCACGGGCAAGACCACCATAGTCCGCTGCATATTGCGCATACTGACTAACCACGGCATGAGCGTCAAGCTCATGGCGCCCACGGGCCGCGCGGCGAAACGGCTTTCGGAGAGCACGGGCGCGGACGCGTCCACCATCCACCGCGCGCTGATGACGGACGACGAGGAGAGCGGCGGGCTGAACTCGGACGCGGTCATAGTGGACGAGTTTTCCATGGTGGACGTGATGTTGCTGTCCTCGCTGCTCGAGCAGTTGCGCGACGACGCCAAGCTGATAATAGTGGGGGACGCCGACCAGCTCCCCAGCGTGGGCGCGGGCAACGCGCTGGCGGACATCATATCGTGCGGCGAGATACCCGTCGCCAAGCTCACGCACATATACCGACAGGACGAGAACGGGCGTATCATCGTGAACGCTCACAAAATAAACGCGGGCGAGATGCCCGATCTGCACAACACGGGGCGGGATTTCTTTTTCCTGCGCAGCGACTCGGCGTCACAGACGGCGGACACCGTCGTGGGGCTGGTGACCGAGCGCCTGCCCGCCTTTCTGAACTGCGACCCGCTGCGCATACAGGTGCTCTGTCCCATGAAGAGCGGCGACGCTGGCACGGTCAATCTCAACCGCAGACTGCGCGCGGCGTTGCTCGGCACGCCCACCGACGAGCTTACCGTGGGTGACAACACGTTCGCCGCGGGCGACAAGGTCATGCACGTCGTCAACAACTACAACCTCGTCTGGACGCGCGACTACCGCGAGGGCAAGGGCGTGTTCAACGGCGACACGGGCATAGTGGAGCAGGTCAGGCGGGACAGCGGCGAGCTGATCGTGCGGTTCGACGACGGCCGACGCGCCACGTACGCGGGCGAGGACAGGCTGCAGCTCATGCCGGCTTACGCCATAACCGTCCACAAGAGCCAGGGCAGCGAGTATGAGGGCGTGGTCATACCGCTCGCGGGCGGCAACCCCGTGATCATGACGCGTAACCTGCTCTACACGGCGGTGACGCGTGCCCGTAACCTCGTCGTCATCGTGGGAACGGAGGACGCGGTGGGGCGCATGGTGCGCAACAACTACATCCGCAAGCGCTTTTCCATGCTCGCGACATTCATACGCGACACCGCGCGCAAGATGGATATGCTCTACGGTGGGGAAAACAATGAAAAAAGCGTGTAAATCGGTTGAGGTTTTGCGGCATTTGTTATATAATAGCATTTGTCATAACATGACCGTAACGAAGAGAACACAAGCAGAGGAGGTCTGAATGAAGACGGACATCGAGATCGCGGACGCGGCCGTACTCAAACCCATAACGGAGATAGCGGCTAAAGCGGGCGTGCCCGAGAGCGCGCTGGAATGCTACGGCAGGTACAAGGCCAAGGTATCGTCGTACGGTAACAAACGCGGCAAGGTCGTGCTCGTGACCGCCATCAACCCCACGCCCGCGGGCGAGGGCAAGACCACCGTGTCCATCGGGCTTGCGGACGGCATGGCGAAGCTGGGCAAGAACGTCTGCCTCGCGCTCAGAGAGCCTTCGCTCGGGCCGGTGTTCGGCATCAAGGGCGGGGCGACGGGCGGCGGCTACGCGCAGATCGCGCCCATGGAGGACATCAACCTGCATTTCAACGGCGATTTCCACGCCATCACATCCGCGAACAATCTGCTTTGCTCGCTTATCGACAATCACATATTCCAGGGCAACGCCCTGCGCATAAAAGACGTGACTTTCCATCGCGCGCTCGATCTGAACGACCGTTCGTTGCGTACGGTGCGTTGCGGCATAGGCTACAACGAGCGCACCGATCACTTCGACATCACGGCCGCGAGCGAGATAATGGCGGTATTCTGTCTGTCACGTGACCTCGCCGACCTCAAAAAGCGTCTGGGCGACATCGTGATAGGCACGGACGAGGACGGCAGGCCCGTCACGGCGCGCATGCTCAAAGCGGACGAGGCGATGACCATACTGCTCAAAGAGGCTATCAAGCCCAACCTCGTACAGACGCTGGAAGGCACGCCCGCGTTCGTGCACGGCGGACCGTTCGCCAACATCGCGCACGGCTGCAACAGCATCATAGCCACGCGCACCGCCATGAGCTACGCCGATTACGTGGTCACCGAGGCGGGCTTCGGCGCGGACCTCGGCGCGGAGAAGTTTTTGGACATCAAGTGCCGTCTGGCGGGCATACAGCCCTCCTGCGTGGTGGTCGTGGCGACCGTACGCGGGCTGAAATACGGCGGCGGCGTACCCAAGGACAAGACGGGCGAGCCGAACGTCGAGGCGCTCGCAAAGGGCGCGCCCAACCTCTTCAAGCACGTGGAGAACATCACGAACGTATACAAACTGCCCTGCGTCGTGGCGATCAACCGTTTCGCCACGGACACCGACGAGGAGATCGCGTATCTTCGTTCGGAGTGCGCCGCCCGAGGCGCGGAAGTCTGCCTGGCGGACGTGTGGGCGCGCGGCGGGGAAGGCGGCAAGGCGCTTGCCGAAGTCGTGGTCGCCAAGACGGACGCGTTCGAGGGCAAGATGGATTACGCTTATCCCATGGACGCGCCGCTCACCGAGAAGATAGAGCTGGTCGCCCGCCGCATATACGGCGCGGACGGCGTGGATTTCGCTCCCGAAGCGGCCGCGCGGCTCGCCGAGCTGGAAAAGGATGAGGCGACGCGCGCGCTGCCCGTCTGCATAGCCAAGACGCAGTACAGCCTTTCGGACGATCAGACGCGTCTGGGACGTCCCACTGGTTTCCGCATCACCGTGCGCGAGGTGTATCTCCGCGCGGGCGCGGGCTTCGTTGTGGCGCTCACGGGCAAGATACTGCTCATGCCCGGCCTGGGCAAGACGCCCGCGGCGGAAGGCATGACCATAGACGTCGAAACGGGCACGATCAGAGGTCTGTTCTGACGTACACCGCGTCCGCGACGGGACGCGACGAGAGAATATAAAGAGAGATCGGGCGACCGCGCCCGACGTAGTTTCAGAGGACGGAACATGGCGAATTTCATCGAGGAGATCATCAACGACGACCTGGCGAGCGGCAGGGTGACCAAAGTGGTCACGCGTATCCCGCCCGAACCGAACGGCTATCTGCACATCGGTCACGCCAAGAGCGTATACATCAACTACTACATGTGCGCCAAGCAATACGGCGGCAAGTGCTATCTGCGCTTCGACGACACCAACCCCGCCAAAGAGGACGACGAGTACGTGAACGCCATAGTACGCGACGTCAAGTGGCTGGGCTGGGAAGGCGAGATAACTTACGCGTCCGACTATTTCGAAAAGACGTACGATTGCGCCGTGCTGCTCATACGCAAGGGTCTGGCATACGTGGACGACACTCCCGCGGACAAGATGCGGGACATGCGCGGCACGCTGACCGAGCCCGGCAAGGAGAGCGCCTGCCGTACCCGCTCGGTGGAGGACAACCTCCGTCTGTTCGCGGAGATGCGCGCAGGCAAGTACGCGGACGGCGAGCTGGTGCTCCGCGCCAAGATAGACATGGCGTCCCCCAACATCAACATGCGCGACCCCGTCATCTACAAAGTGCTGCACACGCGTCACTACCGTCAGGGCGACAAGTGGTGTGTGTACCCGCTCTACGACTTCGCGCACCCCATACAGGACGCTATCGAGGGCGTGACGCACAGTCTGTGCTCGCTGGAATTCGAGAACCATCGTCCGCTCTACGAATGGGTGGTGGACAACCTCAAAGAGGTGTTCCCGAACAGCCCCAAACAGCGCGAGTTCGCGCGGCTCAACATCGAGCGCACCATCATGAGCAAGCGTTACCTCAAACGTCTGGTGGACGAAGGTCTGGTGGACGGCTGGGACGATCCCCGCATGCCCACGATATGCGGACTGCGCCGCCGCGGCTACACGCCCTCCGCGATACTCAAATTCGTCGCCGACGCGGGCGTGGCGAAGGCGGACAGCGAGTGCCGGCCCGAGCAGCTCGAGGCCTGCATACGCGCGGAGCTGGACAAGAACGCGCCGCGCGCGTCCGCGGTCATAAACCCCGTGAAGCTCAGGATAACCAACAGAGCGGGCTGGACGGGCGAGTGCGAAACGGACATAAACCCCAACGATCCAGAGGCGGGCAAGCGCCGCGTGAGCATCTCGGACGAGCTGTGGATCGAGGCCGACGATTACGCCGAAGTGCCGCCTCCCAAATACAAACGTCTCACTCCGGGCGCTTACGTGCGTCTCAAAGGCTCGTATATAGTCAAATGCACGGGGAGCACGACGGACGAGAACGGCGCCACGGTGGTGCTGTGCGAGGCGGTGGACGGCTCGGACGAAGCGGGCTACGAAGGCGTCAAGGCCAAGGGCGTTGTGCATTGGGTGAACGCCCGCGACTGCGTGGACGCCGAGTTCAGATATTACGATTATCTGCTGCTGCCTTACGACGGCGTGCATGAGGACTTCGCGGAGCGCATGAATCCCGAATCGCTCACCGTGTATCGCGGCAAGGCGGAGCGCGCTCTCGCAGACGCGCGCCCGGGCGACTCCTTCCAGTTCGTGCGCACGGGCTACTTCGTGCGCGATACGAAGTCGGAGGGCGTGGTGTTCAACCGCGTGGTCGCGCTCAAGGAGAGTTACAAAGCGAAATGAGATACAGGAACGCCATATTCGATATGGACGGCGTGCTCATCGACAACAGCGAAGGCATAATGTACTGCGCGCGTTACGCGATATCCCGTCTGGGGCTGGACGTGCCGGGCGACGACGTCCTCCGCAAGTTCATAGGCCCCGCGCTGATATACTCGCTCAAGACGTACGCGGGCGCGACGGACGAGCAGGCCGAACGCGGGTTGTACCTCTACCGCGAAAAATACCTCACCGAAGGCATAAAGATGTACAGGCTGTACGACGGCATCCGCGAAGCGGCGGAACGACTGCACGACAGCGGCGTGCGCCTTTCGGTGTCCAGCGGCAAGCCGCAAGAGTGCGTGGACGAGATACTGCGCACGTCGGGCATGACCGAGCTGTTCGAGCTGACCGCGGGCACGGTGTTCCCGGCGCGCGTGTCCAGCAAGGACGAGCAGATGAAGCGCGCCGTGCTCGAACGCCCCGCCGTCATGATAGGCGACCGCGTGTTCGACCTCGAATGCGCCGAGAACGCCCGCGTGGACTGCATATTCGCCAAGTACGGTTTCGGCGACGAGTCCGACCTTTGTGGCCACACGCCCGTGTTCATCGCCGAAAAGCCCGCCGACATAGCGGATTTCATACTTTCCGATAAATAAGTTTTTTACACATAAACGGAGTAATCATGAAAAAGATCAATGCTGCGCAGCTGCGCCAAATGTGGTTCGATTTCTACAAGAGCAAGGGACACGCGCTCATCAGCTCCGCGTCCCTCATCCCCGAGAACGATCCCACCGTTCTGTTCACGACGGCGGGCATGCACCCCCTCGTGCCCTACCTTCTCGGTCAGAAGCACCCCCAGGGCACGCGTCTTGCCGACGTTCAGAAGTGCGTCCGCACGGGCGACATCGACGAGGTGGGCGACGCCTCGCACCTCACGTTCTTCGAGATGCTGGGCAACTGGTCGCTGGGCGACTATTTCAAGAAAGAGCAGATCGCATGGAGCTACGAGTTCCTGACGAGCGACAAATACCTCGGCATCGACCCCGAGAAACTGTCCGTGACGGTGTTCGCGGGCGACGAGGACTGCCCCCGCGACGAGGAATCCGCGTCCTATTGGGAAAAGGCGGGCATCCCGCGCGAGCGCATCTTCTTCCTTCCCAAAGAGCATAACTGGTGGGGCCCCGCCGGTCTGACCGGCCCCTGCGGTCCCGACACCGAGATGTTCGTGGACACGGGCAAGCCCAAGTGCTCGCCCGAGTGCTCGCCCGCATGCTCCTGCGGCAAATACCTCGAGGTCTGGAACGACGTGTTCATGCAGTACAACAAGACCGCCGACGGCAAGTACGAGCCGCTCAAACAGCGCAACGTCGATACGGGCATGGGCCTCGAGCGCACGATAAAGACGCTCCAGGGCGTGGACAGCGTTTACGAGACCGACCTTTTCGCGCCCATCATCGCGAAGATAGAAGAGCTGACGGGCAAGAAGTACGGCTCCGACGAGGCGACCACCAAGGCCATCCGCGTCATCGCCGATCACATCCGCACGTCCGTCATGATCATAGGCGACGAGCGCGGCGTGGTCTGTTCCAACGTGGACCAGGGCTATATCCTGCGTCGTCTGCTCCGTCGCGCCGTGCGCTTCATCAAGCAGCTGGGCGGGGGACAGGGCCTGCTCTCTCAGATCGCGCGCGTGATCATCGATATGTATAAGGACGTGTACCCCGAGCTGGAGCGCAACCGCGACCGCGTCATCGGCGAGATAGACGCGGAGGAAGGCCGTTTCGAAAAGACGATCACTTCCGGCCTCAAGCGTTTCCAGGCCATACGCGACCACCTCGTGGGCGACACCATCGCGGGCAACACCGCGTTCAAGCTGTACGACACGTTCGGTTTCCCCATCGAGATGACCGAGGAGCTTGCCAAGGAAGCGGGGCTCAAAGTGGACCGCGAGGGATATGAAAAGGCGTTCGAGGAGCACATGGCGAAGAGCCGCGCGGGCGCGGAACAGAAGTTCAAGTGCGGCCTTGCCGACCACGGCGAACAGACGGTCAAGCTCCACACCGCGACCCACCTCCTGCACGCCGCGCTCAAGCGCGTGCTGGACGACGAGAACATCAGCCAGAAGGGCAGCAACATCACCGAAGAGCGTCTGCGTTTCGACTTCAACTTCCCCCGTCCGCTCACTCCCGAAGAGATCAAGCGCGTGGAGGACGCCGTCAACGAGGCGATAGCCGCGGACGTGCCCGTGACCTGCGAGGAAATGACTCTGGACGAGGCCAAGGCGGCGGGCGCGGAAGCGCATTTCGAGAACAAGTACGGCGAGCGCGTCAAGGTCTACACCATGGGCAAGTACTCCAAAGAGGTGTGCGGCGGCCCGCACGTGGAGCATACCGGCGTTCTGGGACACTTCCGCATCGTCAAGGAACAGTCCTCGAGCGCGGGCGTAAGAAGGATAAAAGCCATACTCGAATAACGGCGGCATGACAGTCGCGTCCAAGTCGGGCGAGGGATACCTCGCCCGACTTTTGTCATGCCCGGCGTGCGATAAGCTTGTTTTGTCGTATGTTTGGCCGCGCTCGCCGTCGCGCATAGCGACGGCGAGCGCGTTATATGACATTTACGTCAAAAGAACGCATGGACAGCGCCTAAAACGATTGACAACGGTCGCCCGAGAGCGGTATCATATACGTGTCATATCATTTTCAACGGAGGACTTTATGTTATCAGTCAAGGATCTCGTCAAGGTCTATAAGACCAAGGGCGGGGCAGAGGTCCGTGCGCTGGACGGTGTCACTCTCGACTTTCCCGACAAGGGCATGGTGTTCTTGCTCGGTAAGAGCGGTTCGGGTAAATCCACGCTGCTCAACGTCGCGGGTGGTCTGGATCGTCCCGACAAGGGAGAGATCATCGTCAAAGGCAAGAGCAGTAAGGACTTTTCCGCGTCCGACTTCGACAGCTACCGCAACACCTTCATCGGCTTCGTGTTCCAGGAATACAACATCCTGAACGAGTTCAACGTCGAGCAGAACATCTCGCTCGCACTCCAGCTCCAGAACAAGAAGAACGATCGTGCCGCGGTCAACGCGCTTCTGGAAAAGGTCGACCTCAAAGGCATGGGCAAGCGTAAGCCCAACACCCTGTCGGGTGGTCAGAAACAGCGAGTCGCCATAGCTCGTGCGCTCATAAAAGAGCCCGAGATAATCATGGCGGATGAGCCCACGGGCGCGCTGGACTCCAACACCGGTAAGCAGGTGTTCGAAACGCTCAAAAAACTGTCGGCGGAAAAGCTGGTCATCGTCGTTTCTCACGACCGCGAATTCGCCGAGCAGTACGGCGACCGTATCATCGAGCTGAAAGACGGTAAGGTGATATCCGACACGAGCAAGGAGCTCGCGCCGCCTTCCGCCATATCCGCCAACGTCAGCGTGATAGGCGACGACACCATCCGCATAAAGGATTGGAACAGTCTGACCGATACCGATCTCGCGCGCATCAACACCGCGCTCAAGGGCAAGAGCCGCGAGGTCATCATATCCGCGGACGCGGCCGACGTCGCCGCGTTCAAGCGCATAGGCAAGATAAGCGACGACGGCAGCAAGGAGCATTTCGTCGCCACCGACACGTCCAAGGTGGAGCACACCGAGTACGACGGTAAAAAGACCAAGTTCATCAAATCCACCATGCCGCTGTCCCGCGCGGTAAAGATGGGTGCGAGCGGCCTGAAGACCAAGCCCATCCGCCTGTTCTTCACCATCCTGCTCTCCGTGGTGTCCTTCACGCTCTTCGGCGTGCTCTCCGCGATGATGCTGTATGATCCCATTTTTTCCATATCTGATGCCTTGCAGCAGTCTACATATACCAGCGTAACTCTTCAAAAATATGCGATAGGAACGCGTACGAGCATATATTATGACGGAAACAACGTGCCTCATCGCGACGAGTATGAAGAAGAGCGAATGACTATGTTCGGAAAGAAAGAGCTGGAGGAACTTAATAACAATTCATATGGTCTTGATTTCGCCGGTGTTTATACGTTCGCCGATGAATACGGCGGCTACAGTTTTTTCAGAATATCCAATACCAACGCGTCTCAACAAAGCGAGTTTAATACCGAATATTATTTTACCGTAGATGGATTTACGGGCTTTACCGATTGCGGCGCGGATTATATGGAGCGTAACGACTTTACGTTAGTTGCCGGCGATTATCCCGATGAGGACAATGAAGTGGCCGTTACGATGTATTTCTTTGACTATTTCACTAAATACGGGCTTACTGACGGCAATGGCAGGCGTGTGACTTTGGAAACGCCTCTTGATCTTGTCGGAAAGCAGCTTTTTATCGGCAACGATTGGGGAAACTTGGTAAAAGTTCCGCTTACCGTGTCAGGTGTGTACGATACCAATTTGCCTGAAAAATACGAATCGCTCAAAGATTTGGACAGGGAGTCTTTGGAAAGTTATGATGAAGAAATACAGAACTTGGGGAATGAGTTTTCCGATGTACTGCGCGGCGGATATCATACGCTCGGATATGTGACTCCGAACTTTGTAACGAAATATAAGCGTTTCTTTGACACGTCAGGTGAATTGCCTTCCGGCAATATAGAAAATACCACAATAGAAAGAGAAGAATCCAGCGGCAGTGCGTATGGCAGCGTAAGCTATCTATCACCCGTACTCGCTGACTTCTCGCTGGCTACCAACTATGCGTTCGATATGGACGAAAACCGCTTGACCGATCGTGAGCTTGTATTTGCCGATAACGAAGTATATATCTCACTGGATAGTTTGCTTAACGATGCGCAAATATTGAATACGACATATGTAAGCCATAGGACGTATGAGAGTGCTACCGGAGATCGATACGAAGAAGACGGTGACATGCTTGATGGTTGGTTATATTACGACGGGATCTATGTCGACCCTCAAACGTACGAAGTATCGTTTGAATTCGTTGATGGATACATGGAAGCGACTACAAATCAACCGTTGTATATCAATCGTTTCGGCGATATCGTAAAGGATCCTCACGATAACTGGTCTAACGATGTAAGGGAGTTTTACTATAACGGCAATGGCGAAGCTACGATAGAACCCCCTGAAAGATATGTTTTGAATTATAATTCACCAAGTTATTATGTGGACCCCAAAGATGAAAACAATATTTCAATAGACTATGTCGAAGGCTGGGAAACTAGAGCGGGATACGTATTTAACGATAATACCGTGTTAGAAACCATTACTGGTTCGGATTATTATGTAACGTACGATTCAATTTGGGTGTATGAGCCAAACGGGCAGGTATCCATTGACGATCCAGGCTTTGATTGCACGCCCATTGACTGTTATTATGTTTTCGCCGACGGGTCTATGAGTGCCGTACCGGGCGACGGATTCTATTATTATGATTATTTCTATGAAGCTGTCGATGGTGGTTATACAATAGATCGTGATAAGGCGGTAAACGATTCTATTATATATAGAAGTTTCATGGAGAGTAACGACGGTGAATATCTGCCCGTTGACTATGACACAGATTTTGGATTTTGCCTTAATGATGAGACTGGAGAGGTCAGAGCCGAATACTCCGAGGGTTTCAGAAGAGTAAAAGGTTATTTATACAATGAGACCACGGGTGAAATTAATTATGCGCAGAAATATAGCTGTGGTTATTTCATCAATCAAATGACGGGAGAGACCAAATGCGATCCCACTCACGATCAGTTCGTGGTAGACATTTTGGAAGGAAACTATTCTTCGATATATCCAGATTTCGGAGCCGCTGTCAGCCGATTCGAGTCTTTGATATATTATGGTACGACAGGTTTTACAGAAGCGGATATGAAACTTATCCTGCAAAGGTTGGATGAAGACTGGGCCAATTATATCGGTGATGATCGAGAAACGCCTGAAAGTTTGTATATAAAAAACTCCATAGGAAAGGGCGAACAGCTTACCGTGATAGGTTATTTCTACTATGGTAGCAGTAACGACGGATATAGTTTTTATTCGTACATACTCAACGACACGCTCGCAGATAAATACAATATTCCGACGCACTACAGTGGTGATATTGGCTATTCCGATTCGTTTGAAACCGATTACGTTGAGCCGGAAGATGCTTGCTACAATCTCATAGTTACCAATACTGACAATTCGTATGCTGCATGTACGTTCATGCTTGAAGATAAGGAAAACGGTCTTGTACGCTATAAGATGAATAACAGCGTATATCAACAGGCAGACAACATGTCAAGTATGTTTGAAACGCTTACGATAGTGTTCCTTATCATCGGGCTTGTCATGGCGGTATTTTCCGCGCTCATGCTGTTCAACTTCATCTCGACGTCCATATCGTCCAAGCGCAAGGAGATAGGCATCCTGCGCGCTGTGGGCGCGAGAGGAATGGACGTGTTCAAAATATTCTTCTCCGAAGCGGTCATAATAGCAATAATATGTTTCGTTCTTTCATCTGTATGCGGTGGTCTCGCTTGCATGATAATGAACGGTGTGTTCTCATCGTCTTTTATCTCCATGAGCATTCTTAATTACGGCGTTATCAATGTTGCGCTTATACTCGGCATCGCGATCGTGGTGTCCTTCCTCGCGACCATCCTGCCCGTGTTCTTCGCGGCGCGCAAGTCGCCCGTCGAGAGTATCCGCTCGCTTTGATGAAAAGACCGCCGACGTTTCGTCGGTCGAGGCGCCCCCGCGGGGTTCGGGGGGGGCGGGGCGTGTTGTACGGGGGGGGGGGTCGCCCAAAAAAACAAAAAAAAACACACATATTTTTAAAATAAT
>ERZ1090863.139-NODE-139-length-47921-cov-9.420737_pt1 | contig 47921 bp, 40 predicted proteins | sample MGYA00478480_ERZ1090863 | MGnify/ENA primary metagenome ERZ1090863 (study PRJEB33644, sample SAMEA5815746) | chicken gut metagenome | biome: Chicken; feature: Gastrointestinal Tract; material: Caecum | place: Ireland | collected 2019-01-01 | study: A study of the...
AAAAATCAGCATAATATTTCAACTTTTTTTGTCCAAAGTATTGACATAGGTCCAATGAAAGATCGGGACTGCTGGGCGAAATGTTGCTTTGAACTTACCGATTTCGGTACGCACGCCGCGGTAAGCGTGGTGACAAAGGGCGACTCCGACGATGCCAACGGCTGCAATTTGGAAGGCAACACCGCGTGGCTGCAGGTCTGTCGGGTCGGCAACAACTTTAGCTTTCACTACTCCGTGAACGGAGTCGATTTCTATATGATGCGATATTTTCATCTCCCCGCCGATCCCGTCATAAAAGTGGGGCTTTTGGCTCAGGCCCCGGTAGGCAACGGAGGCGTTCGGGTGTATGAAGATCTGAGCATTGAGAAAAGAACGGTGGGGAACATTCGTGCAGGCAAGTGACGGTACCACAAACAAAAAGTATCGTAGGACGCTCGTCGCTTGTTATCTGGGTTTTATTACCCAAGCAATAGCAGCGAACTTTGCGCCGCTCTTGTTCCTGACGTTTAAGAGCACATACGAGATCGGGTTGGAAAAGCTTGCGTTGATCCCGCTTACGTTTTATCTGACGCAGTTTCTGGTCGATTTCGCAGCAACTAAGTTTGTCGATAAAATAGGATATCGCTTCTGCGTGGTATCCTCTCAGGCACTGTCCGCGGCGGGATTCGTTTTATTGACAGTTCTGCCCGATCTGCTTCCCGCTCCGTTTTTGGGGATACTGATCGCGGTCGTTCTTTATGCGATGGGCAGCGGTCTTGTCGAAGTATTGATAAGCCCCATTGTCGAAGCCTGTCCCTTTGAAAAACAAAGACGGCATGATGAGCTTGTTGCACTCTTTTTATTGCTGGGGCGCTGTCGGCGTGGTCTTGGGCTCGACGCTCTTTTTCGCGGTATTTGGCATAGAAAACTGGAAGATCCTTACGCTTATCTGGGCGGCAATACCGTTTGTCAACATATTTAATTTCATTACTTGCCCCATAGAACGCCTGGTGGACGAGGGCGAAAGCATGCGCCCCTCTCAGCTTGTCAAATTGCCGCTGTTTTGGTTGCTCATATTGCTTATGGCATGCGCCGGCGCTTCCGAAGCGTCCATGGCGCAATGGGCGTCCGCTTTTACGGAGTCGGCAATGGGCGTTTCCAAAGTAGTAGGGGATCTTGCGGGGCCATGCTTGTTTGCCGCGTTTATGGGAACATCCCGGATCCTGTACGGAAAGATGAGCAAAAAGCTAGACCTGAACAAGACGATGCTGGCATGCGGCATATTGTGCGCGATCTGTTATCTGACGGCGTCGCTGTCCGCTTTGCCTATCCTCGGGCTGGCAGGCTGCGCGTTGTGCGGTTTCTCTGTCGGCATCATGTGGCCGGGCACGATCAGTATCTCTTCCGGAAAGTGTCCGGGAGGCGGCACGGCGATGTTCGCTTTTTTGGCTTTGGCGGGGGATCTGGGTGCGACCGTGGGGCCCACTATGGTCGGCGGTATTGCCGAGGTGGCGGGCGGCGATCTTCAGACGGGATTGCTTATCGCGACCGCGTTCCCTCTTATACTTATCCTCGGTCTGATCGTTCTTGATCGGAAGTTCAAAAAGAAAAAGAGCTGATCGCGATATGCGCTTGAGCGTGTCGTCGTTGACCGTTGCAAAACGTCCTAAAAACTGACTTCTCTTGCGTCGGATGCATTTCCGCAGCAGTCAACGCTCGCGGGTGCGTCGCAAAAGATATTCGGAACAAAGTTTGATGGCCGAGCGGGGAATACCTTGCCCGGCTATTCGCATAAACGAAAAAAAGGACCATCCGATGTGGCGGATGGTCTTTTCGCACCGAGGTGCAAAAATGTTGAAATAATGCCCGCGAGGACCGTTATGTTGCCGATATTAACCCGCCGATGGCAGGTGGGCAGGCAGTCTGTACCGTCTGTCTTCCACTGCTGATTCGGATAGTAGTGAAATTTCCGGTCAAATTTCTGCGGCCTGACATAATGCACATGAGCGTGCCATAAGCCCTTTTATGATTTGAGGTTAAATAGAAAGCAATTTGCGCGAACCGCAGGCATATCTCTTGTATCTTTATATGTATTATACACCATGGCGCGTGACATATCAAGACTAATACGAAAAATTATTTTGTAAAAATTTTCTCATAAAGTATTGACATGTCTGTCACGATATGTTATGAAAAGAGGACTTGACGGGAGGCGCGAATGGAGATCTTACCGATAGGAATATACGGTCCGTATCCCGCGGCGGGCGGTGCGACCAGCTGTTATCTGGTGCGCGGGGAGTCGGGGAACGTAGTGCTCGACCTGGGGAGCGGGGCGTTGTCCGCGCTCATGCGGCGCGTGGACGTCGCGGATGTGGACGCGTTCTTGCTGACGCATCTGCATTACGACCACTTCGTCGACGCGCTCGCGTTGTCCTACGTTCCCGGTCGGCACGTGGTGTACGCTCCCGCGACGCCCGTCGAGCGCGCGGGGCTGCTCAAAAACTCCAAGCTCGATCTGCGCGTTATCGGGGAGGGCGCGAGCCTTACCGTCGCGGGCATGACGCTCGATCTGTTGCGCACGCGTCACGGCGCGGAGTGTTACGCCGTGCGGGTCACGGAGCGCGGCAAGTCGTTCGTGTACACGTCCGACACGTTGCCCTTCGAAAAGCTCGCGGAGTTCTGCAAGGGCGCGGAGCTGGTGATAGCCGACTGCGCGTCGGCCGCGGGCACTCCGCACATGACCCCCGCCGACGGAGCGGCGCTCGCAAAGGCGTCGGGCGTGCGCGTGATAGCCACCCACATACCGCCCTCCGCGCGCGGTTCGCGCGCTCTTGCGAAAGCGGGCGTCGAACGGATAGCGGCGGGCGTCCCCATAGTCATATGACGATCGATGAAAAGCTCCCGAGCGTGCGTTCGGGGGTTTTTGTTTTATAATTTTTATTTTCGTCATATAATTCGGTATGAGCGAACGGAAACACGAGCAGCGCGGACTGCTTTTTTCACTCGGACTCGCGGTAGTCCTCATATGCGTCTGCACGGCGATAGCCTGCGGCGCGATCATATTCTTGTCGGACGTCGGCGCGGCGGGCGGACGGGCGCAGAGCACGGACAGCGCCGAGTTCCGCGCGGTGGGCAAGACGTACGACTCTTTGAGCGAGGCGCGCGCGGCGGCGGACGAGGCTCGGGACGCGGGCAGAGCGGGGTATGTCAGCGCGGAAACGGAGGGCTTTTTCCTGGTCTACGCTGTCTATTCGTCCGCGGCGGACGCCGACACCGTGGCGGACAGGCTGGGCGCCGCGACGCTGGACGTCGCCGTGCGTTCGACGGAGCCTGCCGCGCAAAGCGATGCGGACGCTTTCGACGCGCTCCTGGAAACGGCGGAACGCGCGGAAACGCTGTGGCGGGAGCTGGACGCGGGCGAAACGAGCGAGAGCCTCGTGGCTGTGACGCTGGAAGAATGGTCGACGGCGCTCGGGCGGTACGCGACCGAGGACGCGGAGCTGACCTCGCTGGTGACGTGCACGCGCACTTCGCTAGTGACCGCGACGAGCGGGGAGCATTCGCTGACGAGCGAGGTCAAATACCTCTCCGCGCAGCTCGTTTTTGCGTTGTCGGCGATGTCGGAAGGGGCGTAACGCGGCAAAAACATCATCGATCCGCCCTTAACACCCGCCCGAAGGTTGACAATACCTGCCTGAAAGTTATATAATTATACATAAACATCGGATGAGAGGATTGACTATGTTTCGTATCGTCAGGAAGAGAGAGCTTAACCCCACGGTCACGTTCATGTCCATAGACGCTCCGCTGGTCGCCCGCAAGGCCAAGGCGGGGCAGTTCGTGATATTGCGCGTGGACGAGCTGGGGGAGCGTATCCCGCTCACCGTCGCGGGGTATGACCGCGAAGGCGGCACCGTGGACATCATATTCCAGGTGGTAGGCGCCACGACCATGAAGCTCAACGCCAAGAAAGAGGGCGAGAGCATCGAGGATTTCGTCGGTCCTCTGGGCAACCCCACGGACATCGAGGGCGTAAAGCGCGCCTGCATAGTGGGCGGCGGCGTGGGCTGCGCGATAGCGTACCCCGTGGCAAAGGCTTTGCACGACATGGGCGCGGAAGTGACGTCCATAGTCGGTTTCCGCAATAAGGACCTCGTCATCCTCGAAAAGGAGTTCGAGGCGGCGTCCGACAGGCTGTACCGCATGAGCGACGACGGCAGTTGGGGCGAGCACGGCGTCGTCACCGCGCCGCTCAAAGCGCTCATGGAAGCGGGTGAGCGTTTCGACGTTGTCATCGCCATCGGACCCGTGATCATGATGAAATTCGTCACGGAGACCACCCGTCCTTTCGGACAGAAGACCGTCGTTTCCATGAACCCCATAATGATAGACGGCACGGGCATGTGCGGTTGCTGCCGACTTACCCTCATCGACGAGGACGGCAAGCGCACGACCAAATTCGCCTGCGTGGACGGCCCCGACTTCGACGCGTTCAAAGTGGACTTCGACGAGTCCATGATGCGCGGCCGCATGTATGCGGACTTCGAGCGTCATGCCAGAGAAAAGGAATGCAACCTGCTCAAAAAAGCGGAGGTGAACTGAAATGCCCATCAATCCCAAAAAGACGCCCATGCCCTCGCAGGAGCCTGCGGTCAGGGCGCATAACTTCAAAGAAGTCGCGACGGGCTACACCGCCGAGATGGCGATGGGCGAGGCGGCGAGATGCCTCAACTGCAAGAACAAGCCCTGCGTCACGGGTTGCCCCGTCAACATCGACATACCCGATTTCATCGGCAAGATAAAGAACGGAGATTTCGAGGGCGCTTACCAGTCCATATCCGTTTACTCTTCGCTTCCCGCCGTCTGCGGCAGAGTCTGCCCGCAGGAGAACCAGTGCGAGGAAAAATGCACGCTGGGCATCAAGTTCGAGCCCGTCGGCATAGGCCGTCTGGAGCGTTTCGCCGCCGACTGGCATAACGACAACGTGTGCGAGATGCCCTTGCGTCCCACGCCCAACGGCCACAAAGTGGCTGTGGTCGGTTCCGGGCCTTCCGGTCTGACCTGCGCGGGCGACCTTGCCAAGAAGGGCTATTCCGTGACCGTCTTTGAGGCGCTGCACACCGCGGGCGGCGTGCTCGTCTACGGCATACCCGAATTCCGTCTGCCCAAGGCCATCGTCGCCAAGGAAGTGTCCACGCTCAAGGAGCTGGGCGTCGACGTGGAAACGGACGTGGTCATCGGCCGCACGCTCACCGTCGACGAGCTGTTCGAGGCGGGCTATGAGGCAGTGTTCATCGGTTCGGGCGCGGGTCTTCCCAATTTCATGAACATACCGGGCGAGAGCCTGAACGGCGTTTATTCCGCAAACGAGTTCCTTACACGCAGCAACCTCATGAAGGCGTTCGGCAACGACGCGGACACGCCCATCATGAAGGGCGGCAAGGTGGCCATAGTGGGCGGCGGCAACGTCGCCATGGACGCCGCGAGGACGGCGCTCCGTCTGGGCGCGGAGCACGTGTACATCGTGTACCGCCGTTCCATGACCGAGCTGCCCGCTCGTAAGGAAGAGGTGGAGCACGCCGAGGAAGAGGGCATCGATTTCCGACTGCTCTGCAACCCCGTGGAGATACTCGGTTACCATAACCCCGACGACAAGCGCGATCCCGCCAACGGCAGGGTGGTCGGCATCAAGTGCATACGCATGGAGCTGGGCGAGCCAGACGAGCGCGGCCGCCGTCGTCCCGTACCCGTAGCCGGCAGCGAGTTCGTGCTGGACGTGGACACCGTCGTCATTTCCATAGGCACTTCGCCCAACCCGCTCATCAAATCCACGGTCAAGGGTCTGGAAGTCAACAAGCACGGCGGCATCATCGTCAACGAGGACGGTCTGACCTCCCGCGAGGGCATCTACGCGGGCGGCGACGCGGTCACGGGCGCATCCACCGTCATAAGCGCGATGGGTGCGGGCAAGACAGCCGCGCGCGCCATCGACGAGTATATAATGAACAAAAACAAGTGATCGGTGCGATCATGGAGAGCGCCGCTGCGGGACACCGCGGCGGCGTGCTTTATCGCGTATATGGAGATATTACACAGGACAAACGGCCTGACCGTGCGCGGCGCGGAGTATTTTTCGCTCGCGGACACGCTGGAATGCGGTCAGGTCTTCAGATTTTTCGCGGACGGCGATGGCTATTCCGTCTTTTCGTCCGACAAGCATTGTTTCGCGCGGCAGAACGGGGACGAGCTGGAGATAGACACGGACGACCCCGATTATTTCGCGCGTTATTTCGCGCTGGGCGAGGACTACGCGGGGATGTTCGCGCGGCTTCGGGCGTTCCCCGAGCTGAGCGACGCAGCGGAGGCGTCCAAGGGCGTGCGCCTGCTCAGGCAGGACCCCTTTGAGATGGTGATATCCTTCATCATATCGGCGAACAACAACATCCCGAGGATAAAGGGCATCATCGGGCGCATATGCGAGGCGGCGGGCGAGAAGAAGCCGTGGGGGTACGCGTTCCCCACGCGCGACGCGCTCATGACGCTGTCCGTGGAGGATTTCGCGCGCCTGGGCGCGGGCTACCGCGCGCCCTATCTGTTCGAGGCCGCGCGCACGGTCACGCCCGAGTTCATAACGGACGTGCTGGCGTCGGACACGGGCGCGGCGATGAAGAAACTGCTGAGCGTCAAGGGCGTCGGTCCCAAGGTCGCGGACTGCATCATGCTGTTCGGGCTGGGCAGGGGAGACACCTTCCCCGTGGACGTGTGGATGGAACACGCGCTCGCGACGGACGAGCTGAACACCGCCAAAGCGATACGCGAGCATTACCTCGCGAGGTACGGCGAGCTGGCGGGGCTGGCTCAGCAATACATATATCACTATAACCGCAACGTGAAATAACGCCGCGTGCGGCAGCGGGTTGACTTTCGCCGCGTTTTGGAGTATACTTGTGTCATGTTTCGCGCTTACGACAAGGGATCGGATATCTCGTACAGCCTGGGGGCGTTCCCCACGGTGGAGCTTATCAAAAAGCGCCCCGAGGATCTGCTCGCGGTGGCGCTCGATTCCCGTCTGCGCATGACGGACGAGCTGGCGGAGATACTCGCTCCGCTGGGCGACAAGGTGCGCACGGACGATCGCGGCGTCGCGCGCGTGGCGAAGAAGGGCAACGTGTTCATGGTGGGCGCGTTCAGAAAGCGCTACGCGTCTTTCGGCGCCGTCACGCACGTCGCGTTGCACCGCCCGTCCGACGCGGGCAACCTCGGCACGATCATGCGCACCATGCTGGGGTTCGGGATAAAACACCTTGCCGTGATGGGCGACGCCGCGGACGTTTACGATCCCCGCACGGTGCGCGCGTCCATGGGCGCGATATTCTCGCTGGACGTCTGCACGTTCTCCGATTTCGAGAGCTACGCGTCCGCGCACGACTGCCCGCGCCTGCTCTTCATGCTGGACGAACGCAGCGTGCCGCTCACGGCCGTGCGCCCGCCCGAAGAGCCGTACGCGCTCGTGTTCGGCAACGAGGCGAGCGGCCTGCCGCCCGAGCTGGCGGAAAGGGGCACGCCCGTCGTGATACGCCATTCGCGGGACATAGATTCGCTCAACCTGCCGCAGGCGGTGGCGATCGGTCTGTATGAGATTACCAAAGACAAATTCAAAGCATAACTTTACGGAGAGATACATATGGAAAACGAACGTCAGACGATGATAGTGCTGGACTTCGGCGGCCAGTACAACCAGCTCATAGCCCGCCGCGTGCGTGAGCACAACGTGTACTGCGAGCTGTTGCCTTACACCACGCCCACGGAAAAGCTGCTCGCCAAAAAGCCCATCGGCATCATATTCACGGGCGGGCCTTCCAGCGTGTTCGACGAGGGCGCGCCCCGCGTGGACGACAAACTGCTGGAAGCGGGCGTTCCCGTGCTGGGCATCTGCTACGGCTGTCAGCTCATCGCGGACATGACGGGCGGCGTCGTCGCCGAGGGTCCGCGCGAGTACGGCAGACAGGTGCTGCGCGTGGAGAAGAGCAAGCTGTTCGAGGGCGTCAAGACCGAATCCATGTGCTGGATGAGCCACACCAACTACATCGAAAAACTGCCCGAAGGCTTCCGCGTGACGGCCACGACGCCCACCTGCCCGGTGGCGGCGATGGAGAACGCGGATCGTGGGCTTTACGGCGTGCAGTTCCACCCCGAGGTCATGCACACCGAGGAAGGCTCGCGCATACTGCGCAACTTCCTCTACAACGTATGCGGCGCGAAAGGCGACTGGACGATGGAGAACTTCGCCGCGTCCACCATCGCCAAGCTGCGCGCCAAGATAGGGGACAAGAAAGTGCTCTGCGCGCTCTCGGGCGGCGTGGACAGCGCGGTCGCGGCGACGCTCGTGCACAAGGCCTGCCCCAATCTCGTCTGCGTGTACGTCGATCACGGCCTCATGCGCAAGAACGAAACGGAGGAGATCGTGCGCGTGTTCCGCGACGAGCAGGGCATGGATCTCATCGCCGTGGACGCGGGCGCGCGCTTCCTCGCAAAGCTCAAGGGCGTGACCGAGCCCGAAAAAAAGCGCAAGATCATCGGCGCGGAGTTCATCAAGGTCTTTGAGGAAGAGGCCAAGAAGATAGGCGCGGTGGACTACCTCGTCCAGGGTACGATATATCCCGACGTCATCGAGAGCGGCCTGGGCGCGAGCGCCAAGATAAAGAGCCACCACAACGTGGGCGGTCTGCCCGACGTCGTGGACTTCAAGGAGATAGTGGAGCCTCTGCGCGACCTGTTCAAGGACGAGGTGCGCGCCTGCGGCTTCGAGATAGGCCTGCCCGCATCCATCGTCATGCGTCAGCCGTTCCCCGGTCCCGGGCTGGGCATCCGCATCATCGGCGAAGTCACCGCCGAGAAGGTGAAGATACTCCAGGACGCGGACTACATCTATCGCGAGGAGATAGCCAAGGCCGGGCTGGACAAGGAGATATGGCAATACTTCGCCGTCCTCACCAACGTCCAGACCGTGGGCGTCATGGGCGACGAGCGCACTTACGACCACGTGTGCGGACTGCGCGCCGTGACCAGCGTGGACGGCATGACCGCCGACTTCGCCCGCATCCCTTACGACGTTCTGGAACGCGTGTCCCTGCGCATAGTGAACGAGGTCAAGGGCATCAACCGCGTGGCTTACGACATAACCTCCAAACCCCCCGCAACCATCGAGTGGGAATGATAAAAACGAAAACGCTCATGCCGTCCCGACGTCCGTCGGGACGGCATTCGTTTACCGTTCCACCATTGGGGGAATATTTTAAGACAGTTGTGCGATACGGTATTGCGTTTCGCGTGCGATGGTGATATAATCGTAACTATACGGGAGGATGAATGATATGGTACACGCGGTGATAGTGGAAGACGAAAAGGAAGCGGCCGACGAGCTGGCGGCGCACCTCCGCCGATACTTTTCCGAAAGGGGCGAGGAGGGCCGCGTGACGGTGTTCACTACTGCGGTGGATTTCCTTTCTAACTACCGCGCGGACTAATGACGTGGTGTTCCTGGACATAGAGATGCCCATGCTGGACGGCATGACCGCCGCCGAAAAACTGCGGGCGCTGGACCCGTACGTCATCATCGTGTTCGTGACCAACATGCAGCAGTACGCCATCAAGGGCTACTCCGTGGGCGCGCTGGATTTCGTCATCAAGCCCGTGACGTACTTCGCGTTCGAAACGCTCATGAACAAGGTCATGCGCGTGCTCGGCACGCGCGAGGAGAGCGACATAGTGATAGGCAGCGCGGGCAACATACGTCGCGTGCCCGTGTCCCGACTGCTGTACGTGGAGGTCGCGCGGCACCGCCTGACTTACCACACCGAGGACGGCGTGTACGAGGGCTGGGGGAGCCTTTCGGAAACGTCCGAAAAGCTGCCCGCCGAGCTGTTCTCCCGTTGCAACGCCTGCTACCTCGTCGCGCTCCGCCACGTCAAGGCGGTGGAGGGCAACAACGTGGTCATGGACAACGGCGACTTGCTGAGGATAAGCCACCTCCGCAAGAAAGGTTTCTTGTCCGACCTCGCGGGCTACCTCGGCAGGAGGCAGTGATGTTCGAGTTCTCCGCGCCGCTCTTTTATTATCGTCTGGTATTCCTCGCCGAGCTCATGCTCGCCGAAGGCCTTGCGACGTATACCCTTGCCAAGAGGAAGCGCTTTTTCCTGCGCGTCCTTTTTTGCGTGCTTGCCGTCGCTGCGCTGACGTTCCTGTTGCCCTGCTTCCCGGGCAACGCGGTGTACACGTCACTTATGTTCCTCATACAGTTCGCATTCACCATCGCCGCGCTTTACGCCTGTTACGATGAGCCGCTGCTGAACATAATCTTCTGTGCAGTCATCGCGTACACCACCCAGCACATAGCTTTCGAGATATATAATCAGACGGTCACACTGTCGGGGCTGGGCAACGTGTCCTTCGCCTACGGCGCCGAGGAGAGCGGCGGCAACTACAACGTGTTCACCGCGCTGATATACGCCGGCGTGTATTTCTTCACGTATTGGCTGATATGGGCGTTCGTGGAGCGGCGCATCAGATTGCAGGACGACCTGCGTCTGGACCACATACACCTGTTCATGTTCGTGGCGGTCATCGTCACGGTGGACATTGTTTTAAGCGTCGTCGTCACGTACCTGCCGTACGGCGAGGGAACGGAAGCGCTCCATTTCATCGTGGGCATATACAATGTGCTGTCCTGCGTGCTCGCCATGGGCATACAGTTCTCCATGCTGGGCAAGCACCTCGCGGAAAAGGAGCTGGAGACCGTCCAGGGACTGTGGGAACAGGACAAAAAAGCGTACGAGCTGTCCAAAGAGAACATTGAGCTGATAAACGTCAAGTGCCACGACCTGCGCAAACAGTTGCGCGCGCTGCGCATGACGGGCGGCGAGGTGGACAAAGCCGCTCTGGCGGAGATAGAGCACACCGTCAAGATATACGACGGCGCGGTCAAGACGGGTTGCGACGTGCTGGACGTCATACTCGCCGAAAAGAGCCTGTTCTGCGAGAGCCACGATATCCGCCTGACCTGCATCGCGGACGGAGCGCGGCTGGCGTTCATGTCGCCGCACGACCAGTATTCGCTGTTCATGAACGCCGTGGACAACGCCGTCGAGGCGGTGCGGGACGTTCCCGACAAGGACAAGCGCATCATACGCCTGCGCATAGCCGCCGTGGGCGATCTGCTGTCCGTGCACATGGAAAACTACTGCGACAACGCGGGCGATCTGGTGTTCGTGGACGGCCTGCCGCGTACGACCAAGGGCGACAGCCGCTGGCACGGCTACGGACTGCGCAGCATGCGCCTCATAGCCGAGAAGTACGGCGGGGAACTGACCGCGTCCGTGGAGGACGGCATGTTCCACATGGACATCGTTTTGCCGTTGCCGCGCGACGCCTCCCGACCAATCGGGGAATGAGGCGGTCGAGTGGGGGAAAAGTCATTTACAAGCGCGCCGTCGCGTGTTATCCTCGCATTGTCCGACGGGAAAAGCCGTTCCCGATGCGGATAATACGACAAGGAGAGAATGATAATGGCTAAGGACAAGCTCAAAATGAGCAACAAACGATTCCTGATCATCATGGTGCCCATACTCGTGGTGCTTCTCGCGGCTATCATAGTCGTGACCGCGGTAATGAATTTTTTTGCGCCGCTCATGGATGCGTTTTTGGGTAAAGGTACCAGACACATTATGGAAGTTGAAGGAACATCTGATTGGGACACGCAGTTTTATGATGTAAAATATGACTCATACGAGGATGCTATTAAAGCGTCAACTGCGGCGGCAAAGCGTATAGCGGACGAGGGCATCATACTCATGAAAAATTCCGCTCCCGCGGGCAAGACGACCAAAATCCTGCCGCTTGCGGAGAAAGCGAAAGTCACGCCCTTCGGTTTCCGTTACAACGAACCCGTATACGGCATATACGGCTCCGGATCGATTAATGATGGTATGGCCATGGAAATGATCGGCGGCACGCTGTGGGACGACGATTACAAATCGACCAACCCCGAATCCATAGAGCTCTATCAGGCGATCGAGAACACGTTCACGGTAAACACGACCGTGACCGAGAAGACGAAGAACGCCGAATATAACCGCATCGACGCGGCCGAAGGCACGATACCCTGCCAGGAGATAACCGCGATAAACGGTTGCGCGGGCAGCAATACCTACCTCTACGAATACGCCGCGTCCGTTTATTCGGGTACCGAATCCTCCTGCGCCGACACCACCGGCCTGGTGTTCATAGGCAGAGACTCCAGCGAGGGCGGCGACCTGAAGCTGGACGGCTACGCGGACGGAACGCCTCATCAGCTCACGCTGTCGTCGGACGAGAAGGCGACCATCAAGTTCGCCAAGGAGAATTGCACGAACGGCGTCGTGGCGGTCATCAACGCCTGCAACGTCATGGAGTTGGACGAGCTCGTCAGCGGCGAGTACGCGGTGGACGCCATCGTGTGGATGGGCTATCCCGGCAGCAACGGCAGTCAGTCGCTTGCGGACATTCTCTGCGGCAAGGTAAATCCCTCCGGACGCACGGTCAACGCGTGGGTGTCCGATCTCACCGCCGACCCGTCTTACGCCAACATGGGCACGTTCGTTTATGACGCGGCCGAAGTGGAAGGTTCGCATGCCGTCGGCAACTCCTTCGTGGAATACGAGGAAGGCATCTACGTGGGATATAAGTACTACGAGACCGCCGACGCAGTCGATCCCGACTTCGATTACGACTCCGCCGTCGTGTTCCCGTTCGGTCACGGCCTGTCCTACACCGAATTCGAGCAGACGCTGGATAGCTGCGCGATAGTGGGCGAGAACGTGGAAGTGCGCGTCACCGTCAGAAACAAGGGCGACATCGCGGGCAAGGAAGTGGTACAGCTCTATTACGCCGCGCCTTACACCGAGTTCGACCGCTCCAACAACATCGAGAAGTCCGTCAAGAACCTCGTGGCTTTCGACAAAGTGGAAGTCGCTGCCAACGATTCCGAAACGGTCACCCTCACGTTCCCCGTGGAGGACATGGCGTCCTACTGCTACACCCGTGACAACGGCGACGGCACTCGCGGCGCGTACGTGCTCGAAGAAGGGGATTACGATATTTATCTCGGCAAGAACAGCCATGAGTCCTGGGATTCCGCCACGGTCACGCTGGGCGCGACCGAGTGGTTCGACAATTCCAACCCCCGTCAGTCCGAGAAGGATGGCCAGTCCCTGCTGGACGACAACGGCGAGCCCCTCGGGGTCGCGGCCAACGCCGAGCTCGGTTTCATCGCAGCCACGAACAAATTCGAGGACAGCAACGACTACATGACCACGCACGCCACCATCCTTACCCGTAAGGATTGGGCGAACACGCAGCCGAAGGCGCCCGAAGGCGAGTCCTTCACCGCTCCCGAAGCCGTCTGCGACGCCATCGACCATTACAGCGCGACCACGTTCGACTATCAGAACGATCCGCTGCTGGGTAACGTGGAGGGCAGCGCTGTTTATCAGTCGACCGCTCCCGTGTCCGCGCAGGACAACGGCATGGTGCTTTCCGACATGCGCGGATTGGACTATTACGACGACTCCTGGGATCTTCTGCTCGATCAGATAGATTACTCCAAGACGGACGAGATCGTCACACTGCTTTACGGCGGCGCATATAACCTCGGCGGTCTTGAATCCATCGGCATGGCGCAGACCAGAAGCGCCGAAGGCCCTTCGGGATTCGGACTGTTCGCACACCTGTTCTACGGTGATACCCGCGTAAATAAGCTTAATCGTATGTGTGGTTATCCGGCAGGTACCGTACTTGCATCCACTTGGGATCCCGAGATGGCGTACCTCAAAGGTTCGTCCATCGGGCAGGAAGCGTTTTGGTTTATAGTCAGCGAGGGGACTTATCTCAACGGCTGGACGGGTCCTTCCATGAACCTTCAGCGCAACGCGTTCAACGGCCGTAACGCCGAGTACTACTCCGAAGATCCCGTGCTCGCGGGCGAGATGGGCGCGCGTGAGATAAGCGGAGCGGGCGACAGCGGCCTCTACACCATCTTCAAGCATTTTGCCATGAACAACATCGAGACCGCCAAGACTCTGGGCGGCGGCATATGCACCTGGGCGACCGAGCAGGCGATGCGCGAATCCTACTTCAAGGTGTTCGAAACTGTGTTCAAGGACGCCCGCCGCGAAGTCAAGTACATCGCCGACGACAACGGCACCGTGGCCACCAAGATAATGAGAGGCGCCACCGCCGTGATGACCTCCTTCAACCGCATAGGCGCGGTGCCTTCCGGTTCCAACTACGCGCTCATCACCGAGCTCCTTAAACACGAATGGGGCTTCCAGGGCTTCGTCCAGACGGATATGCCCAGCCAGTCCAACAAGGATCAGATGCTGCGCGCGGGCGGCTCCGTGGAGATGAACTCGGGCGCGGCGGCTCCCGCCGACCTCACCAGCCCGACGGCACAGCATCAGATACGCAGGGCGGTGCACGACATCGCGTTCGCGGTGGTCAACTCCAGCGCGATGCAGGGCGTCGCTCCCGGCTCGATGATCTATTACGACATGTCGCCCTGGGCGATCATCCTCATGATAGCCAACATCGTCGTCTACGCTCTGATACTCGCGGGCTTGGTATGGATAGCGCTCCGTCTGGTGGACGCGCGCCGTCACCCCGAGAAGTACAAGGGCAGCGGCGAAAGGATCTGACACTCGGCCGACAGGCCTTAAAGTACCGCGGAGCAAACGCTCCGCGGTACTTATTTTTTGCTTTCGTCCGCGTGAAAATGTAATACAACCTCTTGCCAATCGCGGCGATATGTTGTATAATAAATAAAGTATAGCCTGCATCATACGCGCAGGCGGATGCGTGGAGGCATCTGTGCGAGAAGAGGACGTAAAAGCATTATTGGATAAAGTAAGGGCGACGGGCAAGCGAGTCAAGATCGTTGCCGCGACCAAGACGCGTACCGCGGCGGAGATAAACGAGCTGAAAAAGTACGGCATCACCGCCATGGGCGAGAACCGCGTCCAGGAGCTGCTCGCCAAGTGGGACGAGCTGGATATGCCCGAAGTGCATTTCATCGGCGCGCTCCAGACCAATAAGGTGAAGTACATCGTGGACAAGGTCTGCATGATACAGTCGGTGGACCGCCTCGAGCTGGCGCGGGAGATAGACAAGCGTTGCGCGCCGCTGGGCAAGACGATGGACGTTCTCATCGAAGTCAATTACGGCGGGGAAGAAAGCAAGAGCGGCTGCCGCGCCGAAGACGCGCTCGAGCTTGCGAAGGCGGCGTCCGAGTTCCCGCACATACGCGTGCGCGGGCTGATGACCGTGCTGCCCATAGGCGCGCCCGAAGAGATGTACGTCGGCATGAGAAAGCTGTTCGACAGGCTCTGCGAGGTATGTCCAACGGCGGAATATCTGTCCATGGGCATGAGCGACGATTACGAAACGGCCGTCAGATGCGGCGCCAACATGATACGTCCGGGAACGGCGCTCTTCGGCGCGCGCGTGTACCCGACCGTGAAAGGAGGGGAAAAATGAGCAACGAACGCGACCTGAGCAAGTTCCCGTATTTCGAAGACGCGCACTCTGTCACGCGCCAGGCGGGCACGCCGGACATCCGAACGGACGGTTCGGTCCTTCCGCCCAACATCCCGCGCGACTATCAGAACGTGCTGGTCTACGAGCCGGCGAACTACAACGACGTGCAGGTGCTCATCGACTACCTGAAACGCAAGGAGCCCGCCATAATCAATCTGGAAGGCGTGGACGCGGAAGTGGCACAGCGAGTGCTGGACTTCACGTCGGGCGCGATATACGCGCTCAACGGCAGCGTGCTGCGCATATCAGGCAACATTTTTCTGTTCTCGCCCGAGGGCGTGGGAGTGACCGTACCGCATGAGATCGATTAAATATCCGCCCGCTCGCAAGCAATACATGATCCAATCGCTGGTGGCCGTGCTGGTTATCGCGGTCGTACTCATAGTCGACCTCGTGACCAAAGCGGCGGTGGCGGGGAGCATGGATCGCGGCGACAGCATCACCGTCATCGACGGATTCTTCAACATAACGTACGTGCAGAACACGGGCGCGGCGTGGTCTATGGGCAGCGGTTGCGAAGGCTTCATGAACGTCGTCATAGTGCTGACCTTCGTCATCGTGGCGGCGGTGCTGTTCGTGCTCGCGTACCCCGACAGCCGCAAGAACATGCTGCTCGTCGTGTCGCTCGCCATGGTGTCGTCGGGCGCCGTGGGCAATCTCGTGGACAGGCTTATGCTGGGCTACGTCCGCGACTTTTTCGACTTTGACATATTCGGCTACGACTTTCCCGTGTTCAACGTCGCGGACATCTCGCTCGTCGTGGGCGTGCTGCTGCTCATCGTGTGCATTTGCATATACTTCTTCACGCCCCGTCCCGTGACCGAGGAGCGTGAAAAGAGCGACGGGGAAGACGATCCCGAATGAAACTGCTCGTCGACAAGGGCGAGAAGATACGCCTGGACGTTTATCTCGCCGCCGAAACGGAATACACCCGCTCATACATCAAACAGCTCGTGGAGAGCGGCCGTGTACTGCTCAACGGCGAACGCCCCTCAAAAAGCGGAGTCATGCTTAAGAGCGGCGACGTCATCGACCTCGACCCGCCCGAGCCTTTCGTGGCGGCGGTACCGCGTGCGGACATCCCCGTGGACATCATCTACGAGGACGACGACGTGGCGGTGATAAACAAACAGCGTGGACTGACCGTGCATCCCGCGCCGGGCAACTACGACAACACGCTGGTGAACGCGCTGCTTGCCCGTCTCAGCTCACTGTCCGCCATAAACGGCGCGTTGCGCCCGGGCATAGTCCACAGGCTGGACAAGAACACCACGGGCGTCATGGTGGTCGCCAAGAACGACAAGGCGCACCTTTCGCTGTCCTCGCAGATAGCCGACCGCACGGTGACCAAGATATATCTCGGGCTGGTTGTGGGGCATCTGAAAGAGGACTCGGGCCGAGTGGACGCTCCCATCGGGCGCGACCCTCGCGACCGCAAGCGCATGGCTGTCGTGCCGGACGGCAGGACGGCCGTGACCGAATACGCCGTCGAGGAACGGCTGGCGGGCCACGACCTCGTGCGTTTCCACATACTCACGGGCCGCACGCATCAGATACGCGTGCACGCCGCATACCTCGGTCACCCGATAGCGGGCGATCCCGAGTACGGCAGAGGTCCCGAGCTGGGCGTGGACGGGCAGCTGCTGCACGCTTACAGCCTGACTTTCCGACATCCGACGACGGGCGAGGAGATGACGTTCACCGCGCCGCTACCCGCGGACTTCAAGGCGGCGCTCGACAAACTGCGCGCCGCGGATCGGACATAAACGACAGACTACCGCGCCGAAAGGCGTGAACGAGGATAAGAATGTTAAGAAAAAAAGATCTTCTGGGACTCAAAGACCTGACGCGCGAAGAGTTGGAGGACGTGCTCGCGCACGCGGCCGTGATGAAGGAATCCTTCCTGTCGCGCGAGCCGCTCAACAACCTGCGCGGCAAGTGCGTGACCACGCTTTTCTATGAGAACAGCACGCGCACTAAGAACTCCTTCGAGACCGCCGCCCGTATGCTGGGCGCGCGCACGATGTCCATCGCGGTGGGCAACAGCTCGGTCAAAAAGGGCGAGTCGCTCATCGACACGGGCAGGACGCTGGACGCGCTTATGACGGATATCATCGTCATACGCCACTCCATGGCGGGCACGCCCGGACTGCTCGCACGCAGCGTGCGCGCTTCCGTCATCAACGCGGGGGACGGCATGAACGAGCACCCCACGCAGTCGTTGCTCGACATGTTCACCATGCGCGAGAAGTTCGGCACCATCAAGGGCCTGAAAGTGGTCATGGTGGGGGACATCAAGCATTCCCGAGTCGCGCGCAGCAACCTGTGGGCGTTGGGCAAGCTGGGCGCGGACACCGTCGTCGTCGCGCCGCAGACGCTCATCCCCAAGGGCATCGAGGAGCTGGGCTGCGAAGTGTCTTACGACCTCGAGGACGCCATCCAGGGCGCCAACGTCGTAATGGGTCTGCGCATACAGCTCGAGCGCCAGAAGGTCGGCCTTTTCCCGAGCATATCCGAATACAGTTCGGAGTTCGGCGTTACGGCGGAAAAGCTCAACGCCTGCTGCCCCGAAGCGCTCATCATGCATCCCGGCCCCGTCAATCGCGGCGTGGAGATAGAGAGCGACGTCGTGGACGGGCCGAACAGCCTGATAAACGAACAGGTCACGAACGGCGTAGCCGTGCGCATGGCCGTCATGGACTTCCTCGTGGGAGGGGACTGATATGAGCATACTTATAAAGAACGGAACGGTCATCGACGGCAGGGAGATACGCGCGGACGTGTTCGTGGACAACGGCCGCATCATGCGCGTGGGCGACCTGGGCGACGTCGCCGCCGACACGGTCATAGACGCGACGGGTTGTTACGTGATGCCCGGGCTGGTGGACATGCACTGCCACCTGCGCGAGCCCGGTCTGGAATACAAGGAAACGATAGCGACGGGCAGCATGTCCGCGGTACACGGCGGGTTCACGTCCATAGCGTGCATGCCCAACACCGTCCCGCCCATAGACAGCCCCGCGCTCGCGCGGTACGTGACCATGCGCGGTAAGGAAGCTGACTTCGCGCGCGTATATCCCATCGGTTGCATAACCAAGGGCCAGAAGGGCGAAGAGCTCGCCGAGATGGCGAAGATGAAGGAAGCGGGCATCGTCGCGGTGAGCGACGACGGTCATCCCGTCATGAACAGCGGCGTCATGCGCAACGCGATGGAATACGCCAAGACGTTCAACCTCCTCATTCTCGACCACGCGGAGGACTCCGACGTCAGCGGGGACGGCGTCGTCAACGAGGGCGTGCATTCCACCATAGCAGGCCTGCGCGGTATAAACCGCGCGGCGGAGGAAATAGGCATCGCCCGCGACATCGTGCTCGCCGAGGCGCTGGACGCGCGCGTGCACATCTGCCACGTGTCCACCGCGGGCGGCGTGGAGCTGATACGCGAAGCCAAGGCGCGTAACGTCAAGGTGACTTGCGAGACCTGCCCGCAGTACTTCTCCGCGACGGACGAAGAGATATTGTCGTACAACACCAATGCCAAGATAAACCCGCCTCTCCGCGAGGAGTCGGACTGCGACGCGATAACGGAAGGACTCAAAGACGGCACGATAGACGCCATCGCGACCGACCACGCGCCCCACTCCGCAGACGAGAAGAACAGGGAATTCGACCTCGCGCCCTTCGGCACGGTGGGGTTCGAAACGGCGCTTTCGCTGGCGTACACCTACCTCGTCGACACGGGCGATCTGGGCATAACGGACATAGTAAGGCTCATGAGCCACAACCCCGCAAAGCTGCTCGGGCTGCCCATGGTGCACATTCGCCCGGGTTCTATGGCTGACATAGTGGTGTTCGACCCCACCGTCAGCCGTACCGTCAAGGCGAGCGAGCTCGTCAGCCGCGGCAAGAACTGCCTGTACGACGGCTGGATCCTCAAAGGCCGCGTCACTGACACCATCGTGGGCGGCGCGATCAAATACCACTACGGAGCGAACGTATGATAACGGATAAACTTGTTGAGAAGATAAAGGTGACTGGCAACCCCTCCGTCGTGGGTCTGGACACCGCGGCGGAATACCTGCCCGATTATGAAAAATACAGGCACGACACGCGCTCGCTCGCGTCGGCGGTGCTGGCGTTCAACGCCGCGCTGATAGACAAGATCGCGCCCATCGTGCCCGCCGTCAAGGTGCAGATAGCCTATTACGAGGCCATGGGCGTTCCCGGCATGGAAACGTTTGCGCGCACGCTGGAGCTGGCGCGCAGCGCGGGCATGATAGTCATTGCGGACGCCAAGCGCAACGACATCGGCGCGACCGCGAGCAGATACGCGCAGGCGTTCTTCGGCGGCGGCGATTTCGATTGCGATTTCCTGACCGTCAACGGCTACCTCGGCACGGACGGCATCAAGCCCTTCGTGGACGCGGGCGACGACAAGGGCGTGTTCGCTCTCGTCAAGACCTCCAATCCCTCGGGCGTGGAACTCCAGGACATGAAGCTGGAGAACGGCAAGACGGTATACATGCAGATGGCCGAGCTGGTCGAGAAATGGGGCGCGGACAACGTGGGCGTGAGCGGCTATTCGCGCGTGGGCGCCGTCGTGGGCGCCACATACCCCGAGCAGGCGCGCGAACTGCGCGCTGCGATGCCGCACACCTTCTTCCTCGTGCCAGGTTACGGCGCGCAGGGCGGGGGCGCCGACGGTGCGGTCGCGGGGTTCGACGCGCGCGGCTGCGGCGGCATAGTCAATTCCAGCCGCGGCATAATCTGCGCTTACAAACAGGAAAAATACAAGGGCATGACCCCCGCCGACGCGGCATACGCCGCCGCGGTGGACATGCGCGAAGACCTCGCGGGTGCGTTGGCACGCAGATGAACGATCACGCGGGCGAAGTCATAAACAACACCGAGATCTGCCCGGGCGGTTATCTTCTCGAAGTGGGGTTCGACCGTCTGCCGCACGTGCGCGGCGGACAGTTTGCCATGCTGGAAGTGCCGCGTGCCGATTGCGTACTGCGCAGACCTCTGGGCGTATGCATGGCCGACGAAGGCTATGCCGCATTCCTCTATCAGGTCAAGGGCGTGGGGACGCGCGCGCTGACGTTGCTCGGCCCGGGCGACGGCATACGCGTAACGCTTCCGCTGGGCAACGGTTTCCCCGACGACGGGGACTACGACTCCGTGGCCGTGGTGGGCGGCGGGTTCGGAATAGCCCCGCTCTACATGACCGCGGCCGAATACGGCGGCAGGGACGTGCGCATATACAACGGTTTTTCCGATCGCCGCGCCGTCATGCTGGAAAAGCAGTTCGCCGCGCTCGGCAAACTGACCGTATGCACGGACAACGGTTCCAAGGGCTATCACGGCTATCCCGTGACCGCGCTCGAAGAGGACATGAAACGCGGCTTTTCGCCCGACGTCATATTCTGTTGCGGGCCCGACCCGCTCATGCGCGCCGTTAAGCGCCTGGGCGAGAAGAGCGGCGTCCCGACCTATCTGTCCCTGGAAACGCACATGGGTTGCGGTGTGGGCGCGTGCCTGACGTGTACCTGCAAGGTGGCGGGACACAACACCCGCGTGTGCAAGGACGGACCCGTGTTCCGCGCCGAGGAGGTGTTCTGATGGATATGTCGGTGGAGCTTTGCGGGGTCAGGCTCAAAAACCCCGTCATCGCCGCGTCGGGGACTTTCGGGTTCGGCAGGGAATACGATGAGTTCTATGACGTGGGCGTCCTCGGCGGCATATCGTCCAAGGGTCTGACGCTACTTCCGCGCGAGGGCAACGACGGCGTGCGCATTACCGAAACGCCGAGCGGCATACTCAATTGCGTGGGATTGCAGAATCCCGGGGTGGAGGCGTTCATCGAGCGCGAACTGCCCTTCATGCGCGAGAGCGGCGCGGCGGTCATCGTCAACGTCGCCGGCTCGTCGCTGTCCGATTACGAACGCATCTGCGAGCGGATATCCGACTGCGAGGGCGTGGACATGATAGAACTTAACATAAGCTGCCCCAACGTCAAGCAGGGCGGCATGAGCTTCGGCGTGCTGCCGAGCTCCGTGGAAGAGGTCACCCGCGCGGCAAAGTCGCATTGCCGCGTGCCGCTCATGGTCAAGCTCACGCCCAACGTGTCCTGCATCGCGGACAACGCCCGCGCGGCGGAGGCGGGCGGCGCGGACTGCGTTTCGCTCATAAACACGCTTACGGGCATGGCGGTGGACCTTTACGCCCGTCGTCCCGTGCTCGGCAACGTGACGGGCGGCATGAGCGGTCCCGCGGTCAAGCCCGTGGCGCTCCGCATGGTATGGGAAGCGTCGCGCGCGGTAAAGATCCCAGTCGTGGGACTGGGCGGCATAACCTCCGCCCGTGACGTGCTGGAATTCATGCTGTGCGGCGCGACAGCCGTCCAGGTCGGCACCGCCACCATCTCCGATCCTTACGCGATGCCCCGCATCATCGCGGACCTTCCCGGCGAAATGGAAAAATGCGGCATAACGGACATAAAAGACATCATCGGCAAACTGTCGGTGTGATCGCAAATAACGTAAACGGTAGGTAATAACTGATGACAGACAAAGAAGTACTTCAATGCTATGAAAAAACGGGCGGCGTGCTCAAAGGCCATTTCCTGCTCACCAGCGGCAGGCATTCGGATACGTACATGCAGAGCGCCAAGCTCTTCGTGCATCCCGAAGAGGCCACCAAGATAGTGGCGGCTCTCGCCGAAAAGGTCGCGCCCTATAAGCCCGAAGTGGTCGTTTCTCCCGCCGTGGGCGGCATCATACTCGGTTATGAGCTTGCGCGCCAAATGGGACTGACGGACATTTTCGCCGAGCGCGAGAACGGCGAAATGACTTTCCGCCGCGGGTTCGAGCTGAAAAAAGGCGCGCGCGTGGTCGTCGTCGAGGACGTCGTCACCACGGGCGGCAGCGTCAAGGAAGTTATAGCGCTCTGCCGCGCTCACGGCGCGGAAGTCGTCGCGTGCGCGAGCGTGGTCGACCGTTCCAACGGCAAGGTGGAGTTCGACGTGCCTTACGTCCCTCTGCTCTCCATGGAAGTCACCAGCTGGGAAGCCGCCGACTGCCCGCTCTGCAAGGCGGGCGCGGGCGCGCCGTATAAGCCCGGCAGCCGCGGGGTAAAATAAAAAGGGAGGTATGGCCATGACCGAACACGGAGGATCGAAGACGCTGCCGGGCGCGATATTCCGTCGCGTCACGGGCGGATTGTTGCTCGTCGCGGCGATCGTTCTCATAGTGGGTATGTTCGTGCCGCCCGTATGGGTGACCGTCACGGGCTTCGCTCTGTTCATGGCGGGCGCGTTGCTCACCGCCGTCCGCATGATCTTCGTCATGATCGGCAGCCGTGGTCAGTCGTCGCCCGAAGCCCGCAACGCCCTCATAAATCTGATCATCATGATCGTGGTATTCGCGCTTTCCCTCGTCGGACTGATCCTCATGGTCTGAGCCGAACGACACGAAAGACCGCGTTCCGTGAAAGCGTAACATTCGACGCCCGTCGGGGAAGTCCCCGACGGGCGTTTTGCGTTCAGCCGTGCCTGCCGTGTGCCGTCGCTCGGCGGCCGTGCGGTCGGTCGCCGCTCACGTCGTAAGCCGCGGGAGCGGGAAGCCCGCCGTGAGCGATCACGTACCCGCGCCTGTAAAAATAATAACATAATCATGTAAGTATGCTCCGATGCCCGTTCCGACTGCGGGATCGTCGCGCTCTTTCCTCGGACATCCTTAAAAAAAGACCGTTTTTGAAAGCTTAAAAGCTTAAAAACGGTCTTTAAATACGCCGATAATATTATTTATTGTATTTTTGATATAAAATTGTCCATAGTCACATTTACTGTTTTCTTTGATATATATAGCTAATTTCCAAAATTTAGCTCTTAATACTGTAAAAAACATATATTATATCATATATAACAGCATATAAAATATAAAAAGTATCACAAATATGTTATTTTAAATACTTGACGGGGTGGGGGTTATGTGTTATACTTAACTATCCTAAATACTGATGATATATTGGATAAAACGATGACATTCGACAAAACGCGCGGTGTGTAATAGGTGTGACGTCGATAAGATGTCGATAAATATAATAACGTGAAGGGAAAACAGATGAGCAAAGCAAAAAGCAGATCGGAGATAGCCTCCGTCGTAATACTTATAGTACTGGCTGTCATACTTCTGCCCATACTTGCGATCAACCTCACGTTGATCATAAAAGGCAGTATCGACCCCGATACGCCGCCCTCTGTGTTCGGTATAGCGCCCCTTGCGGTCACTTCCGGCTCCATGGAAGGCGACGAGGAAGGCAGCTTTCCCAAAGGCTCGCTCATATTCGTGCGCATACTCGACGACGACGCGCGCGCCTCTCTCGAGGAGAACGACGTGATAACGTTCCGCACCGCCGATTCGTTCGTCACTCACCGCATAGTGGGTGTGCTGCGCGGTGACGACGGCGAAACGCTCTCGTACGTGACGCGCGGCGACGCCAACAACGTGAACGACGGCGCGATCCCGACGGACAGCGTGGTCGGCGTCTGCGTCGCGGCCATACCCGGGCTGGGCGACTTTGCCATGTTTTTGCAGACTCCCGCGGGCATACTCGTGTTCGTCGGCATACCCGTACTGCTGTTCATCGCATACGACGTGACGCGCATCGTCCTTCACAACAAGCGCGTGCGGGCGGAGAACGAGGCGGGCACGGCGGAAAAGGACGAGGAGATACGCCGTCTGCGCGCAATGCTGGAAGAAAAAGAACGCACCGCTCCGACGCAGAGCGACGCGCCGTCGGACGACACCGACGATAACGTAACGCCGTCCGACAAATGACGGAGGTATAAACCAGGTCAGCGCCACACACGACCGGCCTGTTTATATAAATACTTAACTTTTCGATCATAAGGAGGATCACATGACAAAAAGAAAAGGGATAGTGTCCAAAGTGGTTTTAGTGCTGGTCGTTTTGACTCTTATCAGCGGCTGCTTTGTCGGCACTACGTTGGCGCGTTACGCCAGCCAGGGCAGCGGCTCGGCAACGACCGGTATTGCGCTGTGGGACATAAACTTTACCTACGGTGATAACGCGGGTGCGGCTGCTGTCACTGTCGCCGATAAACTTTCGCCCGATATTACCAATAGTTTCAGCGCTGAATCGAATAATAGAGTGCAGTATACCGGTAAAAAACTTGTCGCTACCATTGTAAACAACAGCGAAGTCGATGCGACGATTACCGTGACCGCAGGAGATCTTCAGTACAAAGACAGCGGCGGCAGTGACGTTGCGTTTAATGCAACAGGCGGCAGCATAACCGCCGGTGCTCTTGATGTCGCTGCTTCCAAGGCTCAGGCAGACGCAGTTTTTGATCTTAAGCTTTACCAGGATGATACGCAAGCATATTCAAATGGTGCGGAGATCACAAAGGCGTTTGAACTTGCTTCCAAAGATACGGTCTACATTTTCGCCGAAGTAACGTGGACGTCACAGGATCAGAGCAGTACGGAAATTGTTGCGGATGCGATCGATACGTGGTTGGGTGAAAACGTCGCCAGCATAGTTAGCAACCTTTCCTACACGGCCGTGCAGGCAAGCGAAGTGCCGGCAGATGGCGCAAGCGCTTAAGCGTATTAACACCCGATAGAACGAATAAGCTGCAAATGATATAGTGGGGAAACTTGCCGTATGCCGCTGCGGGTGTGGCGGCAACGGCATACGCGTGAGTTTTCGCGCATTGCGCGGCGACTGTCGCCGCATACCGCACGGGGCGTGAACTCCCCGAGCGGGGAAAGATCAGGACCTTGCGGTCCCGGAGAAAATGATGTCGGACGAAGAAAGGGACATTACCAATACCGATACGAACGATCCCGGCATTGAGCAGACGGCGGACGGATCATACGCCGCCGAGAAAGCTGCGGAAGAACCGACCGAGAGCGTGAGCGCGGAGAGCGGCACCGCCGATAAAGCGACGGAAGAGCCGACCGAGAGCGCGAGCGCGGAGAGCGGCACTGCCGAGAACGCGGCGGAAGGTCTGCCCGAGAGCGTGAGCGCGGAGAACATTCCCGCCGAGAAAGCTGCGGAAGGAGCGCCCGAAAGGAACCCCGTTCCCGAGCCTGTACTTTCGGGGTTCGTGCAAACTCCGCCGAGGACGTTCTCGGAACGAATGGGCGAAGCGGGCTATGTCGCGGGACGGCGGTACGATGCGGTAAAGAACGCATTTCTGTCTTACAGACCCGTCGACGCGCGCAAGACGCGATTGCTTAAAATACGTATGACGCGCAGCGGCGAGACGTTTACGTCCGGCCGCAAACCGCTTGCGAAGCTGTGTCTCGTGGGCGGATATCTGCGTTTGTTCTTATCTCTGGACCCCAAGGCGTACAGCGTGGACAAATATCATCACAAGGATTATTCGGACGTCCTGCGTTACGAGTCATATCCCATGATGATAAAGCTCACGTCGGACAGACAGGTCAGAAACGCGGTGTCGCTCATCGACGATCTGATGACGTCCAACGGCTATGAGCCCAACCCTTATTACGTGTCCGTGGACCGTGCGGGCGTGTTCAACACAAAAACGGTCAAGAGGCCGCGCGTCGTTTACATCGAAACAGACTTCGGCAAAGGCGCGGATAAAGCTCCGGAAAAGGAGATAGCCGCGGGCGCCGTTACCGAAGAGGCGGACGCTGCGGACAAAAAGGCGGAAGAGGAGCTTGAACCCGATCTGATAGACGTGCGTCTGCCCGGGCGCGCGACCGTGCTGGATAAGCAGGGCGAGAAGATAGGCAAGGTGCGCCACGGCGTGTGGTACGACCTTGCGGGCGACAGCCACGGCGAATTCCGGAAAGAGGACGTCAACGTCTTTTTCTACAAGGAAAAAAAGCGCGCGGGGTATCTTGACGCGAACAACAACGTGCTTACCATGGGCGACGAGTTCATGGCAAAACTGCGGAAGTTCCGTTGGCCCGTGCTGATAATCGTCGTCGTGCTGCTAGCGCTCATAACCGCGCTTTCCGTCTTTCTTTCGCTGTACTTCATGTCGGTATCGGGCGACGACTACGCGCCCGTGCTGTTCATCGCGCACGAAGAAGGCACGGAGTGGAGCGATTCGGAGAACCTGCCGGTGTTCTATAACGAACTTTTCGGCGACAGTAAGATAATGCCGGGCATGAAAGGAGCGTATCGCTTTACTTTCGCAAACAACAATCCCAATTCGCTGGATTATTCTCTCGATTTCACGGAGGACAACGAATCGGGCATCGATCTCAGATACCGCTTGAAAAGGGACGGCGCATATATCTCGGGTGCGGAAGACTATGTCTCCGTCGGAGATCTGGACGCGGAAGGACTGACCATCGAGGCACATTCCCGCGCGCTGTTCGAGCTTGAATGGTACTGGGAGCATAACGATGAGATCGACACCGAAGCGGGCATGGGCGGCGCGACTTACACGCTCACCATCAACTTTACCGCAACGGTGGGAAGATAACATGAAGGCTGTCAAAACGGTCGGAACGATAATTAAGATCCTGTTGGGCTGCGTCGTCGGAGTGCTTCTCGTTTACAACGCATACGCTCTCGTGGCGAGGCTGGCGTTCGGCAACGGGATGCCCACTTTCTTCGGGCTCGGGTCTGCCGTCGTGGAAACGGGGAGCATGGAGCCGGAGATAAGCGCGGGCGATCTGATAATCGTTTATGCGGAGGACGGATACTCCGTGGGCGACGTCGTCACGTTCCTTGACGGCGCAAGCGGCAGTTATATCACGCATCGGATAGTGCTCGCGTCCGACGGACATTACGCCACTCAAGGCGACGCAAACAACGTTCAGGACGACATCGACGTGACCGACTCCACGATAGTCGGCAAGGTCGTCGCGGTCATACGCGGCGCGGGCGGTTTCGTCAAGTTCGTGCAAAGCCCGCTCGGGATGTTCGTGTTCATAGCGGGAGGCGCGATAATATGGCTGCTTACGGACTTGTTGTCCGGTAAGTTCAGGAAGAGGGAAAAGGAAACAGATGGAGAAAAAGGAGCTTAAAAAGATCCCCATAGTGACATATCTTTTGTATCTCCTGGTCGTGAGCGCGCTGCTTGCGGGCGTTACTTTTGCGCGCTATTCGACGTTTACGAGCGGCGACGTCAGCACGGATATAGCGGGCTTTCGCTGCTCTTATTCCATCAACGACATGTCGTCCAACACGTTCTCGAACGCCGATTACTGGTTGAGGCCGGATGACGGCAGTGCGCCGACTCCGCTCAACACCGCACGCACCGTGCGTTACACGTTGTCCAATTCGCGCGGGGGCATCGTGAGCGAGGTCGACCTTCAGGCGGCGATAAGGCTGTACGCCCCCGCGGAATTCGTCGATTCGCTCGCCGTTCAGCTCGCGTACCTCGACGGCACAACGCCCGTCCCCGTCACGCCGCAATACGTGCTCAGCGATCTGATATATGACGGTACGGCTTATCGTGATTGGGACACAAGCGGATCTAACGGATCAAGCGGATCGTTCAACACTGAGAACTCGAAAAATTACGAAGATCTCGATTACGGCGAACGCACGCTCACCATGTCGGGAGGTATAACCGACACCGACGGCAAACTGTCGGGCAGCGTGTCGGGAGTGTACACCGATAAAGTTAATCACGCGAACGACGGGGTCGAAAACGACATAAATACGACGATAACGATAAGCGCGTCCACGACCACCGCGCGGTACTCCGTGGGGTTTCAGCGCAACGAACGTATGGCCTCGCAGGTGGAGGAAGGGGAATATGTTATGGGAGAAAACGCGCCCATGCTCTATCTCGACCTTCAAAAGGACGTGCCGTATTATACCGTGGACATGTCCACGCCCGAAATGTTCTTTGAGGCGGGCAACGATACCAGCCGCGTGTTCGTGCTGTACGTGACCGTGGCAAAGCGGATAGCGAGCGAAGATCTCAGCCTGGAGTGGGGCGCGGAAAAGATCGGTAACGATAGTTACAGCGCCGATTATTGGAGCTCTTTGCTCCAAGCCCCCGCATCGAGCACGGACAACAAGTACTATAACGGCGCGCTGGTAACGGGCTATCATTTCGAGCGCGAAGCGGACGTGTATGACGAGAACGGCAGCGTGGTCGGTCACACCACCGTGCGCATAAACAAGATATACGACTATGCCAAAGGCGGATATACGCTGGAATTCGAACACGTCGCGCCGCTTTCCGAAGGCTCCGATTCCGCGACGATAGCGCACCCTATAAACGAATTTTACACGGATACGACAGGCACCGCTTATAACGATACCATTTTAACAATGGAAACCGTGCAGAATTTGTACGGAAAGTGCTCCAACGGCGGCAAAAGCGGATATATGTCGCTTAACGGATTCACGGACGACCCGTTTGTCGAAAATTATGGTGAGACTGCGGCATTCTACATGCTGTCTCAATCGCTCAGCAAGGGTTATTCGACGAAACTGAACGCCCTCTTTGTCCAGGCGGGCGAAAGTGAGGTGAGCGACCATGCGTGACAAAAGCAAAACCAAGACCATACTTGCGAGCGCGCTCATCATTCTCGCGATAGTCACGTTGTTGACCATCTCGCTCACTTACGCGCGTTACAGCGAGGAAATAACGTCGAGCGACGACAGGCACACGGGCGATACCGAATACATCGTCGCGCACCAGCTCGAAGTCAGATCGGTCGAGGAGTTTATCGCCGCCGTCGAAAACGGCTATTCCAACATAAAGATCTCCGACGAAGTCGAAGACCCTCTTGTCATCACGTCGGGAGTCACTGACGTCGGCGCGGATCTTATACTCGACCTCAACGGCCATGAGATCCAGCGTAACAACCGCGAGCCCATGCTCAACGTGACCGAAGGCGTGCGCATGACCATTATAGACTCTTCTTCCTCGCAGAGCGGCTCGTTCTATAACCCAGTCGGCAGCGTGCTGGAAATAAGCGGAGGCACGCTCACCGTCACCGCGGGCGTGTTCGAGAGCGGCCCGAGAAAAAGCGAATACAACTCAGCATCGAGCGACGATAAGATCGGCGGCAGCGTGTCCGCGTCCTTAGTTACCGGCACGTATTATGCAAAGAGCGATACGGGGTATACGTGGGACGAAACAAGATCCATGCCCGTTATAACGCCTACGGTCACAGCCATGGGCGTTGATGACGAAAGTAATACCGTATGGCGCACCAACGGCAACATATATTTTGACAGCTCCGTCGAAGATTATTTCGCGGCTGACAGCTATATTTACTATACTTTGTCCGACGGCAGTACGACGGGCTTGACCTTGGGCGCGACCAACAATTCCGCAGACTTTTACTATACTTATAACGTCACGCGAAATGAAACGACGGGCGAGTTGAACTATACCACGGCGTCGGCCGAAAATGAAAACGTATTGACCGTTACGATATACGGCTACAACGCCGTCAAAGGCAGGGCAGAACCCGACACGGGCGAAACGCCGAATTATTCCGCCATAGGTATGCACGACGGCAACATGTACGTGCGCGGCGGCTCGTATCACTCCTGGTTCGGGAGCTCTTCCGCTTACGGCTTGTTTGCCGAGGGCGGTTATATGGCTGTGGAGCAAGGCACGTTCGAGGCCATAGAGAACGGCGTTTGCATCAAGTGCGCTTATGCCGCCGACGTCGACACCTCGGCGGAATATCTCCGTATCGCAAGAGGTAATTTCTCTTCCGAAGTGGGCGACACGATAAGCGTCGAGGGCGGCCGCATGATAGTCACGGGCGGGACGTTTGAAAAGGACGCACGAAGCGGCACGGGTAAAGCGCCCGGAGAAAACGGTTCGATAATTTCCATGGAGAGCGGAACTCTGGAAACGGGCGGCAATTCGCATATCTCATTCTCGTTATACGGCTCTTATGTGTACGGCATCAGTTCCACAAGCTCTGAAAATTCTTCAGTTACCGTTTATAATGCCAATTTTGAATTCAATTCCGATAATAACGATGTGAACACATACACGGATAATTACGGGATATTTTCAGAAGCCGGCCAAGTAAGCGTTTACGGTTGCGTGTTCATCCTTCCGGATAAAAACAGCCGCGGCATATCTATCAGCTCGGGCTCGGTATCCGTCGGAGGTTCCGATCCCGATACGCCTATGTCCGGTACCGAATATTCTGAATTGTTGGATACCAATTCGTATAGCTATTTTTACCTTTCTGAAGCGGTCGGTTGCTATGGCGTGTATGCGGCGGCGTCCGGTCGTTCGGGAAGCGCGGAAAGTATGTCAGTGAATATGTCCGCCGCGCAGATATTTATCGGTCAGAAATCTACCGACAAAGGCGCGAGTTCGTACTACGCGGTCAACGGCGCCGGTGTTTATATGGACGCGGGTTCGCTTTCCGCCAATAACGCAAAAGTCGAATTGGGCAACGTGCTGATCATCACTGCCGGCAATTCCGTCAGCGGTGTATATGCCAAGAGTGGCATCATCACTCAGGAAAGCAGTAAAAAACTTGTGGTAGTTACAGGCGCAAACTGCACCGACTATGAGAACGGACAGACGAAGTTTCAGAACATCGAGTCGTATAACATTAACACCGATCTTGTTGATGCAGGGCGCGTATCGGTTGCAGGTACCGCATACGGTTATGGCGTATACTCAGGTGGCGGCTCCGTTACGTTGGGCAGCGTCTATGCGGCTGTATACGGACACTATTCTTCCGGACTGCTTGTTAACGCGATCGGTGCGGACATGACGTCTGATGCGGGAGTCACCGTCAACGGTTCCATCGCCTTGATAGTGGACGGAGGGGCTCTCTCTAATGAGGATGGCACCACCAATTATGCGTCGGCTTCCGGCATCAGTACGGAAAGCGGCACGATCTCATTGAACGGCAATGCCGATATGATCGTTGACAACGGATTGGGTATTACGTCGCGTAACGGCTCGGTATATCTCTACGGAAGCAATGTCAACATCACCACTACGCACAGCAGTGCCATATACGTCGATAACGGATCGCTTATAATCGGGACCGAAGGATCGGCTTCGGAAACAAATATTGTAAGTAAGATTGAGGATAATTATAAATGGGTGTCGCCTCCGTCCAAGACATCTACCGACGAATCCTCGCTTACTCATCAATATGACGGGGTCTACGTTCGCGGCGGCTCGCTTACCGCGAACGGCACGTTCAACGTGAAGCATGAAGGCTTGTCAAACGATAATTATGAAAATGTTTATCTCGTTAATTCGTCAGATAGTTCGTCAAGCGTTTACACGATCAAGAGCTTTGCGGTGCGGGTGGAGAGTACGACAAATTCTAACAGCGAAGACGTTGTGACTATCAAATCGGGTACAATAACCAACTCCGTGGGCGGCGGCGTGTCGGTAAGCGGTGGTACTCTTAATTTGGGAGTGGAAGGCGCGGCGGATGGTTCGCTCAACGTTACGACCACCGGTACAAGTGTCGGTTATGAACGAAGTAATAATGGACAGTTTTATGGTAACTGGGTATTCAGTGAAAATCTTACCGGCGGATCGGCCGTCGAAGTGACCGGCGGCAATCTGAACGTATATTGCGGCACGTTCACTGCGGCGCAGGGCGATGGTATATTCGTCAAAGGCGGCAATGCGGTAATAAACGGCGGTTCGTTCAGCGGAAACGATGCATATGTGACATCTACAAATCTTCGTGCAGGTATAGCCGCGTCTTACGCATTTAAAATGTATGGCGGCACTGTGACTATCAACGACGGAAAATTTAAAAGCCAGGGTAGCGGAGCGATGATCATAGGAACAAACGGGTCAACAGCGAGTGCTACAATAAACGGCGGCGAATTTATAGCCAGCGGACAGGCGGGCTTCAGCGTGTATAACTACGCAAGTGTGTCTTTTACTTCAAACGATGTGGAAGTGGAAGGCATCGCCGCGGGACTCACTGTTGAAGGCGTCCATAACGGTAATAACTCCATGAACTACGCCGAATCGGAAATAACGATTTCAGGCGGCACGTTTACCGGTAAGGGCCCGTCTAATCTAGGCGGCGGCGATGGCATATGGTTCGATAATAAGCATGTTAGAATGAACATAACAGGCGGCACGATTAAAGGGGAAGCAAGATACGGTATTAATATAACCTCAAGCGGGAATGCAGATGACGGCGGTGTGCTGAATGTTTCGGGTGCCACTGTAACAGGATCGACGAACAGCCCACAGATTTACGATCATAATTTTGGGTGGATACTGAGGCCTGAATATTTCCCTGGAAACAGAGATGGCTATAATTAAAGCCCATAAATGTTCGGTTTATCATTTCGCTGAATCGGTCGAAATGTAAATGCAATTATAATTAAAAATCAAAAGGCAGACTTACGCATCGTAAGTCTGCCTTTAAACTGCTTGATTATTCTTCTATGTCCTATAAACTGTCCGCCGTCGGATCGCCGCACGTCGCGCGGCGGGATCGGTATCAGTTGAATATCAGGAAGAACAGAGCGCCGCAGTATGCAGCCGCACCGATGATGTATTTGCCCCAATCCTGAAGCCACTGCCAGTCGTTGCAGAAAGTGAACAGTATGATGAGTATGCCCAGCACGATATAAACGACGCCCATGATGACCTTAAGCATATTGCCTCTGGACATCACGAGGGTATAGATACCGTACAGGATGAGTATCACGCCCAGCGCGAGGAATATCCACTGCGCTATCTGGCTTGCCGCGATGATGAGCGCGAGGCCGAGCACGATCTCCACGATACCCACGATAAGGCTGGTGCCGGAGTTGCGGTATCTGAAATAGTTGACGACCGCGACCACGCCCAGGCAGATGGCGATTATGCCTATGATGCGCGTGATGAGGGGGATGAGGGAAGTGCCGCCCCCGAAGAATATGATGAACGTGCCGAGTATCGCGAGCAGGATACCCACGAGGGTGTCCACTTTCAGGTTCATGGAGAACCCGCCCGCGCTGACGGACGTTCTTTCATGTCGTCTTTGACGTTCGCTCTTGGTGTTTCTGGTTGCCATATAGATCTCCTTATATTGTGTTTTACGCCTTTCGGCGAGATATGCGTATCATCCTTTATCTGTCCGAGGGGACGCGCGGGGTGACGTACAGCGTCTTTGCGCCGAAGTAGTCTACTTTGCCGGGAGCCGCGCCCCGTTGTTTATGCACGTTTTTGGCCTTGGTGTAGTCCACCGGCACGTTTTCAGATTGCCGCGCCTTGGAGAAGAACGCCGCAGTCTCCGCCGCTTTCAGTATGACGGAAGAGGGGACTTCGCGTCCACGCGCTTTGATGACGACGTGACTGCCGTGGAAGCCCTGCGTATGCAGCCAGATGTCCTCGCCGCGCGCTTCCTTGGTTATCCTGTCGTTCTGTATGTTGCTCTTTCCGACGAGCACGTCGAAACCGTCGATGTCGTACTTACGCGGCTCGCTGACGACCGCCTTTTTCTTCTTGTTCTGGCGGACGGCATAGCCCTGTTCTTCCAGTTCTTCCATCAGCTCTTCCGCTTCGTCGGCGTTGGAGCAGACTGCGAGCGCGGTCTCCACGCTCTCGAGATAGTCTATCGCGGCGCGCGCGTCCGCTATCTGCGTTTCCAGATTGGCTATCGTGCGCTTCTTTTTCTGATACCGCTTGAAGTGTTTCTGCGCGTCTTCCTGCGGGGTGGGTTCGGTGAGCTTTATCTCCAGTTCGCCGCCGTCATACCAGTCGTCCACCACCACAGAGCGACTGCCGGGTGCGATGCGGTGGAGGTTGGCTGTTATCAGCTCGCCCAACTTGCGCTCTTTCTCGAAGTCGCGCGCGCCCTCGCTCTCACGCAAGAAAACGCCCAGCTTTTTGCGCTGTTTGTCCAGCGCCGCGTTGAGCGTGCGCCGCACCGCGTTTTCCGCGGTGGCCTTTTCGCCCGTCTGCGCGCCGTACGCGTAAAACTCGTCCATGGCCGCCGACAGAGTGGGGAAGCTCTTCCGCTCGCCGCTCTCCGTGGCGTAGTCGCAGAAGGAAAAATCCAGCGGCTTTTCGCCGTCGTAGTAGCACACCGGCCGTATCTCTTCGGTGAGCAGTGCGTTCGCTCCGTCTGCGAGGTTCCCGCCGTCTGAGCGCGCGACGATCTCGCGTGCGGTGGCCGCCGACAGTCCGAGCATGCGTTTCATCATGACGGAGGGCAGGTCGTCCTCGTTGGTGGTCCTGCGTATGTTGTCCGCCGCTTCGCGGTCGACTGGCGCGAAGCGCGAGGGGTCGGAGGGCGGCTCATACGTCACGCCCGGTAGGACGGGGCGTCCTTCGCCCAGCGACACGTGCTTGAGCGCGTCCGTTATCCTGAGCGCGCCGTCGGTCAGCACGACGTTGGAGTACTTGCCCATGATCTCCACGAACATCACGCGTTCCAGCTCTTCGCCGAGGTCGCCGCGCGACGCGATATCCACGCGTAGTATACGCTCGAAGGGCAACGCGGATACCCGCTTTATCTGTCCGCCGCCTATGTGCCTGCGAAGGTGCAGGCAGAAGGCCAGCGGCACGTCCGTCGCCGTTATGCGCCGTTCGGTCAGAAAGCACCTCGGGGAGGCCGCCGCCGTGATGAGGAGGTTGCGGTTGGCTCCGTTCGCTCGTATCATCAGCATGAGCGTGCTTTTGTCGCCCATGACGATCTTGTCTATCCGACCGCCCGCAAGCAGACCGTTCAGCTCTTCCGCGAGTTTTCCGTAGTTGACCGCATCCGCGGGCATGTGACACCTCCTTTCGAACACTTATATTTTAATATAATAATTATAAAAAGTAAATCTAATCGAGGGGTATCGCGATATTAAATTTGCATAAAAAACGCGCTTGCGTGCGGCATTCCGAGCAGGCTAAAAATCGTTTGACTTTGACAACATTATATGATAATATATAACGACTCATAACAGGTAGAAGAAGCTAAAGCCAAGGAGCAGATAATGAAATACACGCTTAACAAAGAGAAAAGTGAAGTAACGCTCTCTTTCGAGACGACGGAAGCGGAGTGGAAAGACGCCGAGATGAAGGCGTACCGCGAGACCAAGGGGCAGTACCGCATACCCGGGTTCAGACAGGGTCACGCGCCCAAGCACATGATCGAGTCCGTATACGGCCCCGCGGTGTTTGCCGACGACGCCATGGACGTGCTCATCCGCGAAGGTTACGAGCTGTTCCTCAGCGAGCATACGGATATCGTGCCTCTCGACCGTCCCACCGCGTCCGTGGACGCGTTCGACGGCAAGTCGCTTAAATTCTCCCTTAAATTCCCCGTGCGTCCGGACGTCAAGCTGGGCGAGTATAAGGGCGTTAAGATCCCCAAGGTGGAATACACCGTCAGCGACGAACAGATCGACGAGGAGCTCAAGCGCGCGCTCGAGCGCAGCGCCCGCATAGAGGACAAGGCGGGCGAGGCCGCCGAGGGCGACACCGTCAACCTCGATTACAGCGGAACGGTGGACGGCGTCAAGTTCGACGGCGGCACCGCGGAGAAGTACAATCTCACGCTGGGCTCGCATACGTTCATCCCCGGTTTCGAAGAGCAGCTCATAGGCGTGAAGGCGGGCGACGAGCGCGAAGTCAAGGTGAAATTCCCCGAGGACTATCACGCCGACGCGCTCAAAGGCAAAGAGGCGGTTTTCGCCTGCAAGATCAACGGCGTCACCACGCGCGTCCTGCCCGAGATGAACGACGAGTGGGCCAAGGACGTTTCGGAGTATTCCACGCTGGAAGAGTATCGCAACGGCATCCGCGAGAATATGGTGAAGATGGGCGAGCGTCGCGCACGCAGCGAGAACGAGAACAACGTCATCAACGCCATCGTGGATAAGTCCGAGGCGGACATCCCCGAAGTCATGATCAAGTCTTACATGGACGACATGCTGCGCGACATGGAGATGCGTCTGTACTACCAGGGCATGAAGCTGGAAGACTACTTCAAGTATATGGGTACGAGCGAGGAAGAGTACCGCAAGGAGCATCACGACGACGCTCGCCGCGGCGCGCTCACCCGTCTTGTGCTGGAAGAACTCATCAAGAAAGAGAACATCACCGCGACGGACGAGGAAGCGGAGAAGAAATATCTGGACAGCATGCCCGCACCCGCGGACGGCAGCGAGAAGCGCAAGCCCGACGAGCGCGAGCTTGAGTATCTCAAGAGCGAGCTGGTGATGGATAAGCTGCTCGATCTGCTCCTGTCCGAAGCCGTATTCGAGGATAAACCCGCGGAGGAGCCCGCGAAAAAGCCCGCAGCCAAGAGATCGACCTCCAAGACCACTGCCAAAAAGTCGGCGAAGGACACCGAGGAAGGCGAGAAGCCCGCGGCCAAAAAGTCCACCCGCACGACTAAAAAGGCGAGCGAAGAGTCCAAGGCCGAATAACGCGGCAAACGGACATAATACGCGCTCCGAATGCGTATAAAACGGTATGGTACGGGAATAAGTATTTTCGGAGGAGAAACAATGTACATCAAAAACGAACTGGTCCCCATGGTCGTCGAGCAGACGAACCGCGGCGAGCGTTCTTATGACATCTATTCCAGAATGCTCGAGGACCGTATAGTATTCCTTAACGGAGAAGTGAACGACGTAAGCGCGAACATAGTCATCGCGCAGCTCATATATCTGGAAGCGAAGGACCCCGACAAGGACATCTGCCTTTACATCAACTCCCCGGGCGGATCGGTCAGCGCGGGCATGGGCATATACGACACCATGAACTACATCCGTCCGGACGTGTCCACCATCTGCGTAGGCATGGCGGCTTCCATGGGCGCGTTCCTGCTCAGCGCGGGAGCCAAGGGCAAGCGCATCAGCCTGCCCAACAGCGAGATCATGATCCATCAGCCTCTGGGCGGCGCTCAGGGCCAGGCAACGGATATCATGATCCAGGCCGAGCACATACACAAGATCAAGAAGAAGATGATCTCCATACTCGCGGCCAACTGCGACCAGCCTCTGGATAAGGTCGCGCAGGACGTGGAACGCGACTATTACATGAGCGCGGAAGAAGCTCTTGAATACGGCCTCGTAGACAAGATCTTCGCGAAGAGGGGCTGAAACGAGTGAAAACGTTTGACGAAACCAGGCATTGCGAGTTCTGCGGCAGGAGCGAGAACGAAGTGGGGAAACTCATAAGCGCTCCCAGCGGCGTGTGCATCTGCAACAACTGCGTGGACATGTGCTGCGACCTGCTTTACGACACTCCGGAAGAGCGTCAGGCCGACGTCCTTCCCAACCTGCTCACCCCCATAGAGATCAAGAAGGCGCTGGACGACTACATCGTGGGGCAGGACGACGCCAAACGCGCGCTTGCCGTCGCGGTGTACAACCACTATAAGCGCATCAACTTCAACGCCGGCGCAAAGAAAGGCGACCGTTCCAAGGACGAGCGCGACCACGGCAAGGACGACAAAGGCGATAAAAAGGACAGGGACATCGAGCTCAAAAAGAGCAACATACTCATGCTCGGCCCCACGGGTTGCGGCAAAACGCTGCTCGCGCAGACGCTGTCCCGCATCCTCAACGTGCCTTTCGCCGTAGCCGACGCGACCACGCTCACCGAAGCGGGCTACGTGGGCGAGGACGTGGAGAACATCCTGCTCAAGCTCATACAGAACGCGGACTACGACATCCCGCGCGCCGAGATCGGCATCGTGTATATCGACGAGATAGACAAGATAGCGCGTAAGGGCGAGAACACCTCCATCACGCGCGACGTGTCGGGCGAAGGCGTGCAGCAGGCGCTCCTCAAGATAATCGAGAGCACCGTCGCCAACGTGCCTCCGCAGGGCGGGCGCAAGCACCCTCAGCAGGAGTGCATACAGATAGACACCACCAACATCCTTTTCATCTTCGGCGGCGCGTTCGTCGGGCTGGAAAAGATAGTGGAGCAGCGCCGCGAGGGCAGCAGCATGGGCTTCGGCGGCACCGTGCGCAGCAAGCACGAGGTGAGCGTGAGCGAAGCGCTCAAAGAAGTGCAGCCGCAGGACCTCATCAAGTTCGGGCTGATACCCGAGTTCGTGGGCCGCGTACCCGTCACCGTGGGGCTTACCGCTCTGGACAGGAACGCGCTCGTCGCGATACTCACGCAGCCCAAGGACGCGCTCGTCAAGCAGTACGAAAAGCTGTTTGAGATAGACGGCATAAAGCTGGAGTTCGAGCAGGGCGCGATCGAGGCGATCGCCGACAAGGCCATCGCGCTCGACACGGGCGCGCGCGGTCTGCGCACCATCATAGAGAACGCCATGATGGACCTGATGTTCACCAGCCCGTCCGACAAGAGCATCGAAAAGATAATCGTTACCGAGCAGTTCATGAAAGGCGAGGGTGCCCCCGTCATCATCCGCAAACGCGCGGCATAACGAAAACGTTACAGAAAAAGGAATGCGTCAAACGCGGCGCATTCCTTTTTTTCTATTGCTTTTTCGGCGGATGTGTGCTATAATGCGCCTATGAACGAAAACAACTTTGTCGATAACTATGAGATGCCCATGCCCGAGGCTGAAAAGACTTACATCCTCGTCCTCAACGACGGGGGAGTGCTTTTCCCCGGCCATCTCGGTTCATTCAGCGTCAACGCGAAAAGCTCCGTGTCGGCGCTCATGCAGGCGGTAGAGACCAACAGAGATGTGTTCTTCATTTACAGCAGATCCCCCGAACGCGACGGCGACGCCATCGACTCGCTGCCGCGCATAGGCACTACCGCGCGTATCAAACAACTGATAAAGAATTCCAACGGCGGGCTGAGCGTCATCGCTCTGGGCGTCGAGCGCATGGAAATAGGACAGATAGTGTCACGCACTCCTTTCCTCGAAGCCACGCTCCGTCCCGTGGAAGCGCCGAAAGAAGACGAGATAATGATCATAGCGCTCAAAAACGCCCTGCGCGTCGCGCTCAACAAGATCCGCAACGTCATGCCCAAGGTGTTCGACCGCGAGCCGGACATGGACGACATCGACGACTTCATAGGCGAGATGGCGGACACGTTCTACGACAACGACGACGAGCGTCAGGCGCTCCTTTCCATTCCGTCGCTGTACGACAGGCTGGAGGACGTGTACGCGCATGTCGAGCGTCGCAGCCGCATAGCCGCGCTCCAGAAGGACATAGAGAACAAGGTCCGCCGCGGCATCGACCGCAACCAGCACGAGTACTACCTGCGCGAACAGCTCAAGGTCATACATAAGGAGCTGGGCGACGACGCGGACGAGCTGGACGAGTACCGCGAAAAGCTGGACGCCAAGACCATGCCCGAAGAGGCGCGCGCCAAGGCGGAGAAAGAGCTCGCGAAGATGTCCAAGATGCCGCCGTCCTCGCCCGAGAGCGCCGTATGCCGCAGCTATCTCGATCTGATACTCGAACTGCCTTGGGCGGAATCCACGCATGACGAGATAGACCTCGCGCGCGCACGCAGGGTGCTCGACCGCGATCACTACGGTCTGGAAAAGGTCAAGTCCCGTATCATAGAGTATCTTGCCGTGCACGTGCTCAAAAAGGACATGAAGGCGCCCATACTGTGCTTCGTCGGGCCTCCGGGCGTGGGCAAAACGTCCATAGCCCGTTCGGTCGCGGACGCCGCGGGGCGCAAGTTCGTCACCATGTCGCTGGGCGGTGTGCGCGATGAGGCGGAGATACGCGGACATCGCCGCACTTACATAGGCTCCATGCCCGGGCGCATAATAGCGGGCATAAACGACGCGGGCGTCAACAATCCGCTCTTCCTTCTGGACGAGATAGACAAGATGTCCGCCGACTTCCGCGGCGACCCGTCCAGCGCGTTGCTGGAAGTGCTGGACGCCAATCAGAACGACAAGTTCAAGGACCATTACCTCGAACTGCCCTTCGACCTTTCCAACGTCATGTTCATCACGACGGCGAACACGGTGGACAGCATAGACCCGCCCCTGCTCGACAGAATGGAAGTCATCGAGCTGTCGGGGTATACGTACGACGAGAAACTGCACATCGCGCGCAGATACCTTCTGCCCAAGCAGTGCGCCGCCAACGGCGTGCCCGAGAAGCTGATGGAGGTGTCCGACGAGGCCATACTCCGCATCATACAGCGCTACACGCGCGAGAGCGGCGTGCGCAACCTCGAACGCGAGATAGCGTCCGTGATACGCAAAGCCGCGGTCAAGCTGGCAGAGAACCCTTCGCGCAAGCGCAAGTTCCTCGTGGACGCGGACGACGTGACCGACTACCTGGGCAAGGAACGTTTCCCCGAGAGCGAGTATTCCAACGAGGACGAAACGGGCGCGGTCACCGGGCTGGCGTGGACGAGCGTGGGAGGCACGACGCTGGACATAGAAGTCGCGTTACTCACGGGCGGCAAAGGCGAAGTGCATCTGACGGGCAACCTGGGCGACGTCATGAAGGAGTCGGCGCAGACGGCGCTGTCCCTCGTGCGCGTGCGCGCGGAAAGCCTGGGTATCGATCCCGCCGTGTTCCACACCTGCGACATACACCTGCACGTCCCCGAGGGCGCCACGCCCAAAGACGGCCCGAGCGCGGGCATCACGATAGCCACCGCGATAGCGAGCGCGCTGTCCGGCAGGAAGGCGGCGGGCGACGTCGCCATGACGGGGGAGATAACGCTGCGCGGCAAGGTCCTGCCCATAGGCGGCTTGAAGGAAAAATCGCTCGCGGCGCTGCGCGCGGGCAAAAAACGCCTGGTGATCCCCAAAGAGAACGTCAAGGATCTGGACGACGTTCCCGCCGAGGTGAAGGAGAATATGACGATATGCCCCGTCTCGGAGATAGACGAGGTGTTCGCACTGGCGCTCAGATGATAAAAAACGCTGTATTCATGAGATCGATAGCCGATATCCCGACGTACGAACGGGAAAGCGCGGGGTACGATCTGCCCGAGATATGCGTGGCGGGCAGGTCGAATGTCGGCAAGTCCTCTTTCATAAACATGCTCACGAACAGGAAGAAGCTCGCCAAGACGTCTGCCACTCCCGGGCGCACGCGGCTCATCAACCTTTTCGACATCGACGGGCGGTTCGTGCTCGTGGACCTGCCGGGCTACGGCTACGCGCGCGCGTCCAAAGAGGATATATCCAAGTGGAGCAAGCTGACGGACGGCTACTTCGGCGCGACCAAAAAGCTGGCGCACACGTTCGCGCTGGTGGACATACGCCACGAGCCTTCCGCGCTCGACAAGCAGATGATATCCTATCTCTACAACATCGGGCGTGCGTTCACGATAGTCGCGACCAAGGCGGACAAGCTTTCGCGGGCGCAGGCCGACCGCAATCGCCGCATGATAGCGAACACGCTCAAAGTGGGCGCGGACAACGTGATACTCACGTCCTCGGAAACGGGCGCGGGAAGGGAAGAAGTCCTTTCCCGCATAGAACAAGTTCTCCTGATCCTGCATAGTATGTAACAGGGTCGGGGCGATGCTGACCGATGGAAAGATCCTCCGACGAATGACCGATCGGAGGATCTTTATCTATGTCCTGTTGCAATTCAAACGGAAAGATCGCATTGCGCGTGACGCGCATATGCAACGGCGCGCAGATCCGTCGCCGTATCACCGCATCGTTGCCTCTCGGCAACTTCAACCCCGCAGGCAGCACGCCCGACGTCTACATATCCGCAGGCTCTCGGACGCAGGCTACCGTGACGAGTGTGAACGTGACTCCCACCAACGTCAAGAGGTCGCGCGTGTCGCTGACCTATTCGTTCCCCGTGATAGTCAAATACCTCTCGGCGGACGGCACGTCGGGCTGGGCGTCGTCCACGATAACGGACACCGCGGACCTGCTCATCGAACTGCCCGAATGTCCTTACACCATCACCGTGGACGTGGCGTTCTCCTCCCGCACGGGCAGCATCACCGACAACGTCGCGACCGTGACGGGCTGTCAGCTCATCACCGTAAAAGTGCTCACGGAGTGTGACGTGACCGTCAACGGCGCGTGCAGGGTGGAGTACCCCGAAGCCACGCTCACCGAGGACGTGAACTGCTCCGAGCTGTTCTCCAACGGGTAAAAAGTTGATTTTTTTTCGCGGATATGTTAAAATAAAACAATGAATGTATTTGCGATAAGCGACTTTCATCTGTCCGTCAATAATCCCAAGCCCATGAACATATTCGGTCCCGTATGGGAGGGCTATCTCGAGAGCATCGAGCGCAGCTGGTCGGAAAACGTGCGTGAGGACGACCTCGTATTGATAGCGGGCGATCTCTCCTGGGCAATGACGCTGGCGGACGCCGTGGCGGATCTGGACTACTTCCGTCGCCTCGGCGGCAACAAAGTGCTTATACGCGGCAATCACGACTACTGGTGGAAATCCATAACCGCGGTGCGTTCGGTGCTCCCGCCGCACACCTACGCGCTCCAGAACGACGCCGTCCGCATGGGCGACGTGGTTGTGTGCGGAACGCGTTTGTGGACGACGCCCGAACCGGGCAGGCCACAGGCTCCCGACGACAAGAAGATATACGACCGCGAAGCGCTCCGCCTGCGCATGAGCCTGGACGCCGCCGCGAAACTGCGACGGGAGGGCGACAGACTGTTTGTCATGACGCATTATCCGCCCTTCAACAGCACGTTCCGCCCGACGATCTACACGGACATGATAGCCGAATACGCCCCCGACGCGGTGGTGTACGGCCATCTCCACGGCTCGGGCAGCCGCGCCAAACGCGAGGTATTCGTGTCGGGAGTGCGCTATCTGCTGACGAGCTGCGACCTCATCGGCAACGAGCTCGTGCCCGTGTCCGTTCTCCCGAACGGCGACGATACGCGGTGACGATCGCGCAGCGCTCGATGAGATGGACCATGAACGCAAAGAAAAAGCCCCGCTCTTTCGAAAGAGCGGGGCTTTTGGCGTGCCGTTTAACGGCGTTAGATCGTTTATTTGTCGCAGGCGGTGTCGCAGGACGTTCCGCAAGTCGAGCATGTGGAGCAGCTCGAGCAGGAAGAGCAGGACGCGCCGTGATCGTGGTCGTCCGGCTCGGCGGAGCGGAAATCGGTGCCGCCCGCTTCCTCTTCCTTCATGTTGCGGAAGGCGACGGACATCATGAGCTTGATACGGTTGACCTGGTTGACTTCGCTCGCGCCCGGGTCATAGTCGACCGCGACGATGTTGGCCTTGTGGTTGAGCTCTTTGAGCGCCTTCATGACGCCCTTGCCGGTGACGTGGTTGGGCAGGCAGGCGAAGGGCTGCATGCATATGATGTTGTTGATGCCCTCGTCGAAGAGGTCGAGCATCTCGGCGGTGAGGAACCAGCCCTCGCCCGCGATGTTGCACAGCGAAACGACCTTGCTCGCCTTTTCCGCCATTACGCGTATGTTGGTGGGGTGGCCGAACTTGGTGCCTTCGAGAGCCTTTATCATGGGCTTGCGGAAGTGCTCGACGAGGTTGATGAGGAAGCTGTTCATGACCTTGTGCGACCACTTGCCGTCCAGATAATCGTGCTTGACCGTGGAGTTGTAGAAACCGAACATGAAGAAGTCCAGCATGTCGGGGCAGACGACTTCGCCGCCCTCCGCCTCGATGAGCTCCGCGACGTGGTTGTTGGCGCCGAAGTGGTACTTGACGAGTATCTCGCCGACGATGCCGACGCGTGGTTTCTTGACGTCCAGAAGCGGCAGTTCGTCGAATTCCTTGACCATCTTGCGGACGATCTTTCCGAACGTGCGGTGCCTGTTGTGGCGCAGCTCCTCTGAGATGATGTCCACCCATTTCTTATAGAGCGCGTTTGCGCTGCCCTTGACCTTCTCGTACGGCCGCGTGCGATAGAGCAGACGCATGGTGACGTCGCCGTACATCGTGGAGTAGATGAACTGCAACATCAGTTTGAGATTGACGGGGAAGCCCTCGTGCTTTTCCAGTCCGACGAAGTTGAGGGAGATGACGGGGACTTGCTGCATTCCCGCGGCGCGCAACGCCTTTCGTATCAGCGTTATGTAGTTGGACGCGCGGCAGGGTCCGCCCGTCTGCGTGATGATGAGCGCGGTGCGATCAGGGTCATATTCGCCCGAAAGCATGGTCTCCATCAGTCCGCCCACCGTGATTATGGTGGGGTAGCAGGCGTCGTTGTTGACGTATTTCAGACCGACGTCTATGGCGGTCTTGGTGTCCTTGACCAGCGCGACGTTGTATCCGCACGGCTCGAGCGCCGCCTTATAGAAGGTCATATGGAAGGGAGAGAGGTTGGGCGCGATGATGGTGAAGTGTTCGTCCTTCATCTTCTTGGTGAATTCCTTGAACCATTTCACGTCGCGCGGCTCGTGGTGTTTGATGTTGCGCTCTCTGCGCTCTTCCATGACGGCCATGAGCGAGCGTATCCTTATCCTCGCCGCGCCGAGGTTGTTGACCTCGTCGATCTTGAGGACGGTATAGAGCTTGTTCGCGGCGAGCATGAGCTCCTGCACCTGGTCGGTCGTGATCGCGTCACAACCGCAGCCGAAGGAGTTGAGCTGTACCAGCTCGAGGTCCTCGCGCTCGCGCACGAAGTTGGCCGCGCTGTAAAGACGGGAGTGGTACATCCACTGGTCGAGCACGCGTATGGGGTGCTTGACCTTGGAGAGGTGGGACACGCTGTCCTCGGTAAGCACCGCGAACCCGTAGCCGTTTATCATCTCGGGAATGCCGTGGTTGATCTCGGGGTCGAGGTGGTACGGCCTGCCCGCGAGCACTATGCCGCACTTGCCCTTTTCGTCCAGCAGTTTGATGGTCTCTTCGCCCATGCGGCGGATATCCGCTTTGAAACGCGCGTCCTCGGCATACGCCGCCTGAACGGCCGCCTTTATTTCGCGCTTGGGTATCTCGGGGAACTCCTCTGCAAGGCGCTCATACATGCGTTTGGGCGTCGCGATGGGGAGGAAGGGGCACATGAACTTCACGTCGTTCCCGAACACCTCGCCCATGTTGTTGCGTATGACGTCGGGATAGGTCGCGACGACGGGGCAGTTGTAGTGGTTGTCCGCCGTGGGGTCCTCCACCTGCTCGTACGGCATGCCCGGATAGAAGATGAACTTGATGCCTTCCTTGACGAGCGCCGCGATGTGTCCGTGCACCAGCTTGGCGGGGTAGCACACCGACTCGCTCGGCATGGTGTCTATGCCCATGTCGTAGATCGCGCGGGAAGAGCGGGGCGAAAGCACCACTCTGTAACCGAGCTTGGTGAAGAAGGTATGCCAGAACGGGTAGTTTTCATACATGTTGAGCGCTCTGGGCAGACCGACCACGCCGCGCTTGGCTTCCGCGAGGGGCAGGGACTTATAGTAAGCGAACAGTCGCTTGTATTTCTTTTCGTAGAGGTTGGGGAGCGGATCGGGCTTCTCGATATGTACGTTCTCCTCTTCCGCGCCGCGTTCGCAACGGTTGTTGGTTATGAACCTGCGCCCGTCCGAGAACTCCGTGACGGTGAGCAGGCAGTTGTTGCCGCACTTGCCGCAACGCTTGGTGTGCTTTGCGAACGTGAAATCTTCCAGCTCGTGCTTGGAGAGTATGGTGGACTTGCCGCAGCCGTCGTAAGTGTTGCGGCTGATGATGGCGCAACCGTAAGCGCCCATCAGTCCCGCCTGAGCGGGTCGCACGACGTCCCGTCCGCTGACCAGCTCGAACGCGCGGAGCACGGACTCGTTGAGGAACGTGCCGCCCTGAACGATGACCTTGTCGCCCATTTCCGAGAAGTCGCGCATCTTGATGACCTTGAACAGCGCGTTCTTGACGACGGAATACGCCAGACCGGCGGAGATGTCGCCCACGCTCGCGCCTTCCTTCTGCGCCTGCTTGACGCGGCTGTTCATGAACACCGTGCAACGCGAGCCCAGATCGACGGGGGAGCGGGACTCCAGACCCTTCTTGGCGAACTCTTCGGCGGTCATGCCCAGCGCCGCCGCGAACGTCTCGATGAAACTGCCGCAACCGGAGGAGCACGCCTCGTTGAGGAGCACGTCCGTGATGACGCCGTCCTTTATCTTCATGCACTTCATGTCCTGACCGCCGATGTCCAGAATGAACTGTACGCCGGGGAGGATGACGTTGGACGCCGTCTGATGCGCCATGGTCTCTATCTCGCCGCGGTCGAGCTTGAGCGCGTTCTTGATGAGGTTCTCGCCGTAGCCGGTGACGCACGCTCTGCCTATGTACGCCTCGTCGGGCATGAGCGAATATATCTCTTTGAGGATGCCCGAGACCGTTTTGAGCGGGTCGCCGCCGTTGGAACCGTACCACGAATAGAGCAGGCCGCCCTCGGTGTCGATGAGCGCCGCTTTGGTGGTGGTGGAACCCGCGTCTATGCCCAGGAAGCAGGGGCCTTTGTGCAGTTTGATGTCCGCGAAGGGTATCTCGGTCTTGGCGTGACGCGCGCGGAACGCCGCAAGCTCTTCCGCGTTCTCGAAGAGCGGGCGCAGTCTCTGGACCTCGTGGCTCTCCATGTTGCGGAGCTTTTCAAGGTCGGCCTCCACCTGCTCGGCGGTGAACACCTTTTCGGCGGAGAGCGCCGCGCCCAGCGCGTTGAACACCTGCGCGTCCTCGGGGAATATGGCCTCGACGGGGTGGAGGGTCTCCACGAACCTGTGTCCCAGCTCGGACAGGAAGTGCAGAGGTCCGCCCAGGAAGGCTATGTGTCCTTTGATGGGCTTGCCGCACGCCAGACCGGATATGGTCTGATTGACGACGGACTGAAAAACGCTCGCCGCGATGTCTTCTTTCGCGGCGCCGTCGTTGATGAGCGGCTGTATGTCCGATTTGGCGAAAACGCCGCAGCGCGAGGCGATGGGGTAGATCGTCTTGGCATTCTTGGCGTATTCGTTAAGCCCCTTGGCGTCCGTGCCGAGCAGGCTGGCCATCTGGTCGATGAACGCGCCCGTGCCGCCCGCGCACGTACCGTTCATGCGCTGTTCGACTCCGCCTTTGAGATAGGTTATCTTGGCGTCCTCGCCGCCCAGCTCAATGGCGACGTCCGTCTGGGGGATATACTTCTTTATGGACTCTATGCCCGCTATGACTTCCTGCACGAAGGGTATGTCCAACCACTTGGATACCGATATGCCGCCGCTGCCCGTGACCGCGAGCGCGAACTTGTCATAGCTCTTTATCGCGCGGGAGAGCACCGTACAGATGGTGGACTTTATGTCCGAGTAGTGTCTGTCGTAGCTCGTGTAAAGGCTTTTTCCGTTTTCGTCGATGACCGCCGTCTTGATAGTCGTCGATCCGACGTCCAATCCTATTCTGTATTTTTCCATAAGCACCCGTTATTATAAATATCAAAGATTAACTGAACTTAAAATCCCGAGCCGTTGTCGGGAAAAAGGCACATAATATATATACTGTCTCTTATACACATCTGACGCTGCCGACGATCGCATAAGTGT
>ERZ1090863.140-NODE-140-length-47773-cov-8.868352_pt1 | contig 47773 bp, 68 predicted proteins | sample MGYA00478480_ERZ1090863 | MGnify/ENA primary metagenome ERZ1090863 (study PRJEB33644, sample SAMEA5815746) | chicken gut metagenome | biome: Chicken; feature: Gastrointestinal Tract; material: Caecum | place: Ireland | collected 2019-01-01 | study: A study of the...
GTCTAAAATCAAGATATTTACTTCAAAAATATTTTATTTTATAAATGTTTGTGATATAATATTTAAAAATGTCATTTATGGTGTACGATGGAAGATGTAAGAACGCACGTCCAAGACTTCCTCAACAAATGTGAGGAGATAAAGAAGAGTAAGTTTATAATGGCGCCGACCAAGATAAAAGATTTGCTTAAATCTATTGTCAACAGCCGCGAGCTTTATGATCTGTTCGGTGAAGTTACCGCGGATTTCGATTATCTGGCGGCGAAATCGCAGTGCATAATCGATTCCTACGACGGATTTTCGAGCAACGCATTTATTGTCTTACCGCAGTCCGACCGCGACAGACTTGCCTTTATTTTTTGTCTGCTCGTCGAAATAGACAGAGACTCGATAAATTTCAATTCTTTTCTCCAAAAATATTTCAAAGACGACGGAAGCTACTACGGCAGTTATTACGCCTTCTGCGAGCAGATTATCGACCCGCTCGAACGTATTATCCGCAACAACTTTTCAAAGGAGCTCGACGAAACCCTGCCCTTTCAGCCGCTGCCTATGATGCCGGCAAACGTACAAGCAGAGCAGGTTACGCCCGAAAAACCGCTCTCACAGTCGCAGAAATCCATTCTTCTGCAAATGCTGACGACAATAAACCTGCTTATAGCGCAGGAAAAACAGTTTATCTCCGACTCTCCCATGCCGTCCGACGATAAGCAGACGGGACACAGAATTTTGTCTGAAATTTATAACGCGCTCAAAGAAAAAAGATTTAATTACGTCGATGCTCTCGTTGCCGGCTATAATTACTATATATTATACAATAATTCGATAAGCGCCAACATTCAGCTTTTGCTCGATTATATCCAAAGGTACGAGGAATCGCAATGAATTTATCCGAAAAAAAGATATCTTCTTCAACTGTCTATGACGGAAAAATAATTAAAGTTGAGGTTGACGACGTCGTCCTTCCAGACGGAAAAAAGTCAAAGCGCGAGTGTGTGCGCCACACGGGCGGCGCCGCCGTTCTGTTTGTAAAGGATGGCAATGTTGCCCTTGTAAAACAATTCCGCTACCTGTACGGCAAGGAGATATACGAAATTCCTGCCGGCAAACTCAATGCGGGCGAGGACGCCAAAGCCGCCGCCGAAAGGGAACTCGAAGAGGAAACGGGATATCGCGCGGCAAGCTCTTGTCACCTCATCGACATATATCCGACACCGGGCTATACCGACGAAATCATCCACATCTATTATGTAGACGATGCTGTTTTTGCGGGACAGAAGCTGGACGAGGGCGAATTTTTAAACTGCGTTTTCATGCCAGTTAAAAAAGTCGCAGAAATGATAGAAAGCGGACAAATAAACGATTCCAAGACAATTTGTGCAGTACTTCGATACATGCTGAAAAACAAATAAATCAGAGCGGACTGCCTGTGCAGTCCGCTCATTTTGTTTAATTATGCATTATTAATTGCGTAATAGCTGCCAGCGCCATCAGTTGCAACCGCAGTTGCAGCCGCAATTGCAGTTATTGTTGCCGCAGAACAAATTGCTGAGAGTTCCGTTTTTCCACATTGAGTATACGAGGGCGATGAGTATGGGGGTGCAGCTACCCGAAAGAACGCCTTCGAGTCCGTTTTCAGAACAACTTGCGGCTAAGAGCAAGAGAATGAGTATCCAAAGGCAGCTGTTGCAACCTCCGAACTGCGAAAAAATATTCATATGGTTCCTCCTGTGAATGTTCTGCAAGGCGGTATGTACAGAAAAAATTTTCTGCCTTGCAGTTTTCTCTATACTTAATAATATTTGAAAGCGCGAAAAAATGTTACATTACCTTTCAAACGCTTGCAAAAAAGCACTTTCAATGATATAATCTACAAATAAAGATTGATTAATCAAGGTACTTTCGGCGGATATTCTTTTGAAGTCCGACCGATTATAAGTATAATATATTTTTTTCTACGGATATTCATATTGAAATCCGATGGAGGTTTTATGGAAAAGGCAAAGCCTGTTTTTTTTAACGCAAAAAATATTGCGTATCTTGCGGTGCTCACCGCGCTCGTAATCGTCTTGCAGACATGCAGCGGTTTCTTCACTTTCGGCACGACGAGTTTAAGTTTTGTTCTCGTCCCGATCGTACTCGGCAGTATTCTGCTCGGCGTTGGGGCGGGCGCATTTCTCGGCGCGGTATTCGGTCTCGTCGTCATCTTCGACGCGGTGGGCGGATTAGACCCGTTCACAATAGTATTGCTCGGCGACAGCCCCGTTTTCACCGTGTTTCTGTGCCTTGCAAAGGGTATTGCCGCGGGAGTTGTTCCCGCTTTGCTGTATAAACTTATCTCGCGCAAGAGTAAGCGCGCCGCGGTAATCGCGGCGGCAGTCTCCGCACCGATAGCAAATACAGGGCTGTTCATTCTCGGCGGGCTCGTGCTCTCAGACGTTCTTTCTGCAAATTTTGTCGCCGACGGAACGACTGTTATCTACTTTCTCATAGTCGGCTGCGCAGGCGTCAACTTTTTAATTGAGTTTGCAATCAATCTCGTTCTTTCGCCCGCACTCTATACGGTAACTCGGGTCGTTGAAAAACAAATTTCAGTCCACTCCAAAAAGCGCGCTGCCGATAAGGCGCAATAAATTATTATGATTATTTGTCTCGACGTTGGAAATACCAACATAAAATATGCCCTATTTGAAGGCGACAGCCTTGTTTTAAGTTTCCGCGTAGCCACCGAGCACAAGAAAACTTCGGATGAATACGGCGGGCAGCTTATATCCATACTTAAAAATAACGGCGTATCTCCCGCCGCAATACGCGGGGGAATAATTTCGTCCGTCGTCCCGCCCCTCGATTTCACGTTGGAGCGCATGTGCGATACTTACCTCAAAATTAAGCCGCTCGTCGTCGCTTCAGGACTCAAAACGGGCATGAACCTTAAAGTTGATAACGCCAAAGAAGTCGGCGCCGACAGAGTGGTCAACAACGTCGCCGCTGTAAAAAAATACGGTGCACCCGCAATTGTCATAGATTTCGGAACGGCGACCACGTTTAACGTTATCGATGAAAAATGCCAGTTCCGCGGCGGTGTAATCGCGCCGGGCATCAAAGGTTCGCTCGACAGCCTTGTAAACGGCACGGCGAAGCTACCGAGAGTCGAGATAGAGCGCCCCGACAAAGTAATCGGCACAAATACCGTAACCAATATGCAGTCAGGCATTTTTTACGGATTTGCGGGACTCGTTGAATATATAGTCAAAAAAATTAAAAAGGAAATGAAAAGCGACGGGGTAAAGACGATAGCCACGGGCGGTTTTTCAGAAATAATTGCAAAAGAAATCTCTTGCATAGACTATGTGGATAAGCTGTTGACCCTTGAAGGGCTGAAATATTTATACGATTTAAATAGCGCGGAGAATTAAGGAGGTCTTGAATGAAAAAAGTCGGCGTAGCGATACTCGGACTGGGTGTGGTCGGCGGCGGTACCTATAAAATTTTAAAGGATCACCGCGAAATGTACCAGAAGAGCCAAAAAATAGATCTGACGGTTGAAGCGGTGCTCGAACGCAACAAGGAAAGGGCTTTAGCCCTCGGCGTGCCTGAGGAAAAGATAGCGGCGAACATTCAGGAAATTATTTCCAATCCCGACGTTGACATTGTTGTAGAAGTAATGGGAGGGGTAGAACCCGCAAAAACTTACGTTCTCGACTGTCTTCAAGCGGGAAAATCGGTTGTAACTTCCAACAAAGAGCTTTTCTGTAAGTACAATCACGAACTCGAAGTCGCAGCCAAAAAGAATCATTGCGGACTCTTTTACGAGGCGAGCTGCGTAGGCGGCGTTCCCGTTATCCGCGCCCTTCTCGACAATCTCCAAGGCAATAAAATTTTGTCAATGATGGGCATAATCAACGGCACCACCAACTATATTCTGACAAAAATGGCGGCGGAGGGGAGCGACTATAAAGAAGTATTGAAGGAAGCGCAAAAACTCGGCTATGCCGAAGCAAATCCCTCGGCAGACGTAGAAGGGTATGACGCAACTTATAAACTTTCGATACTTTCCAGCCTTGCCTTCCACACAAAAATTCCCTACACAAAAATTTACAGGGAGGGCATAACCGACATATCCGTCGCCGACATCGAATACGGTAAAAAATTCGGCTACGTCCTTAAACTGCTTGCCATCGGCAAAAACAGCGACAACGGCATAGAAGTTAGGGTTCACCCCTCGTTCATAAAGAATACCCATCCGCTCGCCAGCGTAAACGACAGCTACAACGCCGTTTACATCACCGGCGACTGCGTGGAGGACGTTATGCTCTACGGCAGGGGCGCGGGCGCGCTTCCCACGGGCAGCGCAATCGTCGGCGACATCATCTATTGCGCCACGCACAGCAATTACCAGTATTCTACTTTCAAAAATACAGAGGATGCCGCCCCCGGCACTAAATTCGTTGAAAATTTTGAAAGCGCATATTACATCCGCATGAATGCAACCGATAAACCCGGCGTTCTCGCAAAAGTGTCGTCGGTGTTTGCAAAATGCAAAATCTCTGTCGCACAGATGTCGCAGGAGAGGGAGCCCGTCGGAGAAGACGGCACCGTTCCGCTCATTTTCATAACCCACGTCACCCGCGAGCATAATGTTAAAAAAGCCGTTCAGATGATTTCCGAAAGTCAGGAAGTGGCAAAGATTGCCGCCGTCATCAGGGTAGTTTCATAAATTATCGCAAAAACTTAACTCTCCCGCGAAACGCATGTTTCGCGGGAGAGTTTGTTATTATATCTGCCTACATTTTCTATATAACTAAAACATAATAATTTTTTCTGCGTATTTAAGCCACGGCTTAACTTGCAAAGTATAGGGGGCTATACTTCTGAATAAGAGTTATAAAAGTTGATAATACCTTCAAACAGTTCTGCATTTAGTCTATTGCAATAAATATTACTGTCAAGGTGTTCATTATAATATGCCGCTCGTTCCTCGCGTGGGGGAGAGCCGCTGAAATAATTGTTCATTACCTCTGTAAATTCGTTAATATAATTTATATATGCGTCTGAGTAAAGTATATTGGTGTGTCCTCGGTCGTCATATTTTGTAAAAGCAAATCGAGAGTCGTCGGAGTATTGTTCGTAATACACATCATAACCATATCCGATAGGTACGGTTGTGTCATAGCTACTGTGTGCAATAAAAACGCCGCACTCAAAACTGGCAAAACCTGAGAGCGCAGTTACCGACGAGTAATCGCCACACTTTAAACTTTCAATCGAATTGACGTATGGCATCATAAAGTTAATAAAACCGCCTACCATCAACTCACCCTGTGCGCGAATGAGGTCGCCCGATTGATTAAAGCCTGCAATCGAAGCGATTGCTTTTACTTCGGGGTGATAACTGAGTACTGCGCTCACGCAGTAACCGCCCCAACTATGTCCCCACAGCATGACGGGTAAGTCGCTAAGTTTATCTATTGACTGAACAAAATCGATTGCAAAATCTAAATCGGCAACACCTTGAGGAATACCGTTTATGCCGTCGCCATCGCTCTCGTCATTGCCCGTAGAGTCATAAGCAAATACATCATAACCGTTTTGCGTAAAATAATAAGCAACATCCATATAAGTGTTATGACCACCGCCAAGCCCGTGTGCCATTACAATGACCGCTTTACTATCGGAATCATCTGAATAATAATGGTAGCCGACAAGTTTTTGGTTGTTGTTTGAGGTGAATTCATATCTGTCAGCATTAAGCCAGTCAAAATCCTCAATGTAAAATTTAAGATAGTCTGTCGTCTGGTATCTTACTCCAAATACGCTATTGTATAAAATTGCACCGATAGTGTACGGAGCAATGAGGAATATAATTAATAGTAACAAGGCAGTCTCTACCGAAACTATAATTATCTTCTTTTTTGTTTTCTTTTTCAAGGCTATGTCGCCACCTTATTAGGAAAGTTTACGGAAATATTATCTCATAATTCGAGTGTGATTACAAGTATTTTACTTCAAAAACAAAAATAATCCGAACGCTCCGCCGACTAAAATCGGTTTCAGGTTCGGATTATACCTTTTGGCGCACACGATTCGATATGCGCCACTGTTTTTACTTTGTAAAATCAATAAGAGAAGAGGATTTGCGCTTGAGCGCGGCGCACGATTGACAGTAGTACAGGTAAATTAATAGAGTTTTCGACGTGTCTACACGGAGAAAACTCCTATTTAAAGCAAACTTGCAAAGGCGTGCAACTCTGCGCAAGCAGTGGCTTGCCAACGTAAAGTTTGCTTTCGCGCAGAGCGCACAAATCAATTCCATTGTCTCGCGCAAAACTATAGATTTTGCGCGAAGGAAGGCGCAACAAGCGTAAAAGAAAAGAAGGCAACTTTCAGTTACCTTCTTTCAAAGCGCGCTTTGTTGCGCCGCTGGCGCGGAGAAGAGGATTTGAACCTCGTCCAACACCGATTTTTAGAGCTTTTCAACGGTATTTTACCGCTGGGAGGCTCTTTTTTTATGTTTTTAAAAGTGCGACTTGAAAATGTGCAGCTGATTGAGGGGGTATAGCGGGGGTATTAGTATTTCAGCTTGGCGCCTTCGCGGAGCAGAAAGTCGTCCGAAAGGTCGGTGTAAGCCTCTTTCAGCTTGCCGATAGAGTTACCCATAAACACGCCGATAGCCGTTTCATTGACGCCGCACTCGGTACAGCGCGTCTGAAAGGTCGTGCGCATATCGTACAGCTTGTGGTTCGGCAACACCTTTTTCAGCCGAATATCCAATACGCGGTCGGTAGGGAACGTAGATACGTCTATGACCTCCGCGTCGGCGATATAAGGCGCAAGCATAGGCGACACGGGAATTCGCTTATGCTCAATCTTTCCGCCCTTACGCTTGCTGTTTACGGCTTTTATGAAGTCCTCTTCGAGCGTCACGGTGTAAAGCTCGTTCGGGCGCAGACCACAGTAGAGCATAAGCGCAAAGGGGAGCTGACACGGCTCACCCGCATACGCGGAGAGCAGGCGCGTTTCTTCGTCCTTCGTGAACGCCGTACCGTGTTTGCGCTCGTGTTGCCTGTGATAGCACATTCCGAGCGGGTTCAGCCGCAGCACGCCGTGATTGACCGCGCTTTTGAATATCTGATTTAACAGGCTGTAAACCTCGTCAGCCGTTTTAGGAATACGCTCCAACCCGTCCAACAGCGATTGGAGCATTACGGGCGTGACCTTGGCGAGAGGGATATTTTTCAGGGACGGCTTGACGTAGGTATTGAAAATGCGCTGGCCATAGGCGTATGTAGCGTCACAGACCTTACGCGCGTGGAAGTTTTCAAACCAATACTGTGCAAAGTCAAGGAATTTGGTCGGGATATGCTGCGCATTGTCCCGCTCGGATACAGCGGCTTTTATCTTCTCGGTGAATTTTTCTTTTGCTTTTTCAAGCGTAGTGGCGGATGCCGAGATATTATAACCGTCGCCACGGAAGCGTATTTCGTAGGAGCAGTTATAACGACCGCCTGACCGCCGCCGAACGTAAGCCGTACAGCCTTGCGCTCGGAATACTTTTCTAAATGAGGATGGCATTTTGGCAATCTCCTTTTCGGTGAATTTTAAATTGCCTTCCTCAAAATCTTCTGTCAGTTCATTTTTGACGGGCGCAGGGAATTCAAGCACCCTTTCATTGGCGCCGCCCTTCACAAAGAACAGGCGGCTCCGCTGTTCGGCGTCCTCAACTTCAAGCGCGTTGAGCAGGTCGAAAGCGTCCTGCGCTATCTTTTAGAAAGTGCCTTAATTACGTTTTTATCCATTTGCAAATCTCCTTATAATTTAGATTTTTTATCCGTGTAATACTGCCGCTCTTCCGGAAGCATTTCTTTTTCATAGACGGCGAGCCGCGAGAGTTCAGCCCTGCCGCGATTTTGCGATTGCTTGAACTCCTTTTCGACCTTCTCAAAAAATCTATCTGCAAAAGCCTTGAAATATTTTACGCGCAGTTTTTCAAAATTTGCAAGTTCATTCTTTGGGTTGTTGACAAGTCGCGGATAATGCTTTTGGATTACTATTTTACCGTTCAGATTAGTTTCAGCCTCCGCCGCACTTTCAAAAAAGACTTTTGGTGTATGTGTTTTTGCCATCTTTTCTGTACAAGCGGGAACAATATTATTGGCCACAATAACATAGTCTTTCGCGTTGCTGAAAATTATATCTTCGGGGTAATCTTTGGCATATTTAGCGTTGTCGCCGTACAGTACCTTATAGAGATTTCCGCTACTCTTTATAGGGTGGTTTTTCCTTCGCCTGAAAAGCCACCGCAGGATAAAGTAAGGGATAGTAAATTCAAAAAAGAAAATAATTAGCGTCCATTTAACTGTCTTACCGAGGCAGTTTTTTTTATTGTTATTACTCACGATACACCCCGCTTGACCGTCTGTTCGGCGAGGTTCTCAACAATGCCGATTACGTTATCCTGCATAGCGGGAACGAGCTTATCAAAAGCAGATAGCAGCCGCCGCTGTTTATCAGAAAGTGGAGTTGCTTCGTGGTACTCTTTTTCGCTACCTAAGCCCAACGCCTGTTCAATAGCACAAAGCGTATCAATGCGAGGATTTGCGGTATGCCCCGAAAAAATATCGTCAACTGTACGCTTAGGGACACCCGACATATCAGATATTTGTTGAAGTGTCAGTCTCTGTTCTTTTTTTGCCTTTTTGAGTAGTGCCAAGTCCATAACATTCCTCCTGTGATTTGATTATAAAAAAAATCACGAAAGATTGCAATTTTTTTCGCAAAAAAACTTGACAAAACGCAAAATATCGTTATAATTGAATTCAGAAAACACGGTTAACCGTGATTTTGAGGAGGACGACAAAATGACAAACAACGCAGACAGGAGCTCGACGCAATCGCAACCGAGCTTGAAGGAATAAAGGAAAGGCTCGAAGCCCTCCGCGATGAAGAGCAGGACTATTACGATAATATGCCTGAAAGCTTCCAAGGCGGTGAACGCGGGGAAAGAGCCGAAGAGGCAATCGACAGTATGGATGAAGCCGTAAGCTCTATCGAAGATGCTATATCAAGTATAGAGGAGGCAAAAGAATAGTAATGCCCGACGACATTCAAGCCCCGTGGGTAGGGCTATGTGAAGAAGATTACGACGAGGCTTGCGGCTATACCTATGACGAAGGTTACGCCGATTATCAGAGCGAGCAGGCAGACATACAGTGGGAGCTGGAACAGGAAGCTGCCGCATACGACGAATTACAGGAGGAACAACAATGACGAAACAGGAGTTCGAGGAACGCGCAGGAATTAAGGTCAGCGACTCACAGTACAAAAAAATCGAAACGGTGTATGCCTTTCACCCGTCCATAGACGAGGTGGCGGGCAAAGACCAAATCGCATACCTCTACAAGACTTTCGGAATGCGTATCATTTTGGATATGCTTCCGACGGCGGAAGAAGCCGCGAAGCTCGAAAGCCTTATAAAGCAAAAACAGAGCGAGCTCGCCGAGGCAACCGCAAAGCTGGCAAATTTAAAATGGGGAGCGGATATTTATGAATAACTACGGGAAATGGCAGGTAATCAGTAACTTCTTTAACGGCGAACGGCAGTATATCGCGGCTCGGCGTATTAACAAAGATGAGGTGGAGCACTCCGGCAACTTTGAATTTCGCGGGTGTTATAGCTCGAATGAAAACGAGGTAATAAAGAAAGTAGCAATATTGAACGCGAAGGAGAAGGAAGCCCGTCAGCTTGCTTATTTCAAAGAAAACAGCACATACGTGTTGTATGCGTTCTGCAATAAATACAAGTATTTTACAGGCGGCACAATAAAGCAATACGAAATGTTCTTCGACCGTGCGAAGAATGCGCCCGAAGAAATAACACGCGAACAGTACTTAAGGGAACTGGCGGCAATCCTTTGGATATGCACAGACGGTACAGACAGTGTAGATACGATACGTAAAACTTTATTAGCCGAGTATCTGCACGTAACAGCACCAATAGAATAGTCGGTCTGACGATGGCGGGCTGGTCACCCGCCGAAACGCCCACGGGCGTCACCGAAAACCAAAAGGAGGACATTTATGGACAAAAAAGCAACAATCACAATCGACGTGCCTAATCAACCGCAACAGCAATTCGAGAGCGAGAATTTCGTTCTCATAGCGAAAAGAGCCGAAGGCTGCAAAAACACAATCTACATAAACGGCAACACAATAACGGTCTTAAACATTGTATGCGCGATGGACGACGCACGAAAGAAAATTCTTAACTACATAGCCGAAGGTTTGGGGGGGGCGAAGAGTGACGGCAATTAAAATTACAGGCACAGCCAAAGAAGTGAGCTTCACGCTCCAACATATGGCGGCGTGGTTCGGCGGAAAGACTGCCGTGGCGAGCGTACCGCCAAAATCATTGAAGGCGTTTCAAAGTAAATTCTATCGAAAGGAGGTAACCACCAATGGAAACACCCGTTATTAACGAAGAGCTGGCGCGCAGAGCCAAAGACTCGTACAGCCTTTTCGGGTACACCGAGGGCGAGGCGACGAGCCGCTACAACAGCCTTTTCGCACGGTTTGACAGCGCAGTGACCGCGTTAGTAAAGCAGCTCAAAGAGCCGATGACCGATGCGCAGGCGGAGGTAGTAAGCTACTATACAGACCGTTACCGCGTCAAGCTCGCGGCGGCGATTAACCGCCAAAACTCTATACTGACGCAATGCCCGTCAATACTCGTTGCGGGAGGCTCAAACTTCCCCGTTGCCAAGAAGGAAAAGCAGAACAGGGCAATGGATAAGTTTTACGCCGAGTGCGGCGAGCTGTTCAGTCCGGACGAGTGCTACTACTTCAAGCGCATTAGCGCGGTACTGACGAACAACACCATTTACAGCGACGATGAGTTGGCAATCGTCAAGCTCCAAAAGAAACTCGACACCGAGGTAGCGGCGCACGAACGAATGGTCAGCCAAAACGCCTATTGGCGTAAGCACAAAACCATGGTCGGCTATGAGGGGCTCAAAGATGAAGCGGCGAGAGCCCTTGACGAGGCAATCAACAAAAGCCCCGAATACGCCCGCGTACCCGCTCCCGCATTCGCAATCAGTAATAGTTCGGCGAGGATACGACAGATAAAGGGACGCATCGCCGAGCTGGAACGCCTGAAAGCGAACGCAGCGGCGGTACCTGAAAGCAAGTATCCGACAGTTGACGGCGTGACGGTGACGGAGAACTCGGAGCGGATGAGAATACAACTCAAATTCGAGAGCATCCCCGACGAGCAGACGCGGTCCCTACTCAAATCACACGGCTTCCGCTGGGCGCCGAGCGAGGGAGCGTGGCAAAGGCAGCTCACCGACAACGGAATTTACGCGGCAAAGACCGTGTTAAGGCAATTAAGCCAAAGCAAGAAGGAAGAATAACAGAATGGCAAAGAACAAGCAGCTGGTAAGTAAACTTACGATAATGCGCGTATCTCGCGGCTTTTCGCAGGGCGAACTTGCCGAAGCCTGCGGAGTAGACCGCTCTACCTTATCGCTCTACGAACACGGAAAGCGAAAGATGGGGCTGGAAAACGCAACCAAGATAGCACGGGCATTACGTTGCCCCGTAGAAAGTATTTCGGGCTTCGTTAGCACCGCGAGAAATACGGTTACAAAGCCTTGAACCACCGCAGGCGGACAAGTTCCTGCCGACAACCAAAAACAGCCCGCAGATGGCGAATTTCGAGCTTAAACGAAGTCTAAACCAAACAATAACCTAAATTAAGCACTCAATAACCAAATTTAAGGAGGTAAAACCAAAATGTATCATATCAATAACGAAACCTACGGCACCGTAGAATTTTATAAGCGCGAAGCAGAAATCGCGTACACGCGATACAGAATGATTGCTCACGCGGCATTAATAGGCTTAAATCATATCTCAACTGACGAACCCCTTTCGGCAGAGGCGCTCTCCGCAATAAGTACCGACTGTGAACAGGTATTGCTTGCGCGTTCAGAGTACAACGACGCGACAGAAAGGCTCGCACAAGAGGAGGCGAAGCAAGCAAGGCTGGCGAACGCAGCGGCAGCGGAGGACGGCAATGGCTAAACTGTATCAACTCAAAGCACAGTACGAGGACGCGCTCAACGCGCTCATCGCTTCGGCAGACGAAGAAACGGGCGAGGTCGATTTAGATATTGCCGCAATGCTTGACAAAATCGAGGGCGAGCTGGTCGAGAAAGCACAGTCGACGGCGGCAATCTACAAAACACTCAACAACAACAGCGCGATTATCGACGGCGAAATCAAGCGGTTACAGTCGCTTAAAAAGCGTTACGACACCACGGCGGACAAAGTCAAGAATTACCTTGCGTATAGCCTTTTAAACGGCAACACGGAGCGGATAGACGGCATAATTGCAACAATTTCATTCCGCAAGAGCGAGGAAGTCGTCATTGACGACGCAGACATTTTACCCCGCGATTGCGTCAGAGTTAAGATGGAAACTGCGCCTGACAAAGTCGCAATCAAAAAAGCAATCAAGGCGGGTACCGATATTCCGGGCGCTCACCTTGAAACCAAACAGAACATTCAAATCAAGTGAGGAACTATCCATGAAAAAAATCACAGACAAGCAAGAACTACCAATCATGATGAGCGCGGAAGATTTACAGGCTATTGGGTTTTCTCGTCCAATGGTCTATAAACTTTTGTGTAGGGCGGACGTGCCCGTAGTGAGGATAGGTAAACGTAAATTTGTAGAGCGTGACAAGTTTTTCGATTGGTTGGAAGCACTGTCACAGAATAACGAAGATTAACCATTAAGATAGGAGGAATATTAATGGAAGAAAAAACCGTAGTGCAAAACCTTGAATATTACGAGCTTGCTCGTCCTGTCCCCAAGGAAGCGCAGAAAACCATACAGGCTGGCCGCCTCAAAGGGATGACGGATGTCAACCCTATGTGGCGAATTAAGAAGATGACCGAAATGTTCGGTCCCTGCGGTCAGAAATGGGGCATAGACGACGAAAAGGTCATTCGCTGGACAGACGACGGTCCCGACGGTACAAGGCTTGCGAACGTGCAAATCAGCGTTCGTATCAGATACCCTGACGGCTCCTCCGAGCCCATCGTAGGTATTGGCGGCGCGTACCTCATAGCAAAAGAAAAAGAGGGGCTGCGACTTGATGACGAGGCATGGAAAAAGGCATACACGGATGCGCAGTCAACCGCGTTCAAGCTGATAGGTGTAGCCGCTGATATATACTTTGCAAAGGATACCACCAAATACACGTCGGCAAGCGATTACGCGGAGGACAAGCCAAAGAGAACTTCGGTTAAACCCGCCGCTGCACTGTCACCGCAGATACAGGTGCTTGCGGACATTGTCGCAGACCTCGGCTATGATTTAGAGGACGTGCGCGCGATATGCCAAAGCAAGCTGGGCACAACAGATATTGAAACGCTCTCCAAAGAGAACTACGAGCGTCTGAAAAACTATCTCATAAGATTAGTAGAAAAGACCAAACAGGAAGCGTTCGCCAATTAAGGCAAATCAACACCGCCGAGCGGCGGCAAGGGTAATTCAAAATGGCGTTAATACGCATACATAAGACCGACAATTACACGGTCATGTGCAACAACCACCTGCGCGAAAAGCAAATGAGCTTGAAAGCGATGGGGCTTATGTCGCTAATGCTGTCACTCCCCGATAATTGGGAGTACTCAATATCGGGGCTGACAAAGTTAGCGAGGGACGGCAAAGATAGCGTAATGAACGCTCTGACGGAGCTGGAGCATTTCGGCTATCTGAAAAGGACAAGACGGTACGATGAGCGCGGCAGGTTCGCGGGCTACGACTACGACATATTCGAGCAACCACAAGCAGTCACACCATATTCGGAAAACCCGAATACGGATAAACCATATTCGGGAAAACCGAACACGGAAAACCCGCCACAACTAAATACTTATACACAAAGTACTAATAAACAAAGTACTGATATTAAGAAAGAAAGTAAGAAAGAAGGAAGGGAGGAAGATATAACAAACGCGCGTGAGAGCTACGACGACATTGTGGCAAAGCACGGCATTGTTGACGATGAGGAGCGGGCAGCTGTTTTTGAGCTTGTGCGAGCTTGTCAGCTGAACGGGCAAAAATTCACCAACGACAAACTGGAACGCAACCTCGTTAATATTCTGACTTACCCGACAAAGGCGGAGCGAGTCACGGCAATCTATCAGACGATAGACAGCGGGGCGGGGATAGTAAAGCCCAAGCCTGACCTGCACTATGACGTTCTCGGCATAAAAAGCGCGAACAGGCAGCGGAGGTACGAGGACATTATCAACGACTGCGTTTATGGCCTTGATGACCGCGTTAAATCGGCTCTGTGGGACTTTATCGCATACAGGCAGGCAAACGGCAAGATAATGACGAACGAGGCGTTAGCGAGCCTTTGTGCGAAGCTCAATCGCCTTTTCAGACCTTCCGACACGGACGGTAAAGTCAAAGCATTACAGAATGCTATCCGCGGCGGTTACTCCGACATTAAGGACGGCGAGGACTGGATAGCGCAGGCGGTACGAGAAGGAAAGGAGCAGGGCAAAGAACTATTCGCGGAGGGCGTGGAATGAGTGAAAATTACTTCGTAATCAACACGCAGCTCCCGTCCCTCAACGAATATCAGAACGTGTGCAGGCGCAACCGCTTCGCAGCGGCGAGGTTCAAAAAAGAATACGAGGAAGCCATAGAATGGGCTATCCTTAAAGGCAAAAACAGCGGTACGCTCCGCCGCATAACGGCGTACCCCGTGGAACTCGATATTGAGTGGCACGAAAAGGACAGGCGGCGTGACGTCGATAATATCAAGAGCGCGGCAAAATTCATCCTCGACGGCATGACAAAAGTCAGGCTGATAAAGGACGACAGCCGCAAGTACATTGCGCAGATCCACGACACCGTAGTGGACGACAAAAAGACATTCGTAATCGTCCGAATAAAGGACGGCAACAACCAACAATTAACTCTGGAGGAGGAACAATGAACAAGGTGTTTTTAATCGGCAACCTCACCCGTGACCCCGAACTGACGGAAACGTCGGCTGGGATGCAGGTTTGCAGATTTACAATCGCGGTCAACCGCAACTACACGCAGGGCGGCGAACGTCAGACGGACTTTTTCAACTGCACCGCATGGCGCGGCACGGCGGAGAACGTGGCGAGGTACTGTCAGAAAGGCAGCAAGGTAGCAGTAAGCGGCTCGGTGGAGCTGCGCAGCTACGAGAACAGCAACGGCGAGCAGGTCCGCACGGTCAATATCAACTGCGCGGACATAGAATTCCTTACGCCCAAGCGCGAGGATGACGACCGCGAGCAAATGCAGATGCCCGCCACGCAGGGAGCGGGAAGCCGCAACGGGCGACCGAAACCGCAGTTGCAGTCGTTCGATGACGACGGCGACATTCCGTTCTGATAGGTGCAGTTATGGAGTGGAAGCAGGCGGGGAAACGCTCGTGGATAGCGGGCGGGAATAAAGGGCAATTCGTAATAGAGCAATGCGGCGGGGTGTTCTGGGCGAGATACGCCGCGACCGCTATGCTGGTAAAGTTCAGCCCGAAAAAGAAACTTAAAGACGCAAAAGCCCAATGCGAGCATAGCGAGTACTGGGAAACCCTTAACCAAAATCAACGGAGGAATACCAAATGAAAGCGATAGTAAACAAAACAGACCTCACATTCGCCGTGAACGCAGCGGAAAAGGCGCTCGGCAAAAGCAGCATCAGCGAGGACTACGCAAACATATCAATGAGCGCGGAGGGAACAACCCTGACGCTGTATGCAAGCAACGGCGAAGTGACCATTACGGCGAAAGCCAACGCCGAAATAACAGAGGACGGCTCGGCAGCTATCAACGGCGCAATACTTTCAGCCGCGCTCAAGAAAATTACGGCGGAGGAGATAACCGTTGAAACCCAAAAGGCGAGAATAGTATTGTCATACAATGACGGCATGATTGCCCTCCCGCTTTTGCAGGTAGACGAAGGGTTGATAAGCCGCGGCGGGAAGTACGAAACGGCTATCACGATGAACGCGACAAAGTTCGCCGGGCTGGCCGGATGCTTAAAGACCTTTGTTGCCGCAGACGAAACACGCAAGATCTTACGCGGGATAAACTTCTCGACCGAGGGTGACAAGCTCACCGCCGTTGCGAGTGATGCAATGCGCGTGACAAGGATTGTGCAGACAGCAGAAACGGGCGGTGCAGACTTCAATATCACAGTTCCGGCAACGGCTTTAAATATCGTCTGTCAGCTGATGGATAAAAGCACGGACACAATCAGCCTTATGTTATCCGAGAAGCGTAACACGCTCCGCGTCGCCAATGAAGTCATAACCATTACCACCGTACTCTACAACGAGAATTACCCTATCAAGCTCGAAAAGATATTGCCGAAAGAAACAGAGAGCATAGTCAAGGTAAATAAAGATGCGCTGGCACAGTCTGTGAGCCGCGCTGACGTCGTGGCTGACAGAAATAATACAGTGATACTTGACTTCTCTAACCCGAACGAACTCACCGTAACGGCGAACAGCGAAAGCGGCAAAATGACGGATATACTCAAAGCTTGCATAGATGGCGAATGGGGCAAAATAGCAGTCAGCTGTAAATATATCAGCGACATGCTCAAATACCACGACGGCGACACCGTAGAACTGAATGTTGCAGGTTCGCGCCGTCCGCTGGTAGTGTATAACGGCAATGCGACATTCGTTATTGTACCGATAAAAATAGATTAACCGCAGGAGGTACAACAAATGGCAGTAGCATTAAATCTTACCGCGCACACGGACGAGCAGAGAGAAATTTTAGAGTATCTCAAAGAAAGTGCATCGCCCGTCCTCGCCGAGAAAATTAATAACGGTATCAGAGCCACAGAAACAGACGCTGACGGTACCCACGAAGTTATAAGGCGCAAAGACCTTGACGACTGCTGGTCGTTCATTGTAGGAGAAGCAAAGAAGCATCTAAACGGCAGAAACGGCGGAATAGCCAACGCAACAGTATACGGCTGGGCAGTTCACTATTTTGAGGAGGACAGCATAGAGGGCGGCAAGCTCTACAACACCGACGGCTCATTGTTCGTCAGCAAGCCGCTTGAAAAACCCAAGAAGAACAAGGGCGAAGCAAAGCAGGGTGCAGCAGTTCCTGAAACGCCCTCAAAAGCCCAAAAGGTCAAAGCCGAGGAAGCACCCGCAAAAGAAATATCAAAGCAAACAGCGAAGCCTGCCAACAAGAAGGCGGCAACAAAGCCCGCACCCAAGAAGTTAAGCGGGCAGATGAGCTTGTTTGACCTTATGGGCGAGGAGGCAAAGTGATGACTGAACTTGAATTTGCAGAGAACTTTCCGGTCGATGAAACTATCCCAGCGTCCATACTAAGCAAAATCATAAACAAGGAACTCATACTGTTCTCTTGGGCTATGAAGCGCTGGAGATATTACCCTTACTACGAACTCCAACACGGGATGCTGGCGATAGCCACCGTAGGGGTAAAGAGCAAGAAAAACAGGCACGGAGATATTACGGGCAGATACATAAAGAAATTCACGGTCCACCTCATTGGTCGGGAGTACGCTTATATACGCGATATTGATTACAAAGGCATGGCGGGCTACCTGCCTGTGTTCGGCGGGCGACAGAAGCATAGGGGAGAGAGCAATATCGTTAATGACTACATGCGGGAAGGCTGGTGCAATGTTCACAGCAACCTTTTCAGGCTGTACAATAACGGCGATATTCTCAACCCCGAATTTTTGAAAACCCTGGACGCGTTCAAATACTGCGCTTTTGACGGAACAACGGATGCGTTCGACTATCTGTCTGCATATACCGTTTGCCCGCAGATGGAACTTATTTCAAAGCTGCTTACCTCGAACTACGCGGCGAGCGTACGCATAATAAAGAAAGTGACCAAGGATAAGAAATTTATACAGTGGCTCAAAGCGAACAGGGACGAGATAATCAAGACTACGCCAAAAATTCCCGACCTTATCAAGGCGTATAACAGGAAATGGTCAATCAGCCGAGCGAGGCTGGACTCTGAATACAAAACGTATTTTAAAGGTTATTCAAAGCCAGAGACAGGCACGGAGGATACATTCTTGCGTGAGCATTCGCCGCTGCAATGGCTTTATAGCCATGCTGACGAGCTTATGCGGGACAGACTTATTGAATATCTTGCGCGTAACATTATCAATGTCCGAAGTTACAGCGACTATATAAAAGCGATAGATGCGCTCAAGCTCGATTTGGATGATACAAAAAATCTATTCCCGATGGATTACAAGTATTGGCATGACATACGAATGGATCAGTACGCGTCCAAGAAAGCCGAAATCGATAAGGAGAAAGCGGCTGCCCTCGATGCAAAGATTAAAGCAGTAGTCGATAGGTATCAGACACTCGCAGGAAAAGAGATTGGCGGGCTGGTAGTTTTCGCGGCGGTATGCAAAAAAGACCTTATCCGCGAGGGTGAGTTCCTCCATCACTGCGTTGGCCGCATGAACTACGACCAACGTATTATCCGAGGTGAATCGCTCATATTTTTTGTACGTCATGCGTCGGAACCCGATAGACCTTTTGTCACGGTGGAATTTTCATTAAATCTCGGCAAAGTAATGCAATGCTACGGCGACCACGACAGCCGCCCCGATAACGACACATTGCATTTTGTCTACGACGAATGGCAGCCGAGAGCGAAACGCGAACTCGACAAGATAAAGCGGCAAGCCGCGAAAATTGCGGCAGCGGCTGTATGAGGAGGTAGCAGACGAATGATAACGACAGCATTAATCATAATCGCTTGGACAGCAGGACTGCCGCTCTGGGCTTCGGTAACAATAACGGTCTTGGCGGGTGTTCGCGTCGGAATAAAAGGTCTGCACGCTACCGTGAAAATACTCCACGCATACGAAAGCGACATGGAGAAAAGGGGGCGCACGTAATGACGAGAGAAGAAGTAATCAAGGCTACACAATGCTGCTATGGCCACCGTTGCGGCGATTGCCCGTTACAACCTAACGACGATTGCCGCACTGTCCTCTTGGCCGCGACTGTCGAATGCTTACAGAGCAGAAAGACACCAACGGCGTTGAGCCGCGAACTACGCGAAGAGAATATCTCACTCCGGCACAAACTCAAAGCGGCGCAGAAGCAACTGACCGAGGCAAACACGCTCATCAGAGCGAACGACCATACAATACGAGTTCTAAAATCTGAAATCAGGGAGGTACAACAATGAACACAGACAGCAAGCAAAGAGCAGCGACCTTCGAGTTAGCATTAGAATATGCGGTCAGGCGGATGATTGAAATTGACGCTCTGTGCCACGGCACAAACTATTGCCCTGGATGCCGCGATAAACACCTCGACATCGAGGAAGCTGTAGAATGCGCTAAATCTCATTTTCTTTTTGAAGCCAAAAGGGCGTTGAACAAAAAAAATCTTGTAGAGCGTCAAGGAGAAGTCATTTCAGATGAACCTAATTCTTGACGAAGTTTACAGAGAAGTCGAGCGAGTGCGAATTGAAATCGAGTACCAAAATAAAGACGGCGACTATGTAATGAACTCGACGGAATTTGTAAGCGAATTTACGATAGGAAGTCTTTCGCAACTTTATGAAAATTGGGGATTAGACATGAAAGATATTGTCGAGACCGAGGCAGACAAGGCGGACTCGAAAGCAGCGGAGGAGGATAAGGAAAGATGACTGACGCGGAAATGATAAAAGCAATGGAAATATGCGTAAGTCCTGGAATGCCTTGCGACGATTGTCCTCTTGTAGAGCAAAGCGATTGCGATGAAATTAGCCGACAATACTTTTATAAGCGTTTTAAGGAACTCAAAGCTGAAAACGCCGCCCTGCACAAGAGGTTGGAAAAGGCGGTGGAGTTGCCTAAACCTTTTATCGAGCAGGATAGAGATGGGTATTACCGTGTTTACGGTTCGAGAATTAGCATAATTCGCTACGATAAGCAATACGGCATTTACGCTACTTTTGAAGCCGCCAACGCACGGCTGAAAGAACTGCAAGGAGGGGAAGAATGAAAGTATCAAAGCGAGTACAAGGGCGCGTCGGGCTTATTCTTAAAGACATAAACAGTCCGTTTTTTACGGACGAAGAGAAAGGCGAAGCCTTACGGCATATTTTAGGCCTCGAATCCCATAACGGCGTGCCAAAAGAAAAAATTCTCGAATGGTGCGATTGGCTGTGGAAACAAGTTTTTACGGTAAAGGAAGGCTGGGAATGAAAAAGATTTTACTTTCAGTCCACCCTAAGTGGTGCAAGATGATTTTTAACGGTAAAAAAACAATCGAAGTAAGGCGGAATCGCCCGAAGCTGGAACCGCCGTTTGAGGTGCTGGTGTACGAAACGAAAGGTCAATTTATTAAGTCCGTAAAGGGTGCCTGTACAACATACGGCTACGGGCGGGGTAAGGTTATCGGCTCATTTATCTGCGATAAGATTGATGTGTTTGATAGCGAATGGTCGGAATATGCATATGCATGTGCCCCAACGGATATTCCATGCACTATGCCAATGAGTGAAGAAAAGGCTATCAAAATTTGTAAAGAAAAAGGGAGCATGACACTCGAAGATATTATTGATTACTTCGGGGACGAAGAATGGAGAGCATATTTTTGGCACATAACCGAACCAAAGCTGTTTGATAAGCCGAAGGAGCTATCTGAATTTTATATACCTTGTAAATGGTACGAAAAGGGCAACGGTTGCCCCGAAGATTGCGGCTTTTTCAAGCTCGACGGTTGCACGATTGACCGCACAGACGACTTTTGCGAGGGTAAAAGACCGCTCACGCGCCCGCCGCAGTCGTGGTGCTATGTGGAGGTGGAATAGTGTTTTACCAAGACGCAGAGCCTGGGAAGATTATGCAAACTATGTATGATAATTTAATTTCCGAGCATTACCGAGAGCGGCTGGAAGAATTCCTTACCGAGCAGGAGGGAACGCACGAAAAGCGTGTGAGCAGGTTGGCGGAGGGGTGGACGCATGAAACAGTCGTTACGAAAACTTAAAAGGCAATTCAGGCGACAGCTTAAGGCAACAATAAAGCTGCTAAAACTTCTAACTTGGCTGTCGGACAACTGCACCCCTTCACGGGAGCTTTACGCCGCGATGCTGGTCGTATCGCATAAGGCAGAACAGGAAGTAGAGCAGCGCAGAGTTCAGCTGAAAAGCAAATTGCACGAGGAGATGAAAAATCGTGAAAACAGGAAAAAAGACAAAAAGGCGCGTCTGCGTTAACTACGCGAAGCCTTGCCGCTATGCAGGGCATTGCGACAACTGCCGCAATCGGTACATTAAAAGCACTTACGCAAACGGCGAGCCAAGCCGAATAGTAGGCTGTAAGCTGGGGTACGACACCGAAGGCGACCACAGCAAATGTTTCGATTGCGCATCGGAAAAGCCCACTTGCAAAATCGGAATTGATTAAAGGAGGCGACCAATGGAAGAAAAGAGCGCAAGGACAAGGATAGACTGCAATAGTTATAACGCTTGCATTGAAATCGGGCAAAAGCTCCTTGAACAGGGCTACGCGGTGAGCATCCGCAAGGAAAAGCCCCCCACCAAGTCCAAAAATATCTTTTTCATTGAAATATGGCGGGAGCAGTAAAGCTACGCCGACAGCAGAGAAGGCAGGAAATAGGCACGGCAAAACGCTGATGCCTATTCGCCGTGTTTTGACTACTGCAAATTAAACGGGAGCCTGCAACGGTGACTGACACGGAAAAGCGGAAAGTTCTCAACGCTCTTTATTCTTACCACACATACAAAAACATTCTGCGCACGTCGACCGCCGACGGCGCTACTATCATTTACGCCGAGCGGGCGCGCTTCATCAAAATGAACCGCGCCGAGATGGAAAAGTCCATCAAGGTGGCGGAGGGTACATATAAATACTTCGAGATACAGGACGAGGCAAAAGCCCGCTTCATCAAAAAATTTTTCTTCCAACACGGCAGCTGGGTAAGCACAGAGCTTGAGATTGGGCTGTCCCACGGTACAGTAAAGAATTGGCGGAACGAGGTTATCAAAATTGCGGCAAAAATCGCCCGCAGAGCCGAATTAATCTGACGGCGGAGAAGTTTACGCAACAGGCGAAATTACGGCTTGTGGCGTCTATTTTTCAGCTTAAAATCGGTGGAGTACAGAATTGTTGTACAGTAGTATAAAATTTCTGCACTTTACCGATTTCTTTTTGCCCTAAAATGAAAATCGCAGTAGCTCTTCTGGGGTGACTACTGCCATAGATTCCTCCTTATTTAATTTGGCTGGGCGGGCTTCGGGTAAATTCCCCGCTCAGCCCCCGAAAGGGGGAACGCACCCACAGAAAGGAGGACAATTTGGACGAAGGAAAGACAATCAACATTGTTTACAGGCGTCTGGACGAAATCAAGCCCTACGAGAACAACCCAAGACGCAATGACAACGCGGTCGACGCGGTAGCAGCGAGCTTAAAACAGTTTGGCTGGCAGCAGCCCATTATTGTTGACAAACAGGGCGTCATCATTGCGGGGCATACAAGCTATAAAGCCGCACAGAAGCTCGGACTTGATACTGCGCCCGTGTTTGTCGCAGACCTCAACGAAGAACAGGCTACGGCGTACAGAATAGCAGATAACAAGACCGCCGACCTCTCGGAATGGGACACAGGAAAGCTTTTATCCGAACTCACGGGTATTGAACACATAGAAATGCGTGACTTCGGGTTTGAAGATATTGACTTCCCCGATTTTACCGACGGAATAGACCTCGCAGACAACGAGGACGACGGTGCGGAAGATAGTCAAAATAACCCCACGGGGGGGTACGCCCCGATTAATTGTAACTTACAAAACGCCTGAAGAGGAAGAATACCTAAAAAATCTACTCGGCGTTACGGAGTTACGCGACAGCTACAATTTTAAAGACATAAAAGCGGCGCGGGAGGTGGTCACCGATGAGGAGCATTGAGCGCATCACCTACGTTCCCATTGAGAGCGTAAAGCCGTATGAGAATAACCCGCGCTTTAACGATAGCGGCGTAGCCGCATTGGCAGAGAGCATAAGACAGTTCGGGTGGACGAAGCCGATAGTTGTCGACGCGGAGAACGTCATAATCGCAGGTCATACGCGATTAAAGGCGGCGCAGTTGCTTGGCTTAAAGGAAGTGCCTGTCAGCGTTGCGGATTGGCTCACGGAGGAGCAGGCAAAGGCTTACAGGCTCGCGGATAATAAGTCGGGAGAGCTGGCGGAATGGGACTACGACAAGCTCGTAGAGGAAATTCAGAAGGCGAAGAACACCGATTTTTCGGCGCTCGGCTTTTCGGAAATAGAGCTTATGGGGCTTTCTAACGACTTCCTGCCCGACGGCTTCGGCGACGAAGAAGGCTACGAGGAGATAGGCGAGGCACAGTTGAAAGCGAAGCACATTACAATCAATTACGACGCCGAGGACGAGGAAGAAGTAAAGGAGCTTATCGGCGAGAAAGGCGAGCTGATAGTCGTCTATAAGGCAAGCGAGATAATGCAGAGCAATGCGAACAACCAAGAAGCTGATACAGATTAGAGGGGCAAACGCGACAGGCAAAACAACTATCGTTCGGCAATTTATTCAAAGACACAACCTCTCAATGACCTATATTGAAATAGGCGGAGTTATCACACCTTTAAATGTGAGTGATGACGGCTCAATAGTTGTTCTTGGGCGATACGATAAATCGACAGGCGGCTGTGACCTGTTCAAAAATAAGGCACATGTCGTTGCAACGATAAAGTACTCCGTGAAAAGATACGCTCCAAAGGTAATTATATTCGAGGGGTTTATTTACGGAAAAACTTTTTCGTTTGCATTTCAGCTTAACCAACTTTGTAAGCTACTCGGGTACGAATTTAAAGCCATAGTATTAAGGCGGAGATTTGAACGGACACTCGAACTCATCACCGAGAGGAACGGCGGGAAACCGTTTTCGATTGAAAATTTAAAGCATACTGTTCGGGACGTAAGCGAGAGTGCAAAAAAGTTAAAAGCTGCTGGAATAAAAACGAAAGTTGTCGACGCCGATTCACTCCCTTTAAATGATATGTACACCATTTTGGAGGAAGAAATATGACGGGACACGGGCATTATAGTTCGCCGCGCTGGTCGGGGGAGATTACGGACTGTTCCCTGCCGGTGACGTTCGACACATATAGCAACTGTTCTTTCGGCTGTATCTACTGCTTTTCGCAGTACCAACGCGGAATAGGCAAAGCGAAAGAGGACTACCTTGCAAAGCACGTCAAGAGCATTGACGTAGAGAAGGTCAAAAAGATATTCACGGGCGAGAAGAAGAGCCAATTTTACGAGTATCTAAAAACCAAACGCCCAATACAGTACGGCGGGCTGTCAGACCAATTCGACGGCTTTGAACGCAAGTACGGCGTTACGCTCGAAATGCTCAAATTCTTGAAGTCAATCCACTACCCCGTCAGCTTTTCAACGAAGAGCGCGTGGGTGTTCTTCGACGAGAGGTACAGGGAAGTTTTCAGGGGGTGCGACAACTGGAATATGAAATTTTCCATAATCACCCTCGACGCCGAAGCCGCAAGAAAAATTGAGGTCGGCGTACCTTCGCCGCAGGAACGCTTGCGGGCAATGGCGGAATACACAAAACTTAACAAGGGCGGGGCTACGCTTCGCCTGCGCCCGTTCATTTTGGGCGTAAGCGATAAGACCTACCTTGAATTGATAAAAGCGGCGCACGACGCAGGCGCAACAGCTGTCACGACGGAATTTTTCTGTCTTGAACAGCGGGCGGCGAACCAATCGGCAGAGCATTACAAAACAATAAGTAAAGTCGCAGGCTTCGACATAGTGGAATTCTATAAGAAGTTCAGCGCAGGCAGCGGCTATTTAAGGCTCAACAGGAAGATAAAAGAAAGGTACTTCCGAAATATGAAAGAACTCTGCGACAAGCTGGGGATGCGCTTTTATGTTTCGGACGCACATTTCAAGGAGTTAAGCAATAACGGCTGTTGTTGCGGGCTTCCGCCTGAATATGAATACTCGCGCGGGAACTTCTCGTATGCGTTGCAGGTCGCAAAGCGCAAGGGCGAGGTGAGATGGAGTGATATTGAGAAAGATATGTACTTCCTCGACACGTTCCAATGGTGCGCAGCGGACGGTTACAACTGCAATTCAAGCGAAGCGCGGGCAAAGTATTCCGATATGACGATGAAGGACTACCTTCATTATCTTTGGAACTCACCACAGAGAGGACAAAGTCCCTACAAGCAATTCGGAAAGGTACTTCTTCCGAACGGGACGGACGAACACGGCGACATTATTTACAAGTACAACGAGCAGGCGACATTCCTGCAATGCTCTCACTCGTGTAGCGGCTGCGCTGAATGGGTAGACAGAGGGCGGTAATGCGGTATTTAGGCAAAGACGAGAACGGTAAAAAAATTACCACAGAAATGTGCTTCGACAAAGTTCAGACGCGAGGTAGACCAAAGCTGGTACTGAACAAGCTCGGCGTGGAAATACTCGAAAGCCTGGCACAATGTCAGCTCACCGAGGAAGAAATCGCGGCGGTATTCGGCGTGAGCATAGAAACACTCAAGAGCAAGAACAATATAAAGACTTTTTCGGAGTGCAAAATAAAAGGCGAAGCATACGGAAAAGCGAGCCTGAAACGTTGGCAGTTCGAGAGAGCCAAGAAGGGCAGCGACAAAATGCTCATCTGGCTGGGCAAACAGTACCTCGGTCAAAAGGACAAGCTCGACGTGGCGGCGGATGCAGAGCAGCTTGACAAGCTCGACGAGATACTCAGCGGCATGACCGCGCTTGCAGAAAAGGACGAGGACAAGGGCGGTGGCGTTCAATGATTTTACGGCAAAACAGAAAGAATACATACGCAACGCCAACAAACGCTGGAACATAAAGAGCGGGGCGACGCGAAGCGGGAAAACATACCTCGACCGCGTTTACACGATACCGCAGCGTATAAGAGAGCGGAGGGACAAGGAAGGGCTGTCGATTATTCTCGGCGTCACAAAGTCGACTATCGAGCGAAATATTCTTCAACCCATGCGGTCATTTTACACGCCAAAGCTCGTCGGTCCCATATCAAGCGACAACACGTGCCACCTGTTTGGAGAAACGGTGTATTGCCTTGGCGCCGAGAAGATAAGCCAACAGTCGAAGATACGAGGCGCGTCATTTAAGTACGTCTATGGCGACGAAATGGCAGAGTGGAACGAACAGGTGTTCAACCTGCTAAAAACGCGTCTTGACCAACCGTATAGCTGTTTTGACGGCACGTGCAACCCGAAAGGTCCAAAGCACTGGGTAAAGAAGTTTATCGACAGCAACCCGAATAATGACGTCTACTATCAGCCATACACGATATTTGACAATCCGACGCTTGACGCGGGCGTAGTGAAATCGCTCTGCGCAGAATTCCAAGGAACGGTCGATTATCAGAGATACATACTTGGCAGGTGGGTAGCAGCGGAGGGCGCGTGCTTCCCCGCGTATGCCGAAAACCCCGAACGTTTCCGGGTGAGGTTCGGACAGATAAAGCCGAGGATGCCGCTCATCCACTTAGGCATTGACTTCGGTGGTAATAAGTCCGCCACGTCGTTTGTGGCCACGGGCTTTACACCAACATTCAGTGACGTGTATGTTCTTCGGTCGAGGCGGCTCACGGGCATAATTACGCCGCAGGAGCTTGATGAGGCGTTCGCGGAATTTATAATGGAAGTACACGAGGATTTCGGCAGACGCACAATAACGGCATACGCCGACAGCGCGGAGCAGACGCTCATAGCAGGGCTGCGAAAAAAGGTAGCTGCGGACAGATTGCCGTGCATAGTCAAGAATGCGCTGAAAACGTCCATAAACGACCGAATAAGGCTCATTAACAGATTGGTCGGGGCAGGGCGTTTTTGGGTGTGTGAAGGCAACGAGCAGGTCGAAAACGCGCTTTGCGACGCAGTTTTTGACCCGAAGAAATTTAATGACGAGCGATTGGACGACGGCACGTCGGATATAGACACCTGCGACGCGTTCGAATACACGTTAGAGCCGATAGGCAAAATTTTGGTAGCGGGATAAACGAGATATGAAGCTGGAAGATATTTTCAAAGATTACGGGCGAATTGACCTTATGTCAGAGTGCATCAGCACAGAGAAAACATACTCGCTGCGAGATTATCAGAGCCTATGGCTGTCGTGGTACAGGGGCAATGTTAAAAAGTTCCACCATTACAAGGTCTATAATGGTCAGAAAAATATTCACGTTCGCCGCAAAACGCTGGGAATGGCAAAGGCGGGCTGCGAGGACTGGGCGAGCCTGTTATTCAATGAAAAGACCAACATTACATTGAGCGACGCGGCAACGCAGAATATACTTAACGATATTTTCAAAGCTAATAAGTTTTGGAATATGGCAAACCAAGGCATTGAAAAAGCCTTCGCGCTCGGCATGGGTGCGTTTGTTGTACGTGTTGACGGGCTCGACTACGAGCAGGACACACAGCAGCTCCACACCGACGGCGCAAAGGTCAAAATCGAGTTCGTGAATGCGACGAAGATATACCCGTTCACTATCGACGACAGCGAAATCACCGAGTGCGCGTTTGTTACCAAGCGCGGGCGCAAAGTGTATATCACAATGCACCTAATCAACGAGCAGACGGGCAATTACGAAATCTACAACATAACCGCCGACCGCGATAAGTCGGGCAATATTTCATATGACGAGCATAAAGACCTGTATGTCTTTGATACACAGAGCTCGAAAAAGTGGTTCCAAATCTTAAAGCCAAATATCGCCAACAATATTGAGCCTGACAGCCCGCTCGGCATATCGGTATTTGCCAACGCGATAGACGACCTCGAAACTTGCGACATAATTTACGACAGCTTTGGCAACGAATACCAATACGGTCGCAAGCGCGTTTACGCAAGCGCGGAGGCGTTAACGATAAACGCCGAGGACGGCTCAACACGGGCGGCATTTGACCCGAATGACGTCGTGTTCTATTCACTGCCGCAGGGAACAGCAATCGGCGCAAACGATAAGCCATTTGTGCAGGAAAGCACGGGCGAACTGCGCGTGGATGCGTTCGACAAGGGCATTAATAAGGCGCTGGATATTTACTCCAAAAAGATAGGGCTGGGTGAGAATTTCTACCGCTTCGAGGGCGGGAGCATAACGACAGCAACGCAGGTCATATCCGAGAACTCGTCCACGTTCCGAACGGTCAAGAAGCACGAAATTTTGATTGAGGAATTGCTTATCAGCCTTATTAAGACCATTCTTTACGCGGTCAATAAGTTCACTCCGCAGACCGTGAACGAAGATACAGACATTACAGTGCAGTTTGACGACAGCATTATAGAGGACAAGACGACAGAGCGCACCCGCGACGCGCAAGAGGTCCGCGACGGGCTTATGGAGCCATGGGAGTTCCGCGTCAAGTGGTATGGCATGAGCGAGCAGGACGCGAAGAACTGGCAGACTGAACACGAAGCAAAACAGCGCAGTTCAAGCACACTGTACGATGCTTACAATATGTTCGGCAACGGAGGGAAAGGGGAAGGTGTTAACACCTAACTATATCAACAACGAAATACCCAAACGAATGGTCGAACTGATGGGCGAGATTGAAGCGAGCATGTTAAGACGCGTTGCGTATTATATTAGCCGCTACAACCGCGTAACAGGAACGGCGGAGTTCCTTTCATTGAAGCAGACACAATACAATCTGCTTTATGACGACCTCATCAAAATCATATCCGAATATTCCGGGCTGGCAGAGCGCGAAATCAGAGCGATTTACGAGCAGTCAGCCGTCAAATCGATAGACTACGACAACCGCATAATATCGGCGGCGCGGGGCGCGAACTATGCCCTGCCCGCCGCGTCAACGGCGACAGCCGCCGCAATGCAACAGACATTAGAAGCGGCAATCGTCCGCGCAATAGATATACAAAACCTCACAAACACCCGCTGTTTGCAGAGTGCGCTTGACGCGTTCACCCGCGCAACGGACAGAGCGTACTTATCAATAGCAACGGGCGCAGATACATTTGACAACGCCTACAAGCAAGCCGTGGATGAACTCGCAAAAAGCGGTTTGACCGTTGCAGAGTACAACAGGAACGGCAAGACAATTAACTACTCGATAGAAGCGGCAACGCGCCGAAACCTTATCACGTCGATAGGGCAGCTCACGGGCGAAATACAGCTCCAAAACCTTGCAATGCTCGGCTGTAATCTTGTGCAGACCACCTCACACGCGGGAGCGCGTCCAACACACGCCGTTTGGCAGGGCAAGGTGTTCTGGGTAGGAACGCAAGAAAGGGGCTACGGCTCGCTTGTAGATGATTGTGGGTACGGTCAGCCCGACGGAATAAAGGGCGTGAACTGTTACCATGACTTCTTTCCATACCTCGAAGGAACGCCGCTGGCGTTCGACCGCGACCCCGCAAAAAATCAGCTCGACATCGACAATGACGAATTGTACGAGCTGACGCAAAAGCAGCGCTACTTGGAACGTAAAGTGCGCGAGGCGAAAAAGGAACAGCGCGTGTACGACGGCGCAGGGATGACGACCGAGGCACAGAACGCAGCGCGGCTTGTCAGGGAGCGACAGGCGGCAGTAAGGGAATTTTTAGAACAGCACCCGCTGTTAAGGCGCGATTATACGCGAGAGCGGGTAGCACAATAACGCGACAGCACGGGCGGTCGTTTAAATGCCCGTTTCGACATAGGGGTGGTCGCTTAAAACCCCAAACTCGCGTGAGGCGGCGCGTTTATCCGCACTCAAATTCCGTCGTGCCGACGACGCTTAAATACGCGGCAGGAGTATCAACACATGGACGAGCTGAAAGAACTTTTTGGAACGGAAGCGCTCACCTACGACGCATTCGAGCAGAAACTCGCAGCGGCAGGCGCCGACAAAATCAACCTCGCTAACCTCGCAAGTGGTAAGTACGTTGAATTGAACAAACACAACAGAGAAGTTGACGAGGCGAGAAAAACCACGGTAAGCACCTCAAAAGAGTATATGCAGGTTGCCGCAGAGCGCGACGACTTCAAGTCGAAGTACGAGGGGCTTGTAGCCGAGAACGCAAAGAAAGAGAGTATGGCAAAGGTCGGGGAAAAGGTCGCGCCCGACTTCGTAGAATTCGTCTACGATAAGGTAGCCAAGGCAATGGCAAGCGACAATAAAAAGACCTTTGACAACGCACTCGACGAAGTACTCAAAGCGTCACCGCAGTACAAAAAGTCCACCGCACCCATAATCAAGGTCAGTTCCGGCTTGAAGCAGGAGAACAAGGGCAGCGGCAACGAGGCATCAGCCTCTATGGCCATCACAAGGCAGATACTCAGAGCAGCGGGCAGAACGCCCAACGATTAAGCCACAAGGCAAACATTTAAAAGGACATATTTAATTATGGCTGACCCTACTATTATCAGCAGAGAGGACGCGAACGTCCTCATACCCGCAGACCAACAGAAAGAGATTGTGCAGGGCGCAATCCAAAACTCTGTTGTACTCACCCGTATGCGTAGATTGCCCGACCTTTCGAGCAACACGCGTACGATGCCCGTTTTATCGATGCTTCCAATGGCAGGCTTTGTAAACGGCGACACAGGACTCAAACCCACGAGCAAACTGGCGTGGAAAAATAAGATTATCTACGCCGAGGAAATAGCGGTCATTATCCCCGTTCCTGAAAACGTCCTCGACGACGCAGCCGACAATGGCTACGATATTTGGGGAGAAGTTACGCCCCTCGTACAGCAGGCGTTCGGTCAGGTTATTGACAATGCCATTATCTTCGGTAAGGACAAGCCTTCGACTTGGCGTAAGAGCTTGTACGATAGCATAATTGAACAGGGCTTCAAAGTAACCGAGTCAGGCGACCTCTACGCCGATATTCTCGGCGAGAACGGCGTATTCGGCAAGGTTGAGGAGAGCGGTTACGAAGTAACAGGCTGCCTCGCTGGCGTTCGTTTCAAGTCTACTCTGCGCGGCGTAAGGGACGAGAACAAACGCCCCATCTTTCAGTCCGATATGCAGAACACCACGCGTTACGCGCTCGACGGCGCGCCTGTAACTTTCTCGGCTAACGGTACTTGGGACAACACAAAGGTCAAGATGATTGCGGGCGACCTCTCGCAGGCTGTCTATGCAATCCGCAAAGATATTACCGCAAAGGTCCTCACCGAGAGCGTTATCACCGACAGCGACGGCAAAGTCATCCTCAACCTCGCACAGCAGGACGCTGTGGCAATGCGCTTTGTAATGCGCCTTGGCTGGGAACTTCCCAACCCCATCAACGCGGAAAAGCCCACCGAAGCGGAGCGTCTGCCCTTCGCGGCTCTTGTTCCCGCTTCAGCCTCGACACCTACGGAGCCTGAAGAGGGCGAGGAAGAAGGCGGCGGTCAGACCTAAAACAATAAAGGAGGCAATCGATAATGTACGCTGATTACGAATTCTACACGGCTGAATACTTCGGCATAACAATACCGTCGGAAGCCTCCTACAAATACTACGGCAGCCGCGCCGCCGAGTACATAGAACAGGCTACGTTCGGACGCGCCACGGCGGACAATGTCAAGGTCAAGAAATGCGAGTGCCGCGTTGCTGAATTGCTTTATGCAAACAACGACAGCGGCAACGCAGACGACCGCGAAGTCAAGTCCGAGAGCCTCGGCGGCTGGAGCCGTACATACGCCGAAAGCAAGCGCAGCGACAGCGACCTCGAAGCCAAGATACAGACCACAATCAGGCAGTACCTTGCGCTTACAGGAATGCTCTATCGCGGACAGCGGGAGTGGAAACAATGAAATTCCCGCACACCATTACGCTGTTTAACCGCTTCGAGGACGACGGCAGGGCGAACTACCGCGCCACAATTATCAAGGGCTGTCTGCACCGACTGAACTACGCGTACCCCAAAAGCGAGCTGGGCTTGCAGAACGGCAATGAGGCTCATTTATGGGTGCCGCTGACAGCGGACACAGGCGGTAAGGAATATATCTCGCCCGATAAGTATTCAAGGCTTACCGAGCAAGAAAGAGCGCTACACTACACATTTTCACCCGATAGCGACTTTTATGCGCTCGGCGAACTCGAACTGACCGAGCGGGATATAACGACCGCCGACATAAAGGAGCTGACGGGCGTCTATAAAATCAAGACGGCGGAGCTGCTCGATTTCGGCAGTAAAGCAATGCGGCATTGGGAGGTGACGGCAACATGAGTTACAAAAACTTCAAAATGCAGTCAGACGGCTTCTCTGCCAATATCAACCTCGCACGTTTCAATATCCAAGCTGCCGACGCTCAAAAATGGCTCGACAACCAAGTCATTGTCGATAGTACCCCGTATGTGCCTATGCGCACAGGCGCACTCTATCGCAGTGCTGAAACGGGTACCGTCCTCGGCAGCGGGCTTGTGGTCTGGGACAGCGCATATGCACGGAGATTGTATTACGGGCTTGATTTCAATTTCAGTAAAGAAAAGCACCCGCAGGCACAGGCGCAGTGGTTCGAGGCGGCAAAGGCAACTTGTAAACAAACGTGGATACGCATTGTCAGGCAGAAGGGAGGTGGCAGATGAAAGGCTTAATCACGGAGCAGGAAAGCATAGCCCGCGCAGTCGTGGAGCTTGTGAACGGATACAAAAACAAGCCGTGCAACTGTGAATATCAGCACCTCGGCGACAAGGCGTATAATCTTTCGCTTGCGTCGATGACGACCGCACCGAGGCAGACAGTGGATATTACGGGCGGGTACACGGGTGAATTCCCCTTCGCGTTGTATCTTCGGACAATTCCGGAGGACAACAGGGACAGGCTCGACTGCGAACAGTTCCTGTCAGAACTCGCCGCGTACCTTGAGCAGAACTACGACGCGATAACGCTCGCCGACGGGCGCGAAATCGAGGAAATAGAACAGACCTCAACGCCCGCGCTTGTAGGTCGGACAGACGACGGCGTGTGCGATTATCAGGTTATTTTATCGTTGCGGTACACCGCAAATCAATAGTATGGAGATTATCAAATGAACACCATTAGAAGAAGTTTGTTTGCCACGTTTCTGAACACCACGCCCGACGAGGAAAGCGAAACCTGGTCGCTCATGGGCAAAGGCGTAACAGAAATGTCAATATCGTACAATCCGCAGGTCACGACCGAGCAAGATGTTACGCAGGATACCGCCAATTCCGAAGTGACGGGCTATCAGCCCAATATGCCCGCCGAGGGCAGCGCAAGGAAAGGCGACGCGGTCTATGAGTACGTCAATAAACTGCGCAAGAACAGGGCGGTCTTTGCCGACTGCGAAACACAGGTACTCAATGTAGACCTTTACGATGGCGACGACACGGACGGCTACGCAGCGGAAAAACAGGACGTGGCCGTGCAGGTCGACACCTACGGCGGTTCGGGTGGCGAAGCCCTTACGCTCGGCTTTACGCTTAACTACAAGGGCGACCCCGTAAAGGGCAAGTTTAACCCCAAAACGGCAACATTTACGCCCGACACAGACGAATAATTGCAATAAAGGAGGATATAGCACATGACAAATTCAATCCGTATAGGACGCAGCAACGCAATCAAAATCGAAGTCAACGACGACGGCGAGTACATAGAGATAAACCCCGATGATAAGAGGTTCACACTCCGCCTGAAAGGTTTTATCAACTCACTTAAAAGCCTTGAAAAGGAAACAGCCGAAAAGGCGGACGCATGGGCAAAACTCGGCGACAATGCCACAGATGACGACGCGCTCGACCTGCTGGATTATGATGCGCAGATCTGCGAAAAGGTCAAAAACTCTATTGACGAGCTTTTCGGCGATAACACCTGCCGAAAGGTATTCGGCGAGGGGGTATTACCTTCTCTCGACAACGTACGGGAATTTATCAATGCTATAACTCCGTATTTTGCAGAGGCGGTTAAAAGCCGCAAGTCAAATATAGGCAAACGCTACTCCGCCAACAGACGAGGCGGCAGGTAAATGTTTAATCCTATACTTGACACATTCCCCGATAATTTTGACGGATACCTTATCCGCACAGATTTTCGCATAGGTGTACAAATCGTCCTTTTGATGGGCGACGACGACCTCACCGACGGCGAAAAGATTGTCACAGCGTTTGACCTGCTTTACGGAGCGGGAGTACCAAAGAGCATTGAAAAGGGTATGGACGGCTTGCGCTGGTACATAAGCGGCGGAAGCAAAGGCGACGACGAGGAGGACGAAAACCTCGTTACGCAGGACGACGAGAGCGAGGACGACGGCGAAAAGACATTCGACTTTGACTACGACGCAATGTGGATATACACGGCGTTCAGGCGCACGTTCGGAGTTGACCTCAACACGGTAAAATTGCATTGGTTCAAGTTCCGGGCTATGCTTGCCGACCTCGGCGAATGCGCGTTCACCAAGGTATTGGAATACCGTACAAAGGATTTGAGCGGTATGTCGCCCAAGCAGCGGAGCAGCTATGCGAAGCTCAAACGCAAATACGCTATCCCTCGGAAGTTGTCGGAGGAAGAGGCGGAGAAAGTAAACGCATTTATGGCGGCACTTTCTACCGCAAATAAACAGGACAATACCTAAATGTCAGCAGTTGACGGAAGCATAAGAATTGACACCAAGCTGGACACCAAACAGGCGACAAAGAACGTAAATGGCCTGTATGGTACAATAAGTAAGCTCGGCGGTCTTATCGCTTCCGTTTTTGCTATAACAAAGCTCGTAGAATTCGGCAAGGCGAGTATTGAACTCGCATCCGACCTTGAAGAGGTCCAAAACGTAGTCGACACGGCGTTTGGCTCAATGGCAGACCGCGCCAACGAATTTGCGCAGTCGGCGTTGAAAAACTTCGGTATATCGGAACTCGCAGCGAAGCAATACAGCTCAGCATTTATGAGCATGGCTCGGTCAATGGGGCTGTCGCTGGAGGACGCGACCAATATGTCGCTCGCCCTCACAGGGCTTGTTGGTGACGTGGCGTCGTTCTACAACATTTCGCAGGAGCTGGCGGCGTCGAAATTGCGCGGCGTGTTCACAGGCGAAACTGAGGCTCTAAAAGACCTCGGCGTAGTAATGACGCAAGCCAACCTCGAAGCCTTCGCCATGAGCAAGGGCATTACGACAAGCATTTCCGAAATGTCGCAGGCGGAGCAAGTGGCGCTGCGGTACCAATACGTCACGGAGGCGTTGTCTCTCGCACAGGGCGACTTTGCCCGCACGTCGGATAGCTGGGCGAACCAAATCCGAGTATTGCAGGAAACGCTCAAATCATTGAGCGGTATAGTCGGCGAGTTCCTCATCAAGTGGCTGACACCCGCCGTTCAGAAACTAAACGAAATGGCGCAAGCCCTTTTGAACGTGGCGCAGGCGGCAAAAAGTGTATTCTTCGTAAGCGACGCCACGGAGGAGGTGACCGACACAGCGACCGAGGCGGCAGACGCGCAGGAAGGCGTAACCGAAGCCGTAGAGGAAACAGGCAAGGCAATCGCGGGTAACGTCGCGTCGTTCGACGAACTGAACATAATGAACGACGCAAGCACGCGCAGCGACGGCGACAGTGGCGCAGCGGGCTTACTTGAAGGCTTGCCGACGGAAGAAGATATAGCCATAGACGAAGTGACCGACGCGGAAGTGTCGCCAACGCTTTTAAGTACGTTAGAGAAGCTGCGCGATATTCTGACACCCATTGTGGCGCTCGTCAAGGAATTGGCCACTGACGTGGGCGGCGGGCTTAAATCGCTCTACGAGAGCGTTATTTCGCCGCTTCTGTCCTCGCTTAGTTCCGGGCTTATCTTTATCACGAACAGCCTGCAAACGCTGTACGACGGCGCAATCAAGCCGATAGTGAGCGCGATAAGTCAAAGCCTTTTACCGAGGTTACGGGAGCTTATCGACCTTACAAGCGAGTATTTCAGCGGTCTGGCGCCGCTCATTACTACGCTGGTAGACAAGCTCTCGCCCGCGCTCGTGAACATTGGCACCACGCTTGCGTCACTCGCAGTCGACATTCTCGGCGGGATGATAGAGCGGACGCGAACAGTCACGACTGCAATTCTTGAACTCGTAAATGCACTTTTAAGCGGCGACGACGCGGGGAGTGCGTTCGCCAACTTCGCCGAGGATATAAAGGGCTATATCACCTCGACGATTGAAAGTATCACGGGCTTTTTTAGCGAAAACGGCGGAGCGATTTTAAACGTCGTAAAAGGCTTAATTTCGGGCGTCGTGGACGCCATAAGCACATATTTACCAATGGTCGCCGACGCGGCGGCAGAACTCATTTCGTGGCTTATTTCGGGTATCTCGGAAGCCCTGCCGAAGTTAGCGCAGGCGGCAAGCAATATTATCAAATCGCTTTGCTCGTATCTGACGCAAAGCGGAGTTATAAATCAGCTCATCCAAGCGGCGGTGCAGATAGTGACCTCATTGGGCAGCGGGATAATCGAAGCCGCGCCGCTGCTCATAGAGTCAGCCATACAGCTCATCTCGACTTTGGCGACAGGGCTTATCGAGTGTATCCCTATGCTGGTCGAGGCAGCGGTAGAGCTTATATTGTCACTGGCGGAGGCGTTAGTCGAAGGCGACCTGCTTGATACCATTATCGAGTCGGCATTGACGATTATGCTCACGCTCTGCACGGCATTGGTGGACGCAATCCCGCAGCTCATTCAAGCGGCGGTGCAGCTCATACTGTCGCTGGTAGAGTACTTCACAAACCCCGACACCCTTCAAAGGATAATCGAGGTCGGCATACAAATTGTATTCGCTTTAATCGACGGTTTAATACAGGCGATACCGCAGCTGATTGCGGCTATTCCACAGTTCATTTCGGCAATATGGGACTCGTTCACGAATGTAAATTGGCTTGAACTCGGCAAGAACATTTTGATCGGTATAGGCAACGGCATAAAGAACGCCGTTTCAAGCGTGGTAAACGTCGTCAAAGACGCTTGCAATAGTATTTGGACGGGTATCAAAAACTTTTTCGGCATCCATTCGCCGTCAACGCTTATGCGCGACACCGTCGGTAACAATATTGCGGCGGGCATCGGCGTAGGCTTCGCAGACGAGATAGACTCGGTCAGCGACGAAATGCAAGCCGCGCTCGGCGATAGCATAAACGCGGATGCGCTTGCCACCGAGATTGACCTGTCACACGCTGTCAAACTCCCGACGCTCGACACCGACAGTATGGTACCCGTGCGGGTAATCTGCGCGATGAGCGAAGAAGAAAGCGCTTTACTGAATGAAATAAAAGAGGTGGCGGAGGATATAAGCGACGACCTCAAAGACATAAAGAACAGGGATACGGGCTCGGACAGTGTAACGATAAATGCCGACGTCGGCGAGATAACCGCCCGCAAAATTGTAGAGGTGGCGAGGCGTGAGAACGTAAAGGCAGGCAAAGTTGTTATCCCTGTGGGAACGTAAGAGGTGAACAATGGCAAGTGACGCATACGAATACAATCCTATTCGCGGAGTACGCGAAAGCGGCAGCAACGGCGAGTTTATAAAAGTGCCCCCGCCCAACAAGTTTGAATGGGGCTTGCAAGACCTTTCACATGAAGGCGCAGGCAGGACGGAGGACAACGTCATGCACAAAATGCGCAGCGGGCAGCTTGTCAAAATCACGCTTGCGTGGAATAACGTGCGCACCCCCAACGCCGCAGCGATTCTGCAGGGCTTTAACCCCGAATACATAGAAGTAATGTATCTTTCGCCGTTCCACGGCAAGTACGTTACGGCAACATTCTATGTCGGCGACCGAAAAAGCATTCTGTTCAATTCAAAGCGCGGCGTGTGGGAGCAGATTTCATTTGCGATTACAGAAAAGGAGGCTCCGGTAAAGAGTGTATAACCTAACAGAAGCGGCAATAGAAGCCTTTAAACTGCGACGGGCGAGCATTCAGATACCCGTTGACCTATTATCTGGCGACGACATTCCCGCACTCACGGAAAAGGACTTGAAGTCCGTCACGCTTGAAAGAATAGGCGTGTCGGGCAAAACCATAGAGATTGGCGCCGCACGCGTGTATGAGCTTAAATTACGCCTTAAAAACACCTATGGCGAGTTCGACGGCATATCGTTCGACGGAGCGAGGATATTCCCGCGCATTATAGCGGGGCAGTACACCTGCCCGCTCGGCTACTTCACAATCGACGGACACGAAAAGGGAACGGGCTACATAGAGCTGACCGCCCTTGACAGAATGGTACTGTTTGATAAGGTGGCAACCTATGAGCAGGTAGCATTCCCTATTACGGTCAAAAATCTCGTTTTTGCGGCTTGTTATGCTTGCGGCGTAGACAGTTCAAGACTCGACATTGACGAGCTCCCTAACGCCGATTACTCGGTCCAAAACGCGCCCGAAGATGACACAACGTGGCGACAGATTATAATGTGGTGCGGCGAGCTGATGGGTGTCAACTCGTACATGGACGCAGAGGGCTATTTCTGTATGGCGTGGTGCAATCAAACGCAGCTACGGATAACCGCAAGCGACCGCTACACGCATAAGCTGTTTGAAAATGACGTCACGGTCGCGGGAGTGGAGGTGATAGACAATGAAAACGAAGTCACCTACCTTGCGGGTAGCGACAGCGGGTACAAGTTCACCATAGACGGCAACGAGCTTTTAACTCATGACCACGAAAGCGTCGCGTCGGCGCTTGGCGCCAAGCTCGTCGGGTTCAGCTATCGCCCGTTCACTGCGACCACGCTGTCAATGCCGAACATCTTTCCGTATGACATAATGACCTACATTGAGCCCAACGGCGAAACGCATTCAGTCCTGATTACGCATTACGAATTCACGCTCAACGGCAATACCGAACTCGAAAGCACGGGCGAGAGTGAAACTACAAGCGGCTACGCTTATGCGAATATGCTTACCAAGCAGGAGCAGAAAATACTTGCCGCCCTGAAAAAAGAGGACGAGAAAACACGTCAGGAAATGACGACGCGGGAACAGGCGCTCATCAGAATGAATGAAGTAATAGCCAACGCAATGGGGCTTTACTTTATTCCCGTGACAAGCTCGGTGGACGGCTCGACGAAGTACTATTTCACAAACCGCCCGACGCTGGAAGAAAGCACCTTGATTTACGTTTTCAATTCCGGCGGCTTCGCTTGGTCCAATAAATGGGAAGGCGACAAAACGGCATGGAAATACGGTATAACAAACGAGGGCAACGCCTTTTTGAATTATCTGTCGCTTAACAAGCTGGACGCGAACTATATCGAGGTAGAGAGCATTGTCGGCAAGATAAATGAAAGTACGGGCTCTAGCGAACTATCAATAACAGCCGACCATATAGACGTTAACGGTAAATCTCTAAGCCTTACGCTTCAAAACTATATCACCGATGAGGATTTGAACACTACTCTCGCCTCGGAGCTGAAAAGTTACATCACAAGTGAAGAATTATCTCTCACTCTTACAAGCTATGCAACAAAGGATGACCTTGATGGATACGCAAAAGCAAGTGAGCTCGATATTTACATCACAAGCGAAGAATTATCGGCAACCGTAAGCGACTATGCAAAGAAAGAAGACGGAGAGACAAATACATTCGGGTACAGCTTGACCTCAAACGGATTTATTTTACAATCAAATAATAAAACCGTGATGAACGTAGACGAATCCGGGCTGACAATCAATGGAACAATCGATGCCGATAGCGGTATTATAGGCGGATTTACTATTACTGAAAATTGCCTATATGCAGGAACATTAGATTTCTTTAATAATAGCGAAGAATCTGTTGAACCAAGCTTTACAAAACAAGGATCGGTATTAAGCTCTTACGGAATACAGATAAGAAATATCAATGATGGCGAGGTCTGTCAATTTTGGGTAAATAGCTTAGGACAACTAAGCCTGCAACAAGGGAATGTCGGAAGCGGTGTTTTTCTATCATTTGATTTTGACGGGCTTATTGTCCATAACGGATTAAAAACAAGCGACAATGAATTTGCAGGACTTGGAATGCAAGCGAGCTCATTAATCGCATACGGACACAGCACATCAGGAGCATTATCATTTCCTTTTTTATCCGTTGACGCAAATAGCCAATTATTGACTGTTTCAGGCGATATTTTACCAAGAACAAACAATCAGGCATTCGGTTCATCATTACGCAAATGGGGACAAGGTTATTTTACAGACTTGTATTGCAACGGTAACGAAGTCGCAGCTCCGCATATTCAATTCTCGTCATCCACATCAAAAGCACAAAAAAGCTCCGGAACAATGTTGATAGACAGCACATTCAGTCAAGTTGACACCAACTATTCGGTAGAAATAGTCAAGTTAGGGAAATTTGCTATCGGAACAATTTCTTACACTGGACAAATAGATGCTGATAGGTGGTATAGATTTAGAATTCGAAATCTTTCAATAATGTGCGCACAGGTATCCGCATTTGCTATCTCACACGCAGATTTAGGTGGATACAATTATAGTGCGCGACTTGTCGAATATCACGCGGGTGAATATATTTATGTGGGTTCAGATAATGACATTGCGCAAAACGGTATAGAAATATTATTCATAGGAGAATACACCGATGAAACTTAGAACTTTAATCAATGGACGACGGGCATTTATGCCAGCCGTCAATGAAAAAATCTCGACGAGGCTTGCCTACAAGATTTACAAATTTATTAAGAGGGTGGAAACGATAGACTTGCCTTTTTACCAAGATAAGCTAAGGATGATTATTGAGAAGTATGCTACAAAAGGAGACGACGGAAGAATCCTTCCAAACAATGACGGCAACGTTCCCGTAACAGAGGATAAACAACAGGAGTATTTCTCCGAATTGAGCGAGCTTGAGAACCTCGAAACGGACTACGACAGCGCACTCTTTACTTTGGACGAGCTATCAGAATTAAAGCTGAGCGTAGCGGACATGTTTAAGCTCGAGGAGCTTATAGCAGAGGAGGAACAGGCATAATGGAATATATAAAGGAAATTTCATTACCGATCGACAAGCCATATAACAGAGTACCCGTATTTGCAAAACAGGGAGACTACAACTCGCGTTTTCTGCATGTAAGTTTAACAAAGAACGATGAGATACTTACCGCTACCGATATAGGAAATGTAACAAACGTTGCTATTGGCGTAAAGAGAAGAATGGACAGAGGCTGTAAATGTTTTAGAGCCACTTACAACAATGATGGTACGTTCACATTGCCCCTTCCGAGTTACGCAACCAAGTATGCAAACGATGATGTTACAATAGATCTTATGATTTGGGCAAAGGTAGGTGAAGAAAACAAACTACTACGTTCCGCCTCTGTACTAATTCACATAGAAGCATCAGGCTGTTTGGATGAAACCATCTCAAATGATGACCCCGCTGGTGGTGGCGGTGGCGGCAGCGGTACAGACGGAAAGCCCGCCCTTATATACAGCGCAACTATCAACGGTACGCAGGTGCCGTCAACGGGACTTTCTCTCACGTTGCCTTTGTCGGGGTTCAATCGCTCGGACATTGCGACGGGCGAATCTTTGCAAGCGCCCCTTTACAGCTACGATGATAAAAGCTACTACGTGACCGCAACGGTAACTTCGGTAGAGTCGCCGAATGTCGTCGTGTCTGTGGTCGGGTTCGTCGATACCACTGGCGCCACGGGCGCACAGGGCGCGGCGGGCGAGAATGGTGAAAACGGACAGGATGGTCTGCCCGGCTTGTCATTTCTGTATTCAACAGTAGACTCGTCAACCTCCGTCCCCGTGTCAAGCTTTGACACGACCTACGGTATGCCTATCCCCGGCGACCTCGTCTCGTTCGGCAATGGCGACGTTCGCAGGGTTACGAATGTAGGTGCAATAAACGACCCTGTAACGCTCTCCGACGTGCTTTACAGCATAAAAGGCGCGCAGGGTTCCGCAGGAACAAACGGCGCAGACGGAGTAACACCTGATATAACAATAACAGCCAGTGTCGATAATAATGTTGGTACTCCCTCGGTAGACGTTGTCAAAGGCGGCACACCCGAAGCACCGACTTTCGATGTGCAATTTCATAACTTAAAAGGCGAACCTGGTACAGGCGGCAGCGGAGGAGGCTCTATCCCCGTTGTCAACAACGACACAAGCAACACAACCGCAACCATACAGCCCAATACTCTTTATATTTGGGGAGAGGTTACAAGTCTAAACATCACCCTCGCCACGCCTACGGATAACAATGTCCTCAATGAGTATCATTTCTTCTTTGAGAGCGGTGATACGGCTACGACATTATCACTTCCGAACACTGTTTTGTGGGAAGAAGAACCCGATATTACAACCAACACAAAATATGAAGTTATCATAATCAACAATTGCGGAAAAATCATTCAGTATTACGATAGTAATGATGTAATCCTTCAAAATATTACAATTGGTAGTGAAGATGAACGCCAACCATATGTTATCGAGGGATTAGACTTCAAAGAAGTAAGAATACAAGTAATATTTCCTACTTTTCAATCAAATAGCAACGATAAAATGATTGCTATTCAACCTCAAAATTCGTCAAATTGGGCTTATTTTGTTGGCAGCACTTCTTCAACTAATCAGGTACAGGTAGGAGCTATTTTCGACTGTAAATCAAAAAGCAATTTCTTTACTGCCGTAAATGGCACATCAAATACCTTTCTCTGGAACACAATGCTAACTCAGTATATGAACAGCATTCAGGCAACAAATAATAACAATGCAATATGGGTTCCTCGAATAAAGTCTCTTAGAATACAGATTGACGATAACAGGGTGGAAATTCCCGAGGGAACACAAATAAGATTGTTTGGCTGGAAGTACTAAATAAAAAAGGAGAATAATTATGTATGGTAAATTAATCAATGGCAAGTTTGTGTCAGCCACATCAAGAATTATTTTAGGCAACAGGCAGATAATCAACCCCACCGAAGCAGACCTTATCGCGGCGGGATACTTACCCGTAGAGTTTGCAACGACCGCACCCATGAGCGATACGGCGCAACCCGTCTATACCGAGCAGAACGGCAAAATCGTACAGATATGGTCGGAGGGGTAAGCGCATGGAAATATTTTGGCAGATACTCATTGCAGCGAGCGTCCCGTCTGCGTTGTTCTCGACAATCCTCGGCATCTTGGTAAGACGCTGGGAAAAACGCGCAGTCAAGCGCGAAAAAGCCGCTGAGGAACGGGAACAAAAGCGGCATAGGCTTGAGCTTTTGCAAACCAAAGGCATACTCGCATCAATGGCTCTCGGTGAAGCGACCGCCACCGCACTCAAAAACGGTCACACCAACGGCGAAACCGAGGCGGCATTAAAATACGAGAAGGAACAAAAGCACGCAATTAATGACTTCCTCCGTGAGGAAGCCGTTAATAGTATAAAATAAACGGAGGTATTATAATTATGACAGTTTACGAAATTATTTCGATTGTCCTTGCGGCGATCACGGTTGTTGTTGGGTTTGTAAGCTACTACTTCTACATACGCAACAAAATTCAGCAAGCCATCGCGTCGGGGATTGAAAACGCAGAATCACCTGACAGCATAGGCGAGGAAAAAATGAACAGCGTAATCGCTGCACTTAAACAGCTTGTGCCTACAATTTTAAAGCCGTTTATTACGGACAGCCTTATACAATCCCTCGTGCAGGCGGCATTTGATAGCATAGAAGCATATGCACAAAAACAAGTTGAAAAAGATAAAGCAAAAGGATCAAACAATACACAAGAACTTGCAGAGGAGGCACCCAATGAAAATACTTAAAAAAATTGCCTTTTATCTTATTCAATTCACATGGGGTTTACCTATGACCATAACGGGCGCAATTGTCGCTGTTGCCCTTTTGTGTGGCGGGATTAAAGCAAAACTTTTTAACGGATATATTTATTTTGTTGTTGGGAAAAACTGGGGCGGTGTAAATTTCGGCTGCTTTATTGTAATGTCTGAAAATTCGTCTCGAAGCAAATATGCCATGTTGCACGAGGCGGGGCACGGAATACAAAATTTAATGTATGGCTTTTTAATGCCGTTCATTGTCTCAATTCCATCAACAATAAGATATTGGTACAGGCGCTTTATAATACATATAGGAAAAGGCGACGCATTGCCCGATTACTACTCGATATGGTTTGAGAAGCAAGCATCCGAACTTGGAGAAAAATATTATGGCGCCAAGGCGGTGGGCTGATGTGTAAAACAAGCAATGGGACATACACATTCACCGAAATAGCGGAGGGAAAAGTACAAATTTCAGCCGCAGGCGAAGAAATTACATCAATTTGCATATCCTCAACCGCCGCAAAAATAATCGACTCGTACAAACTCAACCGCACAGGTATATCAGAAACAATATCATATCTTTTAACTTATTGTAAAAATAAAGGATATACCGTTTCGCGGACGAATAGCGCTTTATGCGGTGAAGTGTTTTTACATAATACTTTGTATAAAGTCGGATATAAGCGCGGCAGCACTAAGGATTGTGATTTAGACTTTATTGCCGACAGGCGGTGGTATGTCAATTTGGCAAGTATTTTAATTGGGCTGATTTTCTTTTAAACGCAGAAAAACGCACGCGAGCCAAGGAAAATGACACGCGTGCGTTTTTCTATGTAACTGACTTGATTTTGAGCAAGGAACACCCCGCAGCGGGGGTAATGAGGGGGCACAAAATTTTGAGTACTAAAAAAATGCCGATTTTTGACCGAAAATAAGCGAAAATCAATCAAAATCAGCACTTTTTATTGGCGCAGTGACCGAATTAAAATCCGAACCTTGAAGCTCGTCAAGGGTAATGGTTTTCGTATCGTTTTTGTAGTTCAGAATGAGTTTTGCGTGGTCGTCGTAGAGGTAAATGGCATTTACAAAGCCGTCAATCAATGCTTGTTTGGCTTCCCGCGTGGATAAATCTAATTGTCTGAACTTATAAATCGCAAAAGCAATTTGGTCTGTCGTGAACAGCGGCGTTTTGATTTGCTCCTGCATGAGCGCGATTTCCTGTTGTTTTTTGGTTTCTTCCAGCTCTTTCAATCGTTTTGCCGACGACTCCGAAACAAAGCCTTGCTCTGCTGCCTTAATCAGGTTGTCTATGCGCTTCTGCGTTTCGGTTATCTGTTCTTCCAGCTTGGGAATATAGGTGTTTTCCGCGAATTGCAGCTCGTAAATGCGTTCTACAAGCTCGTCAATCGCTTTTTCGTCCTCTAAAAACTGCATTATGCGCTTTATTACAGCGTTTTCTATCTTTTCTTTGGCAATGGGCTTTTTCTTACATTTCTTCTTGCGCGAGTTCACGCATTTATAATAGCGGTAGGTCGTGTTGGTGTGGCTCGTTCCGCTCTCGCCGTTCATTATCGCACCGCAGTGACCGCAAAAAAGTTTTGTGGTGAGCAGGTAGTCGTCCTCTGCCTTGTGGCGCGAAGGGGCTTTCTTGTTCTTGACAAGCATTTTCTGCACTTTCTCGAACAGCTCCTTGTCCACGATTGCAGGCATAGAGTCGGGAATTGTTACTTCGCCGAAATGATATTCGCCTATATACTTCCGGTTTGAAAGCATACGCTGTATCGTGTTAAAGGTAAATTCTTTCCCACGCGAGTTGGTCAAACTTTTTGCGTTCAAAATGTCCTTAATCTCTTTCATTGTCTTGCCGTCGGCGTAAAGCTGGAACACCTCGCGCACGATGAGGGCAGCGGGCGCGTCTATCTGGTAGTGTCTATCTCTGTCAACCGTATAGCCGAACGTGCAGGTTCCGCCGTTTGCCTTGGCTTTCAATGCGTTCTCCGTCAAGCCGCGCTTAACCTTTTCAGCGAGTTCTATTGAGTAGTACTCTGCATAGCCCTCCAACATAGATTCGAGCAGAATACCTTCCGCGCCCTCAGAAATGGTTTCCTTTGCGGAGAGCACACGCACACCATTACGTTTGAGTATGGTTTTATAGTGTGCGCTATCGTAGCGGTTGCGCGCAAAGCGGTCTAATTTCCACACGAGGACAACGTCAAATAAACCCTTGTAACTGTCCTTAATCATACGCTGGAAGTTAGGGCGGTTGTCAGTCTTTGCAGAGAGCGCACGGTCTATGTAGCTGTTCACGACGTCTATGCCGTTGAACTTGGCATACTCCATACATTCACGGAGCTGACCGTCAATGCTCTCTTCTCTTTGGTTGTCGCTTGAATAACGTGCGTAGATTACGGCTTTCATTGAAATTGCTCCTCATTTTGATGAGGGTATTATAACATAGTATATATGACAGATATAGTCATATATTAAAAATTTTCTTTACAATTTTTGGATAGCGAGGTACGCAAGTGGCAAGCCACTTGCCGAGCGCAAACGCTCGCCTCGTCAGGGGAAGCCTTCCCCTGAAACCCTTTTCTCTTGCGTGGAACAAAAGCCTCGCAGAGCCCATGACTTCGCTTGCGAAGTATAGTGGGCTATACTTCTATTAGAAGTTATAATGAAAACTATTTAGTATTTGTCGTCTGATTACTTAAAGTTTTTGTCCGCTTTATGTCAAGTAACCAAAGTGCAATTGCAACGGCTGTCGTCAGTAGAATCCCGACAATCAATATCAAGTTCAGTTTTAACACGAATGACGACAACATCACATTGACAAAACCGTGAAAGAGCATACACAGCGGCAGGCATTCAGACCGCTTATAAATTATGCCAAGCCAGAAACAGAGGAATATGCCAAGTGTAGCTTGTACCCAAAGTGGCATTGACTGATTAGGGTGACCTTCTATAAACCAAAGCGGTAAATGCCATAACGCCCATATAACGCCGCACGCGAGCGCGGCAAGCGGGAATGTTATTTTCTTTGACAATGCAGGGTGCAAAATACCGCGCCAGCCTAATTCTTCCTCGCCGCCGTAAATAAAGGTGGAACCAAGCAGGGAGATAAAAAAGTTCAACACCGTCATTTGCGGGTTCCATTCCATTGAAGAAAGTCCCACAGTGAGCGTAACGAGGGCGGCAAACAAAAGGAAAAACCATATCCCGCGTTTTTTGTATGAAAACAAAAATTTTTTCAGTGAGTGCAGATATGGTCTGCCGTCAATGCAAAATAATGCTGCAATGGCTGGACCGAAGTTACCTATAATATATATAATTGTCGGCAATATGTCGCCATATACAAAATCAGTATATGCAACAAGTGCAGCTACGCCCCACCAACAAGCATAAGTTATGACAAATGTAATAATAAGATATTTCACAACCGCTTTTATCTTCATATAGCTATTATAGCATAGTAATGGAACGAAGTCACCTGTATGGGGTTATAAAAAAAGAAATAATCCGAACGCTCCGCCGACTAAAATCGGTTTCAGGTTCGGATTATACTCGTTTGGCGCGGAGAAGAGGATTTGAACCTCCGTACGGGGTTAACCGTAACACGATTTCCAATCGTGCGCCTTAAACCGCTCAGCCATCTCCGCATGCGATGCTTGCAGCTTGCCGCAAGCAATTAATGATATTAAAAATCGCACAAAAAATCAAGCATTTTTACGCCGCGTTTGCAATTATTCTTTACAAATTTTTTTTAAAATGCTAAAATTTAGTAAATAAATTAACGGCGGTATTTTTTATATGGCTCTGACGGATAAAGAAAAAAAGCTCGGCGTCGCCCTGCGCGACCACGGCGCTGTCTCTTATACACATCTGACGCTGCCGACGATCGCATAAGTGTAGAT
>ERZ1090863.141-NODE-141-length-47730-cov-13.830834_pt1 | contig 47730 bp, 70 predicted proteins | sample MGYA00478480_ERZ1090863 | MGnify/ENA primary metagenome ERZ1090863 (study PRJEB33644, sample SAMEA5815746) | chicken gut metagenome | biome: Chicken; feature: Gastrointestinal Tract; material: Caecum | place: Ireland | collected 2019-01-01 | study: A study of the...
GCAGTCTCGTGGGCTCGGAGATGTGTATAAGAGACAGCTATTATTATACAAATAGTTCCCATCAACCGATTCAAACTCATTACATAATCCATTCAAAAAAATACCAGGATTACTGGTCATTTTTGCATCTTGCAATGATTCAGTGTAAAATCTAGCAGTATCAGCAGTTCCGGTATTCGAATGCTTTAACCACTTCATATCTCTAAACTGCCTTACTATAGTCCTCTGCACATACTTCCCTCTTGTCAAATCAATCTCGTCACAAATCCACTGCTGGCCGTTCTCGTCCGTATAATTACCACCAGAATCAACTGGGATACCGGGAAGACCATTAGGTGTTTGCAAGGTCAAGGTCTGTGGCAGTTTATATGGCATCCACGGCAATTTTGAAGCGCCAAGCGCAAGCATAATTCCGTTGATTTTTGCGGTGTATGTTCCAGGCGTTAAATTCTCTGCGAAAGAGTTTGTTTCTATTAACATTATCCGAAACCGAATATTTGTGGCAGTATCAGGAATAGCAATGGTTAAACTTTTGGATTCGATATTGGAGGCTAGATGATTATAAATGGTTGTTCCGCTATCGTCAGTATAAACAAGTCCAATTATTTGTTCCATATCAAACATTATTTCAGCGCTGTCATAAGAGATGGTGACTGTTTTTCCGGCAAAATCATCTCCTAATTGTATGAGAACACTTCGATAAATACGATTATTTGCAGGAGTAAGGTCGGTTAGGTCTTCTTCTGTTAAAACAGTTGTCAAGGTTGCTGTATAGCCATCATAGCTATATGTTGAGTTCCCTGGCATAGTTATAGTTACAGATAAATCCACCAAATTCCCGCCCTGCACCGTCACATTGATTTCGCCGTCATCACCTGCGCTCACAATCGGCACCGGGTTATCTGGGCTGGGTGTGCCGTCTTGGGTGCTGTGGCCGTAGACGGTGAGGGCGTTCATTTTGCTTCCTTTAACATTTTGCAGGGCAAGATTATCGCCGCTTTCTGAAGCAATCCTGTCATTCATTAATGCACGTCTTGAAAGCATATCAACTCACCGCCCAACTGGTCCATGCAAGATAATTATCAATTATGCTTACCTCGTAAATACGATTTGCCTCTACTGCCAAATCAGATACTATTCCTTGCGGCAATGTAAGAACCGTAGGCGTCGCACCAGACTTGAAGATGAAATGATATTCACGATATGTGATAACCCTTGCTTGTGAGAAATTAATTGTCAGTTCTGCCATTTCCGGAAAGACATAAAGCTTGTTTGGCTTAAGACTTACTGATGTATCAGACACTGACATATCAATTCTTTCAATCATTTCCTGAAACATGGTATCTACTTGCGACTTCGTGTAGTAATTTGACAAGTCTACAGAGGGTGGTGTTCCTATCTTTTTGATTTTCTTAATCAATATCGCATAAACTTCTTCTACAGTCATTGTACCACCTCCTTAAGTAATTAAATACCACGCATCTGTCTGCTCGTGGAACTTATACATGTCACCAGTGTCCAAACAAAAAGCAGAACTGCCTGACGAAACATAATGTGGAAGCTTGCCAGGGGCGTCCTTTGAAAGTCCTTCATAACTCCTCATCATCCCTCTTGCTTCTACAGCAACAAAGCTGCCCAAGTCCCATATTTCATCGCCCTTATTGTATTCAACACCATCTACAATCATTGGTCTATCGGCTGTCACTCATATCACCATCCTTTCCATTATACGGGTTATCGTCTACATTGCCGCCCATGCCAAAGGCACTGTCTTCAATAATCTGCCTCTCAAGTGCAATCTGCTCAAGCTCCTCCTGAACCTCATCATCAGTAAGACCTCTCCACTTCTTCATATAAGCTTTACGGCTCATAGTCTTAGATTCAACCTCGGCCAAGTCCATGTTCTTTTCCTCGATTTCATCTTCAGGGATAGGAAGGTTACCAACAATAGAGACCTCATACGCAACAGGACTAATTACATCATCTGTGTATTTCTCGATGCAGTTTGGATAAACCATCGCACCTTGCAGAATGATATCAACCATATTTCTGAGCTGTGGTCCCCACATCTTCATTTTCTCTTTACACCTTACAATCAGCGGCCAGTAAATCGCTTTAAGTGCCTTACCACTTGTGATTGTAGCTTGCACCTCTTCAATGTCAGGCATGTCAACCTGATTATAAGCTGATTTCTTTACTCGCTTAAGTGTAGTGTCAAGAGAAGCACTGTAGTTCATACTTGGCTCAAGCAAACCAACTTGTGGATGTGCATTGTCCAAGTTCTGGTCTGAACCCAAATCCCAGAAAGCACCTGCTGCAGTAGAAAGGCTCTTGGTAGAACGGCTGTCCATGTCTACCGTGTACTTTGTAGGATTCATTGATTTTCTCTGAGCATCAATATCTGCGTTGGACAGCTTGCTGTACCAAGATTCATCATCCTGCAGAATCTCAATCTCAGATTCACCTTTATCCTCACCAGACAGACCATCATTGATGAAGATACTTACCGGAATCATAGGCATCAGAGTTTCCTGATATTCAGTCACAACCTCCAATTCCTTGCCGGCTCCATCGTAAAGAACTTCTTCCAGATACACCACATCATCGATAAGCTCAAACTTCTTTTTGAAGATTCGTTTCTCACTTAATGTAATGCTGTCCTTTACAATGATGAAACACACAAACTTGGTTATTATATTCGGATTGCCTATCTTTGTGTCATAGATAAACTGCGTAGAAGGAAGGAATGTGATTGTCACTCCGTCCTCTTCATTGAAGTTTACCAGACCAGCAACTCGCTTGCCAATGAAACAATCCTTAGCTGCCTTAATAAGAACTTCCTCAAAGTTGTTCTTATCAAGAACTGTCTTAACCAAGTCGTTCATAACTGTCAATGCATTCTTTGCATCTTCGGTAATCTTACCAACATCGCCTTTCGGCTCAACCGTAATGTCAGGTGGCTCAGCAAAGAGGAACCTCGCTTCCTTATTGATAAGGGATGCGGCCATCTTATAATTAAGCTTGGCAGGCACATAATCACCGTTCGTACCCTCAACAGTAAAACTTGCACCTTTCTTATACACTTTATAGTATTTGCAGATTTGTGTCAGCTCGTCCAAAGTGTCCTTTGCTGCACCTGAAACTTCTGCGTTTATCAATGCATAAGGAATACGGTTGAAAGCTGTCAAGACTTCAGTACTATTCTCGGCCTCAATAACCTTAGCTTCTTCACTAGCCATCTTCCATTACCTCCTTAAACTCGTTTTGCGTAGTCCAGACTTATCCAACCTGCTCCACTCTTGAGCTTGCCCCACTTAGTATCACCCGCACCATTTGATTCCTCAATGATAGTGTAAACACCAACAGGACAAAATCCATTGGATGCATAGTTGGTACCTGGTCCCTTTCTGATATTCAGGTCTTTAATTGACACCCTGACTTTATAAGGGCTGAATGTCGGTGCACTTACAGCTGTACCTGCCTTAGTAGTAATAAATGCATCAAAACCAGCAGCCTTAACTTTAGCAAGCTGAGCTTCAGCATTTGCCTTTACGCTGTATGCACCTACCTGGACTTTGTACAATCCATCAACCTGAACAATAAATGCATCAAAGCCTTTTGCCTTTACAGCTTTAAGCTGATTATCTGCATTCTCTCTCTTTGAATATGCTCCAACTTGTACTCTATACAATGCACCATCACTTACAGGTTTCTCAGGCTCAATAGTAGTTGCACCACCAAGCTTAGCAGTAACCTTAGCAGCAAGGTCACCCATTCTCTGATACATCCAATCACCGGGACAACTCTTGTTTGCAAACCAACGATGAACTGTAAGCACCATCTCATTTGTAGCCGGATTGTAAGCCAATGTCTTGTCTTTATCACCAAACCAAAGCAGCTTAGTCTTTCCATTACGCTTACAAATATCTACGCACAATTCAATGAGCTTGTTGTATACGACATCTTTGAATGCGTATGGAGCTGCGGTGTCAGATGCACACTCGATTGTGATTGCTCTTTGGTCATTCGCATAAGACGAACTACACCAAGAACGATTCTTTTCCTCAACATACATTCCAACTCGTCCATCGGCACCAATACCATAATTGCATGATGCCTGCTTGCTTGTTGGAGCAAAGATATTGCCAAGCGTCTCTACACTGCACTGACCAACTACACAATGTGGAGTAATACGGTCAATTGCATGCGTTCTCTGCCCTGAATGATTAGGACTGAGTTTTGTGTAACTTACCAAAGGACTATTTGTATATCCCATTGTAACTTCCTCCTTTCCTTCGGTAGTTGTGTTACCTCCAAGCAGCTGCTTCATCAGGTCTTCACCATAAGCAGCTCGCTTTGCTTTAACGGATTCAGACTGGTCAGCAGGTCTCTCATATTGAGTAAGTACACAATCAGATGCCTCTCTAATAGATGTTGCATTCTTAAGAACATTCAGCACCGACGGATAGCTTGCCATAAGCTCACCAATCATAAAGTCAACCTGCATATTCTCGTCACCGATTGAACACCCATAAGCTTGTGCATACTGAAGTAGTTTCTGCTTACGTGACCAATATGTCCACTGTGCCAGGCCATAGCCAGCACTGTCTTTAACGAAGTTTGTATAGCTGCCATCATCAACAGCTTTAGTGTATTCCTCATCCGTCATACCAAACTTCTTAGAATATGTATTCTGAAGATTGTTTGCTCTTAGACCAGATTCAGCCATAAGGTTTCCCATTAGACCAAACACACCATAGTCATTACCGATTGCAGCTTTAAGCTTTTGATAGATATTAGAGGCTCCCATTACTTTCAGCCTCCTTTGCCTTTCTTACCGCCTTTCTTAGCGCCACCACACTTAGCCATGTTACTCACCTTCCTTTACTTCAGGAATACCAGCAACGCTAGTCAAGATACTTACCACACCGGCAAGCAGGCTAGCACTACCAACCACTGCCCAATTCACTTCGCCCATGGTAGCAGAAGCACCAATAGTTGCGATAGCAGTCTGAGCAACAGTCTTGATTGCACGAACACCAGCGGCTTTGAGCCACTTAACAGTATTCACATCAGGCTTAAACACACAATTCTTGAACATGTTTGTTCCTCCTTTCATAATCAACCGGCTCTACTATTGAAGTCCTTATCTTTAACATCAGCAACTGTCACTGTATCAAGTGCATACCAGATAGCTGAGAAGCTGTGAGGGTCAATATTGAACTGGTCATAGATAACATTTCCTTTTGCATCTTTCTTATAAGTCAAGTCCTTTAACTCTCTTATGACATTCTTGCACTTAGGACTTACTACGATTTTTCTAAATCGTTTTACCTTCCTTGTATTAGACAACCTTGAACCTGCAAACTTATTTCTACAAGCACGAATCCTGAATCCATTTTGCCTGTAGTAAGTAATTGCTTTAGGGTCCTCATTATCTGCCACAATCATTTTGTTATGACCTGCATTGTTTAGGTCGTTTATTCTTCGCCTTAAGCTCTGCATCTCTGGCTGATTTGCAAACATATCATCTGTTACATGGTTCATATATATTTCATCCCATATATACAAGATACTTTTCTTCAAATCCACACTCATACTGATAACAGCATTGAATGATTCCTCAAAACCAAAGTCAAAGCCAAAGTACTGATTCTCGGGACCAAGCCTCTCAATCGCTTTCTTAAATGTTGCTGGGTCTTTTGCAATAAGAAACTGAGGCAATACTCTTGTACCAGTTGCACCGAATCTTCCCCAACGAGCTACCATATACAATGGATAGTCATAGTTCTTAAGGTCATCCAATCGTTTCATGTACTGCCAAGGCAACCAAGGATTATCATCAGGTGTACTGTGGTGGTAGTATGTACCATTGTGAATGATGCATCTCTTTTCATAGAACTTATCCTCGTCCACCATGACATCTTCTTGACCTTCATCATCCAGTCTTACAAAGAAATGTCTATACACCCAATTGTCTCTACCGATAGGATTACAGCTTAAGATGAAGTGCATGCTTACGTTTGGTGTACGAATACGACCAAGCAATTCTTTGTAACCTTCATACTTAATCTCAGAACACTCTTCCAACCAGACAATAGATACACCATTGATAGACTTTACCTTTTCAGGCTTATCCATTCCCTTGAAGATTATCTGACTACCATTCTTGAACTTGAACCTTAGTGGGCTTTTCAATGCCAGGACTCTGTTTTGTCTTCGCTTAAATTCCCTTGGGTCAGTAGTCAATAAGCTCATATCATCAAGTATCTCACAAATCAAATCATAGCAAGATTCCTGAATAGTATCATACACCTCTCTGATAACCAGTGCTTTACGCTTTTCCTCAAGCAGCTTTAAGATTATCTTGAATGCAATATGATATGACTTACCCGAACCATAACCACCAATAAGCAAATATCGTTCATAGTCCCAATCGAATAAGAAGTCCTCGAATGCCGGACTAACAGCTTTTGTCACCTTCATAGTTTAGTCCTCCCATTCTTCGTCTTCATCTTCCCAATCATCAGGCCAATAGTCTAAATCCTCATCAGATGCCTCATTCTCCACTTTAGTTGCCACATTTAGAGCACTCTGCTCATTAGCTTGAGCCTTTTTCTTAGCAGCCTCTGCCCTCTCTTCTTCTGTAGCACTGCGAATTTCAATCGACTGATTTACTTCGTCTTGCCACTCTTTATCCTCTGCTGTTTCATCTTGCTGAGCTGTAGTCGACTGACTTGCACTTGCCCTTGTTACTGTTACTTGAATCTTTGTATCTTCATCATCAAGCTCAATAAGCTGGTCTCTATTCTTTTTCCATTTATTAGGAAGTCTGTTATACAACCAACACTGAATAGCAGAAACGTTTGGTGCTTGTTCTTTGTCTGTCACCTCTTTAATTGTCTCTACTGTCTTACCAAATCGAATGGTTGTAGTTACCTTTACTTCTTTTGTATGATACCCTAAGGCTGATTTGAGAAGAGCGTTTTCTACTTTGTAGTCAATGATTTCTCGGCCTTTCTTAAGAGCACTATCAATTTCAGGATATTGAACTCTCCAAGCACGAAGAGTACTTATTGAAATACCAATTCGATTAGCAATGTCCTGAAATGTGTAACCGTCTCTTGCCCAGCATTCCAACAGCATCAGATTGTCTTCTTCCAACCACTCTGTGGCAATGCATTCATTTTTAGTTTTCTTTTCTGACGCCATTGTGTTGCGTTCTCCTTTCCTCCAAAATAGAACAAAGCCTGGAATATTTCATCCAAGCTCGTTCCTCTTTAACAATTTGATTTGCTTACGCTTTACCTTATTTTAATGCCGCCATAGCTTTAGTCATCAGCTTACCAACATACTGTCTTTGAACTGCAATCTTACCTACAGCTTTTGTGAAGCTAATCATATCTGTGTAAGACTTTGTAGCATCATCATAATCAGGACATCTCAATGCTGTATATTCAGCTTTAAATTCCTCGTCCATTTCCTGCATCTTTGCACATACAGCATCGATATAATCTGCGGCTTTGGATTCCTCTGCATTCTTAACTGTGATTGTGATGTATCTGTAAGCTTCCTTACGAGTATTACCAACCTCAACGAATGCTCTCTGAATACGCATTGCTTTTTCCTTGTTGGATTCCTTCTTAACTTGCTTTGCAGCCTTTTTCTCATTCTCAATTTTCTCGATTGCCTCAACCAATTGTGCCTTAGTCATATCCCAACGACTTGCAATGTTCAACTCCTTAGCAACCTCACGTAATTCCTTAACACTCATTTCATTGATTTTCTTCATCACTTTGTCCTCCTGAACTCTTAATTTGATTTTTGGTTTCAGTTAGGTTCATTCCTTAACCTTGATTATATTATACCACAATCAAATAGGTTTGTACACCCTTTTCTTAAAAGTTTTTGAAGATTTTTCAATTTTATTTTATTAGCATCAGGCTGGTTTATTTTAAGGCCATTCCAGAAGGTCACCAGATAATCCAGAATGAATCCAATTTATTTTATATATTTATATTAAATATCCAATAAAGTTAACCAGAAGTCATTCTGGATTATTCTGGGATTATCATGCATCCTTTACTGATTCATCCACCTCAAGCTTAACGCCTCCCCATTTCCAGAGGTCCTCTCTTAATTCAGCTAATGTCAATACACCAGCATTGTAAGAATCATATAAGCTTAAGCAGTCATCAACAAACTTAGGCAATCTCTTCTTTGCCGTCTTAGGCCAGTAGCCATCACCAAGCAATACTTCACAAGGAATAGCCAACATAAGCTGCCAGGCAATATCAACAGATTTCTGACCTGCTATCTTACTTGCCTCTCCATAAGCTTTACGTCTTTCCTTTGCAAGCATATCAGCTATTTGTGATTCAGTCAATGTGTAGACTTTCTCTTTTGGTATGACCTTACCTTGTTTTGCTGCAGCTCTTCGTGCTGCCCTGTTACTCATTGTTGTGCTCCTTATAGTAACCACAGCTCTTAAACTCTGGGCACTCATGACGATATTCACACATAGGAATAAGGAAGCCCTTAAATTCAGGATTGACCTTTTCAACCTCCTTACAGATTTGTGTCATGATGTATCTGGTGGTTGCATCGGCCATACCGCACAGCCTACGATGTGACATGAACATGAGCTGTTCTGCATTTACATCAATGATGTGACTTACCATTGCATTCTGTGGTGCAAGCTCTCTGTCATACATAGTTTGCCTGTCATTCCTTTGAGACTGAACGTAATGCTCAATACCAATCTTATGACGTACCAGATGCACTGACGCAAAATATGGAATAGTCAACCTGATTGTGAACATCAACGTTCTGATAGGTGAATGCTGAGCTTTAAGAATCTGCCTCTTCCACTCATCAGTTACCTCTTTACCGGCATACTTCTTACCCATAGTATTCAGTGCCAGTTCTTTACACCTTGCCCAGTCTGCTTTGGTTGGATTCCTAAGAATTTCAACCTGAATATTTTCATTTGCCACTTAAATCACTCCTTACTTATGAAATCTGATTTTATTCTTACTCTCATTAACGTTTTATGTGATTGGCTACGCAAATGTGTCTCCTGGCCAATTTGAATTGGTTATTGTAATACTGCTTCTGAGCAATGTACTGCTTCGTGTGCAGATAGTTATATCTGTTATAACGCTTCATCAATACCGTATTACTATCATCATAACTGTTTAAGTCCAAATTGTCGAAGAACTCTTTCAAACTATTTGCGACACGATGTAATGTAGGCTCCAATGCCTCTGACAATTTCTTGAACAGCTCTGACAATGCATCAGCAGCTCTATGGATTGCTTCCTTCACACTATCCACCCAAGCATTCAATCTTTCCAACTGCTCGTCCGACATTGTTATTCCATGACATCGCAACATCATCTTCATCTGTTGCCTTGCTTGTAACTTATGCCAATCTTCATATACAACTAATGCTGTACACTCCATAATTCCCACCTCTACTTATAAAACCTAATACCCTCACTCTCGTAAAGGTATTCCAAGTTGCGACTATGCCAATTATCTTCATCAGCACAATTCTCAAAATATGTTGCACCACCACTGTAGTCATACTTAGCTTCCACGACGATTCTTACTGCTTCATAACAATCTTCATTTGGCTCAACTCTATCCCATCGTCCATTGTCAATAGGACTAAACTGATTTTCCTGGAATATTACATCTTTGATTGTGTCAGGAAACTCATCAGACCATACACGATTTAGTACACACATAATGATTAGTGTTTTTGTCTGAGTATTGCATCCTTCAGCTTCTGCCATTGCAATCTTTGCTAGTAGGTAACTATCCTCAACAGACCAGTCTTTACTATATGTAAACTCAGGATAGTAATCAACCTCAATCTCTGTCTCTTCCTTTTGAGCATCAGGCTCACATGTAATTAAAGCAGATACATGAGGTTTGATGGTCTTTACTTTATAAGATTCATTTACTTCCTCACTTACTGCAGGGCTTGGCATACTACATAGTGCCGCAATCATCATAATAATGATAATAATTATATGCCATACCAGATTCTTACACGTTACTTTTTTAAGATTCCTTTGCTGAATGCGTCTTTGCTTGATATATTGTGACTTTTTCATGTTGTTCCTCCGTTCTTCTTAACACTTAAATCTTAGCTGAAAACCAGTTGTGATAGGACACTCATCACAGATGCCATACTCACATGAGATTCCTTCTTCTGAACACTTACGCAATGTCTCAATATCCTGTCTAAATCTCTCAAGCTTTTCTGCATCTTCTTTTTGAGCTGCCAATTCCTCTTCTGCCATTTTGGCTTCTAATTCCTTTTGCTCCTGCAATTTCTTGGCCTCTGCCTGCTTATTGCCGATAATCATCAATTGCTTCCAATATTTTTGCATTTTGTTACGTGATTTAGCAAGTTCCCCTTTTGTTAATGTCTTATTGGCTTTTATCTTTCTTGCAATGTCTCCCATCTCTTTGGCATCGATTTTACTGAAGCCAATGCAATTGTCCTCAATACTTTCACCTTTGTCTTTTTCTTCAGGTGTTTGATTGTCGTATACCAACACAATAGCTCTGAGTAATGCTTTGTCGTTAGTCTTTAGCAAGTCCTTAAGATAGGCTTCCCATTGTTTTTGACTGGTAAAGTATTCCCATGCTGCCATTTGATTTCCTCCTTTACTTTTAGTATATCACCAGGGATTCCAGAATGACCCCAGATTGATTTTTATTTATAAGGTATATATTTCCTTACCTTAATAATTAAAATTAAATCTGGGGCAATCTGGATAACTTCTGGATTATAACAGACCTTTACGTTCAAGCCAGTCCTCAAGGTCAGCCAAGTACAGAATCAATTCCTGAATACGATTGTTTGGGATAGATACTTCACCATAGTCATCAACTTCAGTGAATCTCTTATCAGGTACCGGAATGGTTGTGCCCTTACCAATCTTATTTGCATAAGAACGAAGTACGTATGTAATCACACAAAATACAACCGGTATGAGCAGCTCACCGCCTACACCAAGATAACCTCTTGTTGCACATACATTCTGACCAATGATATACATCAGATACGGAAGAATGAAATTCAAAATCCAAGCAAAGTTTCTAAGGTTGCTTGTAATGAAATAATCAACAGCTCGTACAACATCAATGATGATTGCACCCATAATACCAAAGAATCTCTTCATGTTTATTCCTCCAATCGCTTTCTAAGCATTTCTTTGTAGTAGTTCATTTTTATATTTATCTTTTCTTCAAGACGTCTTTGAAAACCAGCAGCACTGCATCTATCGCAATGTGTGTCCTCATTTATGAAGAAACTGTGATGCATCTCTTTACAGCACTGACAATGCTGAGACATTACATCGTTTTCTCCGTCCTGAACTGCAAACAAATGTATTGTAATAGTTGGAAATTCGCCTTTGTCCTCTTTAATGAATTGCACCTGAACGTTGACAAATTCAGCTTTACTTAATACATTTGTTGAATACCATTTCACAGCCGACATGTATGCCGATTTCATTGTATCGGCTGTAAATGATTTCTTGTAAAACTCTCTTGAGTACTTAATCATAGTCAACACCTTCCTTTGCTTTGAGTGATTCCTCTTTAGCCAGCTTATCAACCAGCTCATTGAATGTGTTGCCGGCATGACCTTTAATCTTTATGATTTTTATGTAAATACCAAGAGACCTTGTTCTGTTTCTAAGGAATGCAAGTTCCTCCCACAAATCTCTGTTCTTCACATCATCGTTTTTAGTTGTCTTCCAATTGTTTTGCTGCCATTTATCAATCCAGCCATTATTGATTGAGTTAACAACATAAGCACTGTCAGAATACAACTCATATTCGGCATCACTTAGATTCTTACTCAGCACCTTCTTAAATGCTTCAATTACAGCTTTAAGCTCCATACGATTGTTTGTGGTCATCTTTTCATTGCCACTAATCGTTGAGCATTTGCTTACTGTATTGAAGACTGCAGCCCATCCACCTGGGCCAGGATTTTCTGAGCAAGCACCATCAGTAAATATTCTTACTCTCAATGGTTCTTCCTCCTTAACTCCAATCTTCTTCATCATCTTCAGCTTCAGCCATTTTAGCATCAGCTTTCTTTGCAAGTCGTTCTCTTTCCTTTTCTTCCTTGGTAGCAGTCCTTACCGGTATTTTGCCAGACTTTACTTCTGAATACATCTTAATTGCCAGCTTAGCAAACACCTCATACAGACACATACCATAGACTGTTCCTAACCATTTATGGTCTGTTGTCGTTTTTACACCAATGGAGTAAATACCAAGAATTGGTTCAAAATACGACATGCTCATCCATTGCGGTGTGATTTCATACTTTTGAACCAACACACGAATGAGCTTTTCAATTGCTTCAATAGGAACATCACTCTCATCTGAGTATTTAGAAAGTGGTTTGATTTTCCTCAACACCTTCTGAATTATCTCTTGACTTTCTTCTTTTCTATAGTCAAGGTTTAGAATTTGTTCTGTTTTCATGTACAGCTTGTACCTCCTTAAAACAAGTATAAGCTGGGTACATGCCTCTCACACATACCCAGCTTACGGCTATCTATTGAGGCGGATTCATATACCGACTGAACATTAAATGTCCCAGTCTTCGTCATCCTCGGCCTTAGCTTCGGTCTTAGCAGCCTTAGCTTTACCACCCTTAGCAGAAGCCTTAGATGCAGCCTTCTTATCTTCCTTCTTAGGAGCCTCAGCCTCTTCGTCGCCCCAGTCATCATCTTCCTCAGATTCAGCTTCAGTAGCCTCAGCTTTTGCAGCGTCGTCCTTGATAAGCAGGTCAGCATAGAACTTAGCAGGCTTCTTAGGAGCTGCCTTAATCTTACGAGCCTTGCACTCCTTGAAAAGCTCCATAGCGGACTTACCTTCATAAGGATTAGCCTCAGTAGCATCATCCTCTGCCTCAGCATCTTCAGCCTCAGCTTCAGTAGCTGCACCGAATGCCTGCTTACAAGCTTCAACCAGGTCAGCCTTCTTAGTAGACTTAGCAAGCTTTCTCTTACCAGCCTTGCCAAGGATGTCCCAAAGCTGCTTAGCGCTCATGGACTCATCCCACTGAGCAGTTGCCTCAGTTGCATCTTCTGTAGTAGCTTCAGCCTCAGTGTCCTCAGCATCCTCATCATCAGAACCAGATTCAGTGATACCAGCCTTAATAGCTGTATTCACTTTGTTTGCAGTGAGGTAATCAGGCATGTAACCCATAAGGTCAACAAACTCCTCACCAGCCTTAGCAGCAACAACTGCAATCTTGTGTGCCAGAACCGGATAACGTCTACCGATGTCGGTAATTGCCTCCAGGTCAGTTCCATTTGCGATAATCTTAACCGCTTCATTGAAAGTGTAATTCTTTGCCATTTTTGATTTCTCCTTTACATGTTTTGATTTTTGATTGATGTTTTCTCCTGAACTCAGGACTTACTTTCAAGTTGTGGAAGTAGGATTGAGGTTTCCTAACCTCCACCTCTTGAATATATTATACCAGGTTACTTACCATTTGTACATAGGCTTTTTGAAAGTTTTTGAAAATATTTTGAACTTTTTACTCGTCCCATGCATCTGAATCTTCGGAATTTTCCTCAGAAATTTTGATTGCAAGATTTACTGCATCTCTAAGGTTATACAAGCCATGAATATCTTCAACATGGAATGCACCTTTCATGAATACCGAAGTAGTCTTGTCGTTTTCCTTGGCCTCAAGCTGCTGAGCAATCGTGAAGCCACCTTTAGAACAGTTCGAAATAACAATGTTCCTCGAATCAGTTACCTTAGCTCTGGAAAGCTCATGGTACTCAATCTTACTCTTCGCCATCTTCAATGTCCTCCATTTCGTCCGTTTCGATTTCAGCCTCCATAAGAACAACAAACTCTTTGTTTTCGTCAGAGTTCAAAGGAAGCAAATTCAGATTGTCCATTTCGATGTAGTCATTAAGACCATTGAACTTGATTGTGGATTCACCATCACCATCGATGACAATCTGTTTTACCCTGAAGAATCCAAGCTTCATAGGACTACCACCAGGGATTTTAGCTTTGATACTCACATCATTGTTGAGCATCTGCATAAGCTGAATTGTATTGGAAAGCTCAGAATACTGAGCCTTAAGTGTGAAGTTAACCGAACCATTAGCTGATAAGCTGTGGCCACCGTATTTCACTACCTCTTTGACCTTTATTTTCATATCGCTGACCTCTTTTCTTTTTTGAATCGTTTCTCATTTTCTTCATTGAATTGCTTACGCGCTCTTGAGCTTGATTTGATTTTCCTACCACCAACAGTAGTCATATCTTCATGCTCACTTAAATCAACACCTATGAATGCATTTGCACTGGTGTATTCTCCTGTCTCGATATATTGAGCTGCTTCACAAAGCATATCTGGCTTAACCAGCAGGTAAACCTCATTGGACTGCAGAAATTGAATCGCAAACACAGGTAGTTTGTGAGCAACGGCTGCATTGTAGCTCAATGTATCTAAGTCCTTTTTATGTATTCTAATACTCTCTGCATCAGTTGATTTGAGCTGACATATAACTTCATCTGACTGACCATCTTCTTTCCAAATTGGCCCAGAACCAGAGTTTGGCGTGGGTTCCAAGCCAAGTGAACGCATTACATCTGCTTCATTTTTGCGATAGAACTTACCGCTGCGTTTCATTGCCATAACTACATACCCTTTAATACATCACCAAGCATAAAGTCATATTCAGACTTGGTTTGTATCTCTTCCTTAAGATATAGCTGAAAGTATTTGAGACCAGTTGCTGCAATCAGCTCAAGCGGCAGGTTTGACTTAGGCATGATATACCCGAATGTGTATACCTGACTATCAGCATCTCGTGTTCTGTCTAACACAATACGCATTTGCCATTCATTCTCTTCCTGACCTCTTGCGAAGTTTGCTCTAAACTTTGGTTTCCCTTTATCGTCTTTCAGAATGTAGCTAAACTCTGAGCAAATCTTACCACTGTAAACTCGATTATCTAAATCCTTTAGTTTTAGCATTTAGTGCCCTCCTTCTTTGTTCAATTGTGGTCGAATCCTTCCATTGCTTGTACACATGAGATGCGATGTTTGTCAGATACTCACGGTCGTATTTAGTCAGCCTTGACGGAATGTCAAAGCCTGTGCTACCATCAAAATCATACATTGCATAGTAGTATGTTGAACGCCTGAACTCTGCAGGGTCACATGCTCTTTGCAACTCAACCAGTTGATGTGATATACTATCGTAGTATTGGTCAGACACACAACTCTCATTTTGTTCGTAATACATAATGCTGTATACGATTATGCGCCTTTGCAAATAACTAATCTTAGTTGCGTCGCTCCAATATAAACACGGCATCTTACTGAAGTCTATCATTTATGTTCACCTCCGGAACGGAGGCCTATTCTACTTTTACGCTTACTAATGATTGCCATATCACGCTGTGATTTTACTCGGCCATTCTTCATGACCTCTGCGCTCAAACACTTACTGAATATCTTCTCATTACACACATCACAGATTGTGAAGATGTTACCACCAATGCATAAATCAAACATATTCAGAACTTCTTTTTGGCTTTCACCACATTCACAGCAGATTGCATCCGGCTTGGTATTGTTTCGCATCTTAATCAACGTCTTCCCCTCCTTCCACAACCGCAGCTATGAACAATCTCGCTTGTAAGCTGTCCCCTCTGTACTATCTTATTTGTTCCACACTCACAATGCACTCTGTAGTAGTGACGCATTCTGTCACCACCAAGAGTTGCATCGTAATGATGTCCTGCATAACTTATGACTTCAAGCTTACCTAAGCGCTTGCCGATGATGTCATTGACATTTATCAGCACTTTTCCTTTTTGTTTATTTGACATTTATCATTCATCTCCTCTTTTGCTTTGTATTTATAACCACTCTTTCCATTCACCCTTTTTATACCATTCATCAAAGTCTCTGTTTGTCATACCACAATCAATCATATTTTCAATTTCAGACTTAAGCTTATTTGCAAACATCTGAATCTTATAAATCTTTTCTTTGCTTGCTCTTCTTGTGTTAAAGAAAACATATTTCTTTTTACAGTTTTTAATTTCAACTATGTGAGTGTAAAAATATCTATTTCTTGATTTTATAAATACCTTAAACACTTTGTAGCAGTTGTCAAGTGGCCTGTTTCTTATTACATCATCGATGCTGACTTTTGCTGATTCCCTATCTTTAAATCTTAGCTCATTCATCTGAATATCTCCTTTTCTCATTTTCTTAAAAGCCAGAGGCCGCATTAAGCGGCCAACTGGATTTTTCTCAGTGCATTGTGGTACTTGGTGCTTCCGTTTGGATTGAAAGTATTGATTGTGTCCTTGTCCAATCCCTTAACAATGCTAATCTTCATTGCCATTTCTAAGTTCATGCCCTTAGCTTCAAGCTTGGTAATCATTGTCATACATCTGTAAGAGAATGTAGCTCTGATTCCTTTGCTCTCAGCTTCCTTACGCATCTGGTGGATGAACTCAACCAGCTCTGCATTATTGTGAGTGATTGCCATTTCAATCTTCAAACAGTAATCAAACTCAATGATTGCGAATCTATCAAGTGTTGCCTGGTCAAGCACCATACGACCGGTGTACATGTCGTCTGCACCGTTTCCTACGGTATTACCAGCAGCTACGAAGTGAACATGGTCAAAATCAACTCGACCGTTAGGGAACTCAAAGTAACCATTAGCAATTGCTGCATTAAGAAGAACCAGAACTTCAGGGATTGAAGCATCCATTTCATCCAGGAAGAAGATGCATTCATTTTCATCTGTGCAAGCCTTGTAGAACTCTGTTTCGTGGAAGTCACCACCTGCATCGATGAAGCCTGTGAGTTTGTATTCCTGCTGAACTGAATTGCTGAAGTAGAAGTTCCAACCAAGTTCCTTTGCAATCTGCTCAACTGTGTGATTCTTACCAGAACCAGCAGGACCTGCAAGGTAAACCGGAATGTTGCATTCCAAACAGCACTTGATTTCATCGTATCTGTCGTGGTGAACTTCACCTTTGACTTCAGGAATCTGAACCTTAGGAATCTCAATACCTTTGTTCTCGATTTCGTTCTTAATCTTAGCTGATGTGGTACCTACCTGCTTAGCAGTGGACATTTTCTTAACGCCCTTGGTTTCGTATTCACGCTCAACCTTTTCTACCTGATAGTTTGCATCGAAGTAAATTCTGCAACCATCAATTACTGTCGTGTTGTTGTATGCTTTACGCACATAAGTGAACTCTTTGCTTGAACCTTCAAACTTAAGTGTAACAACTACACAACCATGTTTCATTGCCTTTTCAATCTTGATAACTTCGAAATTTACGTTTGTCATAATGTTTTTCTCCTTTTCAACTGAAAACTTTGTGATTTGTTCGTAGGCTTTATGTACCTTACGATATTATAATACCACATAAATAGGAGCTTGTACACCCTTTTTGCAAAAGTTTTTCAAAAACTTCAAGGGAGGTTTTGCCCTCCCAATCAGTTTAGATATTCTCAAGGTCGTCGATTGTTTTGATTGCGTTTACGTCCTTCTTAATGAAGTTAGGCAGCAGATACTCACCTTTGAAAATGTTACGCATCTCATTGGATGTTGCTGGGCTACCATAACCACTCACAAACGACTTGGTCACATGTGGATAAACCTCAATGAATCTGAAGAACAAACGACGAAGCATTGACGGATGAACCAACGGGAATGCCAGCTTTGAAACATTCAGCTTTTCGTTTGCCGATTTGATTCTCACTTTCACAACGAACTGTTTTGAAGGATAACCAGCAGTCGTACCAAGCACGATATTCAGATTGCATCTGTAACCCTGGGCTTCAAGCTTCTTGACAATCTGCATTGCCTTGATGCTTTCTTCGATTATCTTGTCTGCACTTACACCACCATTGTAGTCGATTGATTTGTTCAGGGTAATGACTTTCTGCTTTACAGGTATCATTTTCTTTGTGACCATGTTATTCGGAACACCTTGCAGATATAATGGAACAATTGCTTGATAACCTGCAACACCAAGAACGTTTTTAGGCTTCATTGTCGGCTCTGTTTTGCTCTCAATTACCTTGAGCTTCTGAACTAACTTGGTTGCCATATCTGACCAGCCATTTTTAAACAACTCAACTGCCTCACTAAAATCTCTCGTTTTTGTAAAGTAGTAGTCACCATCAATACTAGAATGCTTAGCCCAACAGAATGCATTGTTGAATGGTGTGTGAATCAGATACTCGTAAAATTCATGTAAGCTGTCATACTCAACAACTTCAGTTTTGTCTGTGATTTGATTTGCTTTCATCTTCATTTCCTCCTCTAAGGATTTGTGTGTTATACCTTAACAACCACTGTAATTATTATACCACAAACAAAATTATTTGTACATAGGTTTGTTAAAAATATTTTTATGTATTTGTATTAAGAAAATATATAGTAAACTATATATAAAAGAAATGTTATTCTCTTTGTCTTCTTTTATGACGTTTACAGCCAGCATAAGCAATCTCATCGAAGTCATAGTTTGCAAGCATAACAGTCTTATGAGCTTTGGCATATTCTTTCTGCTTCTCATACTCTGCTTTCTCTTCCAGATACTTACTACACTTAGCATGACATCCTGGGTACCTTGTTGGAGGCACACAATCTTTGCAGCATTTGATTGCCATATTACTTTTCCTCCTGTAGCTTGTCTTGGTCACCTATAAACCCAAACATAGCTATCCCTGCACTATCTGCGGCATCGTTGTTGTACATATATTTCTTTCCCTGGCGTATGAATGTGCCTTTAGTCTTTCTGCCCTCTATTGGGATTAAGATGCTATCTTCCCACCCCTGCTTTAGTAGCCATCTGACTGTAGGCCATTTCTCTTCTGGAACTCCAAGCTTATTTGGCATGGGTTTACTGGTCCCTATTACTTGAGCTTTCCAGCATCTGGTATCTACACTATAGACTGGGACACAATACTCATGGCATTTGTCTACTATGATGCTGTTTAGGGCACCAATGGACTTTATGTAATCGATATTGAGAAAACCTTGAGAACGAAGCCTGATTCTTTCTATGATACAAACGACTTCTCTGGCTTTTGGACAAACCGCTTTAAGGAGACCATCAAGCGTATTTGCTAATGCCCTCCTCTTATCACTATTCGTTTTGTAGCTATCTAGCTGAAGACTTCGTACTTTTACAAGCTTCCTATCTGCTGCAATGCTAATACCAGTATTGTTATATGACTGGTCTATGCCTATGATAACCTTCTGATATTTATAATGCTGCTTACATTGCTTATCCTCACAATCTAAACAATCCAGATAGACAGCTGTACCCAGTAAAGGGCAAGGTCTACCCATATCAATTCCTCCTTTTATTTTGATATTATTCCAGGGATTCCAGAATCATCCAGAATGAACTTTATTTATAAGGTATGGATTTATATACCTTTATTTATTTGAATCAATCTGGATAATCCTGGGACCTTCTGGAAATACCTTAATTATATACCGGTTATATACCGTATTTCTTCTTAATGTCCTCTTCAGACACAAGCTGCATAGTGAATCTGTCAGCAGCATGACGTTTACACTTATATGCCTGACCATTATTAAGCCACACCAAAATAGAAGTATGGCCCCAAGGTCTGTAGTCAACTACCATAGCTGCATGTTCAGGACTCCAATTACAGAAATCTTTGTAAATATCACCATAAGTAAGTTCTTTGTCATTACTCATTGCCGATACGAACCTTTCCTTTTCCTATATTCCAACAGGCTTCACGCATAAAGCATTCTTTACAGCGTTTGCATGTAGGACTGTTTGCATCCTTTGGCCTACCAACCATCTTATGCTCTTCAAACACACGGTCATAATGGAACATAATAGATTCTGCTCTACCAGCAAAAGGCTCAATCTTAGTTGGGTCATAGTCATATACCTCAAGCTTGAAGTCCTGAGTATTTTTGTCCTCAGAAAGTACAAAGCCTTTGGTATAGTCTTTACCATTCCACTTACCAGATTCCTTTGCCTTTTTGATACACAAATGCATGTACCATTGACATTGCTTCCAAGCTGAAGGATGATGTGTCATCTTCTGAAACTGATATGTATTGACTGACTTAATCTCACCAATCATTCTTCCTTCGAAGAACTCAGGAATCAAACAGTCAATATCTGGTGTATAGCTTAGCATATAGTCATCACAAAATCTTGTGTAGTCCATATCTCTTGCTTTACCATAACCAGCTCTAATCAGAAGCCTTTGCCACTTCTCATGGATTGCATTACCTTGCTCAAAGATACGCATAAGACCAACAGGAGTTTGCTGACCTTGAAGCTGCTTGTAAATCAGACTGAGAACTTGAGCTCTCAAACAGAAGTCCTTTTCACCAACCAACATTGCTGATGCATGAAGACCAACACGCTCCTGAGATTCAAGACCTCTTGTCATAACCTGCTTTACGAACTTGGTTTCTTCCTCAATGTTCTTATCAAGGTAAAACATAGCATTGAAGATTTTCTCAAGTGCAGCAGCATCAGTACTCTGAATCTTTGTTTTGTTTCCTTGAGCTTCTCTCTTTATATTATCAACAAGACCCATTGTCATCTCACCTCCTTTGGCGGGTTTAATTCATTATAGAACATATACTGCTGAATAATTCCTTCGCATCCCTTAAGGTCACCAAGATACCACTCAGCAAACGTCTCATAATCACAATCATACTCACGTTCCAGAATCTGCTCAATATGAGTATCAATCGGAAACGCTTGAGTGTGATGTAAACCATAGAGACAAATACAATCAGCAACCTTTGGACCAATCCCATTGAATTGCATCAGATATTCCTTTGCATCCTCATAGAGCATTTGACTAAGCTCATATAAGTCCAACCAACCATCAACAATGTCCTGACACAATCCAATTATGATGTCCTTTCGGTAACCAAGTTTGCATTGGTCAAGCTTATCCTGATTTTCCAGGATTGATTGAGGTGTAGGAAACTCATACCAAGTAATTCGTCCAGCCTCTCTCATAGATTGCTTATGTTCTATACCACAAACTTTGCTTATGGATTCAACCATAGCTTTGATTCGTGGAATGTTTGTTGCCGTAGCCAAAGCGAAAGTGATAATCATCTCAAATAAATCTTGCCGAAGTATTCTTACACCACTTCCGCGATTCGCACATATTTTCATGTACTCATCAATTCGCTTTACCGAATAATTGATTGCCAAATAATCAGTGTTCATATCGAAGTAATAGAACCATATATTGTAGAACTGCTCATCAGTACAACTCATTATCAGCCTTTCCTTTTGTTGCTCAATCTTAAGAGCTTGGTTCCCAAAAGGAATAACATACTTTGAATCCCTTAACTTTATCCAACTGAATACTTGGCCGGATTCGTATATCTGGTCCAGATTTATGTATGGTACCTCTATTACAAACATACATCTCCACTCCTATTTACTACACGAACAATACCTGCATTCTTAAGCATTCGTGAGCAAATGCCACAAGGAACGGGATTCTTATCCTCATGGAAGTCAATGATTTCCTCTTCCCACATTGCAGATTTTTCTTCATTCAATCCATACTCTTCACAAGCCAGATAAACTGTTGCACCAATCAATCGTTCACGACTTGTAGCAATCAATGCATTTTGTTCTGCATGAACACTATCGCAACTTTCATAGTTTGAATATCTCTCAGCATTTGCTCTTTTGCATGTGCCTCTGTCACAACAGTTTTCTTCGCCTCTTGGACTACCATTGTAGCCAGTAGCAATGATGATGTCATCTTTTACAATAACACAACCATAATGACGTTTGAGACATGTGCTTCGTTTGGAAACTGCAAGGGCAATGCCAAGATAATACTCGTCCTTTGTTATTCTTGCCATAAGTTCCCCTCCTTGATTTCCTTTGCCTTTGTGAGATACCAATCGGCTTTCTTCATATCCTCTTCAAAGTTATCTTTGAATGGGGCTCTGTTTTTATACTTCCAAGCATTGCAAATACAGAAGTGGTAAACAGCTTCAGGACCAAAAGCAATCATCATTTCATCAATCGACTCAAACTTGTTCTGAGTGTAATGCGAAGGATGATTGACAGGGTCATGACTTGAATTTTGATTCATCATATTAGTCGTCCTCCTCTTCTAAGAACTCTTTCGGAATGCGCTTACCAAATTGCTGAGCTCTTTGTGCCATGATTTCTTTTCTGATTGACTGAACATCATCAAAGCTTACAAAGCCTCTATCAAAGAATAATGGTATTTCACATTCACCCATCGGGTTACTTACCTTTGACTTGACCACTTTACATTTCATAATCAAGCCAATCTTCTCTGTTGTAGCTGAATTGCATGGATTCTTATTCGGAATCTCAATCCAGGCTTTTCTTGCTACCTGAATACGTAATGAGCATGCGTGCTTAAGTTTACGTCCTCCAGGTGTATCTGTCTTTTCACCAAACAGCATTGCATTCATCTTATCTCTTACCTGATTGATGAAAATTAGTGTTGTTCCTGTCACCTCAATGATTTCCTCAATTGTAGGTAAGTACTTATTCATCAATCTTGCTGTACCACCGATTCGCTGTTCTTCAATCGAATCCTTTTCAGCAGACTTAAGAACCTTTTCAGCATCTTCCTTTGGTACCATACTTGGCACACTATCAATACCAATAAGGGGGATTCCTGCTTTTGCAAACTGAATTGTTTTGTTGAATGCATCTTCACCATACTTAGCACGATAAATCAGCATTTGTTTTGGTCTGTTTCCAAAGACCTTTGCACGTTCTGCATCAAATGTTCCTTCAATAGGAATATCCAAACACATAGGATGAAGTCCACACAAATGATACAGTAAAGTTGTTTTGCCTGAGCTTTCAGGACCAAAGATTTCAACCACTCGTCCTTCAGGCATTCCACCACCAATGATTGCATCAAGGTCCTCAATACCAGTTGACCAGCGATTGATTTTGAGGTTAGCGTGTTTTGAGCCAATTGAGTATACGGCACCTTCGCCTTCCTTTTTGTTGATGTCGTTACAAAGCTTTATAATAGCTTCCTTGTTTGTTTTTGCCATGTCGGCTACCTCCTTGAATTACTTGGATAGGCGGCCAGCCTGTGACCGCCCTCCATTTTCATTCTCATCTATAGAATTTACTTTCTGCCGAAGCCAATGATTGCGACACCACCAATGTCGTCATGAGTATCAGCAAATGCAGCAATCACTGCCAACTTATCCTCAGGCTCAATCATATCATCTTCGGCCTGAAGGAATTTCTTAAGGTCTTCCTCTGAAGCATCTTTGACAAGAGTGTGAATCGAATCGATGAACTCACAAGCTGCTTCATCTGCCATCTTACTTGCCTGGTCCATCTTGATTTCCATAATCTTCTTGTTCTCTTTGAATTTGTTCAACATATTTGTTTCCTCCATTTTTGATTTAGTAGGTATGTACAACCTCTGATTATATTATACCATATTGACCAAAGGTTGTACACCCCCAATTTTAACTTTATTGATTTGATTTTGCATACAACGTGCTATTGTATTTAGTTACACGATTGATGTAAGTTCGCTTATTGAACTCCAAAGCACCTTGCTCTTTCAGAATCTGAATGACTCTTGATGTGACAGTCCTTGATTTGCATCTATCATAGAAGTCATCAAAGCTTGTAAATACACCATGAGCTTTTCGTTCCTCTTCAATTGCTGCAGCTGCCTTTTCACCGATTCCTTTGATTGAGCTTAATCCTTCCTGAATTACCACTTCACCTTCAACCTTTCGAAGTGTGTAATCAGCTGAATAGTTGACATGTGGTAAGAACAACACTGCATTATCACGAACAGCATTCTCTTTGAACTTAGCCATCTTAGCTTCATCACCGCTGTACTTCATCTTCACATACCAGAACTCTGTAGGATAGTAAATTTTGTAGTACATTTCCTCGACTGAGATTAAACTATATCCTGTAGCATGCCCTTTATTGAATGCATAGTTGAAGAACTTATCAAAGATTTCGAATGCCTGTTCTTTGGTCATTCCATGTTTCTTTGCACCGGCCTCAAACTTCTTTACGAAGTTGTCGTAGTTTTCTTCAAAGTTTCTAATTGCCTTTTCAGTACCACCACGTTGCATCTTCAAAATCTTATCGGCTTCCGGCCATTCCAATCCACCAATGTTAACTGCAATAGCTTGTACCTGTTCTTGATATACCACACAACCATAAGTTTTCTCAAGATATTTTGAGTATGGCAAACTCGTATCGATATGAGCTTGGTCAACCTTATTGGCTGCATATACCTCAGGCATCTTTAAGCTTAGTGGTCCAGGTCTGTTCATAGCTGATGCAGCAATCACGTCTTCAAAACAATCACATTGCATTACTCTCAGCATTTCCTGAACCGATTTCTTTTCAAACTGAAATACACCGTCACAATTGCCTTCACCAAAAGCTTTCATAATTTGCTCATCGTTTACCCAGTCTTCATCGAACTCATCATGACCTGTGAGCTGTCTAAGCTCACCAATACTTGACATTGTAGTAAGACCAAGAATATCGAACTTGATAACCTTAATCTTTTCCATATCGTTCAAGTCGTAGCTTGTGAAGTGCTTACCGGTCTTTGAATCGATACGAACAGCTGTATAGTCCAAAATGTTCCCACCGGTAATAGCAACACCAGCAGCATGTGTACCAATAAAACGTATCTTATTGTACAACTTACAAAAGTGTTTAATGATGTTATCGTATTGTGCATTCCACATTTTAGCTTCTGCAGAATTAGCGATAGTTTCAAGGTCAAGCAAGCCTTCAGCAATATGTCCATTGATAAAAGTTTTGATTTGCTTAATCTCTTCTTTGTTTCCCTCTAAACCACAAACCTTTGCAAGGTCATTTATGAGGTTGTCAACACGATACAAACCATAAGAACAAATCTGAGCTGCATTGTTTGGGTACCTATCAAGCAAATGCTGAATTACCTCTGCTCGACGTGATGTCTCAAAATCAAGGTCAATATCAGGCATCTTCTTTTTATCAATTCGTAAGAATCGGCTAAAGTCAAGGTCAAACAGAATCGGGTCAACATCTGTAATGTGCAATGCGTAGTTAACTAAGCAGTTGCAACCAGAACCACGACCAGGACCAACATAGATTCCTTGGTCTTTTGCCCATGTTGTATATTCAGCAACCATAAGGAAATAATCTTCAAAACCGTGATATTTGATAACCTCAAGCTCTTCCTTAATTCGTGCTGCATACTTCTTATTCCATTTGCCTCGTTTCTTAAGACCGTCTCTAATCTTTTCTTTCAGCAAATCGAATGAATCTCTTTCAGGGTCAAACTGAGGAAGCTTAAGCTCAAGCTTATCAAGAATATCACCATCAACCTTGTCCTCAATTTCCTGTAGGTTCCTAACCATTTCCTTTGCCAGGGCTTTTGCTTTGGCATCACCAAAGTCACCTCTGTGCATTTTATAGAATCGCTGCATGATTTCCTGTTCAGTTGGCATGTAACGTTCTTTATAGGTTGCCTCAATGTCGTCGAAATTATGTTTAGCAACCTCATGCATTTTCATGTATGTGTCAAAATCTTCTTTGGCACCTCTATGAGAATCAGAAGTAAGTATGAGTTTGATACCTAACTTCTTTGCCAGTTTGATTGACTCAACATTCACCTTTTCCTGAAGTCCAGATTCAGTGATTGAGTATGGCTGAATCTCAATGTAGAAGTCATCACCAAAAATATCGACCATCTTTCTAAGATACTTTTCAGCTTGGTCAAGCTTACCTGACTTAATACACTGTGCCAAGTAGCCTGCAACACAAGCACTCGTACAAATCAATCCTTCATGATATTCTTCAAGCAGCTCAAACGTCCAGATAGGATTGTAGTACTTGATTTTCTCGCCTTCATACTGAAGTGTATTCAGATTTGTGTACCCTTGCTTTGTCTTAGCAAACAAACATAAGTGGTAACCTCGTGTCTGAGGTTTATACTTCGGCAAGAAATATCCTTCGCATCCCATGATAGGCTTAATGCCTTCCTCTTTACATGCATAGAAATGTCTTACCAAACTATTTGTATTACCATGATTTGAAATACCTAAAGCTGTATGACCAAGTTTTTTAGCAAGAGCTGCCAATTCCTCAGGCTTTCCAAAACCATCGAATGTTGAACACTCATCGTGGCGATGCAAGTCGCATGACATTACTTAATCACCCGCCCTTTCGTTCTTATGCTCTTCTTTTCTTTGATTTTTATTGTCTTTTTATTACAATATTTACTATCTCTTCCCATTTGCAATTCTCCTTTTCTTACATATCATCAATACTTGACGATTGGCTTGAGCAGGAGACAAACAAGCAATTGTTGCTCTTACATAACTTTCAGGAAATGCGCCTCTAAGTTTTGAAGCAATCAAACTCAAATTAGCATCAGTCTCTAAAAGCTTATTATATTCTCGTTCTTCAAGGCTCCAACCAATCTCTTTATTGATTTTGAACTCCTTGTTTATTATACCATAAATCTCAGAATTTGTAAACTCTTCTTTATGGTCAGTTGGCCACACTCTATCTTCATACATTCCTTCGTATGGAGGAGTAGGAGTCGTGAACAACAACATTCCTTCTGGCACCAACCAACTTGCAATTCGTTCAAACATAGTAGCTGCAAAGTCTTTATCCAAGTGCTCAATCACTTCCATGAATACCACACAGTCATAAGCAAGCTTTGCATGCATTCTTGTATTGAACTCTTTTGATGTAATATCGAAAACGGTAATCGTCTTATCAGATTCGTATCGCTTATCACCATCAACTCTCGTGAACTTAATATCGTCACGCTTAAAGTTTTTCTTGACCACATTCTCTAAATCACTTGAACCAGCACCAAGCTCCAATACCCTAGAATCTACAGGCAGCTGGGCGATTTGCCCAGCCACCATAAGAATCCTATTGAAGTTTGAGAAGCTCCAGTGCAAGTTGTAATCGCATTCAGAGAATTTGTCGAATCCCATTTCTCTATTTGCATTCTTACAATTCACCTTGCTGTACCTCCTTAAGCTTTTCAACAATCAGCTCAACACACTCATCAATGCTTTTGTTTGTAGTATCAAGCTCAAGTGTTTTCTCAGGCTTGTAGTACCTACGAACATTGTTACGATAAAGTTTCTGAGCCTTAGTATAATCATAAGGACAAGTCTCACCATGAAGTGTAAGACGTTCCTCAGCAGCTTCCTTTTCCACAGTACAGTACACAACCATAAAGTCACCGGACTTCATAATCTTTCGTGCCTGATGGATAAACTCCTGATTGCCAAGCTTTGTTTCACGACCAAGAATCTTATCAAAGGTCATGTAACCAACAGGACCTCTGTCAATCACAACATGCTTGAAGTTTGTTGCTTTCAGAAACTCCCATTCCAAAGTTGTTTTACCGGCTTTATCAAGCCCTTCGAAAATCACCCACATATATTAGTCCTCCCAGCTCTCAATCATTGCAGCCTCACCAGGAAGCAGAAGTTCCGGTTCCTCTTTGTAGATTCGCTTAAGCTCTGCATACCAAGCAGATTTGCTGTAATCAAACTTACAGTTTTCAGTTGCATGAGTTACATACTCATTGCCGTCACTGAATCTCTTGAAAGAGTTGCCAAACACATCATCACATGTAAAGCACTTCTTAGCTGCTGCACCAAAACAATCACATCTCTCAAGATTCTTGGTATAGACCAACTTATCAAGCTCATCCATTTCATCATCAAGAGCAATTGCCTTTTTGAGCTCCTTAAGCAAAAGTCTGAATGCGTAATTGATTTCATCAGCCGTATTATTTTCAAGCCTCTGACCACATACATTCACAAGCTGAGGAAGAGTGAAAGAACAAGAAGCATCACAAGTCTGACCATGCATCAACAGATAACGTGCATCTTGATAAGGGATAACCGTATGGTCCTTGCCGTTGTCATTTCCTTTGGTCATATCATCATACAATTTCTGAGATTCCTCAATAAGCTTTACAGCTCTCTCATAAAACTCAGACTGAACAATATTCAAAGGAAGAGCGACATTGTGCTCGACATGCTGAGGCATCTGAGATTCAACCTGAAATAACCAACCACGATGACGAGTAAGCTGAGCAAGGTTTACTCTCGATATGTTCTTAAACACGCACTGAATAAGTACAGTTTCCTGAGGAGTGGGATTCAGTCTCTTATCAACCGAACCGGTAATAAACTCCTTTACGATAGGAAGCTCCGGATTGTACTCAATATCCTGAAGCTGAATCCAAGTCTGCTTAAGCATATCCCACATTACTTTTGCAGGATGCTTTGTGTAGCCAATAATCTCTACACCAATTCCTTTGTAGCCATTCTGAACACCATTCATTTATTTGGCCTCCTTCTCAATTAGTTTGTTGATTTCGTTTGTGTATTTCTCAAGGCGTTCTTTAGATTCAAAGTAAATCTCACCAATGCAATCGGAAGAATTACCAAGAGCCTTTTCATTCAAACACCACTGATATACACTGTAGGCATCTGCCAACTTAAGAATATTATACACTATCGGCTCAGGTTTGTACACCTCTCCGAGATAATTTTTCCAATGTTCTTTGTAGTAGTCCTGCTCGATTCTATCGAGTATTTGCTGCATCTCAGGATAGTTTGCTTTGACATCATGAGGAATGTCAGATGTACGACTTTCACATGTATCATGCAATGCTGCAAGAATCAGAACCTGCCGTTCCTGCTCATGAGTAAGATTGAGCTGAGCCATAATCTTAAGACAAAACAGAGAAACGAAGCATGTATGCTCTGCAACACTCTCATCCTGAAGTCTGCTACGATGATTGTACCTAATAATCTTCTTGAGTGGGTACTCACTCATTATGGATTCCTTACTCAACAATTCCAGCATAAGCAAGTTCCTCGCCGCTATCAATTAGCTTAGGTAACTTATCAAGGTCTTCAAACTTCGTGATAACGATATCACCAGATTGAGCAAGCATCAGATTAAACTGACCATTCGGACCAAGCGTCTCACAATAGTACACAATCTTAATCGGTCTAAATGTTTCAGGGTCTTCCATACCGGCATTATAACCATTAGCAAACCCTGCTTCCCAGATTGTCCCCATGTCCTTGCCATCAGTAATTGCGAAAATAATATCACAACTCTTGATATTTTCAACATTGTCGCTGAACACTCGCTTGCGCATTTCTTCATCTGCAATCGGACTACACACACAATTGTCTTTGGGGCTCCATACGTTGAAACCAAGCTCACGAAGCTTACCCTTTACACGCTCCTCGCGTTCAGCTTGCTCCGGATTAAACCAAGGGCTTGCAAAATACACTTTCATATCTTTGAAGTTACTTGTCTTCATAATTATTCATCTTCTCCTTTCGAAATGTAGGGAGGGAGTTTAGCCCCTCCCCATTATGTGAATACTTCCCTTATAAAGTTTCAAGACGGTCAAACACAACACCAAGCTTTTGCTGAATTGCTTTGGCCAGGTCGTTACCGTCAAATCCGGAAAACATTGCAATGTTCATAAGCACCACAAAACAATCGGCCAATTCCTCAAGCTTTGCATTCTTATCGTACTTATCATTGCGATGTGATTTCCACCTTTTATCAGCGTCCAACACCTCACCAATCTCGGACATAAGCTGCTGAACATGATATGATGCTAAACCAACATCATCCACAGGAACAGTAACCGTATGCTCATCCTTGTATCTATCGTAGACACCCTTATGAATGAGCTTATCTTGAGTTATGAGTTGAGTGTTGAATAACTGCTGCAAAGTTATTGCATTAGTCGTCTTCCCAGTCATCCTCATCTTCCTCCTCTTCGCCCCAATCTTCCTGAGCAGCGTCCCATTCCTCAAGCTGATTGATGTAATACTTAGCAGGTTTCTTCGGAGCTACCTTGATGTCACGTTCCTTACAGAGGTTGTACAACTCTTTGGCAGACATTTCAGAGTAATCGACTGCATCATCTTCCTCCTCTTCGCCCCAATCCTCATTGTCGTAATCATCCTCATCGTCATCATCTTCCGGTTCAGGCTTACGAGTGTTCTTCTTGCCAGTAGACTTCGGAGCACGTTTCTTAGGTGCCTCATCCTCGTCTTCATCGTCATCCTCAGTTGCATCACAAGGGAATGCTTTATCGAGCATCTTAAGGATAGACTTTTCAGAGTAAGCTTTCGCCTTCTCATTTCTGAACCTAACCTTATCCATGGGAACAACAGAGAACGTCTTGTTCTGCTGCTTACCGGAAACACTAATCACATAGTCACGGTCAGTGATTGTGCCGTAGTTCTCATACATTGCCATCAATGCAGGAATCGGACTACAGTTATTCACAGGGAACATGAACAACTGAACTTCCTTGGTCTCATAATTCCATACAGACCAGATATACTGAGAACGAGTACGAAGACTGTCATCATCACAATAAGGACAATCCTTTCCAAAAAGCTCCTGACAAGGAACATTGATTCCAGCCTCAAAGCTATCATGGAATGTAACTTCCATTCCGTCGTCCATATCAGTCAAGAAACGAACTCTGATTTTCTGACCTTCTCTGAAGTAGATGAACTTACCTTTGTTCTGACCGGACTTCTTTACATCCTGCTTAATTTTATCGACTAAACCCATTATGGTTTCCTCCTTGTTTTGATTCATAGATTTCCATAGTTTTCTTAAACATTTTATCGAACAACTCTTGAGTCATATCGCCTGGGTCCTTTATTCCTTTGAGATACTTGAATCTCGTTACTTCAAAATGTTGCTCAAGGAATTTAGTACCTTTACGACCACACTCATCATTGTCCAATGCACTTATCACTTTCGTGATTCCTTTATCTTTCAGTTTTTGAATTTGCTGAGGTGACATTTTCCAACCCAAAATAGCAACCACATTGTCTTCACCAAATTGCACAAACTTCAATCGATCCATGTAACCCTCAACAACAAACACATAGTCTTTAGTTCCATAATCACCTACAAGAGTTGTTGCTCGACTGAATCCTTCATTGTACAGATATTTGCGTCGTTCTTCAACTGACTTAATCATCGTACGACATACCCAACCTTTGAACTTTCCATTGTCAAGCATCGGAAATATGATTCCGTAGCTCTTATTATATGTAACCTTAGCTTTGCATTTATGTAGAGTACCTGGCTTGAATCCTCTCTTAGTCATGTACTCTCTAGCAGCCACCACCTCAGGTTCATCAGAATCCCTCCAGTTAACTTTTCTTAATCCGTGGTAGTAATCATAGGCTTCATTATATAAATCCCTCTTGAGTGGCTTCTGTTTAATCAGAGACCTATCCAGTTTTATACCACTACACTTATCGGATTTCAGAATACGAAGATATTTTTGATAAGCCTGCAAATCATTCAGTCCATTGTACTTGGACTCCATAAGCTTTACAAACTTCTTTGCATCACCAGTCAATCCACATCCAAAGCAAAACCATGAACCATCTTCAAAATTCACAATCATACTTGGGTTTACATCGTCATGAAAAGGACAAACGATTTTCTGACTTAATGATGCAACATCGGGTATCAGATTATAATACCATAAAACCTTTGCTAATGCTTCACCACTTTTGTTCTCCATCGTCATGCCCTCGTTTCACACCAACAGTGAAATAGGGTTTCTGACGTTTTACAGTGTAGCAACCTTTTACCTGTTCTGCGGTTATCTTCCCAATCTCCTCAAGCCTATCAAGCTCCTGAGTATCAACTGTTTGTGACACATTCAGAAATGACTTAAAGATTTTAGGGTCCACATCACATTCTTTAAGGTAAGCAATCAATGCGTCCATGTCAGTGATTTCGTACTTCTTAATTATTACCTGCTTAGCAAGCTGTTTTCCTAAAGCTTTTGCAAGCTTATCAGGGTCGAACTCAACACTTGACTTTTGAATACGATTGACCACCAAGTCGCTTTCGACTAAATCATCATACGAAAACGTAAGTGACTTATCGATGCCTTCACACTCAAAATAGTCCTCCATATCACCGCTGAATTGTGCTTTCAATTCATTGAACTGTGATTGCACCTGCTTGAACTTCGATTGTTTTTCAAAAAACTTACGAACAGATTGTCTACACTCAGTTGAACTAAGTTTAGGCTTTCTGTTCCTCTTTGCCATTCTCATCCACCAATCCTTTCAAAAGCTTATAAACTCCACGAGGCCAACGCTTACCGGTACGTACCCATATAATATCATCAAAAGATACGATGTACTCAGCACCATAATCAGTCTCAAGCTTAAGCTTACGATTCTTAGTGGATTTACGAGTAACCTTGGCAGATTTTACCTTGCCATTTGAAAGACGGAAAGCAACCAAAGTACCGATTTCAACATTCTCAATATACGGCATCTTCTGAGCCATATCAACATCAACGTTGGCGGATTCTTTCTCAACTTTATCTTCCACCTCTACGACATCGTGATTGTCAATCTTACATTCGTCTTTAGCACTTTCAGATTCATCGTTCTTCTTCAACACTTCCGCTCCTAAGATTGCATCAATCAGCTGGTCCTTGGTCATGTCCCATCTACCAGAGATGTTCATGTCCTTTGCAAGCTCTCTGAGCTCTTTGCAAGTTTTGTTCTGCAAAATTTCCTTTGACATACCTATGTCCTCCTTTGATAATTTGGTAGCTTATGCCACCGACCGGCTTATGCCGGTTTCGTCTTAATTTTCAAAGACTCATCAGGGTGACTTAAAATTTTTCGTAATAATATTTAGAAGAAGCATCATCAGTATTCCAAAACTCTGTTCTAAACATCTTAACTTCGATGTTCATCTTACACATCTTAACTTCAACCTCTTGAGACACATACTCAGGTGACATTGCTTCACACCACTGAGCACCATCTTCAAAAGTGTATGTTTTCCAGTAGCGTCCGTACTCATCCATAGAAGATGTATCACATCTAAAATCATTATGATGTTTATTAAAGAACGCCTTTTTCTCTTCATTGTAAGTATTGTAGTTAACTGTCATTGTTTTGCCCTCCTAAGCATTTGTTTTGTTTGTGATTTCATTATACCATATAGAGTGCAGCTTGTACACCCTTAATTTTATCTGATGAACATATCTACGTGAGAATTTCTGAATGTTGCTATTGAACCATCGATGAAGTTCAGCACTAAGTATTCGTGATTCTCATCAATGCAACTTCCATCGGTTTCAGCTTCAATAGCTGCCGCATCATCACCATCAACAATGCTCCAAGATTTTAATCCTGTGTAGTTGACTTCCTTTTCTTCACCGATGTTACCTGAGTATTTGCTGTTCTCATACACATACAACTTTACGTTTGCATCTGCAAGGTTCTCAATAAACATTGTTCTCTCATAAGTCTTAATCATTTTTCGTTCCTCCTGAACACTCATTATTTCGCAGGCCTTATCTTTAACCTGATTATATTATACCATGTTATTTTGGATTTGTACATACCTTTTTGAAAAGTTTTTGAAAAAGTTTCAGGGCGGCCAGAATCAGCTCCTGACCACCCCTACACTCATCAATCAAAAATTCAGTTACATACCGATTTGCTGAAACACGAAGCCAATTACAATACCAATGATTGCCGTTATGATGTAGCCCGTCACTTTTCTCCACATCTCGCCATCTCGACTTTCAAGCTTCTCGAGTTTTTCTCCTTGTTCTTTCTGGGTCTCTGCCATCTGCTTTATGCTTTGTGCGAGTTCTCTCACTGAAAGAGCAATTTCTGTGACCTGCTTGGTCTGCTCCTCGAGAAGTTTGATTCTTTGATTTTGACGATTATTCTCTGCATCTATTCTTTTGCAAAACTCTTCGTGCTCAGCTCTAGTGATTGGACTATCCATAACATTGTCATCCTGTTAGTTTCTTACTGAGCAAGTTCACCAAGGCCCAGAGCTTCAAGCACAGCTTTAACCTTAGGCTGAATGATAGCAGGTACCTGGTCAAACGTCTTGACACCCTTAATAATAAGAGTAGCATAAACCTCTGCCATTGTCTGTTCCTCCTTTCTTAAAAGTAGTCTTAATATGAAAAGCTTGATTCTACACAGCATTTTCATCGCGTATCCTGAGCCAGAATCTTTTCGACATCGGCTCTAATTACTGAAGGCACATCATCAATCGTATAAGGCTTCCCAGTCTTAGGATTGATTGCACCTTTCTTAATCAAATTTGCGTATACATATGCCATAACAATCACCCTCCTTTACTGCGCTGAAATTGGCAGAAGCATTTCATACACCTCTGTAAGACCAACCTGCGTCTGAGTAAGCTGCACATTCAACTTCTCAATCGTCTTTTCATCTTCAGTCATTTCTCTCAAACTGAATCGAGTACCACCATTATAAGGATATTTCGAATTAAGCTTCATCTTACCCTTATTCACGTCGTCGATTGTTACATTAGAAAGATTCTCATCAGAGAGAACTTCATCTGCAATCGGAGTTTCAGACTCATACTCGGTCCCATTCAGATTCAAGTTCAAGACCGTGCCGTCTGTGAGCTGGACTTTGCTTTTCACCAAACTTGACTCTGTATTCATGGTCATTACGTTGTTTTCGTTCGACATTCTCTTGACACCTCCATTGTCTTATAAATAAATCATCGAATAACTCATCCATATTTTTCAATGTTTTGTATGAGTTAAATTGCTCCATGTAACCTCTCCATGATTTGTACCGTTGAAGAATCTCATTATACTGAATTTCACCAGCATCTAGCTTTTCTTTCAACTTTTTGAGTTTTCGTCTTTCACAAACAATACTCGCATGGTCAGGATATTTATCCCTAAGTCTATCAGGAATTAAACTTTTGTGCTTTGTCTTCATTCCGTATGAGCGCATTATCATCTGCGTCACGATATGTCGTAACTTAACAGCTTCATAAAATGCGTCCAATTTAGAACCAGACCTTCTCCATTTTGGTACGCTCACGTTAGTTCCTCCTTCGAATCATTATGTGTCGGCTTTCGCCGCCACGATTGATGATTAGGCAAGAACGATTAACGGGCGAACCCGCACAGAGGTGGAGGCGCCGGCAGCGGCGCTAGCGCCGTCGTGGCTGACATAGCAAAAGTTCGCGGTGCTTGAAGAAGAAGGGTCTAAACACCAATACCATGTAGAGCGAATCCTGAAAAGAGAGTTCCGACACAAAGGCAGCTGGCTGCATACACTACCAGAATATCCATTTGCCCAGCCTTGGTTTCCGGTCACCTCAACAATAGTAGGGAGTCTCATGCTTCTCATTGCTGCAGCCCAAGCGCTTTTGTTGTTCTCATAAATACGAGTCTGCTTACAATAAGCTTTAACTTTAGAACCAAGCTTACCAAACTCGGTTTCCATATTTGCAGGCATCAAACTTCCGGCATAACCACCGGTATTAGTATTTAATGTATTGAACTGATAAGATGCAAGAAAATTAACAGGCATACACACAATGTGCTCAGGTCTTGAAACACTGTCACCAAATGCCTGTGCAGGGTACCAGTTACGTGCTGCAACTGCCCACTGAACACCATTATCTTCGAAATAATCACCGATAGCATACTTCTGATGCTCTCCAGCTCTTACATAACCCATCAGTGTATCAATGTCAATAAGGTTACCTTTTTCTCTGATACCGTTCAAACAATCCATTTCCCTGCGCATTACAGCATCGGCCTGATACGTCATTTCAAGGTTATTCAGTCTTGCTTCATGCTCATCAATTTGATTCTGCAAATTTCCTGCAGCATCTTCGCCAAGCTGACCTTTAATGTTTTCAAACCAGGTATCAAAATCAGCTTGATTATTCTCTTTGAACTCTTGAAAATAAGTCTCAAACTGATTAAACAAAGTTGTCGTATCAAGCTGCTTAACCACGCCTGTTACCCAACCACAAACATCTTGATTCATTCTTGTATCTTGAATCTGTGCTTGAGTAATCCTGATTGAACTGGCAGGAATACTAACTGTAGCCAACTGCAAGTCATAATAATCTGCTGTTCTTGTCACCTCAGGAGCAGTTGGACTTACAGCCGGTGTTCCTTTCTTCACCATCAACCACATATTACGTTCAGCAAAGCCAAGGCGTAATACGATTGAATCAATTCGATTTAGAACACCGTCAGCAACTTCAATTGGTAAATACATCGTATCTGTGTTTTCATACCAATATCCGTTAATCCAGCCTTGTCCCTTTTCAACACCAACCTGCATTTGAGGTGTAGGCATTGCTACAACCTGCAACTGATTTGAATGTTCTGCATAAACTCCATTTCCAATGAAGCTTGCAAAATAAGCTGCGAACTGAGCTGCCAAATAGACTCTATCATATTCTTCACCTACAAGATTTGCATCAAAAAATCCACAGCGTTCCAATTTACCTCACCTCCTAAGATATTTGCTGCTTCACTTTTTGCATTATCGTCGGATACGAATACCCAAACGTTAATACCAAAGCATATTCATCATCAAATTCTTCTTGAACTTCAGTAATTCGAGCTGACACAACAACATTAAGCTGTTCATCACGAACTGTAACCTTATCGCCCTTTTTGTAGTCAACTCCAAATTCATACTGAACATCACCAAATACTCTAATCTGTGCTTCAAACGTTTCCGTTGTTTTGCACTCAGATAGTTTATCATCTCCTCTTTGAGTTAACACTTGCGTATACTCTGTTGGAGATAAATTCTGCTCTTCACCATTCTCATCAACTGATGTCGATTGAAGGTCTCTTGCATCAACATACAATTCCCTTCTTCCAAAGCCTTTTGAATCTGCTTCACCTGAAGTTACAGATTTTCTTGAGCTTCCACTCCCTTCCCCTTGAACAAAGGCAACATTCTTAACATCCTGGTCATTCGTATAATAAGAGCTCGAAAGCAAATCTTCAAGCTCGGTGCTAAACTCAACCGGGTCATTTGTATTTTGCTCAACCGTCCTATCTACACCTTCAACTACTTCGAAAATCAATTCTTTCGTTTTTGGCTTAAATAGAACACTAAATCCAAGGTCATACGTACTTGCAATCGTACTTAACGAATCATAAACTTCACCACCGGTTTTCTGATATGTGATTTTGCCACCAAACTTCAAATCTTCTGCCAACTTCAAATATGGAATTTTACGATTAGCATTCGAAGGGTTTACACAGTTCTGATTTACGATTTCATACATTGCAGTAGACGCGTCTTTATTTACTGCATTATATGTTCCCCAAATAATTCGAGTCGTCAACAACATCTCAAGAGTACGTCCTTTAACGTTGTATGTCTTCGTTCCATTCTCATCTATTTCAGACTTAACAATTTCAACAACTGCTGCATTATCTCCTCCACACCAAAGTATATTCCCTTTCTTGAAATATTGCGAGTTCTCATTAGTAATTGGTGCCCATAACTCAAAAGTGCCAAACCCATTAAACTTATCAGGCCAAATCAAACTCTCATACTGGTTAACTTCACCAATACTATCGAATGTCGTATCATTTACTTCAAACACCAATATCTGAATTTGCTTTTCTAATAACATTCTTGCACCTCCAAATACTTATTGCTGAAGTAGATATACACTTCAAGATTTTCAATATTTTGGTCTGCATCATATCTAAATAGATTCGTACCAACTTGCAGCTGCAACCACTCGCTATCAAGGTCTCGATACTTAAAGTAGTTTGATGTCAAACCATTTAGCGTTCCTTCAATTTTCTTCTGACCAATGATTGTGTCAATAACGATTTCCTCACCGGCAGTCATCTCTTTATTTACTTTAAAATATTTCTGCGTATCAACGTTTATTAAACTTGGCCCAGACAATGTACCAATTGCTTTAAACACAATACGCATACCTATAGCAATGGCTCCACTATTTTCAATGGCTACAATCAAGCTTGGCTGTCTTAAACCAAAGATGATTCCTCCCGGAGGGTCAGGCGTCTGTGAAATAATCAGCGGAAAATGAAACTTTGGAATCGTACTTGCTGCTGCAATCTTATTTTCGGTTTCTTCTCCAAACAGCGGGTCGGGACAGTAACCAATAACACTAAACTTACAAACAACTTCATTGTTCTCAGCTATAGCCGTTGAATACCTAACCGATGTATTCGGCAAAAACCTTAACACATAATTCTTGTAAAACAAATCGACAGCTTGCTGAGGATTGAAGAAACGATTCAGTATCGATTTCCTTTGCGTCATCGTTGCTTCATTATCTCCAATCACCCAGCCAATAATTTCAACCCGTCGAGTTTCCAAACTAGTACCTGTTACATACACACCAATCTGATTCACATACTTATAGGAGTGATGAGTACTTTCAACAGAACCCCAGTCTACAGAATTTAACACATAATCAGGAGTCGATATCATATCCAGAGTTAATACAGCTCTGGTCTCAACATTCTGAAGTTTGATTCCCTCGACCATTTTACCACTCCTTTCTAAAATCCTTCTGCAATGTCACGCTTAGTCTGCTTCATCTGTCTTGCAGCTTCAATTTCATCAATTGCCTTAGGACTATTAAAGATAAACGTGTCACCGCCACCTCTATTGTCCCTATCACTTCCACCATAACGATTGTCATCATTAGATGTCGGAACTCTTGTAAATCCATTGTAGCCAATATAGCCAAGCGTACCATCAGAATTTACAATCAATCTTCCTTGACTAATTAAATCTGCAAGTGACTCTGTCATTCTCTGAATTGAACCGTTAATTCGAGCTTCAATAGACTCAAACCACAATGCAACATCATTATAAATAGACTTAATCGTATCTTTAAACGTTTTGACTCCGGCTTCAGGCAACTTCGTTGTTTCAAGTTCAAATCCAACTGGAATTTCACTTACATCAAAACTATTCACAATGTCATTACCTATACCAAATACTTGGTCCTTGACTCCTTCGAAACCTTCACCTAATCCCTTACCTAAACCTTCCATAATCCAGTTACCAGCAGGAACAAGCAACTTTTTATCGTAATCTTCAGGACCTTTGTGCTCGGCAATCCAGTCGCCAATACCACCAATCCATCCGGTTACATTATCCCAAGCAGATTTCAAACCGTCCAAGAAACCATTGATAATTGACTTACCTGCATTTACAAGCAAGCTTCCTGTATTACCTAAAGCACTTACAATCTTTCCAGGCAGTTCTCGAATAAATGACAATACGTTATTGATACCATTAGAAACGCCAGTCTTAATACCTTCCCAAGCATTATTCAACGTATTCTTAACAGTATTCCAACCATTTGACCATACATTCTGAATCGTTCCAAGAATCGACTGAATTGTGCTCTTTACAGAGTTAATTGCTCCAGATACTACTGACTTAATTCCATTCCAAATGGTTGATACAGCACTCTTGATACCATTCCAAATATTTGACCAAGTCGTACTGATTCCATTCAGAATATTCTCAATTGTGCCTTTAATTGCATTGAACGTCGATGTAATTACAGACTTAATACTATTCCAAACGGTGCTTGCAAAAGTCTTGATACCATTCCAGATATTCTTCCAGAATGTTACAATCGCATTCAAGATATTCGTAATCGTATTTTGAATTGCCTTAATAGCAGTAGATACGATACTCTTCAAATTCTCCCAAAGGTTACCAAAGAAACTCTTGATACCATTCCAAACTGACTGGAAGAAATTGCTTATACTTGTCATTACATTCTCGATATTCGTACCAAACAAATTCAAGAACGCGTCTAACAAACCAATGATAGTGTTCCAGATATTCTGAATCCACGATACAATACCATTCCAGATACTCTCAAATATTCCCTTGATACCCTGTAAGAACTGGTCCCAGTTTCCTGTAAATAATCCAATGAATACATCAAGAATACCTGTAAGCACACCAGTTACTGTTTTCAAAATATTTGAAATGTTTTGAAATACGCCTTCAAACACTGGAGCAAGCAAACTACAGAATGCATCCCATGCCGCTTTAAGTACATCCATGATATTCTCAAAATCAAAACCTAAAGCATTCAGTCTCTCAACTATACCGTCAAAGAAACCACTAAGCGTATCTTTTATCTCATTCCAAATACCAATGATATTGTTTCTAAACTCTTCATTCGTATCCCACAAATGCTTAAACGCAGCCACCAACGTAGTGATAACTGCAACCACTGCTACAACTGGAGCAGAGATTCCACCAATAGCAGCTCCTAATTTCGTTGCCAAAGGAGCTCCTGCTGCCAACCCTTGTCCTGCCGAGCTAAGCCCGCTTGCAAAATTTTTAACAATCGGAATTGCTCCGTTAACTTTCGTAATTATACTTCCAATAACTGTTACTACTTTACCAGCAGCTAATAATACAGGCCCAAATGCTGCTGCAGCAACTATCAGTTTCTTTTGCAAATCGCTTATCGGTAAATTATCCCAAATAGTTGATAAAACTCTTTTTACATTATCAACAAATATACCAATCGAATCAATCATCTGCTGAGCAAACTTATCCATATCTGCACCTGGATTTCCTAACTGTTGTAAAAAATTAAGTACAGATGACTTCATCATGTTAAATGAACCTGTAACCGTTTCTTCTGCTTCTTGGGCTGTTGTTCCTGTGATTCCTAATTCAGTCTGAACTATATGAATCGCTTCAGTTACATCTGCAAAACTATCAATTGATAAATCTGCCATTTCACCATTCGCTTCTTTAACTCTGTTAGCATCGGCAATTAATCTTTCCATTTCCGCTTTGGTTCCACCATAACCTAGCTTTAAATTATCAAGCATGGCATAATTTCCGCGAGCTAAACTTTGATATGTTTGCGAAATTGTATCAATACTTGTACCCATCTTATTGGCATTATCTGACATATCAACTATTGCTCTATCAGCATACTTTGCAGCTTCAACTGTGTCTCCATTAAGATTGCTTAATAATGTAGCTGAAAAACTTGTTACCTGCTCCATGTAATCGTTTGCATCAACTCCGGCTCTTTTATATGCACTCTCTGCATTACTTATTACGGCTTGCGCAGAACCCTTAAATAACGTTTCAATGCCTCCAATAGACTGCTCTAAATTCGCAAATTGCTTTACGCTTGTTGCTACAGCTGATGTAATTGGAACGGTTAAGCTTGCAGTAAGAGTTTGACCTGCAGATATCATTTTATCACCAATACTCTGCAATCCTTGCCCCATTTTTGCTGCCATATTCTGGCTTGCTCTATCAGCTTCGCTTTGAGCAGTTCTTAGATTGGCTAAAAATCCTGAAATATCAAGGTCCAGGTAACCAGTAGCTGAACCAACATCCACGGCCACAGCTCTCACCTCCCTTACTTATTCGTGTAATGTTTATACATTTCTTTGAATGAACCAAACTTCTGTCTAAAGACAGGTTCTTCTTTATTCTCAATTTTCTGAATAATAAATGCACATGCTTCATCAAAACAATACGAAGTGTAAGGGTCAGTTAAATCTAATAACGTGCTGGGTCTAACCTTGTAGACATTAGCTAGCCCCAGCACGTTTAGAATGTTCTTGCTCTTTACGAAAGGATTCGAGTGCCTTTACACCTCTCTGCGTATAATTGAAAATCGCAGTAATCTGGTCATCAGACAATTCCATACCAGAACCAATGATTTCATCGTAAGTAGGCTCAATCAGACAAGACTTAGCAATTACCTCCATGATACCATACATATCGCTCAGCATGTTTACATTATCGGTGTCCATACCCCCACCACCTTTTGCAAACAGCTCACTTGCTGCAGAAAGCAAACTATTCGGAATTTTACCCTGCTTAGCAAGAACAAGCATACTCGGCCTACGAACGCGAGCTACAAAAGGCTGACCTTCCGCAAAGTCAGGGAAACGAACAACCGTACCAGCTGCATAACTCTGCAAATCTGCAAGAGATGTAATATTCATCGGTTCATCACCATTTACAGGCTTCACCTGTGCTCTAACACTCTGTCGAGGCGCAACCGGAATCTGCTGCATTTCTCTCATAAACTGACCACTATTTCCATATTCATTCATTTTTCTCACTTTCCTTTCTTTAATTCATTCTCAATTTAAGTTAAACTTAACTATTCTGAAGCCTGAAGTTCAGGAAGCTCATCAACATACTTAATAACGTATGGAGCTTCATTAGACTTAGGAGCGCTATTGATAGTATACTCCGGAGCTCGGAATGCACCATCTTCAGAGTTAAGCGCAACTGGCGTACCCTGACAGTTTGGATATGTAATCTTCTCATACTGAACAATCTGCCCAGAAGCATCATAGTTTGCAGAATAAGCATTCAGCTTAAATACCTTACCCTTATCTGCAGAACCGGCGACAGGCGGAGTATAAGACGAAATACCAAAACCAGCATCGGCATCACCTTCGGTTGTATGTTCTGCACTAGTCCAATACTTAATCTTACCACCCTGAAGAACCTGAACAAGCTCAGGATTGAATACGTTGTCAGTCAACGTAATCTGGTTTCCGGTGATTGTAGATACAGCGGGCTTTTGAGCTCGAAGAATACCCTTTACAACAAGGGTGATTGCATCTTCTTCTTTAATCTGAGGCTCAACTTCAATGGAGCTTGCAGTATCAAACCCAAACTCAGTGCCATCAACTTCAATCGTTACCAACGACACATCAATCGTTGCGATTTCAGCTTTAGACTTCTTAACAGTATTAGCCATTATCATTACCTCCTCGTTATCTTTTTATAGTTCTTGTACTCTATGCTAACCATGTGGGCTTTGAAACTATCGTCATAATAACTTGACGTCTGTGTTCCATACGGAAGTATCATTGGCTCCAAATCTTTCATGGCTTCCTTTACTCTTTGAACCAAAGGCTCTAAAGTACTATACTTATTTCGTGGCACATAACACATAACCGCATAGAAGTCATTGTCAGTACTAAATGACGCATGTTTTGACGAACCATCGTTCTTTACCACTAAGTATTCTTTCGTACATTCACCTGTTTTAATGCCTGGCGAATATACATCAAATCCTGCTTTCTTCAAGTGCAAATAAATATCTTGCCACCTGCTTTCAGCATACTCAAACTTACTGTCAATCATATCAATCACCTCACAACTTTAATCTCGACATCAGGTCACCTAAGTCCTCAACAATTCTTGGACCTTCCTCTCTGATAGTCGGTGCGATGATTGCATAATTCTTTTCATGTGCAAGTTCCAACCAAATACCATACGATACACCATGAGCTAATGTAATTCGTACGATATTCTGAGAGGGCTGAGAAACTTTGGCAGACAACATTGCTTTTGCCATACCAGTTCTATCAGTCCAAGGTCGGTTTAACTTCATCTTGGATTGTAATTCTGCTGCTTTCGTTGCAGAATACATCAAAATCACTGCACCAAGCTTTGTGGACATATTATCCAAATTTTTCTTCAAAGAACTTTCATTGTAATCAAGTTTGAACGCCATCGTCAACCACCTCCAATGAAATATCTGAAATGATACTCCATTCTTGAATGTTTACGATTCCGGTCACCTTGAACTTTTTCTTATTGATAAACAGAAAGTCATCAATCTTTAAAGCTAAAGAAGTGGCATCATCAAACAAGCAGAGTATCATGGGAATCTTCTTTGTGCGAACTCGTGTTGTGTCACCTGTCGTAATTTCAATATTGCTATTCTGCTCATGATACAATCCTTTAAGACTGCCTACCACAGTTGGCTCATCATCAGGTTCACCAAAGTCATTTACCCCAAGTCTCTGAAACTCGTAATCGATACCACTTCTTTTTAACTCTCTTTTTAATTTGTAAGCTTCAAACCTCGTGTTAATCATGGCATCAACCTCCCATCAATTCACCGGAATTAAACGGTTTATAACGGGAAGCCAATCGCTTAAAATAAGCTGAAGTGTCCTGAGTGGACAAACCACTGACGGAGATTGTAGAATCTTCAGACTTGATAATAAGCATTTCGTAGATAGTAGCATCCACATTGCCATGATTCTTATCAAAGTAGTACTGGAAGTCGTCTTCATCAAAGTACGGAGACTGAGCTTCTCGTATTTCCTTTTTAATCCTCTCAATATCCGTCATGGGGTTCACCTCTTATTCCTGTTCCTGAGCTTCGAGGAAGGACTTAATAATCTCCTTAGCTTCATTGGCATTCTTGGTACCGGTAATGTCAATTTCCTTGATACCAGCGAAACGCTTCACTTCATCCTTATTCCATTGAGAAATAGGCTTTTCGAGAATCTCTTCCACAAAAATCTCATCCTCAGTCTTTTCAGGAGCTTTAGGAGCTTCAGGAGTCTTTACATCCTTTGCAGCCTTCTCATTCATGATGGTATACCCCTGACGAGAATAAATCCCGTCAAAGGCACCACGAGTTACTTCAAACACATTTACACCATTCGTAATCTTAACCATGTTTAACCCTCCTTAATCCCCAGCAGTCGTATCAAGGATGTAAACCTGGTCAGCAGCTTCAAAAGAAGGCAGACAAATCATAGAAACGATAGTCTCGACCTGAACAGGGTCAGCCTTCTGAACAGTAGTAACGGCAACACCGGTATCGGTAATAGATACATTCGCAACAGAACCAGACATAAGGTCGGATTCAGCAGGAGTAGTACCAAACCAGGTCTTGCCAAGGTCACCGTCAGGGAACATAACGAAAGTGTTCTCAGGCATGAACTTAGCCGTATCATTATTCTCGTCCTTATAACGCTTATCGTTAACAACAACCTCAATTTCAAGCTCGTCCATAATGTACTGACGAAGCTGCTTATCAGAGATAGCACCGGCACCATTGGTAAGAACGAAAATTGCCTTCTTAATCTTTTCATTGTTACGGATGTCTCTCCAAGTAGCACCATCACACATAGCACGAGTGATAGTAGCACCGGTCTCATCCTGAATGGTTTCCTTTGCAACTCTGATGTCCTCGATCGGGTCAGAAGTAGCATGATTAGACCAGGCAACAGCAGCATTACCCTTATGAGTTACACCATAATCAAAGGTGAAACTCTGGCCATTAGCAGCCATAGAAATAACACCGGTAGTAAGCGCCATCATACGCATTCTCTCACGAGAAGCGGCGGCACCACGGAGCAGACGAGTTTCATCGTCAAAAATCTTGTTCATAATGGAATCAATGTAAGCCTGGTTGCCAGTCTCAAGAACAAGATTGAGTTCCTGACGAAGCTCTTCATCGATGTATGTAGATTCCTTAAAGTAAGGCATTTCTGCAGTGAGCTTATCAAAGCCGATACGTGCACGAGGAATCGCATGCACATCAAAAGCAGAAGTCTTAAGTACAACAGGAAGGCCCTTGGAACCCTTAATCCACTTAAGGGAAATGCCTCTCTTCTTATCATCAGGGAACAGCTCTTCACAAGGATACGGAGCTTCGTCCTGAGTGAGCTCTTCCCAATATGCAACGAGTTCAGTACTCTGCATCAAATCGAAAATAGTCATCTCTTATTTCCTCCTTCTTCACATTAAGCCTTAATGAACACAATCAGCGGAGACTTACCGTCAATTGCAACTGCAGCAGTAATTGCAGAAGCCACATCAGACTCAACACGATTTACATTCACAACACCAAAATACAGTGCTGTACCATTTGCATTACCATTTGTTACATCCACATCATGCAGCAAAACAGCGTTCATAGGAACTGCAGCAGTCGCAGGTTCAGACTGAGCGGCTGCCGGTTTCTTAACTGCAGTCTGCAGATTCAACAGGTCAATGTTAATAGGAGTACCTGCTTTTGCGATTTTCTTAGTGCCTACGGTAACACCAAGAGCTTGGGGCACGATACAACCAACAGAACTCTGAAGCTCAACATTGGCGAGAATCTGCCTAGTTGCAGTCAGAGTAGTCTTAGAAATACCACTACGATTCAGCATTCTTATATACCTCCATATTATTTGTTGTTGCCCCAGTAACTGGACTTTTTACCAGTACCACGGCGCTGCGCAGCAAGACGAGCACCAAGACTCTTTTCTTCACCTTTGCCTTTGTCTTCCTTAGAAGTCTTGACAGAAGAACCAGTTCCCTTCTGGCCAGTCTTACCTTTTCCTTTGTCTTTTCCACCCTTGTCATCGTCTTCGGATTCACCGAACCAGACAGGGTACTTAGTCTTGAACTCACCGATGATAGTCTTCAGGTCGGAATCCTCGGTCATCTTTGCAAGTGCAAGAGTAACCACATCATCTACATACTGAGTTTTTACACCCAACATCATAGCTTCAGCTTTAGCTTCTGCAACCTGAGCTCTCTGCTCGGCTTCGTTCATCTTTGTCTGATTTTCAGCATCCTTTTCGGCAGCCTTCTGCTCATCTGTCTTCTGGCTTTCGATAAGTGCCTTAACCATTGCAACCATTTTGGAGTCCTTAGGGTCGATACCCAATTCTTTGAGTGCAGCACTACGACCCTGATTCTTTTCACGGGTCATCATCTTGTTTACCTGCTCCTGGGTAAAAGTCTTACCGGACTTACCCTTATCGTCTCCGCTTTTGTCCTTACCAGATTTATCATCTTTACCGGACTTTCCAGAATCACCCTTGTTGTCGTCCTGGTCCTCAACGTCCTTGTTCTCTTCAATTTCCTCGTCAGTGAGGTTGTTCTTTGTTTCTTCAGCCATTTTAATTTCCTCCTGTTCCATGATTCTCATGGTAGATATTTGATAGTTTGTTCCTTGTGATTATTTTCAGACGCCACAAAGGTAAACGTACCTGGGAACATCTTATTCACTTTATCTACGTATTCTTCAAGACGTTGTTTCTTTTTGAACACCATAGAATTTAGCATTCTTGCCATTTCCTGATTATTGCTACCATGGTTTCTTCGTATCCTCTTCTTTGTTTTCTCAAGGTCCTCCACTAATTCATAGTAACGTCTATCCTGAATGGATATACGGTAAATCTTATTACACTTTGGACACGCAAAATAAACCAGAGTAACCGGCACACCATTTAATTCAACGATAGCCTCATGTATTCCCACAGCATTCAAGTAAAACTCATGTTTGCACTCATCACACACGATTATTGCTTTTTCCTGACTCATACCGAAAACCTCAGCACAAAGTCGGAATCCGTTTCGTTGTCGTGCAGCAACTTACCGGTATATTCTTTCATGAGATTCATCCTGTAGTCAGACAGGTTCTGTCGAGCTTTCTTGAATTTTGCCGATTGTTTTTGTGGAATTTCTTTGTCCTTTTTCTTTAACACAGCAAGCTTTACAAACTGTCTAGAAACTTCCTTAAGTTTATTAAGCGATGTTGCATCATCAATTTGTACATAATGGCGTCTGCCACACTTAGGACAATCGTAATATGTAAGAAATATTGATTGTCCATTTACATTGAACTCTTTTTTATGAGTAACTGCATTTGCTGCATTACCTGCTGTGATTCGAAACTTTTCTTTGCAATCTTCACACTCAACAAGCAATGACATTGTTTCTCTGTCGATTGTACTCATTTGATTTCCTCCTTTTCTTGGAAATTGGTCCACATAACCACTTGTTTATATTATACCACACAAAATTAGATTTGTAAATAGGAAAATACAAAATTTTTGAACTTTTCCAAATAAATTTTAATCTCAAAATCCAGTTGGTCAATCCATCTTTGCGGTATAGCATCATAACCGAATCTTGCTCCT
>ERZ1090863.148-NODE-148-length-46525-cov-13.844609_pt1 | contig 46525 bp, 28 predicted proteins | sample MGYA00478480_ERZ1090863 | MGnify/ENA primary metagenome ERZ1090863 (study PRJEB33644, sample SAMEA5815746) | chicken gut metagenome | biome: Chicken; feature: Gastrointestinal Tract; material: Caecum | place: Ireland | collected 2019-01-01 | study: A study of the...
TTGATTACAGATTTTTTTCTTTCTTTACCTTCACCCCAATATTTGACTTTGAGCCGAAATACTTTGAGAGCCGAGTAAGGATTATTTCCTTGCTCGGCTCTTTTGCTGTTTGTGAGGTATTTCCCGACCTGCACGCAACGATTTTGACTTTGTCCCGTTGACTTCCACAGACCGACAAAAAAGATAACTTGCCTTTCACCGTCCTATGCACCTCCGCCTGTTGCCCGAAAAAGGCAAATACAATTCGAGAGGTGTAAAGATGGAAATACCTGACGTCATGGCAAGTCCGTCAAAGACAGCAACCTCCGCCGCCCTTTCGCCCACAGCTATCGCGCAAGCTTTTTCCCGACCCCGTTCGGATATATCATTCCGGCCATGATCGCTTTGCCCTTTAAAATTCCGGCTTACGAGTCTTCTTGTGCTTTTACGCAGGATGGCGGCGAATTGACGCAGCTCCTTTCCCGTGACCGCGGCGATCTTCCCCGACGGTCATACTTCGATCTCAAGCCCGTCATAGGCGACGACGATGCCGTATTTCGCCATTTCCGGGACCATCTCGTCATAGGTCTGTCCGCCGTTGTGGGAAAAGTGATTGGCGACGAAAATCGTTTTTTCGTCCGCGATTCTCTCCTGCCGCAGCCGTTCCATCACCTCGAGATTGGTTTTCAGGCTCATATGTCCGTCCCGCCAGTCCCAGCCGATCCCCAGGCAGCCCGTGCAATCAAGGGAAACAAGATCGAATCTGCCGAACGCCTTCAGAAGCGCATAGTCCTCCTCGGGGAACACCCCCGTATCGTGTGCGTATAAGAGACGCTTCCCGCCGCGCTCGACGGCGTAAAATACAGGGGTCGTCTCGGCGGTATGATTTGCCCGCAGCGCGAGAACTTTATACTTCCGGTCTGAAGTGAAAAAGACGTCGCCGGGCTGTATGAGATGCGCCTCCACCCTGTTCCGCATACGGTGATTTTCGATCTCGCGCACGATCTTATCATACCCGTCCTGCGCGGAATAAAAATGCACCATACGGTGTTCATGGCTGATCGGATCGGACAAGATCTCCAGATCGGCGGGACAGAGATGGTCGCTGTGACTGTGGGTGATCAGACAGTCGCCGATCTTCTCCCATTCAATGCGGTATTGCAGGGAATGACAGACAGTGTCCGCATTGTAATCGATCAAAAGCTCCTCATCCACGAGCGCCTGCGAGCGCGAGCGCAGCGCCCTTCCGCCCGCGCGGAAGGATTCCCTGCACACGCGGCATTTACACCAAGGAGCGGGAACGCCCTCATAGGCGGCGGTCCCCAGATACCTGATCTTCATGTCAGTTCTCCTTGTTCAGCCCTTTTTCTTTGAGCAGCGGCGCGAAGATACCGCCCTGCACGCTGCGGTTATAGAAGTGCTCGATGACGCCCGTCCTGGCATCATACCAATCCCCGAACGGCTTGCGGGACGGACTTTCGGCAAGATAGGTCAACACGGGCGCATAGAGCTTTCGCGCCTTCTCCCTGTCGTCCGTCAGTGCCGCGCACCACAGGATCCAGTCTGACTTTGTATAGTCCCTGCGCGGATCGAGCGGAACACCATAGCGTTCGTTCTTTTCGATATAATGCGACGTCTCCCGCTCGCAGACCTCCCGGCCGATCAGCTCGAAACCGAACAGCTTATCGAACAGAATGTTGTATTTCAGCGAATAGCTGCCCTCCATACCATAGGCGAGCGGCATGATCCCATCCCCCACGGCTTTCCGGAAATCGGCAGCAAACTGTTCCGCCTTTCCGCGGTACTCCTGCGCAAGCTGATCTTTCCCCAGCCGCCCGCAGATGAGGGAAAACGCCTCGATGCCGACGAGCGCCTTGACGGCGAGATTGACGTTGTCCGAAAGATGTCCCGCAAAATCGTCCGTGCAGAGCTGATTGGAAGGTCTCAAGCCGTATTTTTCAAGATATTTCACCCACTTTTTCAGCAGCGGGAAATTCTTTTTCGCCTGTTTTTCGGATGCGCCCGCCAGCATCGCCGCCGCCGTCATGATGAGCATGTTGCCGCACTCCTCCACGGGCATCTGGTAGCCTTCGTCATACACATGGCTCTCGGCAGGGCGCAGATAGAGCATCGTGTGCGTGCGCGGATAATCCCAGAAACACGTCATATTGCAGCTGTACTTGTCGTCCGCATTGCGGACACTGTACACCTGTCCGATGCACCACGGATAGGTACCGATATCGTGCGGAGCAAAGTCGAACGTCCACACGGGCATCTTTGCAAAATCGAAAATCCCCGTCATCATCGCGTTGACAAGTTCCGGATTGTAAATCAGATAGAGCGGGACGGACGGATAACTGACGTCCGCCGTACCGATGCAGCCGTTGGAATCGCATTCCTTGGACAGAAACAGCAGGTTTCCTTTTGCGTTCTCCACAAGTTTGTGCGCACCAACACTCTGACGAAGCGCGGCGCAGGCAAGCGTATAATAATCCTCCCCCACCTTTTCACAGTCGGATCTCAGCTTTCTGTCAAATGCCGCACACTGTGCCAGGATCTCATCGTGTTTCGCTCCGGATTCATTCATCGCATCGATGACAGTCTTTCCCTTGCGGAAGTAATACCCTTTGAGCCATTCGCCGAAATAGAAGATAGAGACCTTGTCGTCAAACGCTGTCATGAAATATCCCTTTACGGCGCGGCCGACGGAGAAGAGGTAGCTCCGCTCGCGCTCTTTGCGCAGGTACTCTGCCCTTCCCGTCGAGAGATAGACGTTGAGCGCGGTGTCCGTAATAAAGAAGCTCTCCTCCCCCGCAAGATATGTATCTCCCCAGTCGGGCGCGGCGATGTCGTCCGCGTTGGACATGACCAAATTGCGTAGGCGCGTCATGAACGCCGCCTCGTACCCCTTGAGCGGCAGCACACCGCCCACCACTTGGACGCGTTCATTGTTATAGCAGTACTCTTCATCGAGTGCGAGCGCCACCGAAAAGTCGGCGGGCACTTCCCCGTCGAATACCGCCTCGTACTCCGTATAGCACACGGGGCAGGAAAGGCGCTTCAAATCATCAGGCGGAAGAGGCGATATAAAATCCACTTTCAGCGTAAACCCGTCCCCTTCAAAAATGTAGTGCGTACCGAACGCCGAGATCGAAACAGCCGTCTGCTTCATCTGACGCGCGCCGTCGCGCCGCCCCAGAAAACAGTAGGTCTCGCCGTTGGCACGGACAAATCCGTATGTACGGCGGCCAAGCCCCGTCCAGAACATGGCGTCGCCGCCGTTGAGTTCATCGCACGGCGACCATACGGAAAAGTTCGGATCGATGATCCAGAGCGGGTATGCGGGCAAAATGCGTTTCATAATCGTTCTCCTTTTCAGATGACTTGAATTTTTCCGTCTGTGATGCGTAGTTTTGCGCGCAGGCGGATATCGGCAGAGGACGCACCGACGAGCACCTCATATATACCGTTCGTCACTGCCCATCGGTTTTGGGAAACAGACCAGTGCGCAAAGACGCTCATGTCCAAAAAATGCGTGACCGTTTTGCTTTTTCCTGCACAGACGAACGTCTTTGCAAACGCTTTGAGTTCCTTTTTGGGACGATAGACGAGCGGGGCGCGCTCGCGAACGTAGACCTGCGAAACCTCCTTCCCCTCCCGTTCGGAGGTATTCTGAATGGCATAGGAAATTTCCAGGCCGTCCCCTTTGGGCATACATTTCAGATCCGCATACGCATAGGATGCATAATGCAGCCCGTGTCCGAAGGGGAACTGCACGGGCACATCGTATGTATCGAAGTATCGATAGCCGACATCCAGTCCCTCGGCATAGCGCGTAACGCCCGCGCAGCGGTAGGCGCGCACCGCGGGGACGTCCTCCAAAGAGCGCGGAAAAGTTTCCGAAAGTTTTCCGCTCGGATCGATCTTCCCGATGAGAAGATCGGCAAGCGCCTCATCCCCGCCCGCCCCCGGGAATCCGGCGAAAACGATCGCCTGCACTTTGTCCGCCCAGGCGCCTGTCTCCACTGCAGCGCCCGCGAAAATGACGACGACCGTCCGCTCGCACTGCGCGGCGATCTCCGTGATCGCACGCTCCTGCGCTTCCGGCAGACGCATCGTTTTGCGGTCCCCCGCCTCGTACTCATAGGGCATCCCCGTACCCACGCAGACGATCGCGACGTCGCTCTCCGCCGCGTATTCCAGCGCCGTACGCGCGTTCTGAACATTGGAATTGACGCCGTCATAGCGGAACGCTCCCTCATAACGGACAGAAAAACCGCGCTCAGCAAGGCGGGCGGGAAGGTCGAATGTATCCTTGCGCACCACGCAGGCAGAGCCTCCGCCGCGAATCATGTCTGGCGTATCGGGCCTGGCGTAACAGCCCCCTACCATGACCGAACTTCCGCTCTCAAGCGGCAGTACACCGTCGTTTTTGAGCAGCACCATGCCCTCGGCTGCGATCTGCCTTGCCGCCGCCGCGCGCGCCGCCTCCGTCGTATGAACGCGGGCGCTCTCGCGCATCGCCTTACAGCTGTAAATAAGGTCGATCACCCGCTGCACACAGGCGTCGAGCTCCTCGTCCGGAAGTTTTCCCGCACGGTAGTCGGCGCACAGTTTTTCATAATTGTCCTGATTGAAAGGCATTTCCAGATCGAGTCCCGCACGCGCTGCCGCCGCTCTGTCGCGCACGGCGTCCCAATCGGAAAAGATCGCCCCGTCAAAGCCGCATTCCCTGCGCAGATAGTCAAAACCCTGCTTGTATTCCGAGGCATATGTACCGTTTATGCGGTTGTAAGAGCACATGACCGAAACGGGCTTTGCCTCGCATGCAATCGCAAACGGCGCATAGTAGATCTCGTGCAGCGTCCGATCGTCCACGTCGCTCGACTGATGGAGACGGTCGTATTCCAGATTGTTGCAGCAAAAGTGTTTGAGGCAGACGCCCACTCCGCCGCCCTGCACGCCCTCGATGTACGCCTTTGCCATCTCCCCCGCGAGGACGGGATCCTCCGAAAAGTACTCGAAGTTGCGTCCGTTCAGCGGGTGGCGTTTGATGTTGACGCCCGGCGCGAGCAAAATATCCACGTCCCGTTCCAGACAGTCGTCCGCAAGGCAAGCGCCCATAGTGCGCGCGCTCTCCGTACTCCATGTGTTGGCAAGCAGCTGGATGGACGGATAGGCGACCGCGGGGATCGTATAAGTTTTCCCGCTTTCATCCGTCTGTTCGGTGCGCAGTCCGTTCGGTCCGTCCGATACCGTGATCTGCGGAAGTTTTCCGCCAAGGCTCACGGTATGCCAGCAGTCCTGTCCGCAGATAAGCCTCAGTTTTTCCTGCACAGTCAGATCCTTTACAGTAATTTTCCTCATCTCATTCTCCATATTTTTTCAAAACGCGCGTCTGATATGGTTTCAGCACAATGCGTCCGGATACAAGATCGCCCGTCAGAAGATCGGTATATCTCCCTTTCAGGACGACATATCCTTCCGCATTTTCCGTCTCCACGGCGATGATCCCCTTCTCTTTGCCAGACCGTTCGACGAGCGACACGTTCCCGCTCGCCTGCGCGATCGGCGACAGCCCAACAAGGCGCAGAAGGTCTGCTGCGGAGAGCACGCTTCCGACAAGAACGATCTTCCCCTTCCCGACCGTACGCTCGGTAACGGCGGAAAGGCCCGAAAGCTCTCCCCTGTCATATACGGCAAGGCTCTTCGTCCCCGGGCAACATTCATAGGCGTCGTAACACATTTCGACGGAGCAGGGCGTACCGTCCGCCCATTTTGCCGTGAACGTATCGTTTGCAACGGGCTCCTGCGCGAGCGTACCGACGCCAGCCGCTTCCTCCAGAAAGGAAAAAGGCGCATCGGTATATTTGCGAACATTCCCGTCCATGATGTCGGACATGGGACCGACGATCCACGTTCCGCCCGCTCTCACCCATTCCAGAACACGTTCTTTGAGGCCGTTTTCATCCACACAGGCAAGGAAGGGCGAGATCACTACTTTGTATCCGTCGAGCGCATGCGCCATATCGATCACATCGATATTATGGTGACGGAAAACAGCGTGATAGCGCTGTATCAGCGTATCGCGGTAAGAGAAATCCTTGATGAGCGGAGCAGCGTCAAACAGGTTGACCGCCGTACCCGAATAGTGTAACGCAATTTGCGAACGAATGCAAGAGTTCTGCAACAATTTGTTGCACATTGCCAGATCTTTTGCCGCCCGTGCGATCTCCGCCGTTGTGCGATAAGCCCTTCCCGCTGCCGAATAGAGCGCGCCGTGCCCGATCTCGTGGCCGTTCGGGTGAGCGCGGAACAACCAGTAAAGGTTCATCTCCGCTCCGTGGGCAACGGGAAGCCAGGTGTTCGCATAGCAATTCCCCGCGGGGCGGTAGCCGCAGTCCGCATACTCGCTGCCGTTCCAGTTCGCCTGCGTTTCCATGACCCAGAACGGCTTATCCTTCACGCAGCGCAGGAAATCATAGGAAAACGCCGTATCGGGCAGATCCTTTGCGGGATTATAATGATTGAACTGCACGACGTCGAGCTTTTCATTGACGGCATCATAAGACAGCGCATTGTTCGCCATCATGTCCGTTCCGACGTTCGTGCAGCCAAAGGCGTGCAGCACGTCCGCTTGCTCGTCCACATAGCTCTTGATCTGCGCGCACTGAAAATCATGCCACGCCTTTATCAGCGAAGGGTGCCGCCACTGCCGTGGATAGGGCGGCTGAATATCTTCAAAGCCGTCGTATGTAAGCGACCAGCGCGCCATTCCCCACGCTTCGTTCAGGGCGTCGATCGTTCTGAATTTTGCTTTCAGATAGCTGCGGAATGCGTTTTTGCAGTTTTCGCAGTAACAGCCCCCCGAATAAGGGAAGATCTCATTGTCGATCTGCCAGCCGATCACTCCGGGATGATGCACGAACATCTGCGCCAATTTTGTCACAATGGCACGGTTTTTCTCCCGCATGACGGAAGAAGTCTTGCAGGTATGGCAGCGCGACGAAACGTCCGCGCGGATCAGGTCGTGCATGACCATGCGCGTTTCGGGATATTTGTTGAGAAGCCATCTGGGCGGCGTGGCGGAGGGCGTGCACATGACCGTGGCGATGCCTGCCCCGTACAATCTGTCCACGACCTCTTTCAGCCAGTCCAGGTGAAACTCGCCCTCCCGCGGCTCCATTTTGCCCCAGGCAAATTCTCCGATACGCAACACATTGACGCCTGCTTCGCGGCAGCGCGCGATATCCTTTTCGATTTCTTCCTTCGGCCACATTTCAGGGTAATATGCCGCCCCGATATAGATTTTCTTTTCCATGCCTATTTCCTTTCTGCAAGATACAATTTGAGCTGATAAGATTTAGCAACGTCCTGCGTGAATTTCGCCGTGATCACCTCGCCGTCGCGTGCGCCGCCCTCTGCCGCAAGCGGGAAGGCGGACGGATCTTTCCCGATACATTCAAAGGCGAGCTCCTCCCCGTTCAGTGCGGCACGGCCGAACTGTTCGCCGAAGCAATGCACGCGCACCGTCACTTCCCTCCGGGCGCAGGCGCGCTCCCCGTCGAAGCTGCCTCGGGCGCGGTCGAATTCCAGAACACAGGCGCCCTCTTCCGCGTCAAAATGCGCGCGGTACGCCGTGGTGCGGTACGCACCGTCCTGATAGGCGAGCGTCTCGCCGTCGTCCTCGTACAAAAAACCCTCGTCGGACGCCGCCCTTGCGGGGTAAAAATCGAACGTCAGTTTGTCCCACGTCTGCTCTTTGGTGTTCTTTGCATCGCGGGCAAGCGGGATGAGCGCACCGCAGCGGATAAAGAGAGGCGTTTCCCCGAAGGAAGGCTCTTTGCGCCGCCAACCGCCCCGGCACACCTGCCCCGTAAAAGCGTCAAGCCACGTTCCATCGGGCAGATATACCTGTTTTTCCGGCTCCTGCGCGGGGCAGGAGAGCAGCTCGCAGCACGCCTCGCCACCTGCCTGAAAATAGCCGATGACGATATGGTGTGTCTCACCTCCCGAGACACTGCCGAGCGGGAACAACTGCGCCGAATGAAGCGTATCATCCGTCAGCACGCATTTACCGTCCACATACACCGTCGCGCCGTCGTCGAGGCGCGCAAAGAGCTTCGTGTCCTCGGCAAAGCGTACATCCGTCTCGAACCGCGCGCAGAAGTCGTACACGGGCACGGGCTCCAGCGGCGAGGTGTGGTCGAGCGAAAGTGCAAGCGCTTTGTAGTGCGTGCGTGCAAGCGGCTCCCCTTTCGGGCTTCTCCCCGCATAGAACGTCGCCTCAACGGGCGAAAGGTAATTTTCTGCTTTTACGGGCATGGGAAGGGCGCCGAACACGGGCGCAACCAGAATGTTCTTCCCGAGCATGAACTGCGTACGGCAGGCGAGCGTCTCGCGGTCATCCGGATAGTTCCAGCCAAGCCGCTTGCAGATGGGCTCTCCCGTCAGATAGCTCGCATGCGCCGCGGCATAGAACACGGGCAGCAGCCGGTAACGCAGTTTGAAATATGCGCGGGCAACGGCGAGCGTCTCCTCGTCGTACAGCCACGGCTCGCGGAAGCGTGCCACAATGTTGGTGCAGTGCGGGCGCAGAACGGGCGAGAATGTTCCGAATCCGATCCAATGCAGATACATCTCGCGGTCGGGATTGCCGATATGCCCGCCGCAGTCGGCATTGACGTACGGAATGCAGCTCTCCGAAGCGCGCAGGAGCGTATCGACTTCCTGTGCAAGTGAAAAACCGTCGCTGCCGATATCTCCCGTCCACTGGATGGAGTAGCGGTGCGAGGCGCTGTCCCTGATGGCGATATAGGTACCGTTCGTGACCTCGTTGACGTTCGCCATGATATCGGGACGACGGGAAGGTTTCGCTTCGCCGCTCTTCTTCCGATAAAAGTGATCGGTGATCTCCGAGAAGAGATACATACCGAGTGTCTCGGGCTTCACGCCCGCAGCGGGGCTTTTAAGTTTGGTGCTCCAGTTGCGGTCATACCACCACATATCCAGCCCGAGCTCCATCAGGCTCTGCAGTTTTTTTTCGCGGAAAGCGATCTCTTCGGCCGAAAAAACGCTGTCCGCGCCGTCGAGCGGCTCCGGATGATCGTTGAACATGATCTGCACGCCGCGGGAGTGCGCAAAGTCCATAAACCGTTTCATGTCGGGAAACAGCCGCGTATCGACATCATATCCGATGCCGCGGTCGGACGCCGCGCGCCAATCGGTGTCGAGCACCATGTTGTCGAGCGGAATATCGTATTTTTCGTAATCGAGAATGACTTGCTTTGCGCTCTCCTCGTCGTATTTAAAATATTTGGAGTTCCACGCACCGAGCGTGGAAAGACGCACGAGCGCACATCTGCCCGTCAACTGCACATACAGCGCGCGCAGTTTCCGATAGTCGCCGCCGCACAAAAGCAGATAGACGTCCTGCGCACTTTCTTCCACCGTAAACTCCCCTTCCCGCGCGGCGGAATATCCGCCTTCGGGCAGGGAGATGCGCGGCGTATCCGCCACGGCAAAGACTTCGGACGTCTTGTCCAGAGGGGGAAGTTCGCCGGTGTTTTTCTCGCTGCCGAAAGAATAGACCTCGCTGCCCCCCCGCAGGAGGACGACCCCGTGCAGACTATGGGGATCTGCCGAGAGAACAAGCTCATATCCCGAAAAAAACACCGACGTCCCCGTTTTTTTGCTGCGCACGACGACGTCGCCGCAGCCCGTAAATTCCTTGCGTGCAGGAATGAAGAGGGAATTTCCGTCAAAGAATTTTCCGTCCTCCGCGTACTCGACGCGCACGATCTCATCAGAAAGGACCTGCACGCGCAGGCACCCTGCGATCACTTCATGTTCCATATTTTTCCTCACAAAAAGATTTTTCGGATGATACCGCTATGCCTTTGCCGCCGCGGGGTCCGTCGTTCCGATAACAAGGACGCCTTCTTTGAGAACGGCGGGATGCTCCTCGCTCGCATAATAGCCCTGATGTACGCCCAACGTGCATTTGACGAGCGCAGTATCGGTAAAGCCGGATGAAGAGGAGATGAGCACCGCGTTCCCCGCGAGGTCGTCCGCGTAGGCAGCCATCAGTCCGCCGTTACGCACGATGGTGACATACAGCCCGCTCTGTTCGACCATGGCGTCCGTGAGCGCGGCGCCGCCGGTGAGTGTATCGAAATAAATCTCCTTGCCGTCGCTGAAATACGCATAACAGCCCTGCGAATTGCAGCCGATGCGGAAGGACATCCAGCGCCCCGAATCGAGGTTGCCTTGAGTATCGATGTTCAGGTTGACACGGGCACCCACGCCGACCGATGCCATGATCTCTCCGAAGTCAAGCCCCTCCCAGCCGAGAAACACGCGCATGACAAATTTGCGCTCGGTGACAGCGAGTTCCAGATTTTCTTCGCCGTTTACGGCGAAAACGCGCACTGTCTGCGCCGAAGACGCGGTATCGGTGATCGTTGCCTCCGTGAGCGCAAACGTCTTTGTGGTGAAAATATCCGCCTCGTCGATCGGCTGTGCCCCCTCTTCATCGGCAAAATAAGCGCCGCATACGCCGCACACATAGTGTGCCACCGCCTCGCAGGAAAACACGTCGTCCGAAGTGACAGCCTCCACAAATTCGAGCTGGTGATGATAGGGCAGGACTGTATCCTCCAACGCGATCTCCTGCGTCGCAGCCTCGTCGGCATAATATTTCCCGCACTCGTCGCACACCCAGTATTCGATATTTCCCTGCCTTTGGCAGTACGACTGCTGCGCCGAAACATGGGTGAGCGTGTGCTCATGCTGCGGCGCACAGCCCGCAAACGATCCCGCCGCCAGCGCCGAAAAAAGCGCCGCGGCAATGGCTAAAACTCTTTTCATGTTTCCTCCTTTTACAAAGGCGGGACGGCAAAGCCGCCCCGCCCCTGCGCCTGCGTGAACATTCACGCAAAATGATTGGAATTATTCTTCCGCAGAAGCCTTCCCGACCCATTCAGCAACTTCTTCCGCGTCATCGGAAAGACTGAAGTGAATCTGTTCGCCCTGTTTTGCGTCCGCAATGGCAATTGCCCAGCAACCCTCTTTCACATAATCGCCCGTAAGCGTAAAGCTGCCGCAATAGAGTGTGGAATCAGCCTGTCCGTGGATCGTGACGAAGTAGTAAATATCGTTGCCGCTGCGCACCGCCGTGAAATCGATTCCGTCGCCCGTCAGGAAAGCATTCTTATATGCGTCTGCATTATATGTCTCGCTTTCAAGCGCGATACGATCCCATACAGGGTTGATATTGGAGATTCCCCAACCCCACTGCGGATTCGATTCGCCATACCACTGGAACATCAGTTTCCCGTTGGTGGCATCGTTTTCTGCGCTTACCTTGACCGTTGCGCGCAGACCGTACTCCGTGCCGTTGACATCGACGATATATTCGATCCCCCAGCGGTTATTTTTGGTCGCCTGCGAATTTTTAAAGGTCACCGTGAATACGGAATCTCCGAATGTTTCATTGGTGTTGGCGAGTACGGTATTGTGGTGTTTGTTGACGAAGTAACTGTCCGCGTCGTTGGCGTGTGATTCGTCGATGACAAGATCATTCATGTTCCCTACGCCGCCCGCTTCAAATACATCGTACACGAATACAAGCGCATTATCTTCGCCGCCCGTCACTTTGAGCGTGCCATCTGCCTCCGCCGTCACCGTGAGCGTGGAGAACGGATAGCCGTCGACAGAGACGGTATAGACATCTCCCACATTGAGCGTTCCCGTGACTTTGCCGCCCGTGACGGTGAGCTCCGCGGAGGACGAGCCCGCAAAGATGATCGTGAGCCCGTCCGCAATGTCTTTGCCGAAGCGGTTTGCCGTGACGCTCGCTTCGATCTGCGCGGTCGTCGCCTCTTTGAACGATGCGACCACCGTGATCGTCTGACTGCCTTCCGGGCAGTCCGCCGCGGTGAGCGTCAGGCTTCCGTTCACAAGTTCAGCTGCCCTGTCCGTACCGTTGATAAGCAGTTGGTCGATCACATAGCCGAGATCCGCGCTGATCGAGACTGTAATCGATCCGTCAAGGATAAGCGCCTTTTCCGCACTCACCGAGATCTCGCCGTGATTATTGATCTCGCCCTCTGCCTTGGAGGCATTCACGCTGAAATATGCTTTCTCAACCGTTGCGGCAACTTTTTCCGCGTCGGTCTCGAGACCGACTGCAAAGTTCGCATCCGCAACAGGACTATCTGCGCCGAACGCCCAGACGCCCGTCTGCGAAGCGTACCCGTCGGGGATATTCTTCCATGTGCGAAGCGAGAGACTGTCATCGCCATGCGCGGAGAGGAACATATAGAAGGTCTTGCCGTCCGCCGCGCGCACGATGGTAATGTCCACGCCGTCGCCCTGGAAAGCGGTGTTGAAGTCCGTCGTCGAAGCACCGCCAAAGCCGATGTTCAGAATGTTGTCATCGGAAATATAATCCCCCGACCACATTCTCCACTGAAGGTTGAGCCCGGTCAATGCGTCCGCATTTCTTTGCACATCGAGCTGCGCAAGCACGCCCTTATTATCGGAGAACAGATACCCGAAGTAAACGGAGCCCGCCGAAAGGTCAGAGTATTTGACGGTGACCGTGAATACGGAAGCATTGGTCTGTTCATTCATCAGCGTCCAGAATTTTCCGTTTGCCGAGACCGTTCCGTCCTCATTCGTCGTGGAATCATCGATCGTGGCAACGGGACTGCCCGGATTGCCGACGGTATTCCCTGCAAACGCGTCGTACACGAAGTTGAGCGCCGAGCCGGTGGAACCGTTTACCGACGTAGATCCGTCATTTTCCACCTTCACGGTGAGCGCAGCCACCGCGCCGCCGTACCCGTTGAGCGTGACGGTGTACGTTCCGGGGATCAGACTGATTGTGACAGAGTCGTCCGCGACCGTGGCGTCCTGCGGGGAAACGCTGGCAAACGTGACCGTCTTGCCGTTCAGATCAACCGTTTCGCCAAGGCGGGCAAGCGCGGGAACGGTGAACTCCACCGTAACGGGATCCGCCTGTACAAACGTGACCGTGACCGTGATCTCCTTGACGCCATTGTAAGTGAGCACGAGCTTGCCGTTCGTGAGCTGTGCGGGCTGTCCGTTCACAAGCAGTTCGTTGATTGCATATCCGGTGTCCGGCGTGATGGTGACGGTGATCGTCTCGCCGATCTCCGCCGTCGTCTTGTCCGCCTCGACCTTGCCGTTTGCAACACTCTCGGGCAGTTTGACGGAGAATTTCGTCAATTCCACCCACTCCGCCACGCCTTCCGCGGTGTCGTCCAGCGCGAAGTAGTGCGTCGTGTTGGGCGCGTCCGCAGAGAATACACCCCAATGTCCTTCCTGGGAGGCGTACTCCTCGGGGATGGTGCACTTGCCGAAGTACTTCAGGCTATCCGCGTTGCCGTCGATGGCGATGAACAGATAGAGCGTCGCCCCGTCGCGCACCACGGTGAAGGCAAGGCTCGTGCCGCTGTTCCACGCCGTCGTGTAGGAGCCGTCCGTATCAAAGTTGAACCAATGCCAGACGTCCCCTGTGTACTCGACGGGCGTGATATAAGGGATTCCGCCGTCGTTGCGCGCACCGATCTGAACGTCGATCTTGTTGCCGAAGGTGTTGTTGGGGCCCAATTCAAGACGCACCGCCTTGCCGTCCGCGAAGAAGAGACCGATGCCCGACCAGTTTTTCCTGGTGTCCGTGTTCATCTTGAGGGTGAACACGGAATCCATGAACGTCTCGTTGGTGATCGCCATGACGGAGTTGCCGGTGTTGGTGAAGTAGCCGTTCTCGAGGTAGGCGTTGGAGTCGTCGATGGTCGTACCCTTCCAATCTCCGTACAGCGCCTGCGTGAATACGTCGTTGCCGAACGTCACGTCGACGGGCGTTCCTTCCTCATTGATGCGCAGCAGTACGCGCGTATCGAGGTACTTCGTCTCCCCTTCTTCACTCACGACGCTCGCCGTGTAGGTGCCGGGAAGCACGTTCGCCTTCGCCACGCCGTTCTCGCCCACGGTCACATCGTAATCCTGCAAGCCCGTGAGCTTGATCTCGGTGCCTACGGGCGCTACCGCAGTAACGCCGAAGCGGGCAAGTTTGACGTTGAGCGTATATTCCACCGCCTCGGGCGTGTAGTCCATGAACTCCACCACGACCTTGATATCCCCGGTGACTGCGCTCGCGGGAACGGTGAAGGAGCCGTTGCCGATGGCGGAAGTTTTTTCGACATACTCCACGCCGTTGACCGTAACGGACTTGATGGCGTGCGTTTCGTCCGCGTAGGTGAGGAAGGTGACGGAGTTGTTCGCGACCGCCTGATCGTAGCCGAAGCGCTCCATCACGGCGCCGCCCTCGTTTTTCACTTCGATGTCGATATCGTAGGCTTTGAGCCCGTTGCCGTCGAAGTGGTACCAGCCGTTCAGGTTGCCCCATGCGCCGTCGTCGAGCTGCGAGCCGAGCATCCACCACCAGCGGTCGACTTTGTCGTCCGTGCCAGTATAGTTATACGATGTGATGGGCGCAAGATTCATGCGCACGTCGCCCGCCTTGATCTGATCTGCCGTGCCCTCGCCGCCGATCTTATCGATGTACTCCCACGGGATGAACAATTCCATGGTGTACTCCGTCGCGCGCTGCTGGCCTTCGTCGATGAACTGACCGACCTGACCGTTGGTCTGCACGCCGAGCTGCGCCATGATGTCGTTGGTGGTGGCATAGCTATCCCAGTTGCCGCCCCAGTTGTTCTTTTTGAACACCATGCTGCCGTCGGGGCCGAGGTCGATCTCGCAGACGTACTTGTCCTCGATGTCCTTCGCCTGCGGCATCGCAAGATAGAGCTCCGCGATACTGTTCTGGGTGCTCGAACGGTCAGGGTTGACGTAGAGCTGCTCGCCCTCCGCCGCCACATACTCGATGGCGACGTACATCCCCTCCGTGCCGTAGTGCGTGGTCATGCCGATCGTTGCCGCCTTTTCGATCTCGGCTTTGGCGGCGTCGTAATCGAGGAAGCTGTCCAGCTTCTCCATCTTCACGGCGCGCAGCCACGTCTTTTCCGCATAGACCGATTCGTCAAGGACGCCGTCGATCTTGAAACCCTCGTCCGGGGCTGACATCTCGGGCTTGTAGTCCTCAAACGTATACTCGGGAACTTCGGTTTGATCCCCCTGGGGTTCCTTGTTGCACGCCGCTGCGCCGATCGCAGTGAACACGCAGGCAAGGCACAGGGGAAGCACGATCCATTTACGTTTCATACATTTCCCTCCCTATCTTATTTCGCAAGGACGCGGATCTCGGAGATCCCGACATCCTCCTGTCCTTCGGGCACCTCGACGGTGACGCGCACCTTCACGATGTCCGCAAGTTCGTAAAATTCCGCATACGCCGCCGCGCCGGGCGAAATGTAGAGGATCTCCCCCGTCACTTCAGACGCGACATACCATGCCTCGGACAGGGCAACGTTCTCCATGTAATACACTTTGCCCGTCGAATCCTCCAACTCGATGCGCGAGATGTTGAGGAAGGCGCTGTATTCATACTTGGAGTCATACACCATGACCGCGCGCACGGCTGCCGCCTGCGCAAGCGACACTTCAAACGTCGCCGTCTTGGTGATGAACGTCTCCTGGATGTAGGTGTCGTAGAAAGCCGGCTCGCCGCTCTTGCACACGGAGAGCAGGCCGTCGTTGAGCCACGACAAGGACGAGTCCTCTTTGATCGCCGATTCGTCGTCGATGGTGATGGTCGCCTTGTCCGCCACGTTCTTGTACGTTGCGTACTTCTCCGCCTTGGGCTGCGGGTTCGCCGTTGCGCCGTTGACGACGAGAACGTCCATTTCGTCCGGCGTGCCCTCGTCGATGGTCACGAATTTGACCTCGTCGATGTTGCCGTGGCGCGCATCGCCCATGATCTCATAGCTGTTGTGCGTATGATAGTAGATAAAGATCTGATCGCCGATCGTCACAAAGGAATGGTGGCCGGTGCCCGAAACTTCCTCGCTGCCCTCAATGCCCGCAGAGAGCAGGATGCCGTTCTTTTCTTCGGGAAGTTTTTCAAAGGGACCGAACACACTGTCGCCCACCGCCTGGCAGACTTCATACCCGTTGTCCTTGTAGTCGCCGTGCGAATAGGTGAGGTAATATTTTCCGTTGTGCTCGAGGACCGCAACGCCTTCGTTGATGTTGTCGCCGTAGTCGTAGCAGTACTCGCCCTCGTCGTTGGGAAGGGGATTCGCGCTGAAATTATTTTCCTCAAAGTCCTCGACGTTCCAGTACTTGGCTGCAAGAACGTACTGCGCCTTATCCCAATCGGGCGTGAGCCAGTTTCCGCCGTACTCGCCCGCCATGGGAACGCAGTAAACGACATTGAGGTTGGTATTGAACGTCCAGTAGAGGTACTTCTGCCCGTCCGTATCGACGAAGGGATGACAGTCGATGCCCGTGGGAAGCCCGGAAGCGTCCCAGCCGTCCGTTCTGTTGATCTTGTAGACAAGATCGGAATACCATTCGGGGTTGAAGTACGCGTAGCGCATATACGACTGCGGGAACGCGAGCTTATACACGGTGTTGTCCGCCGTCTTTACGGCAGGCTTTCCGTCCGTGCCCTCCCCCATGATGCCGATCTCTTCCTCGGTGAGCTCGGTACCGGGGGTGGTGTTGATGTCGTGCGCGTAGCCTGCCTGTTTCGCCTCATCGCTCGTGAAGTCAACGAGCTCGTAGGGACCTTCGACATTCCTGCTGCGCGCGACATAGGTGACCCAGATCGCTTTGCCGGGACGCACGCCCCTGCCGGTAACGTTCGTCTGATTGTCGCGAGGCGACGCGCTGAAGAAAAGGTAATACCAGTCGTCCTCGTCCGTCTCGGGATTGCCTTCGTCGAACGCGACTTCGGGTGCCCAGACGCCGCTATCGACGGCGTTCGCCTCGGGGCTGCCCGCCTCAAATTCCAGCGAGGGACCGACGGGCTCCATCTCCATCATGTCTGCGGAGCGGTAGACCATCAGACCATTGTTCAGCGTCGACCATACATAATAGTAACCGTCGTGCTCCGTGTTGTCGAACACGAACGGGTCTGGCCCGGGACCCTTGTTCGAGTTCATGTAAAAGAGCTCGTGATTGAAACGTACCGTTCCGTCCGCATTGTACTCGTCGCCGGAATAGAAGTCGACGCGCGTACCGGACTTCGTTCCGCCCGCGCACGCCGAAAGCCCCATCGCGGCAGCCATCAGCACGGCGGACAGAGTGCACAGAATTTTGATTTTTTTCATGCAATTTCCTCCTCCATATCGGATTTTATGTTTTGCTGCGGACGCGGAAACGGGCTTCCCCGCGTCCGCAGCACACATCCGTTACACGGGCGTCAGTCTTTGACGCCGCCGACTGCGATCCCCTCGATGAAATACTTCTGCAAAAACGCATAGATAACGACGAGCGGGATCATGCCCAGCACCGCCGCCGCGCAGTGTATCGTCTCCTGCCCCTCTCCGGGGAAGAGCGTCGTGACCTGCGAGAGGACGAGCTGTAAGGTGATGTAATCGGGGTCGCCCTGTAAATAGAGCAAGGGACCCAAATAGTTGTTGTATCCACCGACAAAGCCGAAGATGAACTGCGCGATGAACGCCGGTCCCGCAAGCGGGAACACGATGACGAAGAATGCGCCCAGAGAGCCCAATCCGTCCATGCGCGCCGCCTCGATGTAGGAGTCGGGGACGCCTTCATAGTACATTTTCAGGAAGAACACCGTTCCCATGCCGCCGAACATCCCGGGGATGATGAGCGGAAGCGTCGTTCCCGTCCAGCCGATCATGGAATAGAACGTGTACGAGATGACCCCGAACGCACCGAGCGGGATCATCGAGATGATGAACGCAAAGTTGAACAGTTTCTCCTTGCCCGGGAACTTCATCTTGGTATACGCATACGCCGAAAGCCCCGAGACGAGTAGCCCTACGACGAGGGGAAGAAGCGTGATCCACAGCGTGTTCCAGAATCCCACCAGAAGGGAGGGCGCGCCGAGGTAGTCGACGTTAATGTCCTCCGTGAACACCGAAACGTACGAATCAAACGTCGGGTGCTTGGGGATCCAGATGAACTGTGTGGTAGACGAGCTCTCCATCATCGACGTGAATGACGTCACGACGACGGTGTAGAGCGGGAAGAACAGCGAAAACGTGTACAGAACGAGGATGGCGAAGATGACGATCCTCGACACGGACACCTTGCCCTTCTTCTTCACGGCAAGCGGTTTCTCCGCGGGGGTCTGTTCGGGCGCCTGTACGGGCGTTACATTTTCAGTCCGTTCCATGTTACCCCTCCATACTCTTTTCGCGGCGGCGGAACAAGATGATGGAGAGCGTCGCCGTGACTGCGAACAGCACCCAGCTTATGACCGAAGCCGCCGAAACGGCAGACGTGGTGAGCTGTTCGTTCTGGATGAACCAGTATACGAGGCGCATGAGCGTAAGCCCCATGCTCTCATTTCCGCCGATGTAGCCTGTCCAGCCGTCGGGGATGATAAGGGCAGCGATGTCGTAGGTGAGGAATCCCGCCGAAACACCCGAGAGCAGCAAAAAGAACGTGGTGGGCGCGATGCCCGGGAGCGTGACATACCAGAATTTCTGCCACGAATTTGCGCCGTCCAGCGACGCCGCCTCATACTGCGTCTTGTCCACGTTGGCAAGCGCCGCCTTGTACATGACGATGCCGTAGCCGGGCGCCTGCCACATGATGGCGACGATAATGCACCACGTCATGTAATTCGGCTCCTCCAGCCATCGGATCTGCGTGCCGAGCATCGTGTTCAGAACGCCCGTCGTTTCGGCGTTGAAGAACCACCGCCACATGAGAGACACCGCGACCGTCGAACAGATGTAGGGCACAAAGTAGAGGATCTGGAAGATTTTTCTTCCCTTCGGCGCGGTGGCGAGCAGCACCGAGATGGCAAGCGCGATGAGCAGCGTGACGAGCTGCGTGCTTGCCACCCAAATGGTGATGCCGATCGCCTTATAGAAGTAAGGCGCCATGTTGAGCCCGTACGTCGGAACGGAGTACCCGTCCGAAAATACCACTTTGAACCCTTCAAACGAGTTCCAGGTGAAGTTCCCGAGCTGATACAGATCCACGTCGCAGAACAGGGCAATGAGGGAGATGATCAGGGGGAATCCGCTGAACACAACAAACCCGACAAGAGGGATGAGCGCCAGGATGAGCGCTACGATCGCCTCTGCAGTCCATTTCCTTTTCTTCTTGGGCAGTTGCGCCTGCACCTGCAGGTGCTCCGCCTCCGCGGCGGGTTCCGCCGCGGACAGGATCTTCTCGTCCGTCATGGCTTATTTCCCCTTGATGCGGATCTGCATGGGCTGGAGCGCAGCATTTGCGGTATCCGCCTTGATCTCAAGGAAATAATCGAGCGTCATTTCGCCCCTGCGGACGGCGCCGTTGAGATCGCCCGACCAACCGGTGATCCAGGTGTTGACGTTGAAGTACGACCAGTCGCCGATGTAGCAGTCCTGCATGGCGAAGCCGACCGCCCAAGTGTTGCCCGCCTTGCGCTCTGCGGCGTTGTTGAACTCCTCGCTCATCGCGATATTCGACTGGATGGGAACGCAGGTGTTGCCCTTTGCGAGGATGGTCTGTCCCTCGGGACCGGCCGCCCAGGTGATGAACTTAAACGCTGCGTCCTTGCTCTCCTGATCGATGTTGTTCGGGATGGCAAGCGCGCTCGAGTCGTTCGTCATGGACGTGATCGCCTCGCCCTGGCAAAGCACTTCTTTGCCGTCGGAATTGGTGACGGTCTTTCTCTCGCCCGTGTACGTTGTGCCGTCGATGACGGTGAGGTATTCCTGACCTTCTACGGTGCGCGTCGTCTCACCCTCGAATTCGCGGTACTGGGGCGCGGGTGCCACGTCGAAGTTATTGGCAACGGCAGTTCCCTTGAACAGGTTAATGTCGGTGGATGTCTCGATGAGCATGGGGCTCTCGCCGGAAGTGAACTCCTTGGTGCGGTTCTCCGTCGTGGGCTTTGCAACGCCGTAGCCCATCTTGCTTTTGTCAGCCGTCGCCGGCTTGTCGGTAGGAATGCCGAGGCGGTTGTATTCGAGGAAGGCGTCGTACATGGAGGGAAGCTCGTAGACGTCGTCCTTCACCTTATCATACTCCGCGCTGTTGGCGTGCAGGAACTTCATGTCCTCATAGTCGAGCACTTCGCCCTCCGTATAGGAGGTGCCGTTGACGGTGATATCATTGAGGGCGAGATAGTTCGTATCCTTGTCGCCGATGGAGAACTTGTAGGAATTAGACGCTTCGTCCCAGCCGATGCAGTCGCCGCCCACCGACCAGCCGATGCTGAACCACCACTCGGACATGAAGCCATAGCCGCTACCCGCATACACCTGATAGGAACGCGCCAGGCAGCGCAGCTCCTCCCAGCTCAACGGAACGCGGTCGTTGAACACCTTGTAGACGCTCTCGCCGAGGTCGTTCTTGGAGAGTTTCGCGCCCTCGAAAGGAGCGCCGTAGGACTCTGCATACTCCGCATATCCGTGCGGCATGAGCTTTGCATAACTGCCCGTTGCGCACTGATCTTCGGCAACGGAGACGAGGTTGATGCCCATGTCGGTAAAGATCTTGGTGTTATAGAACAGCAGGTGAACACTGTTGTTGAAGGGCATGGCGAGCAAGTCTGCGCCTTCGCCGGCAAGGTGCTTGTTGCCGATCGCGGGGTCTTTTTCGATGTTGAACCGCCAGCAGTTAAGCAGACTTTCAGGGATCTGATCCCAGTCCATCGCCTCCTTCGCCTCATCCGTGAGATAGCTCTCGAGATTGACAAGGACACCGCCTTCCGTTCTGCCTTCCTCCATGGCAAGGCCTTTGAACTGATCGTTTGTCATCATAATGACGTCGTAGCGGCTGCTCTTGCTCGTCAGAATGGACTTGAGGTTGCCGACAGAGCCCGTGTTGGGCACCATCTCCACATAGACGTTGTCCGCCACGCCCTGTGTTTCGTTGTACGTCTTGACGAGCTCGTTGTAGGCGTCCTTGGAGTACTCGTTCACAAAGGTCGCGTAAAAGGAGATCGCCGTCCCGGTGAATCCATCCGGAACGTCCGGTCCTCCTCCGCATGCCGCAAATGCCGCCGTGCTTGCCGCAATGATCCCTGCGGATAACACTGCCAAAAACCTCGATTTTCTCATCATTTTACCTCCATACAAATTTTTCTTTGATTATTTGAAACTCTATATCTCATCACGGCAAAACCTTTGCCGTTATTTTTACCGGTAGTCGATATTTCTTTCTTTCAGCCAGGCGAACGGGTCTTCCGACGTACCACTTTTTCGGTACTCGCTGGCGCTCATGCCCTTGATCTTCTTAAAGACGCGTGCAAAATATTTTGCGTCGGCATACCCTACCTCGGCGGCGATCTCCTCGATCCCGATCGCGTCGCTCTGCCGGAACTTCTCGCAGGCGGAAGAGATGCGGAAGCGGTTCAGATATTCCGTAAGCGGCATCCCCAGAAGTTCGGAAAACAGATGTTTCAGATAATCGGGCGATACGCAGGCGTCCAACGCCACCGTCTCCACATCCAGTTCACGCCGATAATTATTATTGATATAAATGAGAATGTTGCGAAGGCGCTGAAACTTTTTCGACTGCGATTCGTCCCTTCTGTTCAGCATCTGCCGCATATCTTCGACGAGATAGCTGATCAGTACCAGAAAATAACCCGAACAACGCAGGTTTTGCACCTCGCTTACGTCGTAAGCGTCGGAAAGAGCGCCAAGCAGAGAGCGGAGACGGTCAAAATGACGGATATGAATAAACGGTTTTTCTTTGTCATATCCGCATGCAGAAAACAGATCTTCCGCCTGACTTCCCGTAAAGTCGATCCAATCGTACCCCCACGGCCGTTCCGGATCGGGATAGTATTCATACTTCTCGCCGGCAAACAACAAAAACGAATCGCCCTTCTGTAAGACAACTTCCTGCCTCTGACCATTCATCTCGTAGACGAGCGTCCCTTTTCCGCCTATAATAAAGTGCAGCGAATAATAGCCTCTCGTCCGCCGTTCGATTTTTTTATCCGGACTGCACCACTCCTCGCAGCAACGCAGCACGGAAATCTGATGCCTTTCAGCATTAAACAACGCATTTCCGTTGACATCGACTTCAATATAACTCATCTCTCATCCTTTCGATTAAATTCTTTTGTGCGTTGTCTCCGACAACGCACAAGGGGGTACCCCCTTGTGCTGATTGCTTTCATTCTTTGTTTTCGTTTTTCATTATAATTTATATCTTTTCCCCGTCAATAGTTTCATTTTAAAAAGACACAATAATCCACCTTTTTATCCGGACAAGAAAAGGATCTTGGACCAACACATACATTATAATAAATAATTGATAAAGAAAACAAATTTTTGTGAAAGCTATATGAAGCATTCTCCGTTTCGGCATGCTCCCGGAGCAGAAAGCAGTTTTGTTATTCCTGCCGGGACCTGAACGGCTCTCCGGCATCCGGATTGTTTTTATGAAAGCAAGCGAGGGGGCGCGCCGGCGCGCGCCCCTCGCTTGCAAAAACATTCCGTTCCCGGCGCCCGACACGATCGTCAGGCGATACAAAACGATAAAATACTTTCCGGCGTTTTCATCCCCAAAAAAATACGGGCCGTCTGTAATCAGACGACCCGTATTCTCCGATCATGGGGGGATGGCGATCGGAAACAAGAAGAATGATCAGATGTTGTTTCCGTTCTCACGGATAAGTGCGGAATAATACGCGGCGCTATCCTTGGGAATACGCTGCAGAGTATTATAATCCACATAGATCAGCCCGAATCGTTTGGAAAATCCCTCTTTCCACTCAAAGTTATCGAGCAGCGACCAGTAAAAATAACCTCTCACATCGACCCCGTCATGCGCTGCCCGCTTGAGCTGCGCAAGAAAGCTGCGAATATATTCCGTACGCGAAGCATCGTGCAGCTTTTTATCTTCCGAAAGCCATTCGCTGACGGCAACGCCGTTCTCCGTGATATAGACGGGAAGGTGATAGCGCTCATAAAAGGCTTTCGGTCCATAATACAGACATTCCGGCGTGAACGTCCAGCGCATATCGGTATACGGCATGTTCATGCCCGGCGTGACCGTACGAATCCCGCCCTTTCCGTCCGCGGTCACATACTTTCCGTGATAAATGTTGAGCCCGAGAAAATCAGGGTCACATCTGATGATATTCATATCATCGGGATCGTAAGTGAAGTTCGCGTTGAATTCCTCGGCAAGATTTTCCGGATACTTTCCGAGAATTGCCGGATCGGTAAAGAGTGCATTGTTGAAGAAGTTATCCCCGCGAAGCACGAAATTTTCACGCATGACAAGATCTTCTTCCGCCTCGGATACGGGCATGAGGACGTCCGTGGCAATGGTCAGCCCCACTTTGACCTTCCCTTTTGCGTTGGCGCGGATGGCACGCGTGGCAAGCCCGTTCCCTTTGAGCACATTGTGCCATGCTGTGAGAGCTTCTTCCGGCGGATATACAAGGAACGGAGCATGTTCTGCCTTATACAGTCCGCAGCCGATAAAGCACTGCGGTTCATTGACCGTGATAAAATGCTTTACCCTATCCGAAAACAGCTGCGCGACTTTCGCGGCATATGCCTCGAACCACTTGGGAGAATCGGGATTCAGCCAGCCGCCGCGCAAAAACAGGTCGTATGGATACTCCCAATGGAAAACCGTAATATACGGTTCGATCCCCGCTTTGAGCAGTTCGTCGATCAGTTCGTTGTAAAAACGAACGCCGTCGGGATTGACATCTCCCGTTCCGTGCGGCATCAGGCGCGGCCAGTTCACCGAAAAACGGAGAACGGACATTTCGTATTCAACCGTCACTCGGCGAAGGTAGGATGCGACCATTATCACCGCTTCCGTGAAGACGTTGCAGGCAGCATCCCATACCGACCTGCCCTTTCCGCCCTCGTATGCGGCGCCTTCGATCTGGTAGGCGGCAGTTGCCGCCCCCCAGACAAAATCTTTTCTGAAACTCATTTTTTCACCTCAGGAAACTTTGACGGAGACAATCTCCATGGAGCCTGAAACGGGTCCCTCGGGACGCTGATCGTACCCTTCGCCCCAGCTCGGCCAAATGTCGCAGTAGAAGGAGATGATCCCGACCTGCGCCGCATCGGAGGCAGACAGCGTAATGGTGATCGTCGTCTCTTCTCCTGCTCCGATGATGACACCTGTAGAGCCGAATTCGGGATTCCACGCGATGTTCCGCAGCGATGCCTGCACCCTGACGGCATGATCGGACGTGTTTTTCAGCGTGATCTTGATCGTCGTCTCGCCGTCCGCCATATCGTACTCGGCTTTGAAGCCCGCGTTCCAGTTGCCGTCCGCGCTCTCCATCGAGAGACCGGTCCAAGTCACCTTGTTGCCCTCGACCGTCGTGGGATCGTTCTCCCCTGCCTTAACAAAGGTCAGGGAATCGGTGATGTCCTTCTCCGCAGGGCTTTCCGCCGCGCCGGCCGTGGTCATGGTGACGGGAGCGATGACGACGCTGCCCGACTGCGTTGCATTGTTGACGTCGAGGAAGGCGAGGATCCCCGCGATCTCCTGCCCCGCCGAAACGGGGAGGCTGATCGTGACCGTGTCATTTGCCCCGATCGTGACCTCCGTTCCCTGCAGCAGCGTCTCCCAGCCGCTTGCGCCGTTCTTCATCAGATCGATCCGCACGACGATGGCGGCGTCGTTCGGGTTGGTGATGGTAACGTTGACGTTGACATTGACGGCAGGCGTGAACGTATAGCCGGATGCAATGTTAAAGTTCCAGCCGATCGCAGAACTGTACGTGATCGTATAGGTGCCGTTTTCGTTGGAGAAGGTGTACGGGTTGGTCACGTCGGTCTTATCGAAGCTCCACTGCGCCGCGGGCGTTCCCTCGATGACATCCCCCTCCTCGGGCTGCTCGGGTTCGGAGGACGTATCGGGCGTGAAGGTCATTTCGCCGATCGTCACCGTGCCCGTAAAAGTCGTCTCATCCGGAAGATTGGCGTCCTCGGGCACCCAACAGTCGACCGCCAGCATGATATGCGCCGCCCTCTGCGCCTCATCCGCAGTCAGTGTAAGCACCATGTCCCAGGTTTGTCCGACCGGGATCTCGATCCAGGCAACGCTTGCCGAACTGTCCGCACCGATCTGCGACCAGTTTTCATCCATAAGACAAAGCTTAAACTTTGCGACTGCATTGGTGTTGTTCGTAATGGGCAGCGTCAGTTTCCCGGCACCCGTGAGCGTAATATTCGCATTCACATTCTGCCATGTGGTGCTCGGAACAACGTTGTTCAACGTAATGACATTCCCGTCGATCGTGATCAGCGTTGCGTCGATATTGAGTCCCCAAACAAGCCCATCCCCTTCCGCAGGGGCAAATTCGCCCGAAAACTCCACCGAAACGATGTCGACGTCGCCGCTCAATGCGGTCTTATCGGTCGTATAATCGCCCTGATAACAGCAATCGAGGAAGAGGTTGATCACGGTATAGACATTTTCATTGTTCAGTTCCACCGTGACGGTCTGCTCCGGCTCGATCCACCCGTATTTACGCGTTTCCACGGCACCGAGATCTGCGCCGTAAAGCACTTTTTCCGTGCCGTTGTTGCGCAGCGTGAGTTTTACATTCGGCTTACATTCATCTGCAGAAACATCTCTGTAAAGATTTGCCCAAAGATCGGGAGAAACACCGCTGTATTGAACGTTGGCGTCGATCTCTTCCCCTCCCGTGATGGTATAAAGTGATTTTCCGCTATCCACCACGCCCCAGGCCACATCGACGGGATCGGGCTCATCGGGTTCTTCCGGCGGCGCGATCACCTCGTTGGTGAATTCCATGGAAACGATATCGACGTCGCCGCTGTGCAGATCGGTCACAGAGGAGTCATATCCGGGATAACAGCTGTCAAGGAAGAGATTGACCGGTCCCGTCATAGCCGCATTCTGCAGCTTGATCTCTGCCGTCGCGCCCGGCTCGATATAGCCGTACTTGCGCGCGTTCGCATCGTTCCAGTCGATGCCGTAGAGCACTTTTTCCTCGCCGTTATTTTTCAGCTGAATGGTGAGCGTATTGCCCTCCGCCGTTCCATTGATCGCATAGGCAACGCAGCACCACATATCAGGAGCGAGATCTTTGTAGGTAACGTTTGCGATAACGCCGGCCTTTTCGGAAGAGACCGTATAGGCGCCGGCAACGCTGCTGTTCCACCCGGAATCGTTGACGACGGGCGCGGAATAGACGGGCTCATTTTCATCAAAATAGAACTCGGAGGAGAGAATGGTCATCTGACCGATGCCGTCGAACTCCACAGGACCGTGGATATAGCCGGGCGCCTGGTCGGAGCCTCCGCCCTGCGGCTGGCTTTCAAGGTTGAAACAGATCCAGATCTGTTCATCGAAGTTGCCCGCCATGGCGATGAGCGCGGGCGCGACCTGGCAGTAGAGCGTGACGACGCCCGTCTCCTCGTCCTTTTCCACCTTGAACACGGCGGGGTTGTTGGACCAATCGTTCGTGTCCTCATACTTGTCGCGGTAATACTGTCCGAACCACGACTGATAGTACCCTCCGTCGCTGCTCGGATCGGCGTTGCCCCAGAGGCCGATCTGGAACTGTTCGACGCTGTCCTCATAGACGGTATCGCCGATCGTCACGTCATCAGAGGTGAACTGCAGTTTGAGCATGTTGTTGACCGTGCCGTCTTCCAGGAAGATCTCGTCATAGGGAACGGGGCGATAAAAGCGCGACCAGTCGGCAGGACGATTGTACGAAATGATCGCCTCGCTCTCGCCGCCGCGGGTCACCTCATAGCCGCACCATGCCTCCGTACGCCAGGTATCGTCCACAGGAGTGACGCCGTCTGCCGGCCGTTCTTTGGAGAACCACATGTCCTTGACGTAGATATCCCCCGCATGAATGACGTCGCTGTTGGCGATCCCCGGTTCCGGGAACAGGCAGACATCGTTGGTCACATCGAGAATTTCCCTGTAAATCGAGGGGATCTGGAAGGAGTACGTCGTATAGGTATCCATCGAAACGTCAAAGTACAGATCGGATCCCAGCACGTTCACTCCGTCTTTTTCCGGAATTGGATTGACGATCTTCATGTTGACATTGACCGCGCCGGGCGTAAGGCCGCGCGTTTCAGCGCGCATCGTAATGTTGAGATAGGAGAAATCGGAATAATTCCCGTCGATCTTAACGCCGAAATTGCGCCAGGCGTCGTTTTTGGAATAGCCGAGTTTTGTAACGACGGGAGCCCCCTCCGCATCTTCGTCCACAAATCCTTCCTCCACGGTCCACGCATCATTGGTCACGGAGGTGATCCATCCCTGCAGATGCACGTCCTGTCCGTCCCCGTAATAAAAGTTCGTCCCGTTCACGTATTCGCTGGCTTTGACCTCTTCGGCGGAATTGCATGCCGTAAGAACGCCGAGGCCGAGCGATGCCGCCATGAGCGTACTCAATGTAACGAGCAATATGCTTTTCTTTTTCATCGTTTCCCCTCCTTAAAAGTCCATGACCATCTCATAGGCGAGTTTGGGCTGATGATCGGCGTCAAATAAGTAAGGCCAATCGTTGCGGTTCGGCACCGGCATGTTGAACAGATAGCTCGAATCATCGGCAACGCCCCACTGTGTCACGCAGGACACCTTATCCTTATGCTTGCGCGCGATTTCAAACACTTTGGCAAAACAGTGCGCCTGCAGCTCTTCCATTTCGGGCGTGAACTCCGTATAGTAAAGAGTAGTGTCCGCATTGTAATCGTACATCGAAAAGTCCACTTCCGTGATCTGCACGTCAAGTCCCAGTTCATGGATATCGATGATCAGATTTTCAAGCATCTCGGCATCGAACGAAGTGATGTCGTAATGCGCCTGAATGCCGACGCCGTCGATCTCGCAGCCCATTTCAAGCAGATCTTCAAGGAACACAAGAAGTTTACGGCACTTATAGGTGTTGTTGACAAAATACTCGTTATAATAGAGTTTCGTCCCCTCCGGCGCAGCTTCACGCGCAGCCGCGAAAGTGTCGACGACGAGCTGTTCGATCTTCTGATTGGCAGCCGCCCTGTCCTCTGCCGACTGGTTGCGGGCGAGCCCCGCCAGTTCGTGCCAACGCGAGCCGTTGGTCGCATCGTCCGCATAGCTCACACGGAAAAGGTTGGTATCGTCTTCATCCTGATCATCGGTGAGCATCTCGTTCCAGACGTCCCATGCGTACACGGTACTGTCGAAATGTGCACAGACCGTCCTTGCATGCGTCAGAAGCCGCTCGCGTGCAGCGTCGAACCCGCCGGCATACACCCATGAAGGAACAGCGTCCTTATTGTGCCACGCAAGACAATGCCCGCGTACGCCCATATCGTGTTCCTTGGCAAATTCGATCATGGGATCGGCAAGCGAATAGTCAAACTCGCCTTCCTCCGGTTGCAGCGAATTCCACTTCATCTCATTTTCACACGTCATGGAGCTGAATTCTTTGGCAAGATCTTCGTACATCTCGAAATTGCCGTAACTCATCGTCGCTCCGACGGGAAAATAATCCTCATACTTGGAGCGAAGCGTTTCATCGTTATTGCAACCCGCAAAACCGACTGCGGTAACGGCAAGCATGGACGCCGCAAGTCCTGCGGCAATTACTTTTTTCATGATTTTTCCTCCTCAACAATTTACTCTTTTCCTCCTCCAATCGCTACCCCGCGGATAATGAAACGCGAGAAACAGGCATAGACGATCAGCAAAGGCAAAATGGTCAGGAACACCGCCAGCGCCATAGCGCCGAGGTCGGTGCTGTATCGGTCCGTCTTGATGAGCTGCGAGATCATGGGGAAGGTGTACTTCTCCGTACTTGAGATCAACATCAAGGGTCCCATATAGTTGTTCCACGAACTGACGATGCCGAAAATCGCATTGGTCGCAAGCGCGGGAGCGAGCGTGGGCAGTACGACGAGATTGAATGTCCTGAATTCGCTCGATCCGTCGATGCGCGCAGCCTCCACCATTTCTTTGGAAAAATTCGCGTCAAAATACTGCTTGAAAAAGAACACCGCGCCGGGACCTGCGATTGCCGGAATGATCAGAGGCCAATAAGTATCGTACATTCCGAGATCGACCACAAGCTTGTAAAAACCGATCATGGAGAGCTGCCCGGGGATCATCATTAGAATGAGGATGATCGACCAGATAACTTTCTGCCCCTTATAGCGATACGCCACAAAAGAATATGCCGTCAGCGTGGAAAAGTACAGGCTCAGCGCCGTAGAACAGAAGCTGATGAGCACACTGTTGAAGAACGCCGAAACAAGCGGCATATCGTATTCGATGTGCTAAACTGAATGTGTCGTTTTCTTGATTCTTCATCAAAACGTCCTCCTGTGTGCTTCCCTTGTGTACGGTTGCGAGCCTTACATTCAGTTTAGCACACTGGAGCTTTTTTGTATAGTTGCTTTTGCTGCTGCTAAAGCCTTTTTCCCGTCCCCCGCCACCACCGGCATAGCCGGTGGGTTTTCTATTAGACAAAAGAACGGCAGCTCGGATGAGCTGCCGTTTGACCTTGTTCCGAATGACTTTTTCATGTTTCCCTTATGTTACCTGCTCTGTGGGGCCAGTCGGGCCCGTGACGCCCGTCGCGCCCGTAACGCCTGTCGCACCTGTCGCACCTGTTACACTGATGCCCGTGGGGCCAGTCGGGCCCGTTGCGCCCGTTGCGCCTGTCGCACCCGTGGGGCCAGTCGGGCCAGTAGCGCCCGTTGCCCCCGTAACGCCTGTCACTCCCACGCCCGTGGCTCCCGTGGAACCAGTGACGCCCGTGGGACCAGTCGGGCCAGTAAGCCCCGTCGCACCCGTTACACCCGTCGCACCAGTTGCGCCCGTTGCTCCTCTGGGGCCGGTCGGTCCCGTGATACCGGAGCCGCCGGTGCTTCCGGACAGGCTGTCCGATTCCGCAAACACTTCATAGCATTGCTGATTGCAGGAACACGGGCAGCACCCGCAGATGCAGATTCTGTTGTATCTTGTCATTTTTTCCTCCCTTGTACAGACACATATATGCGGCAATCGGAAGCGGCCCCCGATTGCCCGTACGGCATTGTATGCCGCAAGCGAAAAAAACGTGACGCATCCGCTTGGCGGGAAAATCATTCTGTTGCAGAAATCGATGAAACACTACAACGGACAAAGCACTACATCGGACGAAGCCCAGCAAAAGGCAAAAGCTACAAAAAAAACAGCACGGATATCCTTCCGCGCCGTTTTTTTAGATGCCGTATTCAAGGCATAAAATTATTCCACGATCTTGCGCCAGCCGTAGACGTCGGGAGCCGTCCCGTACTGAATCCCCGTGATGGTATCGTAGAGCATTTTCGTGATCGCGCCCATTTTTCCGCCGCCGATCGTATAATCGACGTCCTTGTAGCGAATAAGCCCGACGGGCGAAATGACGGCGGCCGTACCCGTGCCGAATGCCTCGTCCAGAGTGCCGTTTTTCTGCGCCTCGATGACCTCATCGATGGAAATGCGGCGCTCGGTGACGGGGATATTCTTGTCCTTGAGGATCTGGATACAGCTCTTGCGGGTGATGCCTGGCAGAATGGAACCGACGAGCGCGGGCGTGATGACCTCTCCGCCGATGACGAAGAACATATTCATGCTGCCCACTTCTTCGACGTATTTCTTCTCGTTGGCGTCCAGCCAGAGTACCTGGTCAAACCCCTTTTCTTCCGCCTCCTCACCCGCCTTCATGGACGCGGCATAATTGCCGAGGCACTTTGCCTCCCCTGTTCCGCCGATGGTCGCGCGGGTGTACGTATCCTCCACGACAAGCTTGGTCGGCTCGAGGCCGTGCGCGTAATAGCTGCCGACGGGCGAGAGAATGATGAAGAACAAGTATTCGGTCGAGGCATGCACGCCCAGCATGACGCGCGTCGCGACAATGGTCGGGCGGATATAGAGCGCCGTGCCGGGTTCGGTAGGAATCCAGTCCCGATCAAGTTTCAAGAGCGCTTCCAGGCCCTCTTCGGCGACGTCCGCGGGGAAATTGGGAATGCACATCCGCGTGGCAGAGCGGTTCATGCGCGCCCAGTTCTCTTCGGGACGGAACACGGCGATCGAGCCGTCCGGCTGCAAGAACGCCTTCATGCCCTCGAATATCCCCTGCGCATAGTGAAAGATGCTCGTGGCAAGGTCAAAAGCCTTTGGCTCGTTGGGCTCGATCTTTGCGTCATGCCAACCCGCTTCCTTGGTATACTTCATCGTGAACATATAATCGGTGAAGTAACGCCCGAATCCGAGTTGCGTTCCCTTTGCCGGTTTTTCCTTGAGCTGCTGTCTTCTGATGATCTCCATACGGATTGCCCCCGTTTTTTATTTGGTATTCTGTATCTGTCCGTCCGCTTTGTCGAGCGGAAACGGCGAAAATTCGCGTTTTTGCTCGCAGATCTTCACCCTGCCGTTGAGAAAATCGGCGAGTTCTGCGCAGAACGCATCGCATTCGCCCGCGCGCACGGCCACCGAAAAACAAGCCTGTTCGGCAAAGTCCCGCGCAAGAATCGCACATCTGCCGTCCAGCCATCGGCTGAGCGCTCCCACTTCGGAATAGCCGACCGTGAGCGCAAGCTGCACACACTCATCCCAAAGCGCGAGCTCAGTGCCGTCCAGGCATTCCGCGGCACACCCCGCATAGGCGCGCGTCAGTCCGCCCGCCCCCAGCTTGATGCCGCCGAAATAGCGCACGACCGCCACCGTGCATTCAAAGAGCTTGCGCGCCCGCAAGACGCCCAAAATGGGCATGCCCGCCGTCCCCTGCGGTTCGCCGTCGTCCGAAAAGCGCATAAGGTTGCCCAGACGGTCGGCGACATACGCATGACAGACGTGCGTCGCAAGCGGATGTTCGGCGCGCACGCGCTCTAAAAACGCACGAGCCTCCTCCTCGCCCGCCGTGTGCGCGGCATAGGTGAGAAAGCGGGACTTTTCAATGACCTTCTCCGCCGTGTGCGGCGCGGCGACGCTCAGAAAGCTCATCCGACAATGACCCGCAGACGCACCTTCTTGCCCTTGAACAGGGTGAACGGCGACGCGGGAAGCGGCGCATTGACGTCGGTCACCTTTTCCCCGTTGACGGTCACGCCGCCCTGTTCGACCAATCGGCGTGCTTCGCCGTTGGACTTGCACAGCCCCGTCGCGATGAGCGCCTGCAAAATGGTCTGCGTCTCGGCGGGAACGGTCTTTTCGGGCATCTCGCCCTCGCCCCCGAATGCGCCGCGCGCCTCCGACTGCGCCGCGTTTGCCTTCTCCTCGCCGTGTACCATTTTGGTCAGTTCATAGGCGAGAACTTCCTTGGCGTGATTGATGCGCTCATCCTTGTACTGCGTGAGCGCGGCGATCTCGTCCAGAGGAAGGAACGTAAGAAGTTTCAGGCACTTCTCAACGTCTGCATCTGCCGTGTTGCGCCAATACTGATAGAACTCGTAGGGCGACGTCTTGTTTTCGTCCAGCCACACGGCACCCTTCTGCGTCTTGCCCATCTTCTTGCCCTCGCTCGTCGTGAGCAGGGTGAACGTCATGGCAAACGCCGCCTTGTGCTCCTTGCGGCGGATGAGATCGGCTCCCGCGAGAATGTTGCTCCACTGGTCGTCCCCGCCCAGCTGCAACAGACACCCGAACTTCCGATTGAGCACGAGGAAGTCGTATGCCTGCATGAGCATATAGTTGAATTCGAGGAAGGTAAGCCCCTTCTCCATGCGCGAACGGTAGCACTCCGCCGTCAGCATCTTGTTGACGGAAAAATACACGCCGATGTCGCGCAGGAAATCCACATAATTGAGGTTGAGCAGCCAGTCGGCATTGTTCACCACGATCGCGCCGTTCTCCCCGTCAAAACGGATAAACCGCGCCATCTGCTTTTTGAAACACGAAACGTGATACTCCACCGTCTCGCGCGTCATCATCGAACGCATATCCGTTCTGCCCGACGGATCGCCGATCATCCCCGTGCCGCCGCCGATCAGAATAATGGGCCGATGCCCCGCATCCTGCATGTGCTTCATGGCGATCAGCTGCATGAAATGCCCCACATGAAGACTGTCCGCCGTCGGATCAAACCCGATGTAAAAGGGCACGCTCTCCGATCCGAGCTTCTCGTACAGCTCCTCCTCGTACACCGTCTGCTTGATGAATCCCCTCTCACGCAGGGTGTCCATGACGTTCTTCATAATATCTCCTTTTTTCCCCGCATCTACAAAAAAACGGCCTGCGCCTGCGCGCAAACCGTGTCCGTCAGTGATCTACGCGCGAAAAAAGTATTACGCCAAAACGTAATACGCGTAGCCGTAAATTGCAACTGCGAGCGATCGTTTCATAGCGCTATTATACGACGCCCCGAGAAAATTGTCAAATACTTGCACGCACTTTATGCAAAATTTGCGCACTCCGCCCTTGCACGCATCTCCATATGTCCATGCCGCACGCATCCGATCACGCAAAAATGCCAGAACGGACTGCTCTGCATCTTTTGCAATCATGCAAAAACCGACGCCGAGCCTTTCCCGCAGTCAAGCAAAAACCGACGCCGAGCCGTTTCCGCGGTCAAGCAAAATGGACGGTTTCGGTGCGCTCGGCGTCTTTGAGTCCGCGCAGCGTACGCAGGCCGTGCAGGCATGTCCCCTGCGCGCGCAGGCGCTCCAGGCGTTCGCGCAGCGCCCGATTGCGGAGCTCGCGTTCGCGGCGGCGCATGGTTTCCAGAAATGTTTCCATAGAGAAGTGATTCATACCCCCTATTCTACGCACCATACTTGACAGTTATTGTCATGTATGATAAAATTCTTTTACAAATATTTTTGGAGAACGGGAATATGAAATATGAGATCATGATCAAGATGCTCTTCACGCTTCTGCGCCGGCGCAAGGTGACGGCGAACGAGCTGGCGGCAGAGTATGACATTTCTCCGCGGTCGGTCTACCGCTATATCGACGAAATGACGATCGCGGGCGTTCCCATTGACGTGGCGCGCGGACAGTACGGCGGCATCTACATTTCGGACGCCTATAAACTGCCCAAGGGATTTCTGACGCGGGAGGAATACGAGCGGGCCGTCAATGCAATGCAGGCGATGGAGAGCGAACTCAACGATCCCGTTCTGCGTTCGGCCATACGGAAGATGACATCGCAGCACAAGTCGGAGCGGCGGGACGACGCCGTCTCGGGGAATATCCTGGTGGACAGCGGCGCATGGGGAAGCAGCGAGCGCTTTTCCGAACGGCTGACGCTCATCGAACGCGCCGTCAACGAACGCGAGGCCCTGGAGATCGACTACGTCTCCCGCGAGGGCGAAAAGACGCATCGCGTCATTCTCCCCCATCTGCTCGTCTACAAGCAGAATATCTGGTACGTCTTTGCCTTCTGCCGTATGCGCAATGAATTTCGGCTGTTCAAGATCGGACGCATGCGCACCATCTTAAATACGGGCGAGACCTTTGAACGGCTCCCCTTCACGCGCGAGGACATTCCGCTCTCCTTCTGGACGGACGACGAAACCTGCGTCAACGCACGGTTTGCTCTCTCCGAAGAGAGCATCCCCTTCGCCGAAGAATGGCTGGGCGTGGAAGCCGTGTACGAAAAAGACGGCAGAAAATATGCCGAGGCAACCCTGCCCGACGACGATTCGCTAGTCGGAAAGATCTTATCCGCAGGGCCAGGCTTTACCGTACTTGCTCCCGTCGAACTCGCCGTACGCGTACAAAAAGCGGCCGAAACCATCGCCGCCGCCTACCACACCCCCGCAACAAAATGACAGACGATCACAACCATCTATCCCGCTCCGCCATAATAGAAAAGCCACCTGCCGCATCAGACAGAAAAAAGGCGTTCCGTACAGGGAACGCCTTTTTTGTTGCAAATCGGGATCAGAAGGTTGCCGTCACGGATGCCTCACGCGTGGCGAGATCTGTCCGGACAAGATTGCCCGCGCCGTCTGTTCCGCAATAGGTATAGCGGATCGTGACGGTGATCGTCATTTCATCGCGGCCCGAGGCATTGATCTTCCCGTACGCAGAGGAGAGATAGCGCAGTCCCTCGACAGTCGTCGTCCGCTCCACATTGTCGAAAAGCGCCACCTTGGCAAGTTTGAACAAATACGTCGTCTGAATTTCCACGCCTGCCGTATCGTTGGAGAGCAGGCCGGCGAGCATTCCGCCCGAGACGGAAACCGTTGCCGAATGGTCGTACTTGCTGTTCAGGAACGACCCGCCGTTCCGCACTTTGGACTGAGAATCTACATTCGCCCCGAAATCGCTGATCCAGAGAGCGCTGACCTGCGTCACCGTGCCGCCGCCCTGATAGGCGAGCGAGGAAACGGCAACGGGCACGTTCTCCTCCCAGACATACCACCCGAGGAAGGTATATCCCTGCGCCGAAGGCGTCACGAGGGTGTACTGCGCGTCAAATTCCGCCGTCGCCTGCGACACAAACGTCGAACCGCCGTCCAGCGAGAACGCAACGCCGTCACTCGTATAGACGACCGAATCGGGCGCAAGCGGAATGCGGATCGAAGCTCCGCTCGTCACGATGTCCGTCTCCGCCTGTTCCCAGAGCACCACGTCATCGCCGATCGCCGCGCCGAGGTCAAACACATTGCCCGACATTCCGACGCGGAATGTCTGCTGACGATCGCCCCATATGAGCGTAAACGTCTCGTTGTAGTACATCTGCGTCTCATACGAATAGGTACCGTCGCCTCTCTCCTGCCAGTTGCCGCCCAGGTTATAGGGCGCAACAAGGATGACGTCATAGAGGTTTGGCGCATATTCCGCTTCGCAGACCGCATCCGCGGCAAAGGTGAAGTCCTTCCAGGAGAGGGTGTATCCCTCCTTCTGCCATGCCCCGAGATCGGGCCGTTCAAGCTCCGTCAGGACGAGATTGCCCGCATACCAGACATCCTGCGCGCCGATCTCTGTTCCGTCCACCGTATACCGCACGCGCGTACGGGCAGGTTCGAGATAAAATCCTGCGCCCTGCGCATTCCAGTCAAAGGCTGCAAGTTCCTTGCCCGGAAGCTCCTGCGTGAGGTCCTTGGTGATATCCGAATACCCGTTCTCCCACACGTTGCACGGGTTGCGGAAGTAGAGCGAAGCATTGATGTCGACAATCCCTTTAATGGACGTGACGACGCCGAGTGTACGCAAAATGTTATCAACGCCGTTGTAATTTTCCGACCCGAGCGTAATGACGATCTGGTCAAGGACGTCGTCCGTGAGCGCGGGGCCGTTCATCGTAAGCGTCCAGTTGCTCCCGTCTGCGTTCTTCTGGTAGGCGTACGCATTGAGGTAGTTTTCAAGAATCAGGCCGTAGTCCCCCGTCTCCTCCGTCTCCGCCTGCGCAGACGAAGCGGGGATCATGCCGAGAATGTCGTCGGAGAGATTGAACAGGAATCCGATCTGTCCGACAAAGTTGGCAAAGAACTCGGAGAGACACATGACGCGATAGGTCACGACGGGCGTCTCGTAGGTCTCTTCACTCGTCCAGAAGAGGGTCTTCTTCCAATATGTGTACTGCGTCCGTTTCAGATAGATGAGATCGCCCGCGATGGTGAGCTCCACATCGGTGTCGCCGTTGATGACGACCATGTTGAGTTCCTGCACGCCGGGATAGGAGATCTTGATGTTGGCTCCGATGCTGCCGTCCGTCGGCGCGACCTTCACCGAAGCATCCACCGTGATGCCGTCCACATTCACAAGCCCCAGAAGGGACGCCGATGCCGTGCCGCTCACATAGAAGCTCTCGTTGAGGGCGTACCCCTCTCCGTCCGGATGCGTTGCGGAGGCGGCAACCGACCTGATCAGCTCGCCCACGCCCGCAAAGGTATAGGCGGAGTAATCGGAATAGAGAAGCGTCTTAGCCGAACCGTCCGCAAAGGTGAGCGTTGCCGCGCTCTTGTCCTCTGCCTCCGTCATCGTGAGCGCGTCGTACGCAAAGGTGAATCCGACGCTCGTGTTTTCCGTATTCGCATTCCCCCAGATGTTGCCGAGGGAAACGCCCGTAAGGCGGCTTCCGTTCTCGCCGTCCGTCTTGGAGAGCGCGATCGTGAGCGGAGCAAGGCCCTCCCCTTTATAGATCAGATCGGAATTGAGCGTAACGCTGAACGTGATCGTGCCGTCCTCGCCGCGCGTGAGGCCGAGCGCGGAGAGATACTTCCCGGGATCGACCGCCGGCACATCTTCCATCGCGCCGCCCACGGCCGCATTCAGATCTTCCAAGGCGTCCGCAAGCGCACGATCGACGCCGAGCGTCATCATCAGCACGCTTCCGACGGCCGAGAGCTGCCCCTTGTCCGCATCCGTCAGATGTTCGGAGACAAAGAAGGCGTTCAGCGTCGAGAAGATCGCGTCCACCGTCTCGGCAGGAAGTCCCAGCCCCGTCAAAAACTGCGTCAGCTGTCCTTCCGCCAACGAGACACCGCTCGCAAGCAGCGTGAGAATGTCGCTCGCCGGAACCGAGAAATGAAGCGGTCGGAAGATCGTCTCTCCCGCGGCATTCGTCGTCCCTTCCGCATACTTGGAAATGTTGACAAAGAAATCTAGCTCGCCGTCCTCTTTGGCATCCAGCATCCAGAAGTCCAGATAAAGATCGGTTCCGTTTGCCCGTCTGTCATCGAGGACGAGATGAAAGTACACATACGCATCGGGATTGAGCGTAATCTGCGTCCCGTCCGTATCCACAAATACGGGAAGCCTTTCCGCTGTTTCGCCCGAATGATAGGCAAACTGTCCCGAAATGTCAAAGACGTCCTCTCCGTTTGCGTTCATCGTCTTTCCGCTGAAGGAGATCGTCACATCGCGCGAGGCCAATGTGGCAACAGCCGCTCCCGCAAAGTCGAGCAGTTCGCACACATCGTCCACGTTCAGAAGTCCGTCTTCCGCAATGCTCTCTCCTTCCCCGACTGCCGCAGCGGCCGAAAGCGTTCCGGAGAGCGTTACGTCGCCCATGGCCGTCTCACCGAACACGAGCGAGAGCGCTCCGTTTCGGAACAACAGCTCAAAGAGAAGACTCTGATAGGAAACCGTCCCGATGCTCCCCTCCTGCGCCGTCGCCTCCCCGAAGGTGAGTCCGCCCAGAAGTCCCGAAAGATCCAGCGACGCAAAGAGACCGGTCACCGCCGCGTCCGCTCCAAGCTGCGACGAAAGCTGTTCCACCGTGTCGGGAAGTTCCGCATTCGTCGATTGCGCAAGAATCCCCATGATCCGCGCATAGACGTCGGCAAAGGCATCGGACAGCCGATGCAATTCATCATAGCGCAGATCAAGTCCCACCGTTCCATACAACAGCCGCACACGCGCATCGTCCGCATCCACGCGAATGGTCTGTCTCGTCCCGTTCGCAATGATGACAAGATCCAACGTCAGTTTCAGCCCGTTCTTCCAGGAAAGCACCCCGTTCTCCACCGCAAGCGTGAGCTTTATGTCACGGTAGCGAAGATTGATCGTCCCGCTGAGCGCCACGCGCTCCTCGGCAAGCACCGTCCCGAGCAGTTCCAGAATGGGCGCACCGTCCACATAGCCGCTCGTGGTATAGCTGAATGCCTTCCCCGGCACGATCGCAAGTTTTGCTCCAAGGACGGACGCCGTCAGTTTGTTCTCCGAAATCGTCAGCGCAACGTCGCCGAGCGCGAAGTCCATGCCGAACACCTTCAAGAGCTCCGTGCCGTTGACCAGCACTTCTACGGCGTTTGCTCCCTGCGTCAGCTGCACGAGCTTGGAGAAGTCAAGGGAGAGCACCTGCTCCAGAAGGTCGCCCTCTGCGGAGGCCGTCGGAAGCTCCATGCCGAGCACTGAGGAGAGAAGCGCAACGAGCTCGTTGACGTCCGCCTTTACTTTAATTCCTTCAACATTCAGGTAAATTGCATTATTGAGGTACAGGATTTCCGCCGTCTTGGTGGCAGTCTTATAGCGAAGTGTCAGATTTGCCTTTGCCGCAAGCGTCGTCATGTCAAGCTGTACCGTGCCCGCAACCGACAGATCGCCCGCCGCGTAAGAGATATCGGCCGCGAGATAGTTCTGCGTCAGAAGACCGAGCAGATTCTGTGCCAGCTCCACCCCGTCCACATAGCCGCTCGTGGAATAGCTGAATGCCTTCCCCGGTACGATCGCAAGTTTTGCTCCAAGGACGGACGCCGTCAGTTTGTTCTCCGAAATCGTCAGCGCAACGTCGCCGAGCGCGAAGTCCATGCCGAACACCTTCAAGAGCTCCGTGCCGTTGACCAGCACTTCTACGGCGTTTGCTCCCTGCGTCAGCTGCACGAGCTTGGAGAAGTCAAGGGAGAGCACCTGCTCCAGAAGGTCGCCCTCTGCGGAGGCCGTCGGAAGCTCCATGCCGAGCACTGAGGAGAGAAGCGCAACGAGCTCGTTGACGTCCGCCTTTACTTTAATTCCTTCAACATTCAGGTAAATTGCATTATTGAGGTACAGGATTTCCGCCGTCTTGGTGGCAGTCTTATAGCGAAGTGTCAGATTTGCCTTTGCCGCAAGCGTCGTCATGTCAAGCTGTACCGTGCCCGCAACCGACAGATCGCCCGCCGCGTAAGAGATATCGGCCGCGAGATAGTCCTGCGTCAGAAGGCCGAGGATGTTCTGTGCCAGTTCCACGCCGTCCACATAGCCGCTCGTGGAGTAGCTGAATGCCTTCCCAGGCACGATCGCAAGGTTTGCTCCGAGGATAGATGCCGTTAGCTTGTTCTCCGAAATCGTCAGCGCAACGTCGCCGAGCGCGAAATCCATGCCGAACGCCTTCAAGAGTTCCGTGCCGTTGACCAGTACTTCCACGGCGTTCGCACCCTGCGTCAGCTTTACGAGCTTGGAGAAGTCGAGGGAGAGCACCTGCTCGAGAAGGTCGCCCTCTGCGGAGGCCGTCGGAAGCTCCATGCCGAGCACCGAGGAGAGCAGCGCGACAAGCTCGTTGACGTCCGCCTTTACCTTGATTCCTTCGACATTCAAATAGATCGCATTGTTGAGGTACAGGATTTCCGCCGTCTTGGTGGCAGTCTTATAGCGAAGCGTCAGGTTTGCCTTTGCCGCAAGCGTCGTCATGTCAAGCTGTACCGTGCCCGCAACCGACAGATCGCCCGCCGCGTAAGAGATATCGGCCGCGAGATAGTTCTGCGTCAGAAGACCGAGCAGATTCTGTGCCAGCTCCACCCCGTCCACATAGCCACTCGTGGAATAGCTGAATGCCTTCCCGGGAACGATCGCGAGATTCGCTCCGAGGACGGATGCCGTCAGCTTGTTCTCCGAAATTGTCAGCGCAACGTCGCCGAGCGCGAAGTCCATGCCGAACGCCTTGAGAAGTTCCGTGCCGTTGACCAGCACTTCTACGGCGTTCGCGCCCTGCGTCAGCTTTACGAGCTCGGAGAAGTCGATGGAGAGCACCTGTTCGAGCAGGTCGCCCTCTGCGGAGGCCGTCGGAAGCTCCATGCCGAGCACCGAAGAAAGAAACGCAACGAGCTCGTTGACGTCTGCCTTTACTTTAATTCCTTCAACATTCAGGTAAATTGCATTGTTGAGGTACAGGATTTCCGCCGTCTTGGTTGCGGACTTGTAGCGCAGCGTCAGGTTCGCCTTTGCCGCAAACGTCGTCATGTCAAGCTGTACCGTGCCCGCAACCGACAGATCGCCCGCCGCGTAAGAGATTTCGGCCGCGAGGTAATCCTGCGCCAAAAGGCCGAGAATGTTCTGTGCCAGTTCCACCGCGTCCACATAGCCGTCTGTCACGACAGTGAACGGCGCGCCCGTTTCCAGCGTCGCGCGGATGCCGAGCGCCGATGCCGTCACGCGATCCCCGTCCACGCCGATGGCGACATCGCCGAGCGCAAAATCAATGCCGAACGCTTTCAGAAGTTCGGTGCCTTTGAGCGCGATCTGCAATGCGCTGTCCTGTTCGGATACCGCAAGGTTGGCGGCAAACGCGGGAGAGAGCACCGTGGAGAGAAGTTGGGAAAGGTCGAAAGAAGGAAGCTCTGCGGGGAGCTCGGGAAGGACGAGGAACTGTTCCAGGAACGCCATGCCCTCTGCGGCGTCCGCTTTCAGGCGAATGCCGTCCATTTCGAGATAGATCGTTCCGTCCTCGAAGGCGATCCCGATCTGTTTTTGTGCCGAGCGATAGTGCAGAACAAATGTCCCGTTGGCGCGAAACTCCTCCCGCAATGCGAGATCGAGCGTTCCGTCGAGCGAAAGATCACCCGCCGCGTACGAGACGCCGAGGCGGATCGTGTCCCCCGAGAGGATCTGCGCAACCGTGGACAAATAGGGAACGATCGAGACGTATTCCGTTTTTTCCTCCTCGGTCAGCGCAGGGACGGCGGTTTCGGTATAGGCAAGCGAAGCGCCGAGCTGCATTCCGCCGAGCGTAAGATCGGCCTGCACGCCGCCCAGCGAGACGGCGCCGTCCTCCGAAATGAGGAAGGTGAAACGGACAGGGATCTGAAGATTGAAAAGCGAGAGCACGGAGACGAGCTCGGCGCTTCTGCCGTCTTCGGAGAGCGTAAACGTCCCGCCGCCGAGTTGCGAAAGCAAGGCGTCGGTGTCAAACGCAATTTCCCCTGTGCCGTCCCCTTCCGAAGCACCCAAGAACTGTGTCAGTTCCGCAACGGTAAGGCGGACGCGTACCCCGTCCCCGTATCGGAGGTAGACGGTGTCGTCCGCATAGTACAAGGCAAGCGCGCCGAGCTGCGCGCGCAGATCGAGATGCGCCGTGTCGGCGGCATTCACCGTGACCGTCCCGGAAAAGGGCGTTCCGTCCAGCGTGAGGTCGAGCGCAAAATTGACGGGCCCGCTGAGAACGGGACCGAACGCCTCGGCAAGGCAGTCGACCGCCGTCAGTTCTTTGTCCTCGGGCGCTCCCGTGGCAGGCCGATCGGCATAGTCCTTGTAGTAGTCCTCATATGCCGACGACTGCGAACGCTGCGTCCCGTATTCATAGTCGGTGTGATAGTTCGCCGTACACTTTGCATTTACGCCCTTGGTGGCGGTGTATGCCTCTTCGATGTCCGACGAAAGCACCTGCCACGTCGCGTCGAACGTGTATGTGACCGTGATATACTCAAAGACGGGCAGCGACGTAAGTCCGCCCGTGAACATCATCTGATTGACATAGTACGCAGGCGCCTTGTCGGTCGCGGGATTGAGATAATAGGTCTGCGTATACGTTCCGTCGCCGTTGTCCGAAACCGCCGAGGCGTCGAGAAGCGTCTCTTCGTTGATGACATAGACGGAAAACTCCGTTCCCGGAAGTCCCCGCGTCGCCTTGAAGTCCTCCACCGACATATTTCCGTACGGTTCGCCCGTCTTCCAGACGGTGTCGACGCCGTTGTACGTGGACGGCCCGCCCGCCGCTTCCCGCCAGATGACGCGATCGCCCACCCAGCAGAACTGCTTGGCGGAGTTGATCAGGCTGGACGTCGTGATATCCGTCTGAATGAGAATGCCGTCCGAAAACTGCTTCCAGGTATTGACGTTTTGCGAAAGCATGGTGTCCACCGTGCCAGCCATCTCCGAATACCACTCGGTCTGCGCACGGAACCGCGCATTCATATACCCGATGTTCTCAAGTGCAGAGTGCAGATCGGGCGTGGAGCCGTCCGTCGGAAGGTCGTATATTACGGTCGCAAACCCCTCCTGCACGGTATTGGGCGACGCCTCGTTGAAAAAGAGCGCGTTGATCCCGAACGTTCCCCCCACCAGAATGGCACACGCCGACGCCGCCGCAAGGCCCTTGAGAAGCCGACGATGATGCTTCGCCTTGAGCCGCAGCCGCCCCTTCTTGCGGACAGGCTGCGGAATGGAGTCTCCCTCCAGCGTCATCATGTCCTGCGCGTTCCGATTTTTTTCTCTTTTCATATAATTCCCTCCGCCATAACAGGATGTCACGGTGTATTGTAACAAATTCTTATGACAGCATTGTATCATGGAATACAACCATTGTCAACAAAATATATGACATTTTTTCAATTCTTTCATGACTGACAGCAATTTCCGAAAGAAAAAAGCGTCCTTACAGGACGCTTTTCCAAACTCCATTTCAGAATGACTCGATCAGCTTTTTCAGACTCACAAATGAGACGAATCCCGACCGATACTCCTGCGCGGCCGCGAACGGCCGCGGGCTTACGCACATCTGCGATACTTGGGATGCAGGCTTTCGCACATCTGCGAAACTTTGGACAAATCCGCGCGAAACGCAAAGGTGTCTCAGGGCTGCATGAGGGCGCGGACAAGGACGTCCTCCACGGGCGGCCTGCCCAGGAAATCGCGGGGGATATCCCCTTCGACGGGGAGATCGAGCACAAGGCTGCCCCGACGCAGGACGAGGACGCGGCGGGCGAGGACGGCGGCTTCGTGGACGTCGTGCGTGACAAAGACGACCGTCTGACGGCGTTCCTTCCAGAGCATGGCAACGAGCTCGAGAAGCGTCTTTTTGAGCGAGAGATCGAGGGACGAGAAGGGCTCGTCCATGAGGAGCAGTTCATGCGGATACAAAAAGGCGCGCGCGATGGCGACGCGCTGCCGTTCTCCGCCGGAAAGCTCGTGCGGGTACGACTTTTCCCGTCCGCCGAGGCCGACTTTTTCCAGCATCTGTCCGATGAGCGGCCAGCTTGTTCCGGGCAGGACAAAGCGCAGATTTTCCTCTGCCGTCCGATTGGGCAAGAGCTTGGGCGATTGAAAAAGATAGGAACAGGGCAACGCCCCTTCCGCCTCTCCCTCAAAGGAAGTCTGCCCCGCAAGGACATTGAGGAGCGTCGTCTTGCCTGCGCCGCTCTCGCCGAGGACGGCGCACAACTCTCCTTCGCGCAATTCGAGCGAGACATCGGAGAGCGCCGTGCGGTCCTGATAGCGCTTTGTCACATGTTTCAGGATCATCGGCGCCACCTCACGATGAGTTTATAGGCCGCAAGGCAGATCCCCTCGAGGGCAAAGCCGAGCAGTAAAACGAGGAGCGTGAGCGCCATGAGCGTGGGCATTTCGAGGTACATCTTTGCCTCCTGCATCATGCCGCCCAGCGATCGGTAGGTCGATGCGAGCACTTCGCCCGAGATGACCACTTTCAGACCGAGCGAAAAGATGCCGCCCGCCTGTTTGAGCAGAACGGGTGCGGCGAGCGGGAGATACATCTCGCCGATGCGCCGTCCGAGCGGCACCCGAAAGGCGCAAACTAACTCGCCGTATTCCTCGCCCACCTCGTCCAGCGCGGCAAGTGCCGCGGCATAGACGGCGGGAAAGAGCACGAGCGCCGAGACGACCACGGGCGCGACGGCGGGTGTCGTCCACAAAAGGAGCATGAGGATGACCGCCATCGTGGGAACGGTGCGCACGACGGAGACGATGGGTGCAAAAAAGGCGCGTACGGGCCGAACGAGATGTGCCGCAATCGCCATGACGACGCCCAGTCCCAGCGAGACGAGAAACGCCCAGAGCGTCCGCAAAAAGGTATTTGCGAAGGCGCGCCAAAAGGACGCGCTCGCAAGGAGGCGTCCCATTTCGCGGCATGCCTCCCAGAACGAGGGAAGCACATAGTCATTTTTCACGCCGGAATAGGCGATCAGCCATGCGAGCCACAGCGCAACAATGGCCAGACCGGAAAACAGCGCGTTCTTCTTTGTCATTGTCCCGCTTCAGCCCGCGTAATAGAAGGCGTCCGCGACCGTCGTCGTAAAGGCAGGATTGACGGCAATCAGTTCCTGCAGGAAGGCATTCACCGTCGCCTTGCACGCCTGCGCCGCCGTAAAGCGCACGGAGCAGTTCGCAATGACCGCCGCGGTGAGATTCTTGGCATTGAGCGAAGGCGTCATCCCTTCCGTATAGAAGGGCGCAAGCGCGTCCACGACTGCCGTCGCATCGGCGGATGCCAAATATTCGGCACTCCCCTCCATGTAGGAGATCATCGTATCCACTGCTGCTTCATCGCTTTCGATGACGTCCGTCTTGGCGACCATCACGGCCTGCGGATATCCGTTTTCGCCGTACAGCTCCTGAAGGCTCCCCGCCGCCTTGAACGGGTTCGCCGTCAAAGCCGTGCCGTTTATCTTGGTCGTTGCGGCGGGTTCGGGGCAGAGATAATAGTCACAGCCGCCCGCAGGCGTGACGTTCGTCGCGTCAAAGGCGCGCAGATTGACTGCCGTGGAAGAGACTTCGCCGTCATTCCCCAGGATGTTGACGTCCAGATCGTACTTCTCCAGAACGACCTGCAGCGTCAGACCGGGAACGTTGGTAAGCTGCACAACGCCGACCGTCTTTCCGACAAGCGTGGAGAGATTTTCCGACGTGAGCACGGCATTGTCGCCCGTCGTCAGAAAATACATATTGCCGTTCGTGACGGTGCCGAGCATCTGATAAACGTCGCCCTGTCCCAGCAGTTTTGCCGCCACGTTGACGGGCAGCACGCAGAAGTCCGCAGCGGGATCCTCGCCCGTGACCTGCGCCGCAATGGTGTCGGACGCCACGATGTGGAAATCGAACTTGGTCCCGTCCCCCTGCTCCTGAATGGCATTCGCCAACGCCAGTGCAGGCGCTCCGTCGGGCGCATAGACGTCATAGCTCGTCTCGGTCGTCGTGTTGTTATCGCCGCCCGTCGTGCCGTTGTCGTCCCCCGTCGTGTCCTCGTTTCCGTTCGCGCACGCGCCGAACGCAAGAAGAGCCGCGCTCATCACAAGCGCCGTTCCGATCGCAAAAAACTTCTTCATATTTGTTTTCGTCCTCCGAAAATTGATTTCCTGATTGAACTTTCTTCCTTTGATCAGTACTGGCTGAACAGCGTCTTTGCCGTCACGCCGTCAAGCTGTCCGATCTTGCCCGTCAAGGCATTCGTGACGGACACGGGCGCGTCCAGTATGATACAAAGCACGCTGACCCCTTTCTCGCGATAGGGAATCCCCATCCGTCCGACAATATATTCCCCGTATGCCGAGAGATACGAATTGAGCTGCTCGGCCGATTCCCGCTTCTCCACAATGACGGAGAGTACTGCAATGCGTTTTTCTTCCATAAAAAAATCCCCTTGCCCGAACGGCAAAGGGAGACGACGCGCATACTATGCACGCTTGATTCACAATCGTCTCCTTTGCGGTCAGACATCTCTTTCCGTTCAGGCGCGGCTATTATAGCATATCTTTTCACGCCGTGTCAAGCAATTCCGCACAGCCCGCGCAACCGCCGACACAGCCCACAGGGCTGATGCGGTTTGCTCTCACGCCTTTTTCTCTGCCCGCTCGTCTTCGCAAACCGCTCGCTCCCGCTCGCGCCTCCACCCTCAAGTCACGTCACGCCCGCGGACATGAAAAAAGACCGCCGTATAATCGGCGGTCTTTTTTGGTTGAGGTGACGTGACTTGCCCCTTTGGCGGGGCGCCCCGGCGCACAGCCCACAGGGCTGGTGCGGTTTGCTCTCACGCCACTTTCTCTATTCGCTCCCCTTCGCAAACCGCTCGCTCCCGCTCGCGCCTCCACCCTCAAGTCACGTCACGCCC
>ERZ1090863.159-NODE-159-length-45229-cov-9.830101_pt1 | contig 45229 bp, 31 predicted proteins | sample MGYA00478480_ERZ1090863 | MGnify/ENA primary metagenome ERZ1090863 (study PRJEB33644, sample SAMEA5815746) | chicken gut metagenome | biome: Chicken; feature: Gastrointestinal Tract; material: Caecum | place: Ireland | collected 2019-01-01 | study: A study of the...
AGCATGATTTTTTTATTTTACGGGAACATTTCCTCTCTTTGGGTTGTCATAATAATAGATAAAACAAAAGAGAGGTATTCAAATGAATTCAATTATCGGTTTACTGTTCGCAGGCGTGCTGTCGTTTCAGGCGGCGGCTATGGCTCCCGTAGTGCCCACTATGTATTTCAGCGCCGAATATTATGGGGCGATACTGGAAGAAAAGAGTGAGCAAATATATAATTACGCCAGCAAGGATGAAAGCGAATCGACCATCAACGGCGGATTGCCCACCTACTATAACGGCGGCAATTACATTAATACGTGCGCAAACGTGGCGGGCGCAATCGTGCTCGGATATTACGACGTAAGCTACAACGACCTCATTCCCAACTATACCTCGGCAATAGTCTTTGGCGACAGAATTGTTTACAGGGTGCAGGACGACAACGTTCAGAATGCGATAGACGAACTTTACGACTATATGGACACCAACTCGACGAGCGCGGGCGGCACCACAATAAGCGGCTTCAAAAACGGGCTTAGCGAGTACGTAAATAAGCGGGGCAGAAACATTTCGTATTCAAGCCTCGGCGGCGGCAGCAGTTTCAGCATAAGCGGGCTTAAAAATTCTATCGCCGCAAAAAAACCCGTCGTTCTCTTTACATCTCAATATGTATTGACTTCAACTAATGGATATGAGGTTGCGAGCGGAACAGACGAATTTATTACATACCATTACAGCGGCAACCATGTAATGGTCGCCTGCGGCATAAAGGAAATAAAATATTATAATTCAAGCAACGGACTTATAGAAGAAGTTACCCTGTTAAAGGTTTCAACGGGCTTCTCTCAGGTCGATATTTCGTATATCTTCCTCGACGACCCGGGAATTATTATAGACAGTTATTCCGTAAATATTTATTAAGAGGAACTTAATGAAAAATTTCAAAAAAGAGATGAAGGCAAAACTCAACGACGAGGCGCATCTCGCGGGTGCGAATTCAGAGGAATTCGACCGCTGGTATGCCGCCAACGAGGACAAGCTGGGCGAATTTTCCCCTGTTTCCGCGCGCGATACAGACGCGCGCGGCGGGGTGCGCGTCAAAAGATTTTTGCCCGCGGTCGCCTTCATCGGGCTTGCATTCGTCATGGTCATGGTGTTAGTAGTTCTGTTTGTCACAAACAATGGGCAAGAGGATGATTTCACTTTCAGCAACGACATGGTGTATAACAGCAAACTTTCAGAAAGCGAGTTGACTATCGTTGAAGAGCAATATGATTTTATAGACAAGATGAGTATAACGGATAGTATAAAGCTGTTGTATAGAGAGGATGATTCTCTTGTTTTTATTATAATGCAAGGCGAAATTGCAACTCAAAGCGACTATTATTTTATAACTGTACAGATAGAGTATAATGAGCATTACGATTTTGTAGACAAGCCGATATATTACAGACTCGATAATAATTTGGTTGTGGATGATTATTCAGTAAGTTACGAGCAGATGGGGCTTGACGATAGCAGATTGTATGTTTATCTGCTCAGGCTGGAATCGGAAAACCTTAATACCGTTTACATGGAAGTGCATTGCTTCGAGGACGACATAAGTTATATCCTCAATGAAGTTTTATAACCGAACTTTGCTTACAGACTCCATAAAAGCGATAACATAGCGCGGAGCGCCGCAGATTTATCTGCGGCGCTTCGTGCATATCTGCGCGTATGCGCTTTGCGTTTTTTATATGTTCTGATATAATGTATCCGCAAGGAGATGACCTATGGTAAAGACAAATGCAATGAGAATTCTTGAAAAGCAAGGCGCGGATTACAGCGTTCATTCGTATGACGGCGGGGCGCTGTCCGGCACAGAGGTGGCGCGCGTGCTCGGCGAGCGAGAGGACAGGGTATTCAAAACGCTGGTCACAACGGCGGCGCCGGGCAGATATTACGTGTTTGTTATTCCCGCAGCCGCCGAACTCGATCTAAAAAAAGCTGCCGCCGCGGCGGGTGAAAAGTCGCTGGATATGTTGCCGCAAAAGCAGTTGCTGCCCGTGACGGGTTATGTTCACGGCGGCTGTTCGCCCGTGGGCATGAAAAAGCTTTTTCCCACTTTTTTCGATTCGTCCGCCCTCGATAAAACAATATTTGTCAGCGGGGGAAAGGTGGGGTTGCAGGTAGAACTAAAAACTGCCGACCTTCTTCGCATAACGTGCGGCAGGATCGCGGAACTTACAAGGCGGGTTCTTTAACCTCGCGGCAAAAACGGCGGCAGGCTTAAAGCCTGCCGCCGTTTTTGGTTTTGCGTTGCTTTTCGCATCGCTGAAATATGTTTGTAAACGGATAGTGGAGGTGCATATTATTTTTGCCAGCTCTGCGTTTCGGAATGAACGTGCAGTCTGTAAGATTGATCGGGGGCGGCAACCTTGTACAGCGTACATTCGTCCGTGCAGTCGCCGCTGACGGCGCGCAGGTTTACCGTTTCCGAAAGTTTTATTGTAAATGCAAATACGCGCCCGTCTTTGGTCTTGCCGTCAACCTTTTTGCCGTTGCAGTATAACTGAACGCCGCCGCAGTTTGTGTAAACTTTTACGGTCGTCTTGCTGCCCGTGCGGTTTTCAAAGCGCTTGCCTGCTATATGCACAAATTTTTCGTCGCTCCAATAGGCTTTATATGCATAAAAACTGTCTTTTTTGGTCTTTCGGTCAAAGGTTACAAGCCCCTTGTGGTTCATTCCGGGTTCGCCGCCCTGGTTGCGCGCGTCGGCGGCAAAGTCGAACATGTTCCACACGTATGTGCCCCAAAGATAGGGGTGACGGCTAAAACAGCGCAGCATATATTCGTGGTAACGCGCCTGATATTCCTCGCTGTTGTCCCCTCTGCGCGGATATGCGGAGTGAAGGGTGGGCATACATTCGGCGCCGTATTCAGAGTAGCCCAGGCAGCGCTTGGGATAAAGCGCGTGGAATGCGGAAATCCACAGGTCGTTTAAAAAGAAACCGGGTACGTACCAGCCGAGGTACAGGTTCCACGCAACAACGTCGGTTATGTGCGCCGACTTATTCCCGAACCCGCACATTGCAAAGCAGGCGAGCGTGGTCAGGCGGGTGGGGTCGATTTTATGCACGAGTTGGTTCATCATCACGTGCTGCGCCAGCATGTCTTTTTTGTGCTTGCGGTACATGGTTATTTCGTTTGAAATGCCCCACATGACAATGCAGGCATGGTTGTACTGCTGGTATATAAGTTCTTTCATCTGCGACACGGCGTTGTCGTTTGCTTCGGGCATATGTCGTGAGATATAGGGTATTTCCGCCCACACGACCAGCCCCGCCTTGTCGCATAGATCGTAAAAATAATCGTCGTGCTGATAGTGCGCCAGGCGCAGGGTGTTGGCGCCTATTTCTTTTATCAGCGCAATATCTTCCTCGTGCATGGCGCGCGTGAGCGCGTTGCCCACGCCCGGTCTGTCCTGATGTCTGCACACGCCGCGCAGGGGATATTGCCTGCCGTTGAGAATAAATCCCTTTTCGGGGTCTATCGAAAAGGATCTGAACCCGAAATTTTTTTCTATGCGGTCAACTTCATTGCCGTCGCCGTCGAAAAGCCGCGCCTCGGAGGAGTAAAGGTAGGGGTCTTTTATTCCGTCCCACAGCCTTGCTCCCACAATTTCAATGTCTGTTCCGTTTTCGCCGCGGGCAACGGCTTTGCCTTCGCCGTCCTTTATCGTTATTTCAACTCTGCCTTCGCCGCTTACATAGGCTTGCGTCTTTACCGTGCATTTGCCGCCGCGCACGCGGGGCGTAACGGCTATTCCGGGCGCGCCGAAAAAGTCGAGGTCAAAGTGGTTTTTGTTTACGATAATTATGTTTACGTCGCGGTATATGCCGCCGTAAAAGGTAAAGTCCGCCGTTTGGGGATATACTTTTTCGGTCTTTGAATTGTCGGCATAAACGATTAGGGTGTTCTGCTCTTCTATAAGGTCGGTTACGTCGCGGCGGAAAGTCGAATATCCTCCGTCGTGGCTGACGGCGCGGCTGCCGTTGACGTATACGTCGCACGAGGAGTTTACTCCCTTGAATTCCAGATATACTCTGTCGTCTTTTCCGCAATCGGGGCGGGGGAATGTTTTAACGAAGGTGCATCTTCCCCTGTAATAATCTCCGCCGCCGTCCTGCCCGTCTTTTCCGTTCCATGTATAGGGCAGATCGAGCGCCGCACCCTCCGCCGCGGCGGCGTCTTCGGGGGACACGTCCCTTTTTATGAATTTCCAGTCTGCGTTTATGTTGAAAATTTTTCTCATATTTTCCTCCGTACCGTAGAATTATGTCATAAAACCATTTTATCCCTTTAATATAAAAATATCAATAGCATAATTTTTTTAAGATATTGCAATTTTTACATAATTTTACGCCCTCCGCAGTTTCGGGTGCAAAAAAACGGGGGCGCGCCCCCGTTTTTGTTGAGTTTTATGCCCCGCGTCATTCGGGGAAAGGATTGTTTTGCAGCATTTTTCTGTAAGCGCGGAAAAAAGTGGAGTAATTTATAAATCCCACCATTTCCGCCGCCTCGACCTTTTTCATTCCGTTGGTTATCAGCGAATGGGCAAAGAGTATTTTTTTTGAGCGTATATACTGCATTATGGGAATTTTCATGTGCTTTTTGAATTCGTTGCATATGTACGATTTTGAAAACAGAAAGGTGGCTGCCAGCGAGTCGAGCGTTATCGCCTCGGTTATGTGACTGTCGACGTAGGTTATTATTTTGTCTATGAATTCGTTTGTGTTCTGCCTGTCCGTTCCCGCAGTTCTGTTCATGAAGATGAGCAGTTTTGAAAGTTCGCAGTTGAACAGGGTGTTGACTTCTTCCTGCGAAAACGCGTCGGAATATTCGTCTAATTTGCTGAATATTCCCGCATAGTTTTGTATGTCGGCAAAAAACGGCGCGTGGGAATAAAGGCTGTTTTTTAAATAGTCGGGTATGAGCAGGGCGGGGAATTTGAGCACGTAGCGTTCGTAAGGGCATTTTTCAAGATTTACGGTGGCAAAATGAAATTTGCCCGGAGCGATGAAAACGAGATCGCCGGGTTGAAGAGCGCGCGTCTCCGATTCCACGGTATAATTGACGTCTCCGCTGATAAAATAAAGGATTTCCGCGAAGGCGTGCATGTGCTTGAAGTATTCTTCCGTGGGGGAGGACGGGTTGTCGATTTTGTGCGCAAAGTCTATATTGCGATATACAAAGCTGAACATAGCATATATATTTTAACACGGTTGTGTAAAAATTGCAATGTTGTTTGCAATTTTTTCAATATTGCAGCCCATATTTTTATAAGAAATGCAATCTTTTTATATTGATTTTGCAATTGCGTTTGGGGATATTTGTTGTATAATAAAATAGACGCCCGAAACAATCGATTTTTGAAATTTTCGGAAAAACTGTGATAAGGAGAAAGACGATGAACAAAACCCAAAATTCAAAAAGCATCTTCGCCAGTCCTTTGCTCTCCACAAAAGTCAAATCCGTCAACGTAAAGACGCCCGAACTGCTTATCGGCTATTTTTTAGGCCCGTTCGGCGCGTTGCTCGCCAGCGGCATTTTTACGAGCTTTTTAAACAGGTACTGGAAAGACGTTCTCTTTGCCAATTACAGGGTGTTCATGGGCTACGACAATGCCGGCAACGAAATCTGGCAGCTTCCCGCCGATTCGCCCATAACAACCTTTTTGTCGCTGCTGCCGCTGCTGTCGACCATTCTGATAGTGGCGGGCAACCTGATAGTCGGTCAGCTGATCGAGCGCACTAAGACGCGCGCCGGAAAGGCAAGACCGTGGATGCTGCTTTCGTCCGTGCTTCTGGCGATAGGCTGCATAGTTATGTTTGTCGCGCCTATGGGCAACGGAACGGATACGCCCGTGCTCACCATGTTGCTTACGGCGATAGCGTATAACATATATTACGCCGTAGCATATCCCATGTACAACACGGCAAACAGCACCCTCGTCCCCGTGTCCACGCGCAACAGCACCCAGCGCGGCCTGCTTGCGTCGTTTACAAACTTTGCCCATCTCGGCGTAATGGGCGCGGGCGGCATGGTGTTCCCCATGGTCATTTCGCTCTTTCTCGGCGGATGGTCTGCGCCCAATAAGACGGGCTGGATGATAACCTTCGTCGTGATAGGCGTCGTCACATTCCTTTTCGTCGTGCTTCAATATTATTTCACGCGCGAAAGGGTGACGGAGGAGTCTTTCCACCTCGAAACGCAGGAAAAACCCAAGGCGATATCCATGGGCAAGCAGTTCAGGGCGGTCGGCTCTGACGCCTTCTGGTGGATAATAATAATTTTCTACCTCATTTTCCAGTTCTCGGGTTCGCTCAAAAATCTGTCGTGCTCGGATTTCTGCACTACGCAGTTCGGCAACGACTTCGGCGACTTCGCCACGACAATAATCAACGTGCTCGGCGCGGTTCCCATGGCTATTGCCATGACGTTTATCTGGCCGCTGTCGCGCAAATACGGTAAGCGCATAGTCGTAATGGCGGGACTTCTTGTCGGCGCCGTCGGCGGCGTCATAGCGGGTATATGGGCAGATAATTTTTATGTCGTGTGCGTGGGCATAGCGCTCAAAAGTTTCGGCTCTTCGCCCGCCTGCTACATGATACTTGCAATGATATCCGACGTTCTCGACCACATCGAAGCCAAAAGCGGCTACCGCTGCGACGGTCTTACCATGAGCATATACAGCTCCATAATGGCGGCTACAACGCCCCTCGGGCAGAGCCTTTTCAATACAATAACCAATGCGGGCGAAAGCGCTGCGATGGTAACGGTGTGCTATATCTGGATAGAAACCGCCGTTTACATCGCCTGCGCGCTGCTCATGCTCGCTTTCGGCGTGGAAAAATTCCTCGGCAGCGACAGAACAAAGATACTCGAACGCCAGAAAGCCGAAGCCCTTGCCGCGGGTATAGAGTGGATAGAACCCGAAGAGCGTCTGCGTCGCGAACAGGAAGAGGCGGAAAGGCTTTCGGAGGACGCCCGCAAGCTTGAACTTAAAGCCAGATGCGAGAAAAAAGGCCTCAGCTTTGAAGAGGAAGAGGCGAAATATCAGGCCAAACTGGCACAAAAACGTCGCGCCGCAGAACAGAAAAAAGCAGCAAAGGCTGAAAAAGCGGCGCGCGGAGGAAAAAATAAATGAAAATGACATTCCGCTGGTACGGCGAAAGCGACAGCATACCTTTAAGCTACATTAAGCAGATACCCAACATGTCGGGCGTGGTTACGGCGGTGTACGACGTGCCCGTCGGCGAAGTGTGGGAGTGCGGTAAAATAGCCCGCCTCAAAGAATTGTGCAACGACGCCGGCTTGGAGATGGAGGTTATAGAATCCGTCCCCGTGCACGAGGATATCAAACTCGGCAAGCCCTCGCGCGACAGGTTGATAGCAAACTATGCCGCAACTATCCGCAATTTAGGCAAGTTCGGCGTAAAGTGTATATGCTACAATTTCATGCCCGTGTTCGACTGGCTGCGCACCGACTTAAAGAAAAAAAATGCCGACGGCAGCAACTCGCTCAGTTATTGCCATAGGCAGCTTTTGGAATTAGACCCGAAAAATTTGCATCTGCCCGGCTGGGACGAAAGCTACTCCCCCGAGCAGCTCAACGGGCTTTTAGGGGAATATGCGCACATATCTCACGAGCAGCTCTTTGAAAATCTGGTATATTTCTTAAAGGGCATTATGCCCGCTTGCGACGAAATGGGTATAGATATGGCCATTCATCCCGACGATCCCCCATGGGATATGTTCGGTCTGCCCCGCATAATCACGGGTGCGGACAGCTACGATAAGATGATCGCCGCCGTTCCCGACAGGCACAACGGTTTTACGTTCTGCACGGGCAGTTTGGGCGCAGGCAGAAACAACGACCTCCCCGCAATGGCAAAAAAGTACGCCGACCGCATTTATTTCGCGCATATAAGGCAGTTGAAGTATGATGGCGAACGTGATTTTGCCGAGGCGGGACACCTCACTTCGGCCGGCAGCCTCGATATTTGCGGCATAGTAAAGGCGCTCGTTGAGGGCGGATTCAACGGCTACGTCCGCCCCGACCACGGCAGAAATATCTGGGGTGAGGACGGCAAGCCCGGCTACGGTCTTTACGACCGCGCTCTCGGCGCAGCCTATCTCAACGGACTTTTTGAAGCGATTGAAAGATATACAAAGTAATTTTGTTAGGAGATTATGTTTATGAAAGAATATGAGTTGCCTATAAGTGCGGATCTTAAAGGAAAAGTAGCGGTTGTAACGGGCGGGGGCGGCGTCATTTGCTCAGAACTTTCAATGGCTCTCGCCGCTGCGGGCGCCAGGGTGGCGGTGCTCGACAGAACAATCGAAAAGGCAGAAGAGGTTGCAAAGCAAATAACCGCTGCGGGCGGCGAAGCCCGCGGTTATTATGCCGACGTGCTCGACGCAAAAGTGCTTGAAGATTGCAGAAGCAAGGTCAATGCGGAACTCGGTCCCTGCGATATTCTCATCAACGGCGCGGGCGGCAACAACCCCAGGGCGCAGACGGACAAGGAATATTTTGAACCGGGCGATGAAAGGGCTGAAAACTTAAAAACTTTTTTCAATCTCAGTCAAAGCGGCATAGAGTTTGTTTTTAACCTCAATTATCTCGGCACGCTCATCCCCACGCAGGTATTCGCAAAGGATATGATCGGGCGCAAGGGCTGCTGCATACTTAACATATCGTCGATGAACGCATTTACGCCGCTCACCAAAATTCCCGCATATTCTGCGGCGAAAGCTGCCGTATCCAACTTTACCCAGTGGCTTGCCGTGCATTTTTCAAAGGAAGGCATACGCGTAAACGCCATCGCTCCCGGATTCTTTTCTACCGCTCAGAACAAGTCGCTGTTGTGGAACGAGGACGGAACGCCCACTCCCCGCACGGGCAAGATCATTGCGGGTACGCCCATGGGCAGGTTTGGCGAGGTCTCCGAACTCGTCGGCCCCACGCTCTTCCTCGTAAGCGAAAAGGCTGCAAGCTTTATAACGGGCGTGGTATTGCCGATAGACGGCGGGTTCTCTGCTTACAGCGGAGTCTGATGCCGGGCAGTTTTCGGGTTGTTATCCGCCGTCCGCCCGGCAGGCGGAAAGATATTGTCCATCCTTTTCTATATTTCTCCATATAATCTGAATGCCTCACGCGCCTGTCGGCGCGTGAGGCATTCGTATTATACGGCATTTGTTTGCCGTATATTATGCGTTATTAAACTTATCCGTCATTAACATTCCGGCGGGTCGTCGTTTTGGCTGCGGCTTTCGGCGCCGTCGCGCTTTATTGCGTATAAAACGAGGTGAACGGCGCATATTGCGGCGGCAATCGCCGTCAGCGCCCAGAAAACAGCGTCCTGAAACTGTCCGTGTCCGAGGTCGGTGACGATAAGCCCGCCGATGTCGAACACAAAGTGTATGATTGTTGCTCCCCACACGTTGCCCGTCCGCGCGGTCACGCAGGCGAATACAAGTCCCGTCAGAAAGGTATATCCCACCTGCAACATCGTTGCTCCCAACCCCGCGCCCTCGGCGAGGTTGAGAAGGTGGAACAGCGCGAACACCGCCGAAGAAGTTACAACGCTCAGTATAAAGGCGTGCTTTTTCTTTTCAAAAACTTCCTGCAAAAACCTTAAAAGTATGCCGCGGAACAAAAGTTCTTCGCTTGCGGCTATGAACAGGCATTTTAAAAGGAACAGCCATATAAGGTCGGGGCGGTCTATAACGGCGCTGCCCGTCGCGAGTGCGGAGTAGGGGAAGTTTGCCAGCGCCACGGCAAAGCACGGCAGGCACCATAAAATATTTCTTGCGGCATCGCCGCGGGAAATTTTAAAAAATCCGCCATACCCGCACAGCGCGGCGACGGCCATGACCGCCACCGTCAGCGCGACGCGCGGCAGAACGTCCCGCCACAGTCCGTCGCATACCGGATCGGACGAAAATTGAAGGGGGGCAAAATATATTATCAAAAAAATCGCCGCGCAGACCGCGGCGACCGCGGCGGCAATATATGTAGTGCGTTTTTTGTTCATAATAAGATTATACGCCCCGCCCCGCCGAATGTCAACACCGTGTTTCCGCCCGAGTGTGAATATGTTGTGAACACCCGATTTATTTTCGGCGGGGGTATTGCATTTGCCGCGCAAGTATGTTAAAATACAAAATACAGGTAAACTAAACTTATAACTGTATTTCTGATCGGGACAAGCAAGGCGGATCCGCCTTAGTCGGTTGCGTTGCAACCGACTTTAAACCTGTCGGATAGTAAACCGCGGGCGCATGTGCGCCGGAAGTGGGGGGATAAACGGTGTTAAAGATTGCGATAGTTGAAGATGAAAACGCCCAGACCCAGCTCATGCGCGACTATATTGCGCGCTACGGACGGGAAAAGGACGTAAAATGTTCGGTTACCACATTCGGCAACGGGCTGGACTTTATAACCTATTACAAGTCCGGCTACGACGCCGTTTTTATGGACATCAAAATGCCGCTTATCGACGGCATGGAGGCTGCCGAGAAACTGCGCGAAATAGATAAGGACGTCGTTCTGATCTTCGTTACCAACATGGCCCAGCTCGCCATTAAGGGCTACAAGGTCAACGCGATGGACTTTCTCGTCAAGCCCGTTTCCTATTTCGATTTTTCGCTCGAAATGGACAAAATCAAAGCCGAACACGACAGACGCTCGCACGACTTTTTATGGGTAAGATCTGCGGGCGTGCTCAGGCGCATAGATTTTTCGGATATTTATTACATAGAAATCATGATGCACGAAGTATGTATGCACACGAAGGGCGGTGAAATTAATTTCCGCGGCTCGCTCAAAAGCGTGGAAGAACAGCTCGATCCCAGAAGTTTTTCGCGCTGCAACAACTGTTACGTCGTCAATCTGCAATGCGTCACCGAGGTCAGGGACGACGACGTCGCCCTTGAAAACGGCGACGTCGTTCATATCAGCCGCACGCGCAAAAAACAGTTTATGAACGATTTAACGGCTTACTTCGCAGGCACGGGCGTCAGATAAAATCTGCCCGCAGGAAAACTTTATGGATTATTACTCATATATATTGCTGGGGCAGCTCAACTTTTTTTATGAAGTTTTCATTCCCCTTTTAATACTCATGCGCAAGCAGGAAAAGCGGAGTCTGCCCATATTAAGGCTGGCGGCGGTCGTCGCGCTCTCAGCGCCCCTTGCTTTCATGCCTTTTTTTGAAATCGGCCCGTTCGGCATGTCATATCTCATATGCCTCGCGCTCGCTTTTCTCGCGGGGCTGTTTATTTTCAAGGTGTCCGCGCTCGACGTGCTCTTTTACGTCGTCGAAGCCTTTGCCATACAGCACCTGATGTGGGATTTGCTCTTCATAATATACGAAAGCATCGGGCTGATAAACCGGGCCATCGCACTTTCGATATATATCCCTATGTATATCGGCATGTATGTGCTCATGCTCTGCTTTTTCCCGGTCAGCGACAGCAAAAACGGCGGCGCAAAGGGACGTATTACCGAGTTCGTCATCGCTCTGCTCACAATTTGTTTTACCTATATTATAAGTTCGCTCATACCGTGGTATTCGGAGTGGAATATACTGTACAGATTGTACGTGCTTTTATGCTGCACGTTCGTAATAGTGCTGCAATGCGGCGTGCTCGTCCACAGCAAATTAAAGGAACGCAACAGGGCGCTCGAACAGGACAAGATAGTCCTGGAGGAGCTTTTAAGCCGCGAGCAGAAGAAATATGCCTTTACCAAGGACACGATAGATTTAATAAATATCAAGTGCCACGATTTAAAGCATCAGATAAATACCCTGCGCTATCTTTCGGACGAGGAGCGCGAAAAAAGCCTGGGCGACTTTGAAAAAGCCGTCATGATATACGGCAACATCGCCAAGACGGGCAACGAAACGCTCGATATTATTCTCACCGAAAAAAGCTTTCTGTGCGAAAGGTACGGCATACGCTTTACTTACATGATAGAGGGCGAGGGGCTGTCCTTCATGGCTCCCGCCGATATTTCCTCGCTGTTCGGCAACGCGCTCGACAACGCCATAGAGAGCGTAATGAAAGAAAAAGAACTCGACAAAAGAGTTATAAAACTCAATGCGTCCAAAAAGCGCACCTATCTTTCGGTGCATATCGAAAACTACTGCACCGAAAAGGTAGAGTTCCGCGACGGTATGCCCGTCAGCGGCAAGAGCGATAAAGCGAACCACGGCTTCGGCATGAAGAGTATGCAGTATATCGTCGGCAAATACGGCGGCAACATGCTCATGAGTCAGAACGATTGCCTTGTCAACCTCGATATTATTCTCCCCGTCCCCGCCGGGAGCGGCGGATTATCCGCGCCCGACGTCGGGGGCGAAGTTCAGCCCGTCTGAAAAGCTGGCGTGCGGCGTAAAAAATCCGCCGAATGGTTGCGGCGGCAGCCGCGGTATAAAAATTTTATAGTGTGCCAAACTTATCAGGCGGCTGTATAAAAATCCCCCGCCCGCGCATTGAGCGCGGGCGGGGGGTTGCGTTTTTGCTGAGATAATTTTGTGTACTGTTTTTATTGCTTATGTCATTTCGACCGAACGACAGTGAGTGGAGAAATCTCGCCTTATTGATAGATTTCTCCATGCGCCCGACAAAGTCGGGCTTAGTCGAAATGACAGCGCGGGGTTGGCAGTGCGCTTAGCGAGAATAATAAGGGGCGCGTTTTGGGGAATTATGACATAAATGTCATAAAAATGAAAATACCGAGCGAAATCAAGAAAAAGCTCCCTCTCTCGGGCGAAAAACCCAAGGTAACCCTCTTCGGCATCCGCAGCTACGTTCCCTACTACGGCAGCACGACGGGCGGCAGCATTCCCGACAGGAACGCCATAGAGCACGCCGATCAGCTGGGCGCGGGTTTGCAGTATGCCTTCGGCGAGGCGTTCGACGTCAATCCCCAGATGCTTCAAGCATACGAAGATTACACGGCGGACATGACGTGGGGCAGCCAGGGTTACGGCGCAACGGCTCCCATCTATGTGGAAACTTACAGCTCCACCGACCCCACCGAACCTACGCTTGAAGAGCTCGGCGTCAACCGCGCCGACCTCAACTACGGCGAATACAGCGACGCGGCAATTGTAATTATCGGCAGAGTCAGCGGCGAGGGCACAAGCTTCTATCCCGGCGAAGTCGGCCGCGCCACCACGGACGAAGACGGCAACGTCACCAACGTCGTCAACACCGATACCGACAACATCCTCGGCCTTTCCGACGAGGAAAAGGCCATAATCGAAGAAGCCAAGGCCTGCTCGGATAACGTCATCGTGCTCGTCAATACTTCCAGCCAGATGGAAATCGAAGGCTTGAAGCAGGACGCGGACGTCGACGCCGTAATGTGGATAGGCTATCCCGGCGTTTACGGCTTCGAGGCGGTGGCGTCCGTCCTCAAAGGTGAAGTCAGCCCCTCCGGTCACCTCGGCGATACTTACGCCGTAAACAGCGCTCTTTCGCCCGCAATGCAGAACTACGGCGGCGACGAAGCCGGCACCCAGATTGCCTGGACAAATGCAAGCAGCTACGGCAAAGATGACAACGTAAACTCCTACCTCGTCGAGGCGGAGGGCATTTACACGGGCTATCGTTACTACGAAACGAGATATGCCGACGCTATAACGGGTGCGGGTCAATCCGACGCTTCCGCAGCTTCGGCGGGTACGTATGTAGACTATAACCTTGAAAACATGACCTTCAAGCCCGCAACGACGGACGGCGCGTGGAATTACAGCCACGAAGTTTCATATTCGTTCGGCTACGGTCTGTCTTACACGACCTTCACGCAGCAGCTTACAAATGTCACCGTTTCCGAAGATTATAAAACTGCTACGGCTACCGTCGTCGTCACAAACACGGGCGACGTTGCGGGCATGGACGTCGTTCAGCTCTACGCTCAGGCTCCCTATACTCAGTACGACATAGCAAACGGCGTTGAAAAATCGGCTATCCAGCTCATCGATTATGAAAAGACGGATACCCTCAAGCCCGGCGCTTCCGAAACTGTCACGCTCAACATCGATATGTCCAACCTTGCAAGCTACGATTATACCAACGCCAAGACATACATCCTCGAAGGCGGCACGTATTACTTCGCAGTCGGCAATTCTTCGCACGACGCCCTCAACAATATCCTCGCTCAGCAGGGTTACACTGCCGATGACGGGCTTGTAAACGAGGATGGCACGGCTTATGAGGCTCCCGAAATGACTACGGTAGCTGAGTGGAACTCGGCGGACAACGGTCTCGCCGAAGGCACGCAAGACAGTCAGACTTTCTCGGTTTCGGATGCAACCGGCGCTGAAATCACCAACCAGGTCACCGAAGGCGACTCTGCTATGGACGCCAACTACTGGCTGGATAACGGCATCAACGGCAATGGCACCGAACAGGTTACTTATCTTTCGAGGAACGACTGGAACGGCACCTTCCCCGTAACTTACGGCGGCTGGTCTATAACCGCAGGTTCGCGTTTTGACGAGATAATGCGCAACGACTTCATATCCTTCGACGATATGGAACTCAAAGATGAAGACGCCGACCTCACGGTGGGCGACACCTCTATCGACATCGAATTCAACGACATGAAGGGCGTGGCTTTCGACGACGAACGCTGGAACCAGCTCGTATCCAAAATTCCCGTCGAAGAAATGCTCGACTTCATGGCAAACGCATTCCACAACATCCAGGGCATTCCCTCGATAGGTTTCAACGGCTACGGCGCAGACGACGGCCCCGGCGGTTCCGACTCGCACGATATGAGCGAAGCTTCCAACCGCGGCGAACTGTTCGAGGACGCGGCAGACTATGAAGACGTGGTCGGCACGAGAATCAGCCCCGCGCAGATCAACCTCGCATATACATGGAACAAAAACCTCGCCTACGAAAACGGCGAAATAATTCTCGGCGAATCTACTCTCCTCTACAACCTGCCCATAATGATCGGCCCCGGCATGAACATTCACCGCACGCCTTATAACGGACGTAACGTCGAGTACTTCTCCGAAGACCCTATCCTTTCGGGCTACACCGGCTCCAACATAGTTCAGGGCGCGCAGAGCAAAGGCTGCCTTGTAAACATCAAGCACGCAGCGTTCAACAGCCAGGAAGCCAACCGCTCGGGCGTAAACGAATTCCTCAACGAACAGGCTGCGCGCGAACTCGAACTCAGGAACTTGCAGCAGGCGTTCACCGCCAAGGGCAGGTCGTCCAAGAGCGGCGTTGAAGGTCAAACCTATAAGTTCGCGGCAGACGGCGCGCTCGGCGTAATGACGGCTTACAACCGCGTGGGCGCAACGGCTTCCAGCGCAAACGAAGGCGTAATGGTCAACATCCTCCGCGGCGAGTGGGGCTTCATCGGATACAGCGTAACCGACTTCACGGGCGTAACCATGAAGGCTGCTCCCAAGGAATCCATCCTCTTCGGCACGACGGCGTTCTGCGGCATGGGTTCGCCCAGCATAGATTACTGGGATGCTGAAATCCTGTCCGACGAACCTGCAATGATAGAGGCTTTGAAGCAGGATATGCACTATGCGCTCTATGCCCTCGCACAGAGCTACGCAATGGATCTCAACATCAATACCCGCACGATATCCCTCGTAACCTGGTGGAGGGCGGCATACATCTCGCTCATCACCGTCAGCGCCGTAATAGTAACGGTATCGGCCCTGCTCTATGTAGGTTTCTCGATAAGGGATACGAGAAAATTAAAGGAAAAGGAGGTTCAATAAGCCATGAACTGGATTAAAAAACAAAATGCAGGCACGTGGATAATGCTCGGCTCGGTAGTTTTAGCGCTCGTCGCACTCATTATCTACATTGTCAATTCAACCACGGGCGAGCTTGCAGGTTCCGAGATGGACATGATTCCCATCTGGCTGACCATCGTATCGATGGCGCTCCTTCTCATATTGTTCGGGGCAGGCAAAAAGCTCAACCACTGGATAGCCACCATAGTAATGCTTGCAATCGTCGTCATGCTGACGATGTGCATAGTTCTCCTCAGCTTCGGCAGGGAGGCTGTGGCGACCAACCTGTTCATACCCGGTATGGCAACGCCCGGTCAGATATCGTGCGTAACGGTCGCAATAGTTTGCGCGGCGTTCTATGTGCTCTCCATAATTGCGCTGATAATCGCCTCCTTTATAGGCAACGGCGAAAAGAAAGCGGCGTAACGGCACATCAATAAACCCGAACAAAGCGGGCTTAACTTGTCAATGGCGCGGGGCAGAAATGCCCTGCGCTATTAACAACTATTAAAATTTTTTTCGTGCGGGTATTGCAGTTGCCGCACATATATGCTATAATTATTAAGAAATTTGCGCGGACAACCGCCGCATGAAGGGGTCAAATCATGATCAGGATGAATTTTAACGAAAATTGGCAGTACGGACATCTCGGCGAGGATTGGCGAAAGCCCGTTACCCTCCCGCATGACGCCGCGCTCTGCGAAAACAGGTCGGCAGACAGCCTCGCGGGCAAAAACACGGGCTGGTACGAAGGTTACGACTACGTTTACGAAAAAACTTTCACCGCCCCCGCGGAGTGGAAGGATAAGAATATTGTATTTGAATTTGAAAGCGTTTACCGCAATCCAAAGGTTTACATCAACGGTCAGCTTGCAGGTCAGTGGGCTTACGGCTACACGGGTTTTTACGTGCAGGCAGATAAATTCCTCAATTACGGCGGAGAAAACATCGTAAAGGTAGAGGCGTTCAACGCCGACCAGCCCAACAGCCGCTGGTACTCCGGCGCGGGCATATACCGCCCCGTATGGCTCTATGTCCTGCCCAAGGCGCATATCGAGTTGCAGGGCGGAATAAAAATAAAGACGCTCGATTATAAAAATCCCCGCATAAGCGTTTCGGTGGCAACCAACGCGGGCGGGCAGCTCAACATAAGCATAGTCGACGGCGCAAAGGTAATCGCGTCAAAGGATTTGTCTACGCAGGGCCAGGCGTCGGTCGAAATAGACCTCCCCGGAGCTCAGCTTTGGAGTCCCGAAAATCCTTACCTTTACACCTGCCGCGTCACCTTCGGCGACGACGTGCGCGAGGAAAAATTCGGCGTCCGCCTTCTGACATGCGACGCGCAGCGCGGCATGTGCATAAACGGCGAAAGGGTAATACTGCGCGGCGCGTGCATTCACCATGAAAACGGCATACTCGGCGCCGTAAATCACCCCTACGCCGACGAACGCAAAATAAAACTGCTGCAAAAATACGGCTACAACGCCATACGTTCGGCGCACAACCCCACTTCAAAGGCGACGCTCGAAGCGTGCGACCGCCTCGGTATGCTCGTCCTCGACGAGTACGTCGACATGTGGTACATTCACAAGAATAAATACGACTTCGCCTCGCAATTCGCCGACGAGTGGCAAAGGGACTTGAAGGCGCTCGTCGACAGGGACTATAACCACCCCAGCGTCGTCATGTACTCTACCGGCAACGAAGTCGCCGAAACGGGGCAGAAAAAGGGCATAGAGTTCGCGGGACAGATGACAAAGTTCATCCACACCATGGACGACCGCCCCGTAACCTGCGGCATAAACATATTCTTCAACCTGTTATATTCGCTCGGCTTCGGCATTTACAGCGACAAAAAGGCGGACAGCGCCGCCAAGGCCCCCAAGAAAAAGAAATCGGTGGGCAGCGAGTTCTTCAACGACCTCGCGGGCATACTCGGCGCAACCACCATGAAGGTGGGTGCAACCATGCCGGGCTGCAACGCCAAGACAAAACACGCCTTCGCCGCAATGGACGTGGCGGGCTATAATTACGGCATACTGCGCTACAAGCGCGACATGAAAAAATACCCTCACCGCGTAATAGTCGGCAGCGAAACTTTCTGTGCCGACGCGCGCAAGTTCTGGCTGATCGCAAAGGAGCACCCCGCTCTCATAGGCGATTTCGTCTGGGCGGGCATCGACTACCTCGGCGAAGTGGGCGTCGGCTCGTGGGAACACGCCGACTACGCGCCCGAATTCACGGGCGGCGTCGGCTGGGTGAGCGCGGGCAGCGGCAGGCTCGATTTGAACGGTCGTCCCCTTGCCGAGGCGCTCTACACCCGCGTGGCGTTCGATCTCGACCCCATACGCGTGGGCGTCGTCCGTCCCGATAAGGCGTTTGAAAAACATTCTCCCTCGGCGTGGAAACTTTCGGGCGCATGGGAAAGCTGGTCGTGGGACGGCTGCGATGGCAGGGAGACGATGGTAGAAGTTTACACCACCTGCCCCAAGGCCGCCGTGTACGTAAACGGCAAAAAGGTGGGACAGAAAAAGGTCGGCAAGGACGCGCGCGCCTATTTCAAGGTAACATATCACCCCGGCGAACTCGTGGCAGTCGGTCTCGATGAAAAGGGTAACGAGTCCTGCCGCACGCTGTTGAAGAGCGCGGGCGAAAAGGTGACAAAGCTTTGCGCCCTGCCCGAAGCCGACAGCATTTCGCGCGAAGATTTGAGCTACGTCCGCCTGCAATATACCGACGCCAACGGCGTATGGAAGCCGCTCGCGCGCGGCGACATCAAGGTGGAGGTGGAGGGTGGCGAACTGCTCGCCCTCGGCAGCGCCTGCCCCTATAACGAAAGGGGATATCTTTCGGACACTACCGACACGTATTTCGGCGAAGCTCTCGCCATAATCCGCCCCGCAAAGAACGCGGATGCCGTTGTTATAACCGCGCACAGCAAATACGGCGACGCGCAGGTCAGCGTGGCGGTCAGATAACGGGGGCGGTTATGAGCATAAGCGCATCGGTTGACAAACTCATCGATTATGCGAAGGCAAACCTCGGGCTCGCGCCCGAAAATGAAATTTGTGCCCGCAACGCGGTTTTGGATATCCTCGGCTCGCCCGATTACGCTTACACGGGCGAAAAGTCGCGCGCATCGTCCCCCGACGAGATGCTAAAAGAGCTTCTCGCCGAATGCGCCTCGCAGGGCATTGAGGGTGCGGACGACGAAGAGCGGCTCGCCGATAAAATTATGGGCGCTCTCACGCTTTCGCCGCATGATATCCGCCGCTCTTTCAGCCAAAAGCTTGCGCAAAGTTCCAAGGCGGCGACCGACTGGTTTTACGATTACTGCGTTAAAAACGACTACGTAAAGAAGAGCAAGCTCGACAAAAATCCCCGCTTTGAGGAAAACGGGCTGATAATAACCATAAACAAGGCAAAGCCAGAATTCCGCGACCCCAAAAAGGCGGCGAGCGGCAATTCGGTCAAGGGCGGCTATCCCAAGTGCGCCATCTGCCGCGAAAACGAGGGCTGCCCCGTGCGCAACAAGCGCACGCTGCGCACCGTCGACCTCACGCTGGACGGAGAAAAATGGTTCTGGCAGTACTCGCCCTACGGCTATTTCTACCAGCACGGCATCGCGGTAAACTGCGAACACACGCCCATGCACGTCGACAGGAGCACTTTTTTGAAACTGTGCGACTTTGTAGACACGTTTCCCCACTACTTCATCGGCTGCAACGCCCCTCTGCCCCGCATAGGCGGCAGCGTGCTCGCGCACGACCATTTCCAGGGCGGCGGCGAAATTCTGCCCATGCACAGGGCGGGCGCGTATAAAACGCTGACGCTCGAAGGGTTTGAAGGCTTTGCCGAGATCGTCGACTGGGCTGGTACGGTAATAAGAATTGTCTGCCGCGACAGAGGTTGCCTGGCGGATATATGCGAATTGATACGCGCCAAGTGGGTAGATTACGAGGATAAATCGCTCGGCATAATCCCCTATGACGATCAGGGCGCGCACAACGCCGTCAGCCCCACCGTGGTAAAGACGGTGCGCGGCTACGAAATGAGCATGATCCTGCGCAGCAACGTCGCCAGCGAGCGCTATCCCGACGGCGTGTTCCACGCCCATCCCGAGTTCCACTCTATAAAAAAGGAATCGATAGGGCTCATCGAAGCGCAGGGACTGTTCATTCTGCCCGGAAGGTTAGAGGAGCAGCTTTCCGAAATTGAAAAAATAATAGAGCGCGGCGGGCAGTTGCCCCCCGAATATAGCCGGTTCAACCTCGTATACAGCGAGGCCAAAGCCATTTACGAGGGTGATAAGGCGCGCGGCGCGCACGCCGCCGTGCAAAGGGAACTGGGCAGCATCTGCGGGCGCATACTCCAAAATACAGCCGTGTTCAAAGACAAACAACAAACGGTAAAATTCATGCAGGAGCTCGGATTCAGGGTAATATGATCAATCAAAGCGAGTACAAATTCAAAGTTTCCGCCTCGGGGCGGGTAAACATCATCGGCGAGCACATAGACTACTGCGGCGGCAAGGTAATGCCCGCGGCGCTTTCGCTCAAAAACACGGTATATGTGCGCCCCAACGGCACAAATTTCATAAATCTCAGCTGGACTACCCTGCCCGACACCGTCAGCCTCGATATAAGCAGGCTCGACAGCTACAAGCATCTCAGATACGGCAACTATCAGGCGGGCAGCGCATACCTCTGGCAAAAGGCGGGGCATAAAATAGTCGGCTGCGACATGGTGCAGGACTGCGCCGTACCATTCGGCAGCGGGCTGTCGTCGTCCGCCGCGATAGAGGTTTCCACCATAGCCGCCCTCGCCACCGTGGCGGGGGAGAGCTTCGACAAGGTGCAGGTCGCCCTCACCGCACAGGCGGCGGAAAGGGAATATGCGGGGGTCAACTGCGGAATAATGGATCAGTACGCCTCCGCCTGTGGCAAAAAGGGCATGGCAATGCTGCTCGACTGCAAAACGCTGCAATGCGACTATCTGCCCCTTGACCTCGGCGGCTACGCCATGGTCATCACCGACTGCAAAAAGCCGCATAACCTCGTCGAGAGCAAATATAACGAGCGCAGGCAACAGACCGAACAGGCGCTCGCCATTCTCAAAGAAAAATTAGATATAACCTGCCTTGCCGACGTCTCGCCCGAAGATTTTCAAAAATACAGCCATCTTCTGCCCGAGGTCATAAAAAACCGCACAGAGCACGTAGTATATGAGTGCGAGCGCGTAAAGCGCGCCGCAGAGGCGCTTCGCAAGGGCGACATTTTAACGCTCGGCGCGCTCCTCAACGAGTCGCACGCCTCGCTTAAAAACCTGTACGAAACTACGGGTTTCGAGCCCGACGTCCTCGCCGAAACGGCTCAGTCTCACCCCGCCTGCATAGGTTCGCGCCTGACTGGCGGCGGCTTCGGCGGCTGCACGATATCACTCGTCAAAAAGGAGTGCGTGCAGGAGTTTGAAGATTACATTTTAAAGCAATATCGCCAAAAAACGGGCTACACCGCCGTGTGCTACCGCGCCGATATAGACGACGGCATTACGGTCGACCGCTTATGATAAAGTCTTTCGGCGAATGGCGGGGCAAGCCCGCGCATATTTACGAGATTTCAAACGGCTCTCTCTCCGTCGGTATATCCGACGTCGGCGCGGCGGTGCAGTACATACAGGTGAAAACGCCCTCGGGCTTTACCGACGTCTGCCCCGGCTTTGACGACGCGGGCGAGTGGGCGAAGAGCGGCACATATCTCGGCGCCACGGTGGGAAGGGTGGCAAACCGCATAAGCGGGGCAAAGTTTTCCCTCGGCGGAAAAATGTATAATCTTTCGCGTAACGACGGGCAGAATTGTCTGCACGGCGGGGAAGACGGGTTCGACAAAAGGTTTTTCAAAGTGCTCACCGAAGGCGCGCAAGGCGACGATTGGCGCGGGAATATGCTGCAATTAAGCCTTTTCAGCCCCGACGGCGACATGGGTTTTCCCGGAAATCTCAATCTTTTGGTTACATATAAGCTCGAAGGCTCGTCGCTCGGCATCATCTATAATGCCCGAAGCGATAAAGATACTTTATGGGCGCCCACCTGTCACACCTATTTCAACCTCGGCGGTGCTTCGGCGGCTGCAAGTTCGTGCGGCGATATGCTGCGCATAAATGCCGATTGTTTCACGCCCTCGGGCGCGGGACTAATCCCCACGGGCGAAGTGAGGAGGGTGGAGGGAACGCCCTTCGATTTCAGGGATTTCCGCGCCATAGGCGAGAGAATTGACGAAAAAGATGAACAGCTCGCCATAGCGGGAGGATACGACCATAATTTTGTGTTGCGCGGCGAACATGCCGCGTGCGCTTTCAGCCGCGAAAGCGGCATAAAACTCGATATATATACCGATATGCCCGGTCTGCACTTTTACAGCGGCAACTTTTTAGGCGGCAACAGCGCTTTCGGCGCTCTTGCGCCCCGCGCGGCTTACGCGTTGGAGGCGCAGTTCTTCCCCGACGCGGCAAACATACCGTCGTTTGAAAAGCCCCTGTTGAAGGCGGGGGAGGGGCAAACCTACCGCATAGAGTATAAATTCGGTCGGGTTTGAAACACGGCTTTATATGCATACCGCCCGCGCCGACGGGCGCGGGCGGTATGCATATAATGTTTCGCCGTTTTTGCCGCCTGACGGCATTTTATAAACGTATAAAAGAGGAAAATATGAAGTACGGTAAAATTCCCGGTGTGGACAAACCCGTGTCGAGGATATTTCTCGGCACGTGCACCAAAAGATTTATGGGCGGCGGCGATTGTTCCGACCTTCTCAACGCTGCGCTGTCGCTCGGCATAAACGCCATAGATACGGCGCGCGTGTACCGCGGTGCGGAGCGCTCGATAGGCAGATGGCTGCGCTCGTCCGACGCGCGCGAAAAGGTTGTAATACTTTCAAAATGCGCCCACCCCGACCTGTTCGGCAGAAAGCGCGTCAACGAGCGCGCGATACGCGCAGACTTAAAGAAGTCGCTCTCTCTTCTCGGCACGCAGTACATAGATATTTACATCGCCCACCGCGACGATACTTCCGTCCCCGTCGGACAAATCGTCGAAATTTTCAACGCCATTCTGTCGGAGGGTAAAATACGCGCCTTCGGCGGCTCCAACTGGTCGCATGAACGCATAGAACAGGCGAACGAATACGCTTACAGCCACAACCTCGTACCCTTTGCGGTGTCCAGTCCCTATTACAGTCTCGCCGAGCAATACGGCGACCCGTGGGGCAAGAACGGCCTTGGCATAACGGGCAGCCAAAATGCGCCCGCCCGGGCGTGGTACGCGGAGAGCGGACTGCCCGTGGTGGCGTACTCGTCCCTCGCGCGCGGCGTTTTGTCGGGCAGGATAAAAAGCTCCGACTACTCGTCGGCGGGCAAAATTTTCGACAGGGTGACGATGCGCGGCTACGTCAGCAAAGAAAATTTTGAACGTCTTCGCCGCTGCGAAGAGCTTGCAAAGGCCAAGGGCGTTTCGGTCGCGCAGACAGCGCTCGCTTACGTTCTTTGCAGCGGGATGAACACCTTTGCCGCGGTAAGCGGGTCGGGCGCGGGGCGCCTTAAAGAGAATGCTCTCGCCGCCGATCTGACCCTTACCGCCGCCGAATGTTCGTGGCTTGAATCGGGGGACAGATAAGGTGCGCCGGGCATAAAAAAACGCCCTGCCGCGCCGGGGTGAGGAGGCGGACGATGGGGCAAAAATTTAGTTATATTTTACAATCAACGCGCCCGATTGGCACAAAAAATTGTCTGCAAGTTGCAATTTATGTCGCTTAAAATGCAACTTGTGCTACTTATATGTTATTTGAAAAAGAAAAGTGTTACAATGGTACACGGTTAAACGGATAAGGAGGCAGTGACTTTGAAGCACGCAGAAACTATCAAGAAAATGACATTGCGCCAGAAAGCCGATTTCCTCACGGGAAAGGACTTCTGGCAGACTCAGGAGTACCCCGAATTGGGCATCAAACAGATGTTCCTTTCGGACGGACCCCACGGACTGAGAAAGCAGGCGGCGGCAGCCGACCACCTCGGTCTCAACCCCAGCATTCCCGCAACTTGTTTCCCCACGGCGGCAACAATGGCGAACAGCTGGAATCCCGACCTCGGCGAAGTTATGGGCGAAGCGCTCGGCGAAGAAGCCGCGTCCATGAGCGTAAACGTTCTTCTGGGCCCGGGCATCAACATCAAGCGCAATCCCCGCTGCGGCAGGAACTTTGAATACTTTTCGGAAGATCCCTACCTTGCGGGCAAAATGGCGGCGGCGTACATCCGCGGCATTCAGGCTAACGGTACGTCTGCGTGCGTAAAACACTTCGCCTGCAACGATCAGGAGGAGCGCAGAATGGTTTCTGACTCCGTCCTCGACGAGCGCACCTTGCGCGAAATTTACCTTACGGCATTTGAAATCGCCGTAAAGGAGGGCGGAACAAAGTCGCTGATGTCCTCCTACAACCTCATAAACGGCACATTTGCCGATGAAAACTCTTTCCTTCTCCGCGATATACTGCGCGGCGAGTGGGGCTATAAAGGAGTCGTCGTTTCCGACTGGGCGGGAACAAACAACAAAGTTGCCTCCACCAAAGCGGGCAGCGACCTCGAAATGCCTTCCTGCCGCTACGGCGCGGACGACATAGTCAAAGCCGTTGAAAGCGGCGAACTTGACGTCGCCCTCGTGGACGAAAGCGTGGACAGGCTTCTGGAACTTCTTGAAACCACTTCCGCCGTCGAAAGGGGCAAGGAATTCAATATCTACGAACACAACGCGCTTGCGCGCCGCTGCGCGGAGGAGAGCATAGTTCTTTTAAAGAACGAAGGCGTTCTTCCCCTCGATAACTCGGTGCGCGTGGCAATCGTAGGCGACTTTGCGTACAATCCCCGCTACCAGGGCGCGGGTTCGTCCATAGTCAATCCCACTATTTTAAGCCGCTTCACCGATTACATAGGCGCGCCCAAGAATAAAAAATACAGCCAGAGTTTAGGCACCGCCAAAAACGTATCCATCCCCGTCGTCGAAAACATAGTAGAGGACGTGCGCGATTATACTTTGAATATAATAGGCTACGCGCAGGGCTTTGACCGTTACGGCAAGGAGGACGACAAGCTCGCCGACGGCGCCGTAAATCTCGCCGGAAGCGCGGACGTCGTATTGTACTTCGCAGGCCTCGATGAAGTCGCCGAAGCGGAGGGCCTTGACAGAACGCACTTAAACATAAACAAAAATCAGATAGACTTATATAAGCGCCTCAAAGCCACGGGCAAGAAAGTTGTCGTAATGCTCACCTGCGGCAGCGCGGTAGACCTCGGCTGGGCTTCCGACGCAGACGCCATAGTATATGCCTGCCTCTCCGGTCAGGCGTGCGCCGAAGCTATGCTCAACATAGTCACCGGCAAAGTCAACCCCTCGGGCAAACTTGCAGAAAGTTTCCCCATAAAGTACGAGGATTGCTCTTCGGCGTCGCACTTCCCCGGTCATGAAATGACTGTCGAATACCGCGAAGGTCTGTATGTCGGCTACCGCTATTACGACACCGCCGAAGTGCCCGTCCGCTATCCCTTCGGTTTCGGATTAAGCTACACGACTTTTGAATATTCCGACCTCAAAGTTTCGGATAGCGGCGTAAGCTTTACCATAAAGAATACGGGCGAAAGGGACGGCGCAGAGATTGCGCAGCTCTATGTAGGCAAAAAGGACGGCGAAATTTTCCGCCCCGTTCACGAGCTCAAAGGTTTCAAAAAGGTTGCGATAAAGGCGGGCGAAAGCTGCAAAGTCGAAATCCCCTTCGACGACAAAACCTTCCGTTACTTCAATGTCAAAACGGGCAAGTGGGAAGAAGAAGGCGGCGAATACCAGATTTATATCGGCGCAAGCTCGCGCGATATGCGCCTTACGGGCAGCATAATCCGCAAGGGCACCACGACCGTAAATCCTTACGACAAATCAAAACTCCCTTCATATTACAGCGGCAAAGCCGCAAACGTCGGCGATAAGGAATTTGCCGAACTGCTCGGCAGACCCATTCCCCGCTCGGGATACAACTTCTATAAAAAGAACCGCATGGTCATAGGCGAAAACAGCACTGTCGCAGACCTGCGCTATTCAAAGCGCTGGGTAGGCAGACTGTTCTCCGGCGCGATACGCTTCGCCATATGGTTCTGCCGCGCGATAGGTCAGCGCACCACGGCAAACACACTCGTTCAGGGCATGTTGCATCAGCCCGTGCGCGGACTTGCAAAATACGGCGGAATGTCCAGAAGACAGATGGAGGCTCTTATAATGATGTTCAACGGGCATATGTTCAAGGGCATCGGCAGATTTTTATCGAAAGAAAAGGGAGGCAATAAATAATGGCAGAAAATCAGAACACTGCGGCAAAGAAGTCGGTATTCGACAATCCTTTGCTGTCAACCAAAGTAAAATCGGCGAACGCAAAGTTGTTCCCGGAGGGCGTGCTCGGCTATTTCATAGGCCCCACGCTTGCCCTTCTGGCTAACTCGGTGCTCTCCAATTACTTCAACAAATACATGACCGATGTTCTGAATATTACGGCATGGGCGGCGGCATTCTTTAACTGGCTGCCCGTAATATCGGTAATATTCGTCATACTCGGCAACATAATAGTCGGCAGACTCATGGATAAAAGCCGCACCAAGGCCGGCAAGGCAAGACCGCTGCTTCTTATCTCCATACCTCTCGCCATACTCGCTCTTATAGTATTGTTCGTCGTGTCGCCGTATGCAAGCGATACCGAAAACATCGACGGTCAGATACTTCTTTTGAGCATGATAGCAATAGGCTATAACCTCTGGTTCGCCATTGCATATCCTTTCTATTACACCCCCCATGCAGGTCTTGTAAACCTGTCTACGAGGAACAGCAAAGACCGTTCGCTCCTGGCGACGATATCCAACGCTACGACGCTCGCGGCGATGGGTCTTACGACAATGATATTGCCGTTCTTCCTCGATCTTCTCTTTGTTCCCCTCATCGGCCCCGACGGTCAGCAGATAGTAATTAACGACGTCGGACAGATAGATAAAATCGCATCCTTCAACCACTGGAAGGTATTTGTCGTCGCCCTGATGGTAATCACCGCGGTGGGCGTGCTCATTGAATATTTCTTCACGCGCGAACGCGTAACCGAAGAGTCTTTCGCCAACGGCATAGTAGAGCAGAAGAAGGCAGAACCCATATCCAAGCAGGCAAAGGTTTGCTTCAAAGATAAGTTCTGGTGGATAATAATAATTTTCTTCTTCCTCTATCAGCTCGGCGGTATGCTCAAAAACGTTTCCCAGCTGTACTTCTGCACGGCGCAGTTCCAGGGAATAATTGATGCTAAGGGAACGATAGGATATTCCACCAAGATAGGCGGTTCGTTCTCGGGCACGCTGGCAATAATCGGCGCAATTCCCACGGCGCTCGGCATGGTTCTTGCATGGCCACTCTCCAATAAGATAGGCAAGGGCAAGGCGATACTGTTCGGCGCGATATTGTCGGCAATAGGCGGCGCGATAGGCTTTATCGCCCCCGATAACTTCGTGGTCGTCTGCATCTCGTTTGCAGTCAAGGCTCTCGGCTCCACGCCTGCGATGTATCTGTCGCTCGCGCTCCTCGCCGACGTGCTCGACCACCAGGAGGCAATGCACGGCTTCCGTACCGACGGTTTCACTATGACCATATACGGCGCCATAATGGCGGGCATGACGGGCATTGCAACGGGCGTGCTCAATATCACGCTCAGCGCCGCCGGTTACAGCAGCGACGTCGTTTCCAGCCCCGCAATCCAGACGGCTATGACCTGGGTATTCATCGGCGGCGAAACTATATGCTATGCGCTCATTGCGCTCATCTTCATATTCATGGGCGTAGAAAAGTTCTCTAACCTCGACAAGCGCGCGATCGTAATGGATCAGAAAGCCAAGGCAGAAGCCGAGGGCGTTGAATACATCGACCCCGCAGAGCGCCTGAGGATGGAAGAGGAACAGGCTGAAAAAGATTCTGAGGAAGCCAGAAAGGCAGAGCTGAGAAAGTACTGCGAAAAGAAGGGGCTTTCTTACGAGGAAGAAGAAGCCAAGTACGAAGCGCAGCGCGCACAGAAGGAAGCCGCGGCAGAGGCCCGCAAAGTGGCAGCCGAAGCAAAGAAGAAGGCCGCCGAAGAGGCAAAGGCGCAGCAGTATGCGGCTCTCAGCGATGCGCAGAAGGCTGAAATCGAGCAGAAGAAACAGCAGAAGGCTGAGAAGCTGGCGCAAAGGGATGCTGCAACGCTCGTAGAATTCAATAAGCTCAGGCAGCATAACAACAAGCCCGTGCTTGAATAATCAGGATGATGCTCATTGTCGGATAAATCCGCCCGGGATTTAAGGCGGATTGCCGGTAAAGCGGCATTAAAATAAGCTCATACAACAGTAATTGTTTTTTTCATTACCTCCATTATTCTCTGAACGGTCGCCCGCGCAGGCGGGCGACCCGTAAGGGAACACGTACCCGCAAAGGGTCATTAAAAAAGATTATACTAAGTTTTTCATTCATTCTCCTTATCCTTATCCCCTGCTTGCCGCGCAATTTATTTGCGCGGCAAGCTTTTTTTGCGCTGAGGCGGATCGGGAGATAAAGAAGAGTCTTTGTTTTAGGTATTCCCGAAAAGTGCGGTTACTTATTAATTGCCATTTCGGCCGAGCGACAGCGAGCGGAGAAATCTCAACAAAAATGAGCCGTTATAAAATAGATTTCTCCATGCGTTCGCGTTGCTCACTTGGTCGAAATTACATATTAATTTAAATTAAACGCCTTTCAGAAACTCCGCTTTGTTTTGCGGCGTCCGTCAAATAAATTCAGCATAAAACAATAAGCGTATGGCGGCTGTCTGTAAAATTTACAGTATTATAGTTACTCGGATAAAAATTGCCGCCGCGGCAAATTTGCCGCGGCGGCAATTTTTTGTCTCCGGCGGTCTGCCGCACAGCTTTGTGCGCGCAAAGGGGAAGGTGAGGTAAGGCGACTGCTTTTGTCCGTTAGGGTGTAAACATTGCATTTCATGTCAAAAAAAATGTAGTTTATATTCCCGATTTCATTATCGCGCGTAAATCGTGCGTGTCGAATTGTTTTTATTGAAAGTCGCCCCTCCCGATGTTACTATTCTGTTGCAAAGTCACAGAAAATGTATGTGACAAGCAAAGAATTACATTTACAGGAGGGTAAAATGCAAAAACTTAAAAAAGGCAAACGCAGAGCGGCTTCTCTCGCGGCGGTAGCGCTTGCCATGGTAATGGGCACAAGCTTAGTGGCGAGCACGCCTTTCGCTTCTGCCGACGAAAGATCGGAAAGCAGTCTTACCAAGTACTACACCGACTTCAACAGCATGGAGGAGGCAAAGACGGCGGCGGAAGACCTCACCCGCGAAATTGTTGCCGAAGGCGCTTCTCTTCTTAAAAACAAGGACAACGCTCTCCCCATGAACGGCAGCGAATGGGTCAGCGTGTTCGGCGTGCGTTCCGATAACCTTATCGGCGCTTCGGACAGCGCCGGCGCATGGAGCGACAGCAGCTCCGGCAGCGATGAAACGGTAGCCGACGCGCTCGAACATGCGGGCTTTAAGGTCAATCCCACTTTAAAGAACTTTTACAGCCTCGACAACTCCGAAATAGGCAGAGAAGTCACCGATTTCAGCGGACAGGTCGACAGTTCGACAAAGCTTTACAACGACGCGGCTTTCATCGTGCTTTCCCGCGAGGGCGGCGAAGGTTCGGACGCGTCGCGCGTGACCGATCAGACGGTCGGTGAGGACGACGAGCATAAAGCCCTCTATACCGACGACGAAGGCAATACATACAAGCATTACCTCATGCTGACGGACGAGGAGCAGGAACTCATCGATTACGTCACATCGCGTTTCAACAAGGTAATAATTCTCACCAACACCTCCAACGCCATGGAGATCGAAGAACTTGAAAACAATCCAAAGATAAGCGCAATACTTCACATCGGCCGCCCCGGCGTAGGCGGACTCAAAGGCATGACCGATATCCTCACGGGTCTCAGCCCTTCGGGCGGGCTCGTTGACGAGTGGATGAGCGACTTCACCACCGACCCCACGTGGTATAACTTCGGTTCCAACAACCAGACGGGCGACGCAACCGTGGGCGACGGCTCAGGCTCGAACGCTTACAGGCGCGAAGACGGCGTTCTGGTAGGCAGCGCCGAGGATACCGGCGCTACAAAGTATGACGATGAAGGTTATCACGGCGTCGACTACGAAGAGGGCGTTTACCTCGGCTATAAGTATTACGAAACCGTTTACACCGAAATCGCCCTCGGCAACCTCAGCTATGACGTTGCAAGCGATACGCTCACCGAAAACGCAACTTCCAAGGGACAGACGGATGAATCCCTTAACGCCGCCGAAGCATGGTGGGAAAAATACGTTCTCTATCCCTTCGGTTACGGCCTCAACTACACCACGTTCTCGTTCAATGCGGGCGGTATCTATACCGACGAAGGCTGCAACACGGCGCTCGCATCTGAAAACCTCGCGCAGCTTTTCAGCTCGTCCTACAATAGCCAAACGGGCGATAAAACTCCCGCAGAGATCGAAAAGATTTATGTCCCCGTCACCGTCACCAATACGGGCGACGTCGCCGGTAAAAAGACGGTGCAGGCGTACGTTTCCGCACCTTATACAAAGGGCGGCATAAAGTCTATGCCGACCTCGCTTCTGCCAACGCTCTCGCCATATTTGCGGCGAGCGCGCTCTTTCTGATACAGATATACAACGACTTCGCGGGCTACTCCGAAATTGCCCTCGGCAGCGCGCGGCTGATGGGCGTAAAGCTCTCAAAAAATTTCGATAAACCTCTGTCGTCGACGTCGTTTACCGAATTTTTCCGCCGCTGGCACATAACGCTCAACCAATGGTTTGCGCAGTACGTATATATTCCCCTCGGCGGCAACCGCAGGGGTACGGCGCGCAAACTTCTGAACACAATGATAGTTTTTGCCCTCTGCGGTCTTTGGCACGGCGCAAACTGGACTTTCGTAATCTGGGGGCTTGCGGCTGGCATGTTTATCTGCATCGAAACGCTGCTCAAAAAGCCCTGCAAGAAAGCGTGCGGCCGCCTCGGCATAGATACCGGCGGCGCGGGGATAACCCTTTTGCGGCGCGCGGTCGTGTTTGTGCTGTTTGTCGCGTGCTGCATACCCTTCCGCGCCCGGAATATCGGCGAAATAGGAGTGGCGTTTTCGCGCCTGTTCACGGCGTGGAATTTCGGCAGCGGATTATTTACCGGCGCTTTTGAAAGTCTCGGCATGTCGGCGATGCAATTGCTGCTGCTTCTGTGCTGCCTCGTCGCTATGGGGCTGATATATCACATGACCGAAGATGTTCAATCCGACGGTGCACTGCCGTTGACCGGGGTATATGCGCGGGTCAATTATAATATCAATATGTCGCTCTACATATACGGCATAATGGCGGTCGCGCTGTGCTGGCTGGCTCTACTCGCCAATTCCGACGTCAGCGGATTTGCTTATTTTCAGTTTTAAAAGGAGATAACTATGCAACCGAGCAATGCAACCATATACGAATATTTCAGTCGATTTGCGGCGGAGCGCCCCGACGACGTTTTTATCTTTGACGGGTGCGCAGGCTATACCGTCAGACAGGCTTTTTGGGCGACCGCCAATCTCGCCGCGCAGTTCGGGCGGGCGGGAGTGACCGAAGGGTCGCCCGTCGCGGTCGTTGCCGCGCGCACGGTAAATACCGTGCTCTGTTTCTTCGCTTTGCAGTTTGTCTGCGCGGAGTGCGTGATGTATGACCCGCGCGAATGTCCCCAAAACTGCAAATTTTTGCTCAAAGACGGGGTGCTTTACAACGAAGGGCGCGGTACGGCGCCGGATATGTCCCCCCGCCTTTCTGAATTCAGCCCTTCGCTCGACAGCTCGAAGCCTACCATAGTCATATTCACGAGCGGTTCGACCGGTCAGCCCAAGGAGGTAAAGCTCAGCCAGTATAATTTTATCAACAATTCGCTCGATACGGCATATATAGGGGGGTACGCGCCCGACGACATAAACATAGATATCGTGCCCATTCACCACGTTTTCGGGCTGGCGCTGATATTCACTGCCGTGGTTACCCGCCATGCAATTTATGTGCCGGAAAGCCCTTCGGCGGAGGATATTATCGGGGGAATAATAAAATACGGCGTTACAAGGCTAAACGGCGTGCCCAGTTTATACCTCGCCATGGCCGATCATCCGCGCGCGGCGGAGGTAAAAAGTCTGCGGTGCGGGCTTATAGGCGGCGCGCCCTGTTCGCGCGAACAGTTTGTCAAAATCGAGTCGCGGCTGTGGCTTACGCTCATACCCGTCTATGGCATGAGCGAGTGCATAGGCATAAGCTGCGGCAGTTTTAAAGACGCGCTCGAAAACAGGTGCGGCTGTGTGGGCAAAAAATATTTCATGAATGAAATTTTCATCGCCGATGACGGCGAAGTGCTTGTAAAAAGCCCGGCGATGGCGGCGGGCGCCGTTTGTTCCGACGGCTGGCTGTACACTGGCGATCTCGGTTATTTCGACGGGGAAGGATATCTTCACATCGACGGGCGCAAAAAGGACATTATAATACGCAACGGCAACAATCTCTCCGCCATGGCGATAGAGCAAAAATTGCTGCGCCTGCCGCAGATAAAAGATGTGTGCGTGGTGGGCGTCGGGGACGAGCGCGAGGGCGAAGTGCCCGCCGCGGCGGTTGTGCTGAGCGAGGGGCAGGCCTTCGATAATGACGCTCTTGGCAAAATTCTCATAAAAATAGAGGTGCCGAAACATATAAGAATCGTGCCCGAAATTCCCCTCACGTCTACGGGCAAGCCGGATAAACAGGCCGTCTGCGCATTGTTCTGAACGCTGAACTTATGCAGCGGTTTTTTACTGCGTAAGGGGTTGCGGCTTACGGGTTGCATATCGTTCGGCGCTGCGCTCCGCCGCGGGTATTCCCGCGGCGGAACGCAGCGCCCTTTTTAACGCTGTTTTTTATTATGTAAGCGGATACGGGCAGTGAGGCGATAAAATTACCTTGCCGCCACTTTTTGATGTCTGTATTGACATCGACGGGCCGCTGTGGTACAATTATATTATAAAATCCGACCGCACGGGGGATAAAGCAATGAAGAATATAGCCATAGTAGAAGATGAAAAGGGGGCGGCGGAAACTTTGCGCGATTATATCGCAAAGTACGCCGAAGAAAACGGGCAGCAGTTCAACGTCGTGCGCTTTAAAAATGCCGCCGACTTTCTCGAAGACTACAAGGCGATATACGCCGTCGTTTTTATGGACATTCAGATGCCCAAAATGAACGGCATGGACGGCGCGATGGAGCTGAGAAAGATCGATAAAACCGCCTCGGTTATCTTTATAACCAACCTCGTACAGTATGCCCAGAAGGGTTACGAGGTCGACGCGGTGGGTTTTCTCGTCAAACCCGTAAGCTATTTCGATTTCGCGCTAAAATTCCGCAAGGCGCTCGACGTGTACGTCATGAACGAGGAGCGCAGCATCACCGTCAAATACCGCGGCGGAATGTGCCGCATTTCCACGGATAAACTCATGTACGTCGAAATCATCGCCCACAGGCTGTATTATCACCTCATAGACGAGGATATCGAGATAACCGGCGTGCTCTCGGGGGTCGAAAAGGAGCTTGCCTCTTACGGCTTTTTAAGGTGCAACAAGTGCTACCTTGTAAACCCCAAATTTATAGTCGGGGTAAAGGGTTCGGACGTGCGCGTGGGCAACCGCGATTTGCAGATAAGCCGACCGCGCAGGGCGGCGTTTCTTTCTGAACTCGCCGCGTGGTACGCGGGACAGGGGGGAAGGCATGATTGAGCAGGTTGCGGGCATATATGCGCGCATTATTCTGGAATTCCTCGCCGAGCTTTATATTTTTTACGCGCTCACCATGCACGGCTTCAACCGGTCGCGCGCGTTTGCCGCAAAGCTCATAGCGGGGCTCGCCGCGGTGGCGGCAATAGCTTTCGGGCTGTCGTTTTTTTATTATTTTTACGGTTCGACTGTCGTCGGGCGCATAGCCGTTTATATAGTTCTCTTCGTCGTTTCGATAATACATGCGCGGATATGCCTCGACGAAAAGACAAAAACTATTATTCTGGGTTGCTCGCTGGCATATGCCGCGCAAAATCTTACGTATAAACTTTTCCTCGTTTTTTATTGTTCGGGGGAGTATTTCGGTCTTTTTGAAAACTGGGGGCAGAATTTTGAACTGTATTACCGCCTGACGTATTATACATTTTTTATAGTTGCCGCGGCGGCGGTCTATTTTGTGCTCATGCGCAGGCAGATAAAGCGCCTCGCCGACAACCTGATAAATTACCGCATGATGGCAATTTCTATTTTCGTGCTGTGCATAACGGTAATTCTTTGTTCTTCTGAGGACGTGCATTTCGCCGCGCTCAGCACGGGCGGGGAAAACCGCTTTGACAATTACGATATATTCATTCTCCGCCAGACGGGCAACGTCTTTTCTGTCGTGTGTTGTGCGGCGGTCATGGTGCTCATTTCAAAGACGATGGTCGAGCGCGATTTGAAGCGCGAGGTCGAATATCTGCAACATGCCGTGCGTCAGGGGCAGAGGCAGTACGAAATTTCAAAAGACACGATCGATATGATAAATATCAAGTGTCACGACATAAAGTACAAGGTCAACAGCCTGCTTGCCGGCGGAGGGGTGACGGAGGAGGCGCTCGCCGATTTGCAGCAGTCCATAAAAATTTACGATACGCGCGTAGCCACGGGCAATAATATTTTAGACGTGCTTCTCACCGAAAAGAACCTGTATTGCGAGCAGAACGGCATAACTTTTTCGTGCATGGCGGACGGCGACGCTTTGGGATTTATTGAGGAAGGCGATCTTTATTGCCTGTTCGGCAACATAATAGATAACGCCTTGGAGGCGGTAAGCGCCGTGCCGCAGCGCGAGCGCAAGGTTATAAACCTCGTTGTCAAGACCAAAAACGACATGCTCGTCGTGCAGCAGGAGAACTATTTCGAGGGCGAACTCAAATTTGAAGGCGGCTTGCCGCAGACGACCAAGAGCGATAAAAACTATCATGGATTCGGCACACGCAGCATCCGCATGATTGTGCATAAATACGGCGGAGCCATGACCGTCCGCGCCCGGGACGGAGTGTTTTATTTAAGCATAATTTTTAGTTTGGACGGTAAAAAATTACAGAACAAGTAAATAATTTACAGTTTAAGGAACGCCTGTTGACAACGGGCGTTCCTTTTATTATATTTAAAGCGCAACGGCGGAAGGCTGCGCTGCCTCTGCCGCAAGGGCAGATTAAAAGGATAAATTTGCTATGAAATTTAGAAAAATGACGGCCGTCATTGCGGCGGCCGCAGTGGCGGCCGCCGCTTTTGTTTTGCCTGCATGTACAGATAATCCCGTAAGCAACGAGGGCGTCGTGCACCCCTCGGTCGAGGGTCTTGAAGATAAATTCACCGACCCCGCCGATATAATCGTTGACTTTTCCGCGGGCAAAACCGAAGGGTTTTACGCCGCCCACGGCTATTCAAACGGCAACATGTTCAACTGCACGTGGAGCAGAGACAGCGCGGTTATCAGCGACGGAATAATGAATATGACCCTCTCTAAGGGAAATGACGGCGTTTATTACGGCGCGGAATACCGCTCAACGGCGTATTACGGCTATGGCTACTATTCTGTGTGCATGAAGGCGGCAAAGGGTTCGGGACTGGTTTCGTCGTTTTTCACTTACACAAACAGACCTGTCTGGGACGAAATAGACATTGAGTTTCTCGGCAAAGACACGACTCGTGTTCAGTTCAATTACTACGTCAGCGGCGTCGGCGGACATGAATATGTGTATGAGCTCGGTTTCGACGCTGCGGAAGATTTCCATGAATACGGCTTCGACTGGCAGGAGGGCAGCATTACATGGTATGTCGACGGCGCGCCCATTTACAGGGCCACCCAAAACCTGCCCTCTAACCCGCAGCAGATAATGATGAACATGTGGAACTGCATAGGACACGACGCCTGGACGGGCCCGCTCGACGAAAGCGCTCTGCCTGCAACGGCGCAGTATAAGTGGATCGCATTCAAAAGCTGCTGAAATTTTAAAAAATAGCTGAAAAAATATTTTTTAAGATTTCGGAAAAATATTTTATAGGGAGAAAGAACTATGAGAAACAAACTTCTTCGCATTCTGCCGGCAATGGCGGCAGCGGCGGCAATGGCGTTCGGAATGGCGGTTTCCGCCTGCACAACGCCGGACGGGCAGACGGAAAACCTGACGGATAAGCCCCTCGAAGGTCAGATGCTCGCAGATTTTACGGAGGGCGAACCCACAACAGTCTTTAAGTCGGACGGCTGGGGCAACGGCTCGCCTTTCAATACTTATTGGACGGGCGACAACGTTTCTTACGAAAACGGCATAGGTAAGCTCACCATAAGTCAACCCGAAGAGCCCATAAAGGTTCCCGTCTATGATGAAGAGGGCGTTCAGACGGGCGAAACCGTATATGAGTACGAAGGCGGCGAAATGCGCACTTACGCCCACTACGGCTACGGCGACTACGAAGTCAGAATGAAGCCCGCTAAAAAAGTCGGCACAGCTTCAACTTTCTTTGTCTGCACGGGCAATTACGACATAAATCCCGCCACCGGCGAACCCAATCCCTGGGACGAGATAGACATCGAATTTTTGGGACAAGACACAACTCATGTTCAGTTCAACTACTTTGTCAACGGCGAGGGCGGTCACGAATATATGTATGACCTCGGCTTCGACGCGTCGGAAGAGTTCCACAACTACGGCTTCCGCTGGGCGGAGGATTACATCACGTGGTTTGTCGACGGCGAGCCCGTTTACAGAATTGATTTCGAGGAGGACGAACCCGCTCCTTCGGCTGCCGGCCGTATTCTCATGAATTACTGGTGCGGTACGGAAATAGCGTACGAGTGGATGGGCGAATATTCCAATCCCGGCGACGAGGGCGCGGAATACGAGTGGGTTAAGACCACCGCTCAGGTTGAATGGACTGATGCCAACGACCCCAACCTGCCCGATGAACCCGACGTGTTCGATAAATTCCAGGGCGACTGGGCGGACTACGAGGCGATAGAGCCCTCCTTTACATCTTCGGTCGAAGGACTGTATACGGTCGAAAATGACGGTACTTCGTCGCGCGTCACGTATACCGATGTCGAGGCTAATTCCTACCAGAATGTATCCACAAACGTTACCGAAGTCGCTGCGGATAAAAACTGGATCAACCTTAAACTGACAAACAACGGCGAAGAAACTTCGCGCATCCGCATAAACGTTGTAAATAACGAGGGCGCAAGTGCGGTAATCCTCAACGATTACGGTTACTGCGGCGATTATCTTCTCGATAAAATAGACGGCAACTTTGCCGAGGTCGAACCCGGCGAAACGATGGATATCGTCATCAAGTATAAGGGAACGGCAAACAGCCTTGAACTCATGATAGATTCCGCCAATACCTCGGGCGGGCCCTTCTCGGGAGATATAACCATAAGCGACATAAAGTTTGCCAAGGAAGGTGAAATCGAAGATTTGCCCGAAACTCCCGAAGTCCCCGAAGACCTTATAATCAACGAACAGCCCGTAGCTGTCGGCGGCAGCATAACTTCAAACAACGGACCCTACACGGCAAAGGTAGAGGACAACGCGTTGGGCGTCAGCTATGATTCGGTTTTGGGCAATTCCTATCTCAATGTCGAACTTCAATCGACTGCCGTGGCTTCGGTGAACAATACGTTCAAAGCTAAAATAACCAACAACGGCGATGCGCCCGTAAATATCCGCGTAAACGTTCAGGCGACTATCGCAAGTACCGAAAACACCAATGCCTGCAACATATCTGCAACCATGGACGGCGAAACCGTTTACACCGACACGCAGTGGGGCGGTTCGATGTTCGACAATATCGCTGCGGGCGCGACGGTTGAAATAGTAATCGTATATGACAGCGCAAAGCAGGCTACCAATGTTCAGTTCATGATTGACAGCCACAAGGGCGACAGTGATACCCACAGCGGCAACGTAACGATTTCTGAAATGGCTTTCTCCAATGACGGAACGGTTCCCGAGGAGCCCTCATCGTCAGACCTCGTCATCAACGACAAGAATGTGACCGTCGGCGGCAGCATAACCGCGAACAACGGACCCTACACGGCAAAGGTGGAGGACAATGCGCTCAACGTCAGCTATGATTCGGTTTTGGGCAATTCCTACATCAATGTCGAACTTCAAACAACAGAAATAGCTTCGCAAAACAATACTCTCACGCTTAAAATAACCAACAACGGTGATGCTCCCGTAAATATCCGCATTAATGTTCAGGCGGCTATACCCACCAACGAGGAGAATAACAACTACGCCTGCAACGTTTCGGCAACCATGGACGGCAGCGAAGTTTATACTGACGTAAGCTGGGGCGGCTCCATGTTCGACGCGATTCCCGCGGGCGCGACGGTTGAAATAGTAATCGTATACGACAGCTCAAAGCAGGCGACCAACGTTCAGTTCATGATTGACAGCCACAAGGGCGACAGTGATACCCACAGCGGCAACGTAACGATTTCTGAAATCGTGTTCTCGTCCTCGGCGGCAGGTTCGGAGGAATAACCCCCGATATATGGTTCAATCAACGGGGCGGCAACGCCGCCGCCCCGTTAAAAATAAAAATAAAAAAGGGTTAATTAAATGAAAAAAGCAAAAAAACTCGGCATTATCATCATGTCAATAAGCATCGCCCTGATAGTTGCGGTAACGTTCGTTCTCAACTTCTTTGCCCTCGGCAAGTTCGACAACATTCTCGAACAGGCGCTCGGCAAAACTGCCGACGGTACGACGGGCGACACCAAGGGCGCAGACGTTGAGTATTACAAGAGCTCTTTCGGCAGCGCCGCAGAACTTTATGAATACGAAGAGGAGATCGTTGCCGACATGGCAATGGAGGGCGCAACGCTGCTCGAAAACAACGGCGTGCTTCCCCTCGCTAAGGACACTACTATAAGCCTTTTCAGCCACTCTTCCGTCGACCTCGTAAGCGGCGGTTCGGGATCCGGCTCGGGCAGCTTTGAACTGACGGCAAACCTCAAAACGGGGCTTGAAGCCGCGGGGCTTAAAGTAAACCAGACTCTCTGGAACTTCTACGAAAGCGGCAACGGTTCCAATTACAAGCGCGGCGAAGGCTCCATAAATTACGGCAGAGCGCTCGACTGGTCTATAAACGAGTGCCCGCTCTCCGTGATACTGAGCGAGCCCGGCTTGCAGGATACTTTTAACGGAACCGTGGCGATGTTCGTGCTTTCGCGCACGGGCGGCGAGGGCGCCGACCTCGCAAGGGACATGGCGGCTTACGGCGGTCAGTCGGGGCAGCATTACTTGGAGCCCGACAGCACCGAACTTGAAATTATAGATTACCTCAACAGAACTTTCGATGACGTAATAATCCTCATCAACGCAAACAACGTCATGGAGATGGGCTGGGTGGAAAATTACGACAACATCTCCGCCGTAATCTCCTTCCCGGGCGCGGGCAGAACGGGCACTTACGGACTGGGTTACATGCTCACGGGTCTGGACAGGGACGGAAACGAAATTTCTGCCTCCGGTCATCTCGTCGACACCGTCGTATACGACAGCTTCTCTTCGCCCGCCATGCAGAATATGGGCGATTATAACTACGAGGGCACCGACTATTACTACGTAAACTATGCCGAAGGTATTTACGTTGGCTATAAGTATTACGAAACGCGCTACGAAGACAGGGTGCTCGGCAACGGCAACCCCGGCGATTATGATTATGCCCAAACCGTTCAGTACCCCTTCGGCTATGGTCTTTCGTACACAACTTTCGAGTGGACTGACTTCAATCTCTCCGAACCCGATGCGGACGGAAATATGACCGTTACGCTCAATGTCAGAAACACCGGCGACCGCAGGGGCAAAGAGGTAGTGCAGGTTTATATGCAGGCGCCCTATACCGAATACGACTGGCAAAACGGCATTGAAAAGGCGTCGGTAAGCCTTGTCGGTTTCACCAAGACCGACTATATCGAGCCGGGCGCAAGCGTTCCCGTAACAATTACCGTCAACCTCGAAGATTTCATCTCCTACGACGCCAACGTCAATAAAACATATATCCTCGAAAACGGCACCTATTACGTCACCGCCGCTTCGGACGCGCACAAGGCGCTCAACAATATCCTCGCGGCACGCGGAACGGACAGTTCGTCCCTCGTCGCAGCGGGCGGACTTGACGAGGACGAAAGCGCCCCCGATGCCTCGTTCGTCGGCATGTATGTGCAGGAAGAATTGGACAGCACCACCTATTCTACGGGCGCCGACGACGAAAAGATAACCAACAGATTCGACTACGCCGCGTTAGACGACGCGCCTTACCTTTCGCGCGACAACTGGGCTGCCATGGATAACAACGGACTGCGCTACGGCAGTGCGTCAAATGTAGTCAGCGGCGCCGAAATAGGCGGCAAGCAGTGGAGCCATTCCATAACTTCCGAACTCAAAGCCGAACTCGATCCGCACCCGCGCTCATCGCGCAATCCCGCCGAGGGTACGGTTCCCGAAACTTATACGTTCGGCGCAAACAACGGCATCGATCTCATAGATCTCCGCGGGCTCGATTATGACGACCCTCTGTGGGAAGATCTGCTCGATCAGATGGATCTTGAAGAACTTGCAAAAATGATAGACGAAAGCGGATATTGCACTCCCGCCATGGATTCGGTCGCAAAACCCAAAGTTACCGACCTCGACGGCCCCGCGGGGCTCAACAGCGTCGTCAATCACGGTTCCGTCGTCATCGGCAAGGACGAAAACGGCAACGAAATCAAGGCTATGACGTGGCCGAGCGAGTACCTCATCGCCTGCACCTGGGATGAAGAATTCGCCCTCAAAATGGGACAGGGCATAGGCGAAGACGGTTTGTACGGCGAAGTTGAAGGCTGGTACGGTCCCGCCGTAAATATTCACAGAACGCCTTTCGCGGGCAGAAATTTCGAGTATTATTCCGAGGATTCCTACCTCTCCGGCGTATTCGGTTACGAAGCCGTTCAGGGCGCGGCACAGAAGGGTATGTATGCCTTCCTGAAACATTTTGCGCTCAACGATCAGGAGACCCACCGCGATCATCTCGGTATTGTCACGTGGGCGGGTGAGCAGGCTATCCGTGAAATTTATCTGAAGCCCTTCGAGATGGTCATCGAAGATAACACCGTCGAAATCGATGTGAATACGCCAATAAAGGACGAAAGCGGCAACATAACGGGTTACGAAAAGGAAAAGGCTACCGTGCCCGCGGCAACCGCAATAATGTCGTCGTTCAACCGCATAGGCCCCACGTGGGCGGGCGGCAACTACAACCTCCTCACCGAGGTTCTGCGCAATGAATGGGGCTTTAACGGCTTTGTCCTCACCGACTACGAAGTGGCAAGCTATATGTTCACCGATCAGAGCCTCGCGGCGGGCGGCGATGCAAAGCTTAAAACGGTAGACGTTTCGGGCAACTTCCTGTTCGGCTACTCGCTCGAAGGCAACGAAGAGGATCAGGGCTACGCCCGCGAAGCCGCTCATCACATACTGTATACCGTCGTTCATTCGGCGGGCATGAACGGTTTCGTTCACGGCGTAAGGTATGTAAACGGCTTTGCTTACTACAAAATAATAATTATCGTGTGGGATGTTCTCGCTGCGGCGGGCGTTGCCGTGCTCGTGTTCTTCATTGTCAAAAAAATCAGAAGAAACATCAAAAATAAAATGGAAAACAACGATTGATCCCATAATATGCACGAAATAATTTAAAATTTAAGTCCCCGTCCGCGTATGTTTGCGCGGACGGGGCAATTTTATGCGCCAAAAACAATGCGCGCGGCGGTTGACAGCGCGGCTGCCGCGTGGTAAAATTAGGTAAAATAAAAAGTGCGCCGCTATTCGGCGCAAATCTTGATGTCAGGAGATTTTTTATGTTGGAAAAGGGTATGAAGGCGCCCGATTTCGCGCTTTCGGACAAGGACGGAAATATCGTCAGACTTTCCGATTTCGCAGGCAAAAAAGTTGTGCTCTACTTTTACCCCAAGGACAATACCCCCGGCTGTACGCGCCAGGCGTGCGCGTTCGCGGCGGCATATGATGAGTTTGCCCGCAAAAATGCCGTCGTTATCGGCGTCAGCCGCGACGGCGCTCAGTCGCACGCAAAGTTTGCCGAAAAATATAACCTGCCTTTTATTCTTCTTTCAGACCCCGACCATGCGGTTACCGAGGCTTACGGAGCATGGCAGGAGAAAAAGCTCTACGGCAAGGTAAGCATGGGTGTGGTGCGCTCGACTTTTGTCATCGACGAGCATGGCAATATAGCCTCCGTCATGCCCAAGGTCAAGCCCGATACCAACGCCGCAGAGGTGTTGGCTCAGTTATAATGCAACATTCGTCGCTGCATATTGCCGCGGCAATTCAAAATTGCACATAATATTATTGCCGCCCGGTATCGGATGCGGCAAAAAAGGAGCGGTATGGACGGGTGCGGCAAAATATCCATAATAATTCCCGCATTTAATGCCGAAAAAAGCATAAGCGGGTGCATAGAATCGATAATATGCCAGACTTACTGCAATTTGCAGATCATAATAGTCGACGACGGTTCTTCCGACGGCACCCTTTCGGTGTGCAGCAAATATTCCGCCGAAGATGACCGCATTACAGTAATCGGGCAGCCCAACGGCGGGCCGTCGGCGGCGCGCAACGCCGCTTTGAAGGTCGCCGACGGCGATTATCTCATGTTTGCCGATGCCGACGACCGCCTTTCGGATAATGAGGCGTGCGCCTTTCTCGTCGGGACTCTCGAAGAGAGCGGCGCGGATGCAATGTTTTACTCCGCCGCGGTTTATGAAAACGGAGCATGCGTCGGGCGCGTAACGGCGGGAGAGGACGAGGTTGTGTGCGCCGACGGTGTTATCGACGGTATAATCTCGGACGATTCGTCGTTCGGCGGAGGATATCCCTGGAATAAATTGTGGAAGATAAGCGGCGAAGTTTGTCAGTTCGATGCCGATTTGTTTGCTTACGAAGATAAAAAATGGGTGCTCGAACAGCTGCAAAGCTGCCAAAAGGTATATCTCGGCAAGCGCGTGTGTTATAATTATTATCGCAGCGGGCACAGTCTTTCGCGCGACGTCGCGCGCGAAGCGCGCAGGCTAAAAAGTATCGTCGCCGCATACGGGCGCATATATGCCATGTTTAAGGACGGCGCGCACGGCAGAGCCGCGCGCATTGCTTACAACAAAATGGTGTTGTTTGCCGCGTGGGCGGCGTACAGGGGGCGTTTGAATGACGTGCTTGCCGCGCTGAAAGAAGAATACTCTTCCGCCCGCCGCGCCCTCGCGGAGGATGGACAGCTGCCCTTAAAAGAGCGCGTAAAGTGCGCGCTCGTCGGGCGTTACCTCAATAATATGCGCGATTGAATGGTGTGCTTTTCATATCGTCCGTTGAGAGGTGCATTCCGGGCAGGGCTGTTTTGCCGCGCGTCGGATTTATGTGCGCAGGCAGCAAAAATTTTCGCCGCTGGTGGTGTTCGATTTGGATAAAAGAAAAGGTTTAATAAACGTTGTTGTTTCCATAGTGTTCAGGCTGCTGCTGTTTGTCGGCGGCATATTTGCGCGCAGATATCTCATTCAGTGCGTCGGCAACGATGCTAACGGACTGAGTTCGCTGTACACAAGCATTATCGGTTTCCTCGCCGTTGCCGAGCTCGGGATAGGCACCGCCATTTCGTACTGCATGTACAAGCCAATAGTCGAAGGCAACACCGAGGAAGTTTCTGCGCTTTACCGCCTGTTCACCCGCCTGTATCTGGTAATCGGCGGCATAATTCTCGTCGGCGGCTGCGTGCTCATGCCTTTTCTTCCCTATCTCGTGGGCGATTATCAGTCGGTCGACTTCAATTTATACATCACGTTCGGCATAATGCTGGTTGCAACCGTGCTGACCTATGCTTACAGCTCCAAAACCTCGCTCATCAACGCTTATAAGAACAACTATGTCACAACAACCATAACTTCCGTCGCGCAAATCGTACAGTATGTTCTTCAAATAGTCGTCGTAATTCTGACGCGCTCTTTTGAGGCCTTTCTCGTTTGTTACGTTATATGTGCGCTCCTTCAATGGATAATGACCGAAATTTACGCCCGAAAAAAATACATGCCCGTGTTGAAGGGGCGCGGGAGCGTAAGCGCGGATACCAAAAAATCGATAGTCCGCAACGTAAAGGGCATGTTCATGCACAAGGCGGGCAGCGCCCTCGTAAACGCCTCGGACAGCATAATTATTTCGGCGTTTATCGGGTCTGAAATTCTCGGAAAATACTCAAACTATACCATAATAATGACCAACATGACGTCGGTCATAACTCTGTTTTTCACGCCGCTGACGGCAATCATAGGGCACTTGTGCGTGAGGGACGACCGTGAAGAAATTCAACGCTATTTCAATTTCTTTTATGCCTTTAATTTTATGCTCGCCGTGGTGTTCTTTTTGGGATATTACGGCATTATCGACAATCTTGTCACAATATTTTTTGAGGATCCCGCCGACCCTCAGGGGTTGGTGATGGATAAATCGGTTTCAATTATAGTAACCATAAATTATCTGTTGCAGTTCATGCGGCAGGCTACGCTGCTTTTCAGGGACGCTACGGGAACCTTTTATTACGACAGGTGGAAACCCGTAATCGAGGGCGTGCTCAACGTTGCCTTATCGATAGGTTTCGCCTATCTCTTCGGCTGGGCGTTCGGCGAAGAGTATGAACTCATCGGCATAATTGCCGCAACCATAGTTACTAACCTTGCTATATGTCACACGGTAGAACCCTTTGTATTGTTCAAATATGCGCTGCGCGCATCGGCAAAAAAGTTTTTCATTAAAAATTATGCCTGCATTGCGGTGTTCGGGCTTGCTCTGCTTGCGCTTCATTTCAGTATGCAGTCGTTTGAAAACGAGTGGGTCGAACTTGTCGTGAACGGTTTTATATCCGTGGGTATATCCTCTGTAATAGTTATCGGCATGTTCTTTGCCGATAAGGATTTCAGACACTATGTACTCAGAATATTTACACGCGTAAAAGCAAAATTGAAGGGTTCGTCCGATTATTCCGTCCGAAACGACGGATAGGGCGAAATATATCTTGGCTGCAAAGCGTGCTATTATTGCCGCCGCGGGGGGGGGGCCGGCCCGGCTCGCCGCGGCGCGGGGGGTGTGGTGTGTTTGGGTGGGGGTTTGAATTTACAGATCACG